>Ga0163144_10017056_pt1 | contig 14820 bp, 8 predicted proteins | sample OliLak19BULKMAT1_FD_123175 | JGI IMG/M metagenome (GOLD analysis project Ga0163144, IMG submission 123175) | Freshwater microbial mat bacterial communities from Lake Vanda, McMurdo Dry Valleys, Antarctica - Oligotrophic Lake LV.19.BULKMAT1 | ecosystem: Environmental > Aquatic > Freshwater > Lake... | reverse complement strand
CGGCACCTCAGGCCCCGGCACCTCAGGCCTTCGCCCGTCGCAGCGGCTCAGGGCCGTAGAAAAAGCCGGACGCGACAAATCGCGCCGCTACAGCCTCGAAGTATTGTAGGGGCGCGATTTATCGCTTCCGATTGCGCTCGCCGCATACATTGTGAAAGGGATCGCGGCGCGATTTACCAGATTTTGATCCCCGGAGTGCCTGCAGACCATTCACCTTGATGCTAAGCCTGTCGAAACGTCGAAGGGCGCAGGGGCGACTTGCCTTAAAAAAGCCGGTTGCCGATCAAGCGCGCCGCTAAAACCTCGAAGCAGCGCGGCTCAGGAGCTGCTGAAAGGGCCGCACTCGGTCAATCGCGCCCTTACAGCTTCGCGGCAGCAGGCGACTTGCGAATGTCCAGCACCTCGCTCAGCTGCTTGAAGCGCAAGCGGTAAACCTGCCGCAAGCGCACGTCGCGCGCAAAATCGGGCGGCAAGGTGCTGCGCGACCAGTCTTCTACCGACCACTGCTCGGCGATCAGCGGATCCAGCTTGAAGCCGCGATGGTTGGTGACGAAGATGATTTCTCCGGCGGCGCGTAAGCAGTTCCGGCATGAGGCCAGCAGCTCCACGTGGTCCCTTTGGATATCGAGCACGGTTGGGGTTCGCTTTGAGTTCGAGAACGTGGGCGGATCAAGATAGATCAGATCGAACTGCTGCTCTGCCTGCGCCAGCCAGCGCACGGCGTCCCCTTCAATCAGCTGATGCTGACGCAGATCAAGCCCATTGAGCTGATAATTCTGCACCGCCCAGTCCACATAGGTGGGCGACAGATCGACGCTAATCGAGCTGCGCGCGCCGCCGGCAGCGGCGTAAATGCTGGCGCTTGCGGTGTAGCAGAACAAATTCAGAAAGTCCTTGCCTGTAGCAAGCTCGCGGATTCGGCTGCGTACCATGCGGGTATCCAGAAACAGACCGGTGTCCAGGAAATCCGCCAGATTGACCCAGAATTTCAGGCCGGATTCCTGCACCAGAAAATGCTCCTGCTTGCGCCCCATACGCTGGTACTGGGTGGTACCGCGCTGCTTTGCGCGCTGCTTGCTATAGATGCGCTCCGACGGCACGCCAAGAGCCTGGCCGCAGGCAAGCAAAATCTCCTTGAAGCGTCGCAGCTGGTCTTCTTCTGGAATATGGCGCGGCGCTTGGTATTCCTGCACGTGCACGCGTCCATCGTAAACGTCCACCGCGGCTGAATACTCAGGCAGATCAGCGTCGTAAGCGCGGTAGCACTGGATCGCCTGCTGGCTCAAATAGCTTTTCAAACGCGCAAGATTCTTTTCGATCCGATTCGCCACCATCTGTGCCCCCGGTGACAGCACGCGCGGGCCGCTACTGCGGCGCGCCGGATCAAGCTGCACGAACTGGCATTCCAGCGCTCCGTTCATGAATTTGTGTCGCTTGCGGACCGGCATTCCAAGCGCTTCGACCAGTTCATCGCCAGTGGTCAACACGTTCACCTGCCAAGCGCTGAAATGCTGCTTCAGTGACTGGCCCCATTCTCGGTAAAGCGGCACCAGCTCACGCTCGGCGCCCAGGCGCTCTCCGTAGGGCGGATTGCTCAGCACCAGGCCCGATTCAGCCGGAGCTGGCTCCCAAGCCACGGCGGGAATACGACGCAAATCAACGTGCCCGGCAACGCCCGCCGCGCTGAGGTTTCGTTTGCAGGCATGGATCGCATCCTGATCCACATCGCCGGCAAAAAAGCGGCCGCGACCCAGCGCCGCTAGGCCCTGCCGTGCGCGCTGATCCAATTCTGCCCGCAGCTCACGCCAGGTTTCGATCGGCGCAGGCTTGAGGCACTCGATGGCAAACCGACTGCGCAGCCAGGTAGGTGGCACACCCGCAGCGATCCAGATTGCTTCAATCAACAGCGTGCCGCCGCCGCAGAAGGGATCGAGAAAGCCTGCGCCTTGGGCACCCATGACTTGCCAACCCGCGCGCAGCAGCAAAGCCGACGCAAGATTTTCTTTCAGGGGCGCCGTCACCTGCGCCACGCGCCAGGCGCGCTCATGCAGCACGCCCGCAGCCAAATTCAAATACAGACAGCCGCGCTCGCGCTCCATGTGCAGGTGCACCACCACATCGGGGTGTTCTTTGTCGATATCGGGCCTTTGACCGAGCGCTCGGAAGCGATCGACGATGGCGTCCTTGACCCGCAAGGCGGCAAAGCCCGAATGCGATAAGGCCTCGTGGCGCCCGCTGACATCAACGCGCAGCGCATGCTCGGCACTGAACCATGCGTGCCAATCGCAAGCGTGCGTAGCCTGATATAGATCAGCTTCGTTGCGCAGGGGAAACTCGCTGACCTCAAGCAGCATACGACTGGCGGTGCGCACCTCCAGCAGTGCCCGCATTGCAGCGGTCCAGTCGCAGCGAAAGCGCACGCCGCCCTTGGCTTCACGGCAATCGTCGATCCCAAGCGCCTGCAATTCGCGCTGCAAGAGAAACTCGCAGCCCAGCGGTGCCACCGCGAACAGCGACAGACTCAAAGCGACAGCTCCGCAAGAAAGCGATCGAAATCCTGCTCCAGCATTGGCACCTTGCCGCTCAAGCGGTGGTCTGCATCCACGAACAGGGCACGCGCGCCGCGTTCACGCGCCGCCCCGAAAACCTGCGCCGGATCGATCAGCTCATCGCGCCACCCGTGCACGATCCAGGTGTTGGCGCAGTGCCATGAGATCGGCGGCAAGCGCGCCGACTCGTAGATCGGCGGCGCCAGCAGGTATAAACCCCGGCACGCCCGTTGACCGCTGGCCAGTGCACTGATGTAGGCGCCAAGACTGGAGCCGACCAGCACCAGCGGTCCGTTCGCGGCATCAACGATGTTGATCAGGCGCTGCAAGCGACCGGGCCAATGCGCTTGGTCGCGGTAGTCAGGCCGCAGCGCAAGGCAGCCATGGCGCTCGGCCACGGCCGCCAATGCAGTGACCTTGGTTGCGTCAGGCCCACTTTCAAGGCCGTGCGAGAGAATGACTGTGGCTTTCATTGGCTTCCTTGGGGCTTGGCCCAGAAGCGGGTCCAAACTGTGGCTCAGATCGCTGAAGCATCGCACAACAAGGCCCCTGAATCTCCCTCGGTTTTCGCGCTGGCCGTTATACTCGGACGCTGTCACACCCTGATTTGGAGCCTGCCATGCGTTTGATCTTTGCCATGTTGTTGACCCTCGTCGCCGCATCTGCGACGGCCGAGAAGTTTTACAAGTGGGTGGACAAGGATGGCGTGACGCACTACACGTCCACGCCGCCGTTGAACCAAAAAGCAAGCGAAGTCAAGGCCAGCGGTTCGGCGCCCAAGCCTGCCGAAGAGCAAGCCCAGCCCGCCGCCCCGGACACCTTCCCAGGCGGAGCCGATGCTGCACTGGCCGACGAGGCACAGAAGCAGGCACGCGAAAAAAACTGCGCCACTGCACGCGGCAACCTCAGCACGTTACAAAACAGCGCCAAGGTGATGCGCATTGACCCAACCACCAAAAAAGCGGTCGAGATTGATGACGCAGGGCGCGCCGCGGCCCTTGCCGACGCCGAACAGCAGGTGAAATCGTTCTGCAACTGAACGTTGATCAGGCTGGCTGAGCCAGCATGATAGAAAATGCGCGCGCACTCAGCGACCGGCGGCAGCGTATCAGCGCCTACCTCACGTTGATTCGTTTTGATCGCCCGATTGGTTGGTTATTGCTGCTGTGGCCGACCTGGATTGCGCTCTTTCTCGCCGCACGCGGCTTGCCGCCGAGCCGGGAATGGCTCATTTTCACGGCCGGGGTATTTCTGACCCGCTCGGCCGGGTGCATTGTCAACGACTATGCGGATCGCTGGCTTGATCCGCACGTTGAACGCACGCGGCTGCGGCCACTTGGCACCGGACTGGTGAGCGAACGCGAAGCGAGGCGGCTGTTCATTCTAATCATGCTCGCGGCCTTCGCCTTGGTTTGCCTGACTACGTGGCAAACGGTGCTTTGGGCGGTAAGCGCTCTCTGCATCATGGTGCTCTACCCCTACAGCAAGCGCACGTTTCCAATGCCGCAACTGGTGCTTGGCATTGCCTTCGGCTTTGGCATTCCGATGGCCTTCAGCGCGCTCGGGCGCGAGCCAAACCTGATTGTTGCGGTGCTGTTTCTGACCAATCTGCTTTGGACCATTGGCTACGACACGCTTTACGCCATGGTGGATCGGGACGACGATCGGCGCATCGGCGCTCGCTCGTCGGCGCTGCTTTTCGGCGCCCATGATTTGAAGGCGCTTTGGCTGATGCACGCGGGCACCGTGGCGCTGATGTGGCTGCTGGGAAACTTGGCGGAGCTCAAGCTGCCCTATGACCTCGCCGTGCTTGGATTTGCCGCTGGCGGGGCTTACCTGATTTTCAGCGCACGCGCACGCGACCGCGCAAGCTGTTTCCGCGCATTTCGGCTGCAGCACTGGCTTGGCATGCTGTGGTTTCTGGGGGTTGCCCTGAGTCTGCTGGGTGCGCGCTGAATTGCGCCGAGCGATTTGCCGCGCCGGCAAGTGAACCGATGCGCCACACTAGGCCTTCTGACACTGGCTGCACACGCGTTCGCAAACCAACAATCAAGGGATGCTTTGACCGGTCCGCGCGTGCCCCGTACTCTTCGCGCACCCATTACACGGCTTGATCAGACCATGACTATCACATCAAACAGCGAACGCGCGCGCTTCAACATGGTGGAACAACAGGTCCGGCCGTGGGAAGTGCTTGATTTCCGCGTGCTGGAGGTGTTGCGACAGGTACCGCGGGAAGCGTACGTCCCGGAGCGCTATCAGAACGTTGCGTATGCGGATCTGGCCATTCCTTTGCCCTGTGGTCAGCACATGCTGAAGCCGGTGCACGAGGGCCGCATACTGCAGGCCTTGCTGGTTAACGATGAGGACGAAGTGCTGCTGATTGGCGGCGGCAGCGGCTACTTGGCCGCCTGCCTGGCAAAACTGGGCCGAGCCGTCACCGCGCTTGAACCGCACCTCGAGCTGGCCCAGGCTGCAAGCTTGCGACTGCAGCAGCAGCACGTCCGCAATGTCCGGTTTCTCAATGTGGACGTGTCCGAATTTGTTCCGGACCGCAGCTTCGATGCCGTGGCGTTCACCGGCGCGACCTGGCAACGACCTGACCACGCGCTGCGCTGGCTGAAGCCCGGCGGACGCTTACTCACCATCCACGGCTTGTCACCGGCGCAACACGTCGAACTTGGCACGTTCACTGCTTCAAGCGGCGTGCTGTGGACCCAATTGTTTGAAACCGACCTGCCCTATCTCGTGGGCCAGGAACCTCCCCGCGACTTTACGCTTTGAGAATCATGAAAAAAACGCTCACGATCGCCCTTTCCCTGTGTTTGTTGCAGACCTCCGACTTGCGCGCCGAAGATCTGCTCGAATCCTATCAATTGGCAAAATCATCCGATCCGGTGCTGCAGCTTGCCCAAGCTCAGGCCAAGAGTGCCAACGAAGGCATTCCACAAGCGCGTTCGCGCCTGCTGCCGCAGATCTCAGCCACGGGTGGCTATGATCGAACCCAAAGCGATAGCCAGCGGCTGCAGTTTGACCGCACTCCGACTGGACAATTGGTTCAGTTCGCAACCACTTCGGATTCGACAAGCACTTCGAAATCGTACAGCGCGACGCTGAATCAGAGCGTTTATGACCACAGCAATTACACCCAGCTCGGCGCTGCACGCAGCAACGCCGAGCGCGCTGATGCTGAGTTTCGTGCAGCGCAGATGCAGCTGATCATTCGCGTCGCCGAAGCCTATTTCGCGGTACTCACGGCAAGCGATTCCCTGGCCAGCGCCGAAGGCGAAGAAAAGGCGGTCGGTCGCCAGCTTGAGCAAGCCGAACAGCGCTTCAATGTGGGCCTCACGGCGATCACCGACGTGCACGAAGCACGTGCCCGGTTTGACAGCTCAAAAGCGGCGAAAATCCTTTCCGAAAACAGCGTCGACGACGCTCGGCTTGCGCTGTCGGAACTGACCGGCAGCTACGTTGAAGCGATTGCTGGGCTGAGCGACGAACTGCCGCTGGAACGCCCTGATCCCTCGCAGTGGCAGGCTTGGGTGGAGCTGGCGATGAAGAACAATCCTGATATGCAGGCCGCACTAGCCAGTGCCGATGGCGCAGAGTGGAACATTCAGACCGCGCGTGCGGCCCGCTATCCAACGCTGTCAAGTTTTTTGCGCTTTAGCGACACCACCGATGGCGGCGACGCCACCACCATTTTCCCGGCCGGTCAAAGCAACTTCCCTACCGACAGCAGCGGACGCTCGACCACCATTGGCCTGAGCCTTAACGTGCCTCTGTTTTCAGGCTTCGCGACCACTTCGCGCATCCAGCAAGCGGTCTACGACCACGACGGCTCACTGGATCGCGTCGAGTCGCAGCGGCGCGCGATCACCCGGCAAACGCGCAATGCCTATCGCACCGTGATTGCCGGCATCAGCGAAGTGCAAGCGCGCAAGCAGGCGTTGATCTCGGCGCAAAGCGCGCTCGACGCAACCCAGGCCGGCTTTGAAGTGGGCACGCGCACTATCGTCGACGTGCTGCTCAGCCAGCAGGTGCTGTTCCAGGCCCAGCGCGACTACTCGAACGCGCGCCATAACTTCATCATCAACGGCCTGCGTCTCAAGCGCGCATCGGGGATCGTTGCCGAAAGCGATTTGGCCAGCATCAACAAGCTTTTGCGCAAGTAACCGCCCAGCTTGGCCGCCCGCCAGTTCGGCCGATCGTTTTGGTAGGGACGGCATGTATGGCATCGGTAGGCACGCGGCAGAGTACCGGCGCGAGGTAAAGCGCGGACGCGATGAGATGAATTGCGTCCGCTACGGAGGCCTGCGGTGTGGCGCCGACGCGATAAATTTCGCCGCTACTGAAACCCATCGCGCAGCAGACGGTCCGGGAAGAACGAAGGGCCGCCGCGCAGCAGGATGCTTCTGGGGTCATCCCGATACACCCCGACCTGATTGGCATTGATGGTGAGTCGCCACTTCTTGTCGGTCAGTTGGGTGGCACCAGCGAAGGTATACCAGCCCACGTTTTCATCGTCGCCAGGGCCGAGCGGGCCAAAATTTCGCCAGCGCCAGCTGGCGCGATCGGTGAATGTGCCGTTATTAAAGAACACGTCGATAATCGCGAACGAGCAGTCGTTGATCTCGATGTTGACCAGGCCGACCAGCGAGTTGTCGTAGTCAGTGCCGGCGGCGGTCGGATGCGGGTCGCGCTCCAGGCTGCTGCCGTCGATTCCGTAAGCATTGATGAGCTGACCGCAGCCCGGTCCTGAACCCTCGACGCGCTCCGGAGCAAGGGCGGGCGTGACGTCTTCCTCATTGCCGTAGTTGATCACGCCGCGCTCGGTGGAGGTCGTTTCGTCGCCGCTATCTTGCAGCACAAACGAAGCGCTGGTTTTCTGCAGCCGATCCGGAATGCCATCGAAGTTCAAATCGCCGTTATTCGGCGCGGCGCCTTCGGTCGCCGAATCAACGTTGTCCGAGTCGTCATCGACACCGTCGCTGAAGCTGTAGACGCCAAAGGGCGTGGCGGCAAAGAGCTCCTGATTGCTGCCCTCAATGTCGCTGGCACCGGCCAGTGGCAGGCCTCGCGAAATGACTTGCCAGGACGCTCCAGCATCCAGCGAACGCGCAACACCGCCCGGGCCGGAGCGGCTGCCGGTGAACGCGGCATACACGCGGTTGGGGTTGCTGGTGCTGATCCAAAAATCGCGCACCACCCGTTTAGATAAGCCCGAAAAGCGCCAGGTCAGGCCAGCATCGGTCGATTTGTACACGCCAGCGAGCGCCGTCGGGTTGACCCGGCCATTGGTCAAGCCCGCATACACAATCGCGCCGCTGCTGGGGGCCGAGCGCACGCTCAGCACGTGATAGGCGGTATTTGACCCGGCTCCGGGCAGCGGCGGTAAACCGCTGTTACTGAGCGTAAAGCTGGTGCCGCCATTGCTGCTGCGAAAAATGCCGGTATTGCTTCCAACGACGCTGCCCGAGCCGACCAGCTCACTGCCCGCATAAACGATCTGCGGATTGCCTGCGTGCACGGCGATGCTATTAACGCGCAGCGCAAGATTGGTTACCACCGGACGCGGCAGTCCGCTTGCCGCGGCAAAATTGGCGCCAGCATTTAGCGACAGCTGTAAGGCCCCGGAATTCGCCCCAAGCGCCGCCGCTCCGTTCTCGGTCCCACCGATGAAGACGCGCTGCAAAAAGCCTGTGCTGCAAGGTCCGGACGGAGGCGGCGAAACACAGGAGCGCGGATCCAGCGCCGTCGCACCGACGTCGCGTAGACCGGTCAACGCCACCGAAGAAAACCCTACCCCAGCATTGATACTGCGCACCAAGTTGCCGTTTGAATTACCGGCATAGATCCGCTGTGGATCCACGAAATCAACTGAAACTACCGGAACTCCGGCCACGCCAACGGTCTGCACCGGCAGCGTCGTCCAGGCGCCAGTCGGCCCTGAGCTGTTTAGGTTACGCACCGCTAGATTGTTTCCGATCTGATCCGCGTTGAAACCTGAGTACAGGCGAAAGTTACCCGACCCGGTGGCAACCAGAGCCAATGCGGAGGTGGGCCAGGCGCGCAGGCCGGTATTGCTCGGCGTGGACGTGGCTCCATTGTTGCTGCTGCGCGCCAAGCCGCGCGTTGCCGACGCGTAGTACAGGGTTTGCGGCGCGTTGGGATAATCGAATTGACCCGCCACGTCAGTGAAAAAGCCGCTGGATTGGGTCAACAGGGAGGTAACGGATGTGCCCGCGTTGATTGAGGAGACGATCTGCTCCGGATAAGCCATGAGCAGCGTGGACGGGCTGCTCGGCTTGATCCAGGTGGCGCCCGAGAGACTGCTCAGTACGCTAAAGGTTGCGGCGCCGGTGGCATTGCTGATGCGCAAACCGGGGGGACAACTGGGCGCGCAAGTGGTCGGGTAGCTCAATTCAAAGCCCAATAGCGTGACGATCGAGCCGGTAATGCTAGGTGCGGCGCGCAATCGGTTCATGCCGCCGATGCCGCCCGGCAGTCCGCTATAAACGCTGAAGGTGGCGCCATTGTCCAAGCTGCGATAGATCACGCCGCCAGACACCAGGGTAAATACCGCGTTGCCATGGCGCGCGACGGAAATCGTGAAGGGCGTAATTTCGCTCGGATAGCCAGACCCGGGGGCGGGGTTTCGGAAGGTGCGCCCGCCATCATCGCTCAACACCACGCTACCGAGACCACCGGGAAGTGAAGCCAAAGCCAGTTTGTCGGTGCCCGGCGTGGTGCTGGCGTCTACCGACAGGTCAATGAGCAGGGTGTTGACGGGAATGCTGTAGCGCAAGCGTTGCCAGCGCTGTCCGCCGTTGGTGCTGCGAAAAATCCCCTGTGAGCGCGTAGCCGAGTCCGCGGTGATCAAAGCGTAGAGTCGATCGGGGTCACTGGCAGCCATTTCGAGACGGATGCTATTGCGCGCATCCGGCAGTCCGCGCATTGCAAGTTGCCATGCGCCGCCTGCATTGTCGGAGCGAAAAATCCGCCCACCAGCCACCGCGAACAAGATGTTGCCGTTGCTGGGATGGCTAAGAATTTGCGTCGCGTTGCCTCCGTCCGGACCCAACGGGGTCCAGACGTTGGGTCCGGCGAGCACGCTCAGGGGCGCGAACAACGCCAGCATCGCCAGGCAGATGGCTCGCAAAAGCGCACGGTTGAATTGATTTTTCATCACGGCTCCCGATCCAGAGCCGGCATTCTAGGCCGGACCTGGGCACATACCGTCGACCGATTCCGGATTTTCGCTTTCTAAGGATCACTTCAGCTCGCCGAGCAGCTTGCGCGCCAGCCAGTAATCGGGGTTTTGCTGCAAAAGCAGGCGCGCCTCTTGCTTTGCTGCGGCAGCATCGTCGGGCGAGAGTTCGGCCAGCAGCAGCGCGGCTTGGGCGCGCTCAATGTTTTGCGGCTTGCTCGCATCCAGCCCGGAAATTGCGGCTTTCAGCTGCGTCACCGCCGCTTCGCGCCGACCTTGCTTGGCCAGGATGTAGGCCAGGCGCCAATCGCAGCGCTCGCTGCGCGTCCCGCTGAGCTCACGACAGCGTTCGAGCGCAAGCTTGGCCTGATCAAGCCGGCTCAGCTCGAGCAAGGTTGCCGCGTACTCGCGTTGCCATGAAAGCGGACAGGCATCGGGCTGGCTGCAGGAGTCCGTCAGTTTCGTAAGCGCGCCCTTCAGATCACCCTGCATGCGCAAACTCACCGCAAGATCCAGCTTGAGGATCGCCAGCGCCGGATGCGGGGCGGCGGGATCTGGATAAAGTTTCTCAAGCGTGGCATGGACTTCGCCCATATGCTGATTCGCCGCCTCAAACTGTCCGAGATCGCGCTCGGCCTTGGCTAAATTCAGCAGCATGAGCGCGGTTTCAACATGCGCTGCACCGAGCTGCGTCCGCTTGATTTGATAAGCCTCGGCGAATCGGCTGCGGGCAGCTTCCAGCTCGCCGTCGCGCACCAGAGCGAAGGCCAGATTATTCAGCGTCGTGGCAACCTCGTTGGGCGCTGCACCGTGGTCCCGGCGCATTTTCAATACGCGATCAAGCAGCCCGGCTGCGGCCGCGAAATCACCCTGAGCATTCAGGATGCCCGCTTTCATATTGAGCGTGATGGCGCGCACCAACACCGGCGCGCCAAAGGCTTGTTCCAGCACCTCGGCCTGCTGCACCAGCGCAATCGCCTGCGGGAATTGCTTGCGGTCAAAAGCCACGCGCACGCGCTCATGAGCAATGTCCATGCGCAGCTCACGCTCTTGGTCGGCATCAGCAAGGCCAGCATCTGCGCCTTGCAGGGCGTGATCGGCGGCATCAAGATCCTGCAGCTGGCGATAGGTGCGCGCGATGGTGAGCAGCAGGCGGGCTTTGGAGAGCGGCACTTCGTTGAGCTCTGAATTGATCTTCTTGACCCCCGAGTCCAACACGTCGCGCACGCTTAGGTCCTTGCCTTTCGAGCGATTCGGATCGGCCGTGGCAAACAGCGCCTGCCAGAACTCGCTGAGCGCCAGCGCGCTTTGGGCCTCAGCTTCGGTGCGTACGGTCTGCGCAATGAGATCTTTGCTGCGCTTGACCAGTTGCTGGGTTTGCCACAGCGCAAAAGCAACAATCACCACCAGCCCTGCCACCAGATAGCGCAAGCGGCGATTGCCCCGACGTTCGGTCTGCGCCGCCGCCAGCGCCAACTCGGCGCTGCGCTTTTCTTGCTCCGCTAAGGCCTGCGCCTGCGCCAGTTCGCGTTCCTGGCGTTCGCTTTCGGCGCGCTCGACGGCATCTGCAGCTTCGCTGGCGCGCACCAGATAGTCGTGCTCGGACTGCGTCAGCTGCACGTGCTGATTCGCCGACAGATGGCGGAACTGCTCCAAGCGCGCGCCGCCAAGCAGAAAGCTCGCATCCTCGCGGTTCTGCCGCCAAAGCTCGCCGCTGTCAGCCAGCTGCCGCTGCAAACGTAGATCGGCGCGCGCGTCGTTCAACCAGTCCTTCAATCGCGACCAGCTGCGCAGCAGCGCTTCGTGGGCCACTTCCAGCGTGTTGGCGTGACTGACGTCGTCGCGATCAAAGCTCAGCAATCGCTCGCGCGCGAAGGCCTCGATTGCCTGTTGCAAATCCTCGGGGCAACTCACGCCCAATGCGTTGATCTCGGTGAACTGCGCGCGTCGGCGCGTGTCCTCACGCCCTTCGCCGAGCGTGGTGAGGCGCAGGAATACCTGCCGCAAGAGTTCTTGCCCATGCCTCGGCAGGCCAAGAAAGGCCGCCTCGGCCCGGCCCGCAAGTGCGCCGCTAACGCCACCCATATTGCGAAACGCGGCCAGTCGAAGTTCGCGCCCTTGGCGCCTTAAATACAGTTCACTCAGCGCGTATTGGAGCAGAGGCAGCGCGCCCACCTGATCGCGCACCTCGTCGAGAATATGCGTGACCAAACCGGGCTCGAAGATCAGCCCCAAGCGCCGCGCGGGCCCAACAATGGCGCGCTCAAGTTCATCAAGCGACATCGCCGGCACCAGTACCGAGCGCGTGCGCACGATTTGCGCCAGCTCTGGATACTGCAAAGGCCGATCCAGAAAGTCAGCGCGCAGCGTGAGAATCACCCGCAGGCGGCTATGGGCATCCAACAGCGCGGTAGTCAGGGCCGATATCCACGCACGGCGCACGGACTCATCGGCAACCTGGGTGAACAGTTCCTCGAACTGATCGACCACCAGCAGCAGCTCGCAGTCCGCCTCATGCGGCAATAGTCGGTCAATGGCGCGCGCAATGCCGTAGCTGTCGCTGCGCAGCAGTTCAGCGATCGGCAAAGCATGCACCGCAACCTTACGCAGCGCTGCAGCCATGTTCTCGAAAGGATCCTGGCCCGGAACCATGGTAATGATCAGCCAGCGTCGACTGCCTGGCAGCGCACCGGAGCGCAGCGCTGGCACCAGGCCCGCGCGGATCACCGAAGATTTGCCCGAGCCTGAGGCGCCAACCACGACTAGCGCGCGTCCGAGCGGATCGTGGCGCTGCTCGCCGCGCTGCTCGCCGCGCGCGCCGCCAAGGCGCCGCAGCAGCTCATCAATGAGCGACTCGCGGCCGAAAAAATTGCGCGCGTCACCTTCGTCAAACGCGGCCAGACCCCGGTACGGATTATCTAGGTCATTCAGGCTCCGGCTATCCACCGTAGTTGTAGCGACAGCATCGCCAAGCTCGATCTGCGAGCCAGCTTTCCAGCCTGGCTCAATGCCGCGCAGCGCAGACTCCAGTTCGGCCACAAAGCTCAGCGCATCTTCCTGCCTTTGCTCCGGCTCCTTGGCCAATCCGCGCAGCAGAACTTGATCGACCGCGAGCGGAATGCCCGAAACCAGCTCGCTGAGCAAGGGCGGTGCTTCGTGCAGGTGTTTGCTGATCTGACTCGCCGCATCGCTGGCTAGAAATGGCCGCCGGCCCGCAAGCAGCTCGAAGCTCATCACCGCAAACGCGTAGATATCGGCCGCCTGGGACACGCTGAGGCCGCGCAACTGCTCGGGCGCAGCATAAGCCAGTGAGCCAACCATCTCGCCAAGCACGGATCGACCGGAATCGTTCGCGAGCTGCTTGGCCACGCCAAAATCCGCCAAACAGGCGTTGCCTTGCTCGTCCAAAAGGATGTTGGCCGGCTTGAGATCACGATGAATCACGCCCGCGCGATGCGCCACCTGCAGTGCCTGGCCCACTTGCCGCAGCACCGGCAGAATCTTGAGCGATAGCTGGCCGCCAGAATGCGCCTTCAGATGCTGCGCCAGAGAGCCGCCGCGCAAATAGCGCATGACCATGAATGCGGCGCCCGGCTCGCGCCAAAAATCATACAGCGGCACGATATTGGGATGCTCCAGTCGCGCCACCAATTCTGCTTCCGCTTCGAAGCGCCGGATGAAATCTGCGTCATCGGCCAACTCGGGCTTCACTATCTTGATCGCCACATCGCGACCAAGGCTGATTTGCAGGGCTCGGTAAACGGCGCCAAAGCCGCCCTCGCCGATGTGTTCAAGAAACTGATAGCCGCGTACGGTCTTGCCGACCAACCCTGTCCTTACGGTCTGCGAAAGTCCGCCCTGCGTCGCTGCCTCAGCTTGAAAAGATGCGCCGGAAGGCAGGCTTGATCGGATTGGCGAGGCGCTATCGAGCGCCCCAATGCGGGTCTCCAGCAGGGTAGCTTGCTGGCCGCTTTCATACGACTGCGCCAGTCCAAGCCACCGTTGTGGGTCGGTTTGCAGAATGCGCGCGAGCGCCGCGAGCTGCTCGGGCGTTGGCCAGAGCTCCGCCTGCTCCAGTTTGCTCAAAACCAATTCCGACACATCACACTGCAAGCTCAGGGCGCGCAAATCCATGCCGAGCGCGCTTCGTATGGAACGAAGTTCGTTGGCGAACGCGCGAAGATCGCTTACCTCAGCTGGCTGCATGATCGGATGCGGTCTCTCACTATCAAGGGCGGATGCGAAAACGGACGCCAAAATTGGCACTCGTACGAATGCTGGGGCGACAGGGAAGTGCGGGCAGTATCTCAGAGCAAGCACGCCGATGCTTAGGGTGAAGCTCGTTCAGTTTTAGCAAAATTGGGGGCCCGTCGTTGCGCGATCGCGGCGCTTCGTCATTTCGACCGACGGGAGAAATTGCTTTCCGAGGCTGGCGATCTCTGCCTGCGGTCGCGCTGACGGGAAAGGGCAGCAGAGCAGGCAAACAGACAGCAGACAGCAAATAGGAAGCAGCACAGCGCATCTTTCTATGACGCGCTGGTTGGTTTGGGTCCGGCTGGTCGCCGAGGCCTCGATAGGTGCAGCCGGCGCTGCTACACCGCAACCGGGGCCTTGATCGCTGGATGCGGGTCGTAGCCGACTAGCGTTACATCGTCCGGCGAAAAGTCGTCGATTTGCGCGATCTGCGGATTCAAAGTCACCTGCGGCCAGGGCTTGGGCTGGCGGCTCAGCTGCAGTTTCGCTTGTTCAAGGTGATTGAGATACAGATGCGTGTCGCCCGTGGTGTGGACAAACTCTCCCGGCTTGAGTCCCGTGACCTGCGCCACCATCAAAGTCAACAGGCCGTAGCTGGCAATATTGAACGGCACGCCCAGAAACACGTCGGCGCTGCGCTGGTAAAGCTGACACGACAAGCGCCCTTCGCTGACAAAGAATTGAAACAATGCGTGGCAGGGCGGCAAAGCCATCTGCGGCAGTTCCGCGACATTCCAGGCGCTCACCAGCAGCCGTCGCGAATCCGGGTTGCGACCAATCTCCGCGATCACCTGCGCAAGCTGATCG
>Ga0163144_10017055_pt1 | contig 14820 bp, 14 predicted proteins | sample OliLak19BULKMAT1_FD_123175 | JGI IMG/M metagenome (GOLD analysis project Ga0163144, IMG submission 123175) | Freshwater microbial mat bacterial communities from Lake Vanda, McMurdo Dry Valleys, Antarctica - Oligotrophic Lake LV.19.BULKMAT1 | ecosystem: Environmental > Aquatic > Freshwater >... | reverse complement strand
TTCCCCCCTATGATTAATAGGACTGATCTTCTGCGAGGGTACAGTATAGTGATTCGTTCGTCGAGGTATCCTCTGATCAAGTAAATCCCTACACTTCCGGGCGGATTGTCGCCCCCGTCTTATCTGTGCGGTAGATATACGTTTTACCGCCAGCAAGCATTTCAACTTTAAATCCAGGGACGAGCGCTTGTGAACACATCTCTCCGCGCGCGCTTAGGCCAAGACATCCGTCGCTCCATGTTGTGTCTATAATTTGCATAATTACAATGCTCTTTTCATCAACGGTAAGCTTCGCTGCCAAATCTTTACGCGCCACTGCAGCAGCAGGCTCCACTGGCATGTCATGTATGCCTCCTGGTTGAGGATTCTCTCCCGAGGTAACTATAGGGTTTGTTACTGTGCCTGAATCCGAAACTTCTTTTGTATCAGATAGTTTCCACCAATACACACCCAAGGCAATAATTAAAACGACAACAGCACTGATAATAATATTTTTATTCATATATCTATAATATTACTTACAATAGTATTGAACGAGCCCGTCTAGGCCGTGTGACTGCTGTGAGATGTGCCTTTTGAATCTTTTGATAATACGTATGAGGCGATAAATGTCGTGATCGGCACGCAGAGAATCAGACCAATACTTCCTATCAAGATACGGACCACTTCCGTTGCAAACATCTCTCCATTAATAAGAGAACCGAAGTTGCTCATATTCGTTGTTTGATGAACGAGCAGCAACAATGGCAACGCGACTCCAACATATGCAATCGCTAAAGTATTTACTAACGCACCTATGTGTTCCCTACCAATTCGGATTGCACGTTTATAGATTTCAATTCGTGTCATGTGCTTGCCTACACTAAGCAGTTCTTCCACAGCGATTGCTTGACCTATTGCTATGTCGTATAGAACGCCAAGCAGGCCGATCATAATGCCGCCGAATAACAGGCCCGCCATATTGATGCCACCCTGCGTATTGAAATTAAGATACACATTTTCTTCACTCGTAAAACCAGTGAGGTGTCCTGCTTTAACTACGATATATGCAGCGATTCCAGTAACAATCACCGTGATAATCATGCCAACGACAGCTGCGGTGGTCGTCTTATTGAACCCATGCGTAATATAGGACCCCACAATGATAATAAGTGAGGCGACGCCGATGCTTATTAAAATTGGAGAATACCCACTTAATATGCCGGGCAAGAGTACAAAGAAAATAAGAACAAGGCTGCCGAGCAGACTTGCAAGCCCTCGGACCCCTTGTATGCCGCCAAATACAATTAGCAGAACGAGAAACACCGCCCCAAGTGCTATTAAAATATCGAGTCGATATACATCAGACACGGTCCAATAATCAGTGCCGTCGAGCGTATTTATTGCATGGCGAATGTAGAAGACCTCACCTTTCTTTAGTTGAGTAAAATCATTTTCAAACTCAACAATCTTTCCCGTATCGGGACCGTCCAGCACTTCGACTTTTAGTTTTTGAGTTTTACCAGGAGTGTCAGTGCCGGGGATAATAATGTCTTTCTCCTCGCTTACTTCTAAAACTTTAGCCTTTTCTACTAGGATAGTATCTTGACCCAATTCGTTTTGAGCATAAGAAAGATTCGGCAAAAATACCATTGCAATAAGCAATCCGAATGCGAGAAAAGTCGATTTCATTTTACTCACTATACAAGATTTGCTGCCAGACTTGGAACACTCACTGCTCGCTTCTTTCAGAGCTGCGCTTTCAAAACCCACGGTTTTGAATAATTTCCTCCACGGAAGGGATGCTAAGCCTCCCTTCCGACCCATCCCTTGTTCGAATCCAAGTCGGCCCCTCATCACTTCGTTCTTCGGCTGCCAGACTTGGATTCGAACCAAGATAAACGGATTCAGAGTCCGTTGTCCTACCATTAGACGATCTGGCAAAGTGCTGGCTACAGGAGTAGCCAGCGCGCTCATGGTAGCAAATTCTACAAGTAACTGAAAGTGCCCAGAAATGCTGTAAAATTTAATAGTGAGCTACTTCGTCTATCTACTGGCGTGCGGAGATACATCTCTCTACACAGGCATAACAACGGATCTTAAGCGCAGGTTGCAGGAGCATAAAGAAGGTAAAGGTGGGCACTATACTCGCACACACAAAGCTGTAAAAATCGTGTACAGCGAGAAGCGTCCTGACAGAAGCTCCGCGCTCAAGCGCGAAGCAGCAATCAAAAAATTGAGCCGAGAACAGAAATTAGGCTTATTTACATAAGCGCCCTTTCTCTTTTTTACCCATGCTACTCTACTACCATGTACAAAAAGTTAGCGTGGGGAGCTTTTTTCTTAGCTGCCATCATAGGTGCACTTATTATGGGATTTTTTACATCAATGCATCCAGGGTTTGTACAAACACGCATCGGCACAGAAGTAGTACAAACTTCAGAATCTGCTAGTACAACAGAGTCCTCTTTTGATTCTTCCTCAACCTCATACGCGGGAGCGACCGTCCTGCAGCCAACATCAACTCCCCCATCGAACACTGCTATCCCCCCAGATGTACATATATATACCAATGCAGAACTGCTCCGGGTGGCAGGAAATCCGTATGCCTCAGGTGAAGTCCCGCTTGGAGACAATAAGTACGTAGCGGGATCGGCAAAAAAAGGATACGTACTGTTATGCAATACGGCCAAAAGTAATCTGGGATCCCAGACCCTCGGCCCGTGGATTCATGGAGAAACCTGGAATTACAAACAGAAGATTGCTGTACAAGGAAAAAACCCTTGGCCTTCCGCAGTCTTTAACAACAACGTATACGACGCGATTCGCATCATCACGTCACACGCGCTACCAATTAATCACACCACTGGAACCTTCCCTGTCGCTTCAACGGATCCCGCACGCGCGTATGATGCAAATCCAAATACTATTTCTTCGCACACGCTCAAAATGCAGGTACCGATAAATCCGGTATACAACAAAATACCGTTTTGCATGGGTGGAGAGGTGGGCATTTTGCTCACGGGTGTGCCTCTCTTTAACGCGTTTGATGCAGGGCTTCGCGATGCGCCGGCGCACGAGCTACAAGACTCGTGCGCCGGCCATCCACAAGGCGCGGGAGAGTATCACTATCATGGGGTGAGCACGTGCATTGCGGATCAAGATGTCGACACGGTGCAGGGCTTCGCGTACGACGGCTTCCCTATCACCGGCTCAAGAGTGGCGGAAGGAAAATATCTCACCACCCAGAATCTCGATGAGTGTCATGGGCTCGTGAGCGATGTTCTCGTCGATGGGAAAAAGAGAACGACCTACCACTACGTTATGACGCGAGATTTCCCCTACTCAGCATCCTGCTTTAGAGGGAGGCCGGTCACGACGGGCCCAAGTGCAGCTCCATCTTCAAGCCCTACACCGGGGCCTCAGACAGGTGGTGGCAGTAAACCTCCCAAAGAAGCAATTGATGCTTGCACAGGCTATGCCCAAAATGCCGCGTGCTCACTCCCTACCCCAAACGGCATGCGTAATGGTACATGCAAAAATACTCCAGACGGCAGCTTCGCATGTGTGCCAAATTAATAAATCTGTACGCAGTATTCGATCTGCACTCACTCGTCTAGACATGTAATGTCGGCAGAAATTGAATTGTCGCTCCTCAGTTATCCCCTTATTGTTCAAAACATGTACGACGATCTCTGTTTAGCACTACCGGCAATTCTTTTACAATGACTTCGTTGGAATTGAAGATCACATCTAGCGTGAGGCCATGGGAGACAGCATCATTCCAATACTGATCAAAGATAAAATTGCCAAGTGAGTAGTAAATATGTTTTCCGTTGTAGACCTCGTGTTCTTGCACCACATGCGGGTGCGAACCGATTACAATTGCAGCGCCATCATCAACAAACTGATGCGCCAATTTCTTCATACGCTCAGTTGCAGGAACATACTCCTCACCCCAGTGCGCATACACAACAACGGTGCGCCCGTCATTCACTTCTTTTTTAATCTGATTTCCAGTGATATCTGTATTATCCGAAGTCCAATCGCTCCAATTTACGAAGGAAAATTTAATCCCGCCAATTTCTGCGCGCGCAACTCTATCTGGCTCTAGCGAATCCGGATCGCCGAAATACGTTACACCCGCGTTTCGTAGGTACTGTTTGGTTTGGTTCACGCCATCTTGTTTGAAATTAAATATATGATTATTACCAATGTTTACAATCTGTACGTTATGTCGCTTTAAAAGCGGAGCTACTTCTGGAGCAAACGTGAACGTGTAATTATCAGGGGTATCCACAACACTACCCATGCTCTTTGATGATGTGCTGGTAATCGGGCCCTCTAAATTCCCAATAACCGAATCGTATTGCTTAAAGCGCTCACCGACGCATGAAAACAAATAGTCATAGCCTTTCTTTTGCGCAGCCGCCCTCAGTGATCGGTCAAACATCATATCCCCCACAAATAGAAAATGTGCCTCAGGAACAATAGCTGGCTGTATATGCAGCGCTTCTTCTATCGCAAGTCTATGGGGAAATAGCACAATGCCCACGATCGCAATCACAAATAAAATAACTGCACTCAGCAGAAATTGAGCTGTGGTCATTCTAGCAGTCTACACTCTAGTTTCTTTTTTTAGACGCCGCGTCGAGAAATGCGGTAAAGAGCGGATGCGGGGAAAGGGGGCGTCCTAAAAATTCGGGATGAAATTGCGTGCCAAGAAAAAACGGATGAACACTAGGGGGCAACTCTGCGATTTCCATAAGCGTCCTGTCTGGTGAAATGCCAGAGAATACGAGCCCAACCTCAGTGAGCTTTTCTATGTAGTTTGGATTTACTTCGTAGCGATGGCGATGGCGCTCTATAACCGACTTCGCTTTATATGCTGTGCGAGCAATGGTTCCCTCACGAAGATTGCAGGTGTATGAGCCTAGGCGCATCGTGCCGCCATAATTTAATTCCTCGACCTTCTGTCTTTGATCCGGCATAAAATCAATCACCAAGTGCGGAGCTTTTTCATCAACCTCTCTTGTGTGAGAACCCGTAAGACCAACAACATTGCGCGCATACTCAATTACTGCAAGTTGCATACCGTAGCAGAGACCGAAGTAAGGGATTTTATTTTCACGCACATATTGAATAACCTTAATCTTTCCCTCTACGCCGGTTGAGCCAAATCCTCCCGGAATTAATACGCCCTTATACTGATCAAGCGAGTTTAGCTTTATTTTGCCAGATTCGAAATCTTTTGAATTGAGGTAGGTGAGTTTGATCTTCACGCCAAGCTCGAAGGCAGAAAACTTCAGTGCTTCGAGTACGGAAATATAGACATCAGAAAGCACGAAATCTCCAGAATCAAAATATTTGCCCACAACTGCGATAGACACTTCCTTTCTTCCGCTTTTGGCGCGTTTTACAAACTCGCTCCACTTCTTGAGATTACTTTTCCTCTTCGGCAGTCCTAGCACTTCGGTGAGGATGTCTCCGAGACCGTCTTTCTCAAAATTAAGCGGAATATCGTAAATCGATTTAACGTCTGGGGCTGATATCACGTGTTCGGGGCGCGTGTTGCAAAACGTTGCGATTTTTTCTTTGCGTTTATCATCGATTGACACCGCGGCGCGCGCTAAAATCACATCTGCCTGCAAACCCGCGTTGTTTAAAGTTCGCGCTGCATACTGCGTTGGTTTGGTCTTCATTTCTCCAATTGACCCAGGGATGGGCACGTAGGAAACCATTACCACCGCAACGTCGCGCGGTGCCTTCTGCTTCATCATTCGGGCCGCTTCAAGAAAAATAATATTTTGATACTCCCCAATCGTGCCACCGATTTCGATCAGGGTGACATCTGCTTTGGCCCGCTTCCCTGCAGCCTCAATGCGCCTAATTACCTCCAGCGGAATATCAGGTACTACTTCCACATTCTTACCTTTATATTCAAGATTGCGCTCGCGACGTATCACTTCTTGGTATACGCGGCCGGTCGTCATGTAATTCAATTCCGGAAGTGATTCGTCTAAGAAGCGCTCGTAGTTACCCATGTCTTGATCAGTCTCATAGCCATCTGCCAAAACAAAAACCTCACCGTGCTCGGTGGGGTTCATGGTGCCCGCATCAACATTGATGTATGGGTCGATTTTGAGCGCTGTTACACGGAAGCCTTTTGACTTGAGGATGAGGCCGATTGATGAGGTAGAGACTCCTTTGCCGATCCCCGACATTACCCCGCCGACGACAAAAATGTATTTTGGAGTTTTCTGATTCTGTCTGGGGGTCGTTTTGCGTCGTGTCGGCATAGGTCCTGTACATAATTATTTTAGCAGAATTTTCAAAAATCTGCATTTTTGGGCTAGATTACAAGTATATCCAAAAAAGCTTTGGGCAGGACGGCACAAGCCCAGACGTAGAGTGGGGTAAAAATCTTCAGATACAAGGCGTGGACGAGGACCGCAACCGAGCCATATACCTATATGGTGAGGGCGGCCCGGAGTCTGCAACGCAGTAGGTGGAGATTTTGGCCCCGCTCAGATGGTCAAATAACGACGAACAGCAAGAAAAGAGGATATCCCTCCTAAAATTATGCCCGAGCCGATAATTAAGGCAAAGAATAGCGGGAAGTGCAGCAAATAGTATGAGAAGACGTTAATGCCTCCAAAGAAGCTCTGCGTAGTTTTGCCCAACCAATACGTAAATGGGTAGAAGAGCACAAGAGTTACAAGCCCTGCAGATGCGCCATAGAGAATGCCCTCAATCATAAACGGCGCACGCACGTACATCTGATCCGCTCCAACCAAGCGCATCACAGCAATTTCGTCCCTTGAGGTATAGATTACGAGTCGAATAGTATTAAACGTGATAGCGACTGTGATAAACGCGAGCAGGATTATTAGCGCAAAACCTAACTGATTCGCAGAATTGGTAATACGGGTGAGGCGTTCTATTGCGACACGCTGTCGCTCGTCGTAATAGTTGATCTTATCGAGCATACTGCCTTCGATTATCACAGGCATTTCGCTTACAAATTTTGCGATCGAATCATACTGCGTTGGATCCTTTGCCTGCACGTTAATCACAGCGCCAAGTGGATTATCTCCTAATTCTTCGAGCGCCTGCAGGGTGAGCTGATCATTTGCATGGCGCTCGCGAAACGCAGCAAGCGCGTCCTCGCGCGAAAGATATTGCGCATTCGCTACCGTCGGAAGCCCCTTAAGCGCATCCTTTACCTCAATCACCTTATCTTCCGGCGCGTCTGTCGTGAAGTAGATATTCATATCTACTTTGGACTTGAGTTCAGTGAGAGTTGAGTTGAGAATAACGCCGGTAAATACCAAAGAACCTAGTACAAAAAGCGTTACGGCCATTACGAGGACCGCAGAGAGCGTAACAAAGCCGTTCCTCCAAAATCCGAGGAAACCCGCCCGCATAATGCGCTTAATAGTAGTCCACATACAGTAAGTTTACAGTATATACTTCCCTTCCCTATCATCCCGCACAACTTTTCCCCGATCCATCGTAATCACGCGTTTTCCCACAGAATCAACGACGCCTTTATTATGCGTGGTCAAAATAACTGTCGTACCAAGATCGTTGATGCGCTTTAAAATCTGCACCACATCGTACGTATTAATTGGATCAAGATTTCCCGTCGGTTCGTCTGCAATTATAATATCGGGCTGATTAACAATCGCACGCGCGATTGCAACGCGCTGACGCTCTCCTCCTGAAAGCTCTCCCGGAAAATTGTTCATCTTGTCTCCAAGATCAACAAGTTCGAGTACGTGCGGCACATCGGAGCGAATTTCTTCTTCGGTGCGTCCAGCAGCTTCCATAGCGAAAGCAATATTTTCGTACGCGGTTTTTTGCGGCAAGAGACGATAGTCCTGGAACACCGTGCCCATTTTGCGACGGATCGAGTTCATTTCCCGCTTGGAGATGTCGTGAATGTTGATGGATTCAAAGAAGACCGCCCCAGATGAAGGCTGTTCTTCTGCCAACAACATCTTGAGGAGCGTCGTTTTGCCCGCGCCTGAGTGCCCCACAATCGAGATAAATTCTCCTGGTTCTACAGTAAAGCTGACTTCTTCGAGTGCGACTGAATCCCCTGGGTATATCTTCGAGACTCGATCGTAGTAGATCATCTCACTATCATACCCCATTTGGCAGCCTCAAATAAAGCTTTTCTACACCGAATATTGTGTCCTAAAGATCCTTCTCAGCTTCTATAAACTTTTCCAAATCTCCCAAGAGAACACCCTCAGCGTCACCCACTTCCATATCAGTACGATGATCTTTGACCATTTTGTATGGATGCAAAACATAGGAGCGGATCTGACTTCCCCACTCGATGGATACCGTTTTATTTGGAGTGAGACCCTTCTCCAATTTTTTGCGATCCTCTTCCTGTTTTTTAAATAATTTTCCTTTGAGAATTTCGAGGCCCTTCTTTCTATTGTCCGCCTGAGAACGCTCGCTTGTGACATGCACAGAGAGATTGGTCGGTGTATGCACGATACGCACCGCAGTTTCACGCTTGTTAACATTTTGACCTCCAGGTCCGCCCGAGCGAGTGAATTGCGTATCTAGATCAGTTTCCGGAATCTCCATCTCGTGAATCTCTGGCAATTGCGGTACAAACTCTACAAGCGCAAAACTCGTGTGCCGCGTGCTTTTACCACCAAAAGGAGAAATGCGCACAAGACGGTGTATGCCGGTTTCATTTTTGAGCGTACCGTATACATTCTTTCCAATAAATTCTACTGAAAGATTCCGATACCCGCCGTGATCATTGGGATGTGTGTGATGGACCTGCATCGAGAAACCCTTTTGTTCTGCAAATTTTTGATACATCTCAAAGAGCATGCGCGCCCAGTCTTCAGCATCGTCTCCTCCGGCACCAGCAACGATTGTCATTACTGCGTTTCCTTTATCGTATTTGTGCCCACCCTCAAGTTCCACTTTAAGATCCTGCATCTCTTTTATAAGAGATTGCGCGTCCTTTGGATCAGACCAAAAATCAGGCGCCTGCATCGCAGCCTCAATCTCTTTAATGCGCATTTCCATCTCCTCTTTGGTTTTCACGACTGGAGTATAACATTCGGGAGCGCGGTGAGCGTTTGTATTGACTTATTCCCTCCTTAAGGCATAGTACGGTCAGAAACTTCATAGGAGGCAGCCATGCAAGAGTATATGGGGCCCGATGAAGATTGGGCTTCTATCGTTTTAATTCGCGTCTTCCAGAATCCAACGGATCAAGATCGGAGCGAGAAAATCCTTGTTGGATATGTATTTGTAAAAGAGGTGACAACCCCAGTTAAAGAATTAGACTACGCGCCTCAGTGGAAATTTCCCGGAGGTCGTGTCATACCGCGCAGAGATACAACTCCCCAAGAGACAGCGAAGCGTGAGACGCGCGAAGAAACGGGTATTGAGGCTCCACTTGAAGATTTTATTTTTCTCGATGGCTGGAAGCAAATTCCCGAAATACGTGAATATAATCCGCCTCTGAAGCATCTTCGGAGTCGAGGTCCTCACTGGAAATACCTGTACATGCTCGACATTTACGAGTGCGAACGCAACTGGATCAACTCTTCTCATCCCTCAAACGGAAATGAGGATCCGAAGTTCTTTACACCCGAGGCGTTGATTGACGCAATCAAAATCGACGATTTCAAAGCTGATCACCTTGAGCTCTGGGAAAAATGGCATTCGTTCAAAAACTATAAAAAGACACTGGGGCCCGCACTGTAAGCGGGCCCCTAACTTTTTCGGAGCCATCTCGGAGAATCGAACTCCGGACCTTCTCGTTACGAGTGAGACGCTCTACCAACTGAGCTAAGACGGCAATTTACCTGCACCAGTAAACTATCATGTTCTCTCGGCTTTCGCGAGAGCGCTGCCCTCTTGAGCACGCTTACTCAGTGCTCGGGAGGGTCTTCCGTTTCCTCTATTAAGTCCTGCAAAGTTTGGACTGAGCGCGTCACAGTTTGGACAAACTAAGCGGAGGTTCCCCTCATGATTATTTTTCCAATCACCGTCAATATGATCAGCAACAAGAGGGACAGTGCCCGTCTTTTGATTTACTTTTGCCCAGCCACAAAAACAACACTTATTTCCAAATTTTACTCTTAAGAATTTCTTAATTGGATTGGAAACAAGACCGAGGGCATTTAAACCTCTTATCTCACCTGCCTTCCACCTCTGTATATATAATTGATATTGAAATTCTTGCTGACACGAATTGCTACAATATTTGTAATATGAGCGGTATGGTTCCTCACCACATATGGGGCAATTTGATCTCGGTTTCTTTGGATTCGACACTGTATAATTTTATCACAACTGCAGACCATTTAAAAACCTGAGAGTGGTCGTACTTGAACTACATGAGTATCTTTATGACACTGCTAGAACCTACTTTATCAAAAATTCGTGAATGACAAAAGCCCCGCCACCGCCTCGCTCCTCTCGGCGACACCAAAGAAAAATGTTCCTTGCATTTCTGATTTGTGTGCGCCCGATTTTTTCTGAAAAAGGAAAGGACATTTTTCTTTGGTGTTCTGCCCGAAAAGATATTCGGGCAGGTGGCGGAGCTTCAATTCGGACTCGGCAAAGTAAAACTATTTTTGCGGGAGGAATGGATTTGCTTTGCCTCGGCTCATTCCGATTTTGCCAGATTTGGTTTCCGCCGTGCAGGAGGGTGCGGGAGGAATGCACGGCGGATTCTTTTTTGGCGGGGCGGGAATGCACAAGAAAAATTCAATATTGTGCCTCTACCATTCTATCATTTTGCGTCTGACTACGGAGTCCATCCTCGGCATTCGCCTCGGACATTTCCGCTAGGGCTACTCGCGCCTAGATGCCTATGTGCATCGCATATCCATCGCCAGTGCGCCGTGCTCGGCGCTGGCTCGGGCGCTGCCTCTATTTGGGGAGAGGAAGGGTTCCTCCCCCCAGCGTCGTTCTCCTCCTCGCAGCTGTCAGCTAGAGCCACGGCTATATCGGATGGTAGTGGTAGTATAGATTTTTTGCCTCGCATTGACGGGCCTTCGGAGTCCGCCCTCGCACAACCCCTCTCCTCGTTTCCATTCTCTCCTTTGCTGTATCGCTTCCGCTACTGAACTTCTGTTTCTTCGATTAACGGCGGCGCTCATCCGTCGGCCTGGCCGCCCTAGCGAAAATGCCCGAGGCGCAAATGCAAATGCGCTTGCCCCAGAGCCCGCGCGAGTACGCGCGGGCTCTCCCCACCCATGCGCGCGCAGACAAACTTCCGCCGCGATCGAATCAAAGCGCGGCGGACTCCCTGCGAACAAATGCAAACTCACGACTTGGTATACACGATGCTCTTTCCAGTTTTACCAACTTGTTTGATTTTCCCTTGTTGTTCGAGCGCAGAGAGATACCTCGTCGCTGTCGCGTCCGAGACATGCAAAAGCTTCTCGACTTCGTCGTTCGTGATTTTATCTTTTGCATTCAGAAATTCCAGAACCTTTTCGAGTTTCTTTTGCTTACGTTGCTGGATTGTTGCACGGGCTTTTACCAACAAGTCACGCCCGCTTCGCCCTGCTGACGCAGGGCTTGGCGGATTTTCGAACGGAGGAATATCAATCGGCTCAGGTTGCGAGGGTAACGCCTCATTGGCTGGTATTTGAGCCGTTGGGATGTGTGCAGGAGTTTCAGGCGCGGCAAGTTGCGCCGTTCCCCCGCTCACCGGCTCCGCCGGTGCTTCGGGCACGGGTTCGCTCGGTACTGTTTGAGGCGTTTGGTTGGTATTTTGTGCTTCGTCTGCCATGCTTTTTTCTAACGGCTCACCTAGTCACGCGCTTAGCGCTTGACAGAACAGATATTTGGGTGTATAATTAATCTTCTAATTACTGCTCGCGTTGAGGCTCCGTAGTAGACGCTGTGTCAGTCTTAGTTGAAGGCGTGTAGGACTCTTGCAGCGGTGTCGAAGTTGCATTGTCAGGAGCGGGCGCAGGTGCCTCCGTGCTTGTTGCTTCCGGCTCTGTGGGTGGTGTCGAAGTCGCCGCGGTTGTACCATTTGCATCGTCTGCGGATACCGGAGCGATTGCAGGAAATACGGTATCGGAGACATAGGGTGGCTCGGGGGGCGGAATATCCCCTGCGGGTTTTTCGATAACTGGCACCGGAATCTGATTGAGTGTAAGTCCGACGAGCGCGGCGAAGGCGCTGGCGGGCTGCGCGCTCTGCACTTGCGCGAGCGCTTGCTCGGCCGCTTGTGCGCGAGAAAGATACGAGCGCTCCTGATTCTCAATATCACCTAGTTTTTGCACGACATACGCATTGAGGCCGCCATCGGGGAGTGCGTCTTTCGCGACCGAGAATTCGCCCGTTTTCGGGAAGCGCGTCCACGCGCCCGCTACCGGCGCGAGCGTGTCCATGGAATAAGAGATAGTGTACTGCGTATCGGTCTCGGCAACGCCCATAACGGTGGGGCGAAAATCGAATGCGCCGATATCTGCCGCAAGGAGCATCGCAGGATCAACAACATTCGGAGTCTCGACTTCACCCCCTAGCGACTGCACAATAAAGGGCACCGGTACGCCCAATTCACTTGCGGCGAACGCCGACGTGCCACCGACTGCAAGCGCAATAAGGACGGCGGGAACCGCGTTGTGGTACGAAAGGAACGAAAGGATTTTTTTCATATGCGTGGCGTGATGACTAATTGATAATTATTCATTGGGTACATGCGCGATGCGCGGGTCCTGCAAGCGGCGCGAAAGCGAGAGTAAAAGCCCGCGCGAAGCGCCCTGCCGAGCGTACCCAAGCCACGCCATGACGGATTCCTTCGAAGCGCCCCCCCCCCCCGCACCTTTGCGTGCTTCATCCGCGCGATAAATCGCTTGACCGTGCTCTTGCGCAAAAGTCGGTGGTGCGGGAAGACGCGGTAGCCGAGGAAATCCACGCCAGGTAGAACCGGCGCTATTTGCACCTTGCGCGGATGCATCGTGAGCCCGAGGCGCACCTCTGCAAACTCACGCATCTTCTCTTTCGTCTCATGCAAAAATGTTTTGTCGTCGTGCAATACGACCATGTCGTCCATGTAGCGTATGTAGCGCCGCAAACGCAGACCATGCTTCGCATACTGGTCGAGTTCATTGAGATACACGTTGGCAAAAAGCTGGCTTGTGAGGTTGCCGATCGGGATGCCGCGGCCGGGGGCCTCCTCACTGCTTTCAATAATCAAGCGGCATAATGCGAGCAACCGCGTCTCGCGCACTTTGCGCGCAACGAGAGACAGAAGAATCGAGTGGTCGATGCTCGCGAAGTATTTGGAAATGTCCATCGTGAGCGCATAGCGCGAGACGCGGAGGTATTGCTCAAATCGCGCGAGCGCCGCGTGCGTTCCCTTGCCTCGCCTGCACGCGTAGCTGTCGAAGACAAACCGCTGCTCAAAAGCAGGTTCGAGCGCCGCGACGATTGCTTGGTGCACCACGCGGTCGCGAAACGGCGCAGACTTGATCTCGCGCCGCTTGGAATCCGAGACGATAAATTTTCGGTATGCTCCATGCGTGTAGGTACCGCCGAGAAGTTGCGCACGCAGGGCGAGCAGATTCGCCTCCAGATTCCACCCGAAACGCGCGACTTCTTCGCGCTTCTGCTTGCCGCGCTTGGCGCGGGCGTGCGCCCCGAGCAAGTTTTCAAGCGAGAACGCTTTCTCGAACGTGTCCGGTGTGTCGTGCGCATTCATATCATTATGTGTGGGGCCCACTCGCTCTGCCGCGAGCGACCTCCTTGCGGAGAGCGGCACGTGGCGGAGGTAGAGGCCCGATATTTTCCCGCACAATCATTCCCCATGGTCCGATCGCGAGAAGGAGCGCGTCCGTATGCTTGTGCGGCTCTGACGAAGCCCCGTGAGGCTTTTGTTCTGGCCGCGGATGTGTAAGAAGCGTACCGAGAGCAGCGGAAGCCGATGTTCGTGTTCACATTCGACGGGGCATTGTTCAGATTCAGCGTGAAGGCGCCATCGTTCGCGCCATTGTTCCAATTGCCGCCGCGGATGAAACCCGCCCCCGCTATTTCAAGACGCACCCCTTCCCTCGCGCAGATTGCTTTCATATATTCCGAGTGCTCGACTTTATCCACCCGCCTAATAATTTCCCCACCTCGTTCACTTTCTCCGCGGCGAAGCCGTACTGCCGCACCGAGATGAGTTCGAGGTCTTTGCAGAGGCGCAACAGTATCCGCAGGATATCGAGATCCACGCTCGTACGCTTCAAGAGAGGCAGTTTGTCGCGCTCGGCGTTGGCGCGAATCATGCCGCGCAGAATATCGAGTGCCGTATTTTCTATTTGCTGGCCCAAGACGAAGCGCTGGGCTTTGGGGAATTTCCGCACCGTGGGATACAGCCACAAGATGAGCTGGTACGTTTTCTCGAAGATGGTCAGTTGTTCGAGCATGATACTTTTGTTTTTTCATAGTATTCTAAAATTTTTCGAAGTCAGATTTTCAGATTACAGATACCAGATATCTACAGAAGCTACCGAGAGCAGCGGAAGCCGATGCGCGCGTAGGCATACGACGGGGCATTGCTCAGATACAGCGTGAAGGCGCCAGCGTCCGCGCCATCGTTCAAAACGCCGCCGCGGATGAAACCCGCGATGGTGGAGATACCGCCCCGGTACCATTTGTCGTTGGTCGTACGCGTGTTGCCGCAAATGCCGTCGCCGGAGGTCGAACACGCCTGCCATCCCCCCGCCGCGCTGTTGACTATCGGATAATCGTTCGTCACCGTCTGGTCGACCCATTCCCAGACGTTGCCGCCGAGGTCCCAGATGTACTCGCCGTTCGAGAGCTTGTAGGTGCGGCGCTGAGAGT
>Ga0163144_10017053_pt1 | contig 14822 bp, 10 predicted proteins | sample OliLak19BULKMAT1_FD_123175 | JGI IMG/M metagenome (GOLD analysis project Ga0163144, IMG submission 123175) | Freshwater microbial mat bacterial communities from Lake Vanda, McMurdo Dry Valleys, Antarctica - Oligotrophic Lake LV.19.BULKMAT1 | ecosystem: Environmental > Aquatic > Freshwater >... | reverse complement strand
GTCCAGCCCCCCCCCCGGCACCGACCGCCCCCGGGCCTCGCGTCCCTAGCGCGACGATCGCCGCATCACGACGTCGGGGACGACGCCATCGGATTCGACGTCGCGCACCGTCACGGGGTCGTACCCGTCGGCCTCGAAGGTGAGCGTCCGCGGGCCGCCGCGGGCCGCCGCGGGCGTCGCCGCCGAAGTGCCCGGTCGCGCCGGTTGGCGATCGCTCGTCGCCGGGGAGGCCGGGGAGGTCGGCGATCCGCCACCGGACCCCGGCGAGCCCGACGCCGTCGTCGCCGACGACCTACCCTTCGACCCACCCGCCGCGCACGAACACGACCTCGGTCGGGCCGTCGGCGGGCGCCAGCCTGCGGTCGACGGGGAGGAACCCGGCGGCCTCGAACCGGAGCTCGACCGAGACGTCGCCGACCCAGCGCGCGAACGTCCCGTCGGCGGCGGTCGCGGTCCGGCGCACCCCGTCGGTGACGGTGACGCCGGGGAGCAGGCGACCGCGGTCGTCCACGACGCGCGCGGCCAGTTTCGCGACGGGGTCGAGGTCGAGGCGCGGGCCGTCCTCGCGGGAGGCCCAGGTGGCGGCGCCGTGGTCGCGACGGACGACGATCGAGGGCGGCGGCGTGCAACGGGGTCGTAGCCCGTTGCGTCAGCGGAGGTCGAGCAGGTGGTGGCCGTGGACCGCGCCGTCGGCCAAGTTGAGGACGAGGGCCAGCACGACCCCCGGCGTCGCCGTCGCGATCAGGACGTGCTCGTAGCGACCCGACGGCATCCGCCAGAGCCCCGTCACCGGCCCCAACGGGCCATGGCCTTCGACGTCCTCGTCGGGGATCTCGGCCACGTACGGCGCGACGTCGAACGCCGGCCGCGCCCCCCCCGACGCCGGGAACGGCGTCCCGGCGATCGTCGCCCGGAACCCGCCCGCGTTCAGCCGCCTCGTCCCCACGACCGGGTCAGTTGCCCGCGGGGTTCGTCATCACGAACGACTGCGCAAACTTGTCGAACGTCGCCTTCGCCGCGGCCTCCTGCGTCACGTCCGCGGCGCACCGCAGGCGAAACGTGTCGTTGCCGCGCTTCACCACGGCGACGAAGAACACCTGCTCACGCCCGCCGACGCTGCCCTTCGCCGTCACGAGCGCGGCCTCGCGTCCCGCCAGTTGCGTCCGCCCCGCGACCGCCTCGCCCCCCACCTCGGGGCCCTTGTAGTACTCGATCAACAGGTTCGCCTCATGATCGAGGTCCGCGTCCGTCTCGTAGCGGTAGACGCCCAGGACCGGCCCGTCGCCCGCCGGCGCGAACTCCGCGAGGTGCTGCGTGCGATCCGGGATCCGGACGCCATAGCCCTGCGGGTACGTCACCGCGAAGCCCGCCACGTCGTCACGGAACGAGCCGTCGCCCTTCTGCGCGAACGCCGATCCCGCCACCTTCACCGTGATCCCCTGGATCATCCGGTCGATCGCCGACGCCACGCGCGCGAACCCCGTCGCCTTCGCCTGCGCCCGCACCTGATACTCCCACTCGCCGCCGAGCAGGAACGCCGCCTGCACGCGCCACGTGATCAGGGCCGGCGGCCCCGCCGGCGCCGCCCCCCCGCTCGGCGCGGGCGCGGGCGCCGCTACCTCGACCGCGCGCGCCTGCGTCGCGTCCACGAGCACGCCCGGCATCGGCCGCCGCCCCGACACCGCCAGGTCCGTCACCGCCGCCACGGCGTACGACTTGTCGTCGGCGAACGTCTTCGTCACCTCGGCGCGCAGCCGCGGCAACGTCACCGCCGTCGCCCGCCGCATCGAGAGCACCGCCGACGAACCGGTGGCCGCGTCGGCGAACGTCGCGAGCGGCGTCCACTGGGGGATCCCGGCAGACAACTCCGTCAGCTTCCACCCCGACGGCCCCTCGACCGTGAGGCCCACCTTCGGGTGCTTGTAGACCGCACCGGGCGCCGCGGGCGCGGCCGGCGGCGCGTCCTGCGCCCCGGCGCCGCGGGCACCGAGACCGAGCGAAAGGGACGCGGCGAGGGCGAACGCGGGGAGGCCCGAGAGCGGACGGGGACGCAACATCGACGACGGCCTCCGAGGGAGCCCCGGATTCTAGCCAGCCGTCGCCCGGATTCCGATCCCGCCCGGAGGCGGCCCGTAGCATCCTCGGTCCATGGTCCCGGACCTCTCCCTCCTGGTCGCGCTCCTCCTGGGGCTCGTCTCGCTCGGCGACGCCGCCGCCGGCCGCGCCGTCGACCCCCTCCGCGCCCTCGCCGGGACCGCGGCCACCGTCCTCGTCGTCGTCGCCCTCACCCGCATGGCCGCCGACCGCGCCATCCGCGCCGTCGAGGAGCGCGACGCCGACGGCCTCGTCCGCGCCGGCCGCTCGACGACCCTCTGGCCGCTCGTCGGCTGGATCCTCGTCCTCAACCTCTTCGACTGGGGCGCGTTCGTCGGGGCCCACGTCCCCCGCGTCTGGTTCCTCGCCCCGCACCTAGCGCTCTTCGTCCCGCTCGCCGTCATGTTCGGCAGCGCCTGGTCGGCCGTCCGCCGCGTCGAAGTCCACTTCCTCCCCGCCGGCACGCCGCCCCCCGCGGGCGCGCTGCGACGCGGCCTCGTGCGCAACGCCCTCGTCCTCGTGCCGCTCGCGCTCCTCACCGCGGTGAGCGAAGCCTTCTTCGTCCTCGCCGAGCTCCGCGTCGAGCCCTTCCGCCGCGGCTACCTCGTCCACCAGGCGTTCCCCGACCTCGAGGTCCTCGTCGTCTTCGCGCTCTCGCTCGCGCTGGGCTTCTTCGCCCCGGCGGTCCTGCGCCGCCTCCTCAAGACGAAGCCCCTGCCGCCCGGCCCGCACCGCGCCGCCATCGAGCAGCAGATGGCCGCGCTGAAGGTCCGCGTGAAGGACCTCCTTCTCTGGGAGACCCGCGGCCGCGTGCTCAACGCGATGGTCGTCGGCCTCACCGGCCGCTCCCGCTACGTCATCGTCTCCGACGCGATCCTCGAGCGCCTCCCGCTCCCCGAGATGCTCGCGGTCGTCAGCCACGAGGCCGGCCACGCGCGCCTGCGCCACCTCCCGTGGTTCCTCCTCGTCGGCCTCTCCTCGATCCTCTTCTTCCGCTCCGCCGAGGAGTTCGCGTCCCCCTACCTCGGCGCGGCCGGCGGCCTCTTCCTCTCGTTCCTCTCCCTCGCGTTCCTGTGGTTCGGGATGCTCGGCTGGCTCTCGCGCCGCTTCGAACGCCAGGCCGACGTCTTCGGCGCGCTGCACGGCGCCGTCCTCCTCCCCCACGCGCCCGACGTCACCGTCCCGCAGGCCCCCACCCCGATCGCCGCCGGCACCGCCGCCATGATCGGCGCGCTCGACCGCGTGGCCCTCGAGGGCGGCGCGAAGTACAGCCACCGCCACGGCTCCATCGACCAGCGCACGGCCTACCTCGCCCGCTTCGCCGTCGACCGCGAGACCCGCGCGGCCTTCGGCACCGACACCCGCCGCGTCCGCTGGAGCCTCATCGGCTTTGCCGTCGTCGCGCTCGCCTCCACCGTCGCGCGCACGCCCGGCGGCCTCGTCCGCGGCGAGGCCGCGCTCCGCTACGCCGAGGCCGAAGCCGCCGCCGACGACGGCCGCCGCCTTCTTGACCGCAAGGACGCCCCCGCCGCGCGCGCCGCGTTCGCCACCGCCCGCGACGCCTTCCTCGCCTCCGCGACCCACGTCGACCGCCGGCCCGACGACCTCCGCCTCCGCGCCCTCGGGAGCGTCGCGCTCTACAACGCCGCCGACCTCGACCTGCGCCACCTCGGCCGTGACGCCGACGCGAAGCCCCGCCTCGAACAGGCCCTCGCCCTCTCCCGCGGCGCCGGCGAGTTCGTCCGCGACCTGCTCGGTTTCCACGCGCGCATCGACCTCGCCCGTCTCGCGCTGCGCGACCCGGACGCGCCCCGCGGCCTCGCGGACGCCCGCCGGCTGCGCGCCGAGGCCGCGCGATACGTGGACCTCGGCGACGACCGCGTGCTGCGCGCCGCGCGCCTGCGCATGCTGACGTCCGCGATCCACCTGCGCGATGCCGACCCCGAGATCGCCGCACAGGCCCGCCGCGACCTCGAGCTCCAGTCGCACGCCGCCCGCGACGGCCCCAACTGGCAAGAACTCGCCGACGACGCGCGTGCCGAACTCACGCACGCCGGCGTGCCGACGCCGAAGTAACGCCGTGCGCGCCCGACCGCTCCTCGCGTTCGACGACGACGCCGCGCTCGCCGCCTTCACCCCCGTCAACGACGTCGTGATGGGCGGCGTCAGCGAGGGCGCCGTCGTGCGCGCCGCGCCGGGCCTCGCGTCGTTCACCGGCCGCGTGTCGCTCGAACACGGCGGCGGCTTCGCCTCGGTGCGGGCCGCGCTCGCGCCCCGGGCCCTCGTCGGCGCCGTCGGCCTCCTCCTCCGCGTGCGCGGCGACGGGAAACGCTACCGGGTCCAGTGCCGCACCGGCCTCACGTCGGGCGCCACGGCCTACGGCGCCGCGTTCACGCCGAGCGCCGACCTCGCCGATGTCCCCCTGCACTTCGACGACTTCGTCCTGCGGCGCTTCGGCCGCGCCGTCGACGGCCCTCCCTTCCGAGGCGCCGACGTCGTCTCCATCGGCCTGCTGATCGGCGAGGGCCAAGAGGGCGCGTTCCGGCTCGACCTCGCCCGCATCGACGCGCTCGAACCCGGGCCGTGACGCGAGGCCCGCGCGCCGCCTACCGCGGGCCGGCGCCTCGGGCCCACCGCACGCCGAACGTCGCCGTCACGCCGGCCTCCCGGACGTGCGTCACGTCGACGCCGTCGCGGGACCACGACAGCAGTTGCTCCCCGTCGGGCGTCGGCCCGAGGCCGGCCTCGGCGAGGTCGAGCGCGTCGGCGCACCCCGGCCGCGCGGTGTAGCTGCCGAGCTTGCGGTCCTGCGCCTCGGCGTTGGCCGCCGCGTCGGGCCCGTCGGCCGGACGGAGCACCCACGCGGTCGGCGGCGAGCGCGCCGGGTCCTCGCCCGCGAGCGCCACGAGAACCGCGATCCGCGCGTTCGCGGCGTCGGCCACGAGCACGCGATGCCCCAACGTCTTCGGGAGCGCCGCGACGACGGCGTCGGCGTCGGCACCGCGCTCGAGGGCGAACCGAAGGCCCACGGCGAAAGGCGCGCCCCGCAGCGACCGCTGCTCCGGCGCGCGCGAGCCGTCCTCGGCCGCGACCGCGACGATCCCGCGGCCAGAGACGCCGGCGATCCCGCCGAGCGAGCCCGGCGCCGCGAACACGAGCGTCGGGATCCCTCCCGACGGGCGCCGCTCGACGAGCACGAGGTCGGCCGGCCCGCGCCCTTCGCGGGCGTCCCGCGCCGCCCCCGGGACGACGCGGAACCGCCCCGAGAGCGCGGGCACGTCGCCCCCGTACGCGACCGCCACGCACGGCGCGTCGCCCGGGGCCGAAGCGAACGCCGCCCCCGTGAGCGCGGCGTCCGGGACGTGCCAGCGGAGCACGTCGCGCGCGATCTCCCGCGCATAGAGGTCGGCCTCGGCGACGCCCGCCCCGGCGGCGATTCCCCGCAGTTCGTCGGCCGCGCCGACCGGCAGGAGGTCGCGGATCGGCCCGGCGTAGCCCGGCAGCACGTCGGCGATGGCGGCCGGGAGCGGCCGGGCGACGCGGGCCCGGATCTCGTCGCGGAGGAGGCGACCCTGATGGACGCCCATCTCATACGGCGTGCCCTCGACGATCACATGCAGGAGGGCCGCCCCGGCCGGCGACATCCCCACCCGCCCGGCCCCGCCGACCTCGGCCTCGCGGCCGCACCCGACCGCGCCGGCCCCCCCGGCGAGCGCCGCCGCCACGACCCAGATCCCCGTCTGGAGGACCCAGACTCCCGTCGCGAGGCCGGTCCGACGGCGCGGGACGCGAGACCCGGAGGACGTTCCCGGCGACGACGACAAGGGGGCGCTCCAGGCCATACGACCTCCGTTCGACGCCCGCCGATTGTGCCTCCCTCCCCCCCCGGAGTAGGGGCAGAATCCCGTCGGGACTGGGGGGGGGCTCAGGTAGACTTCCCCGCTTCGACCCTGGATCCTACGGGCCCCACGATCCCGATCTAAGTCCATGGCACGTCGGGGGTTACGCTTCGGCGTCGCCGCCCGAGGTTGGCCGGTTCTCCCGGCCCGAAAGAGCCAGCCGGTTCTCCCGGCCGAAGACAGCCAGCCGGTTCCTCCGGCCGAAAACAGCCAGCCGGTTCCTCCGGCCGAAGACAGCCAGGCCGGTTCCTCCGGCCGAAGACAGCCAGCCGGTTCCTCCGGCCGAAAACAGCCAGCCGGTTCCTCCGGCCGAAGACAGCCAGGCCGTGCAGCCTTGGGAGAGACGTTCCATGCTCGGTGAGCGGATCCACGAGATCAAGATCGAGGACGAACTGAAGTCGTCCTATCTGCGGTACGCGATGAGCGTGATCGTGGACCGGGCGCTGCCCGACGTCCGCGACGGCCTCAAGCCGAGCCAGCGACGCATCCTCGTCGCGATGCACGACCTGAACCTGGGGCCGCGCGCCAAGACGCGCAAGTGCGCGAAGATCGCGGGCGACACCTCGGGCAACTACCACCCCCACGGCGAGAGCGTCATCTACCCGACGCTGGTGCGCATGGCGCAGGCGTTCAACATGCGGACGCCGCTGGTGGAAGGCCAGGGCAACTTCGGCAACGTCGACGGCGACCCGCCGGCCGCCATGCGGTACACCGAGGCGCGGATGACGGGCGCGGCGACGGACCTCCTCGCCGACCTCGAGAAGGAGACCGTCGACCTCAAGGCCAACTACGACGAGACGCGCACCGAGCCGACGGTCCTGCCGGGCCTGTTCCCGAACCTGATCGTCAACGGCGCGTCGGGCATCGCGGTCGCCATGGCGTCGTCGATCCCGCCCCACAACCTCGGCGAGGTGTGCGACGCGATCACGGCGCTGCTCCGCAAGCCCACGATCACGACGGCCGAACTGATGAAGCACATGCCCGGCCCGGACTTCCCGACGGGCGGGCGCATCTGCGGGCGCGGCGCCATCAAGTCCGCGTACGAGACGGGTCGCGGCAAACTCGACGTGCGCGCCAAGTGCCACGTCGAGAGCGGGCGCCAGGGCAAGCAGCAGGTGGTCATCGACGAGCTGCCCTATCAGGTGAACAAGCGCACGCTGACCGAGAAGATCGTCGACCTCGTCCGCGACGACAAGATCACGGGCATCGCCGACATCGTCGACGAGTCGGCGGAGGACATCCGGCTCTGCGTCGTCGTGAAGCGCGGCGAGGACCCCGAGATCGTCCTCAACCAGCTCTACAAGTACACGCAGCTGCGCGACTCGTTCAGCGTCATCATGATCGCGCTGGTGGACGGCAAGCCCGAGCTGCTGCCGCTGAAGTCGATCCTCGAGCAGTACATCCGGCACCGCAAGGAGGTCATCACCCGGCGCACGCGCTACCTCCTGCGTAAGGCCGAGGAGCGTGAGCACATCGTCGCGGGCCTGCTCAAGGCCATCGACATCATCGACAAGGTGATCGCGCTCATCCGCAAGAGCAAGGACACCCCGGCGGCGAAGCAGGGGCTCGTCGACCAGTTCGACTTCTCGGTCCTGCAGGCCGACGCCATCCTCCGGATGACGCTCAGCAAGCTCACGGGCCTCGAGCGCAAGGAGCTCGAGACGGAGCACAAGGACCTGCTCGCCAAGATCACCGAGTACAAGGCCATCCTCGGCAACGAGAAACTCGTGCTGCAGCTGATCGAGGAGGACCTCGCCGAGCTGAAGTCGCGCCACGCCGACAAGCGCCGCACCGAGATCACGGAGGAGGCCGGCGAGCTCAACCTGATGGACCTCGTGCAGTCCGAGAACGTGGCCGTCACGCTCTCCCACGAGGGCTACATCAAGCGCACCGCGCTCGAGACCTACCGCAAGCAGCAGCGCGGCGGGAAGGGCATCATCGGCGGTGAGGCGAAGGAGGGCGACTTCATGGAGCACCTCCTGATCGCCAACACCCACGACTGGCTGCTCTGCGTCACCGACCGCGGCCGCGTCTACAAGGACCAGGTCCTCAACCTGCCCGAGATGGGCCGGTACGCGAAGGGCCGCGCCCTCGTCAACTTCCTCGAGATGGGCGCGGGCGAGCGCGTCCAGGCGCTCCTCCCGATCCGCGACCTCGAGAACGAGGAGCAGTTCATCCTCTTCGCGACGCGCAAGGGCTACGTGAAGCGGACGTCGCTCGGCGAGTTCCAGCACATCCGCCGCGGCGGCATCATCGCGCTCGGCCTCGAGGAGGGCGACGCCGTGGTCGGCGTGGCGCTCATGCGCGAGGGCCAGCAGGTCGTGCTCGCCACCGCCAAGGGCATGGCGATCCGCTTCGTGATCAACGAGGCGGTGCGCCCCATGGGCCGCCAGGCCTACGGCGTCATCGGCATCCGGGTGGAGAAGGCCGACCGCGTGGTCGACATGGCGGTCGTCGACGACACCGCGTCGCTGCTCACGGTCTGCGAGAACGGCTACGGCAAGCGCACGTCGTTCGACGAGTACCTGCGCGGCGGCGAGCCGCAGGGCCGCGGCGGGCAGGGCCTCAAGAACCTGTCGCCCGACCTCATCGAGCGCAACGGCGACGTGATCGCCCTGAAGCCGGTGACCGACGCCGACGACATCATCTGCATCACCGTGAAGGGCCAGACGATCCGCCAGCCCGTGTCGGGCATCCGCGTGATCGGCCGCTCGACGGGCGGCGTGCGGCTGATGAACCTCGAGGAGACCGACAAGCTCGTGTCGGTCGCCCGCGTGGTCCACGAGGACGACGCCAGCGGCGACGGGCAGCAGGCGATGCCGCTCCTGCCAACGGGGAAGTAGGCCCTCTGGGAAGTCGGCCCGCGGGGCGCCGATCGCCGACGCGAGGCCCGGCGCACGCCGGGCCTCGCGTCGTTTCCTCCCGACCGCCCGGACGGCCGCGGTCCGAGCGGGCGCGGGCTGGCGGGCGACCGCGCTCCCCCCTGTCCGGGGGGCCGGGGAGGGGGGTAGAATGCAGGGTCGCGTCGGCTCCCGCTGGGGGCCCGCCGTCCCCCTGGAAGGCTCCCTCGCCATGCGCATCCGCCCCGCGTCGCTCCTCGGTGCGTCCCTCGCCACGTTCCTCGCCGCGTCCGGGGTCCTCCTCGTGCGCGGCCCCGCGCGGGCGGAGGACGGGGCGCCGGCCGTCGTCACCGACGCCGAACACGACTTCGAGTGGAAGTTGCCCGCCGGGTGGGCGCTGGTCGACGCCTCGGCCAGCGACAAGGAGCAGGGCTACCACGCGAAAGCGAAGCGTCCGGTAGCGACCGGAGTCGAGTGCGTGGCGAACGTGTTCGTGAAGCCGCTCAGCGGCTCGACCCTCGACACCTTCGTCTCGATCGTGAAGGACCTCAAGCTGAAGGTGCTGACCGAGACCGAGGTGGACGAGACCGACGTCGACTGGCCCGGCGTCGGGGCCGCGAAGGCGCTGACGATCCTCGGGAAGGCCGAGAACGGCAGCTCGGTCAAGTGGTTCGTCCGCGCGGCGGTCGCCGGCGACAACTACCACCAGGTGAGCGTGATGTCGGTCAACGCGGCCCACGCCGACGTGGGCAGCGAGATCGACGAGGTGTTCGCCGGCTACCGCGTGCTGTCGGCGCCGCCCCCGGGCGAACCGGGCGCGCCCGGCGAGACCCCGAAGGGCGCGTTCAAGCGCACCTTCCCCGGCGTCGGCCTCACCTGGACCCTCCCCGAGGGCGGCGAGAAGAAGCTGCCGCCCGTGAAGGACGGCGAGCCGGAGCGGGTCTGGAAGTGGGGCTTCACCAGCGGCGGGAACGCGGCGCTCAACCGCGGGCAGGACGGCGTGCTGGCGGTGGCGTCGCTCAACCTCAACGAGACGCAACTGATCGTCGCCGAGCTGTCGCTGCCGAAGGCGGCCGCCGACATCCCGCCCGCCGCCATCGTGAAGAACGAGGGCAACTTCGACGACCTCGCGAAGCAGGCCTTCGACGGCACGCCCATCCCGAACATCGACGCCGACTGCAGGGTCGGCAACGCCCGCGGCGCGTACTACACGATGTCGGGCAAGGGCCAACAGGAAGGCCGGCCGCTCTTCGTCCGCTTCTACTTCGTCACGCTGCAGCAGCAGCTCTTCCGCCTGCTGATCACGGCCCACGACGGCGCCGAGACCTCGGAGGTCGACTTCCTGAAGGCGCTCGTGAACGGCCTCTCGTGGACCGACACCTCCATCGGCATCCGCGGCCCGCTGGTGGCGCCGTTCCGGACCGCGTCGACGGAGCGCAAGGACTGGAAGGACCTCGGCAAGAAGCGCGACATCATCGGCTCGGTGACCCTCAAGAAGCCGCCCCAGTTCGGCGAGCTGAGCCTGTCGGGCGCCCAGGGCTACGTCTTCGCCGCCGAGGTCCGCAAGCCCGGCACGTACCTGTTCGCGAGCATCCTGAAGGACAGCGCCGACAAGATCGGCAAGGGCTCCCCGCCCTTCACCCTCGAGTCCATGATCGACGTCCACGAGAACAACTGGAAGACCGAGCTCGACAAGCCCGTCACGCGGGGCAGGGGCGAAAAGGCCAACGGCAAGCCGGCCCAGTTCAAGACCGGGAAGGGCTTCTCCTACGAGTTCAGCGGCGAGAAGGAGGGCTTCCCCTTCGTCGAGCGCGGCTGGGTCGTCAAGGCCGGCAAGGACATCGTGTGGGTCCGCGCCCAGTTCGGTGGCGAGGACGCCGAGAAGACGCTCGGCGCCGACTGGAAGGCCCTGCAGGGATCCATCAACTTCAAGTGAACCCGCCCCCGCCGAGGGTGACTCCGATGCGCCGCCTCCTCCCGTCCGCCGTTCTCCCCGTCCTGCTCGGGCTCGCCGCCGTCGTGGTGCCCGTCCCTCGCGCGATCGCCGACAAGGTCGCCGACGACGAAGCGGCGAACTACCTCCTCCGCGTGCCGGACCGCTGGGACTTCACCGACGTCACCCCCTTCGCCGACCTCGGCGTCGTGAAGGCCGCAGAAGTCAAGCTCGCGATGCTCCGGGACGGGACCGCGGGCACCGGGCAGGGCGCGCGCCTCCTGCTCGCGGTGCAGGACGTCTCGCCCAAGACCGCCCCCGGCCTGCCGGAGGACTACGAGGACGCGCTGCGCGAGTGGCAGCTGCTCGAGGAGCAGGCGAAGAAGGCCGCGGAGCCGTCCGAGGAGCTCCACGGCCGGATCACGGCCGCCTACGAGAAGCTCGAGAAGGCGCTGCTCACGCTCGCGGAGACCCCCGAGGTTCGCGGGCTGGTGATGTCGCGCTGGGGCCGCGACGCGGCCAAGTGGCCCGCCTACACGCTCGAGGGCGACACCCGGATCGCCGGCCTGCCGGCCGCCAAGCTGCTGGTGGACGCCCCGAGCGCCAACCTCGCCGGCACCGACGCGCCCAGCACCGGGGTGCAGTTCGTGTTCGTCGTGCGGAAGAAGGTGATGCGGCTGGCCATCTGGCGGTGGGCCACGCCGAAGGACCGCGAGAAGCTGAAGGACGACGCCGACATGATCGAGCTCTCCTTCGAGGTGCTCAAGGCAGAGGCGATCGCGGGGAAGAAGCCCCCGCCCGCGAGCCCCGACGGCGGCGCGGGCGACAAGCCCGCGAAGCCCGAGAGCAAGCGCGAGCCCCTGAAGGACCTCGCCATGTGCTTCGAGATCGTCAAGCCGTCGAGGTTCGAGGCGAAGGAGCTCGACCGGAGCAAGGAGAGCGACCGGAACGTCGGCTTCGAGCTGCGTGCGCAGGACGCCGGGTCGGACTGCATCCTCGAGCTGCTCGTCTACCGCGTCGGCCGGGCCGGCACCACCGCGTTCAGCCTCGACGACTGGATCAAGAACCTGGGCACGAACTTCTTCACGAGCCACCCGGAGGGGCCGATCGAGATGCTCCCCTTCCCGACGCACTCGCCGAAGCATCCCTTCCTGTCGCTGCCCGACGTCGCGAAGAAGAAGGAGCTGAAGCGCCCGTCACCCGACGACCTCAAGAAGGGCCTGTCGAAGTCGGACGTCGAGAAGCTCGGCGTGATCAACGAGATCAAGGCCGCGAAGATCGGCGAGGACAAGGTGAAGGAGGCCCACCGCTGGGCCATGCGGGGCAACCTCGCCCGCGTCGGTGCCGACGTCCAGTGCCAGTGGACGTTCACCTACGACGCGCGCACCTTCGTGATGCGCCTGACCGCCCGCAAGGATGGGTTCGAGAAGTTCCACGACGACGTCGCCGAGATCTTCAAGTCGTTCCGCGTCCTCGAAGAGCCCAAGTAGCGGCCCTTGGACGGCCCCGCCCGCACCCGCCGCCTGACCGAAGGGCTGCCCGGGCTCGGCGGGCGCATCCGCGCGACGAACGACGACTTCCTCGTGGAGGAGTTGCCGCTCTATGCGGCGCTCGGGGAGGGCGAACACGTCCTCTTCGAGCTCGAGAAGCGCGGCACGTCCACGTTCGAGGCGCTCCTCTGGGTCAGCAAGACGGCCCACGTCAGCGAGCACAGCATCGGCTACGCCGGCCTCAAGGACGCGCGGGCCGTCACCCGCCAACTCATGTCGGTGCAGCGCGTCCCGCCCGAGCGGCTCCTCGCGATCCGCCACCCGAAGATCCGGGTGCTGTCGGCGGGGCGCCACCCGTCCCGCATCCGCATCGGCCACCTCCGGGGCAACCGCTTCACGATCCGCGTCCGCGACGCCGACCTGACGCACCTCGACGCGGCCCGCGAGGCCCTCGCGACCCTCGTGCGCCGCGGCGTGCCGAACGCGTACGGCACGCAGCGGTTCGGCCTCAAGCAGGACGGGCACCTCCTCGGGCGGGCCGTCCTCCAGCACGACTTTCCGATCTTTCTCTCGCACCTCTGCGGCCGCCCCCACCGTCGCGAGGGCGACACCCGCGTGGTCGCCGCGCGCGAAGCGTTCGACCGCGGCGACCTGCCGGCCGCGTTCGACCACTTTCCGATGAAGCACCGCGTGCAGAAGCAGGCGATCTCGGCGCTCCTCCGCGGCGGCACCCCCGAGGACGCCTTCCTGGCGCTCGGCAAGCGCGCCCGGCGCATCTACGTCTCGGCGTACCAGTCGTGGCTCTTCAACCGGTGCCTCGACGCGCGCCTCGCCCGCGACGACCACGACCGCCTCCTCGCCGGCGACCTCGGCTGGCTGCACGACAGCGGCGCCCTGTTCCTCGTGCGCGACCCCGTCGCCGACGCCCCCCTCGCGGCGCGCCTCGCGGCCTCCCCGGCGGGGCCGCTCCCGGGCTACGACGCCCGGATGCCCGAAGGCGAGCCGCTCGCGCTCGAGCGGGCGGTGATCGATGGCGAGGGGCTCACCGAGGAGGCCTTCCGCCAACCGCTCGTCCGCATCCGCGGCGCCCGGCGTCCCTACCGCGTCCCCCTCGGCGACGCATCCCTCGAGGTCGAGGACGCCACGACGGTCGTCGCCCGGTTCACCCTCCCCCCCGGCGCATTTGCGACGGTCGTCCTGCGGGAGCTGATGAAGAACGACGGGGGACCGGGGGTCGAGCCCCTCCCGGACGACGAGGAACTGCCGGCCGGGGCGGGCGACACCCCGGACGACGCCGTCGAGGACGACGACGGGGCCACCGATGTCCCGACCGGGGCGTAGAGTCGCGGTCTGGATCCCCCCGTGCGCATCATCGCGGTCGTCAATCAGAAGGGCGGCGTCGGCAAGACGACCACCTCCGTGAACCTCGGCGCGGGCCTCGCGTTGCGGGGCCGGCGGGTCCTTTTGGTCGACATGGACCCCCAGGGGAACCTGACCGACCACCTGCTCCCCGACCCGGCGCCGGGCACGGAGCGGGCGTCGGTCTACGACGTGCTCGTCGAGGGGCGCCCGGTCGTCCAGGCGGTGACGCCGACGTCGACGCCGGGTCTCGCGGTCGTCCCGTCGCACGAAGACATGGCCGGCTGCGAGCTCGACCTCGCGTCGGTCATCGGCCGCGAGGTCCTGCTGCGCGATGCGCTGGCCGACCTCCCGCCCGACGCGTGGGACTTCGTGTTCCTCGACTGCCCGCCGAGCCTCGGCCTGCTGTCGCTGAACGCGCTCGCGGCGGCGAACGAGGTCTTCATCGCGCTGCAGACCGAGTTCTTCGCCATGCGGGGCCTCTCGGCGCTCGACCGCACGATCGACCTGGTGCGACGGCGGATCAACCCGCAGCTGGTGCTCGGGGGCATCGTGCCGACGCTCGTCGACCCGACGCGCCTCTCGCGCGAGATCATGGACGAGGTCCGCGGGCACTACGGCAACCGGGTCTTCGAGACGCGGATCCGCACGAACATCCGGCTCGCCGAGGCGCCGAGCTACGGCAAACACATCTTCGAGTACGCGCCCGACTGCGCGGGGGCTGCCGACTACGCGGCGCTCGCGGCCGAGGTGGACGCGGGCGCGCGGGCGGTCCCGGAGTCGGTCGAGACGCCCGTCGCCGCGGCGAGGGCGCCCGTCGCCGCGCCCCCGTCCGTCCCGGTCGCGCCGGTCGCGCCGGTCCCGGTCGCGCCGAAGCCCGCGCCCCGCCGGGGCATCGCGGCCGCGATCGCGCAGGCGGCGGCGGCGGTGGCGAAGCGCGGGGGTCCGCAGAACGCCCTCGGGACGCAAGGCCCGGCCGACGACGCGGCGCCCGCCGCGACGGCCCCTTCGGTCGAGGGCGGAGAGCCGCCGACGGGCGCGCCGGCGGCGGCTGCGCCGGCGGCGGCCGTGGCTGAGGCCTCGCGACCTGCGGCCCTGCCGACGGCCGTCGCGACGTTGGACGACCCGGCGACGGTCGAGGCGTTCGCGGGCGACGTCGAGGCCGTGGGCGACGCGCCGTCCGATCCCGCCACGGTCGAGATCGCGC
>Ga0163144_10017052_pt1 | contig 14823 bp, 12 predicted proteins | sample OliLak19BULKMAT1_FD_123175 | JGI IMG/M metagenome (GOLD analysis project Ga0163144, IMG submission 123175) | Freshwater microbial mat bacterial communities from Lake Vanda, McMurdo Dry Valleys, Antarctica - Oligotrophic Lake LV.19.BULKMAT1 | ecosystem: Environmental > Aquatic > Freshwater >... | reverse complement strand
GGCTTGAGGCACCCGTCGCAAGCTGACGAGCTGCGCGTTCAGCTCGTCCACGCGCGCGCGGTACATGTCGATCTGTGTGCCGATGGTGGTGAGCCGTTCGTCCAGCTCCGCCAATTCGCGATGCATTTGCAATACTTGCGCGAGCTTCAGCCGGAGCTCGTCGGGCAAGGCCTTGGCAACCTTCAGGTACAGGCCGAGCTCCGCCACTCCCCCGGGCGTACGCACGTCCACTGTCTTCTGAATAGGCGTGGATTCCTCGATGCTGAGCGACGCAGAAGCGCCAGCCTGGACCGTTACCGGGAACAGGTAAGCGCCGCGCAACTTTTCGAAGCCCACTTTAGGGGCAACCAGCGCATGGCCTGCAGCCGGCAAGTGCCGCACGTAGGTGAGGGCGGGGCTGGTTCCACGATTGATCAAGGTAAGCTTGGTGGTTTTCACGCTGCGGGCTTCGGCCGTGACCATGCCGCGTTGAATCGTGATCAAGCGATCGATCTCTTCGCGTCCGGCAAGCTCCGTCTCGACGATCAACGTGCGATCCAGCGCGAAGGGAATGAAGGCGCGGCTCCGAGCGGGGATCGGATCGCTCAAGCCCTCACCCAAGAATTGCCCGTCGGCGTAGACCGTGAAGGGCCCTGCATCTAGCGTGTGCTCGGAAGGGTTTTGGAGCATGGCTGCCCGAAACGCGAATTTGTCGGAACCTCGCGCGGAGATAGGATCGAAGTAGTAGACCGGCTTCGCTTCGACCTCCGTGCTGAGCATACTGATCAGCGCCGAGCGCCCCTTCTCTACCGTCAGCGGGGTGCCAGAAAGAAAGAAGGCGTTGCCCAGAGGCTCGTCGCTCAGGGGCTTGCCCGTCTTACCGGCGGGTTGACCGGGCTGCTGCGGCTTGGCTTCATTGGGGACAGCCAGGATGCGCACGGCGTCCCCTTGCGCCGGGCGACCTCCTGCGATCACCTCGATTTGCTCCGCTGGGAGTCCGTTGGCCATCAACCGATCTCGGATTTGGTTGGCGCGCTTGAGCGACTCGCCCGCGCGGTCCTTGTCGCTGCCGAGCGAGAAACCCTCGACTCGAATCTTCTCTTTGCTCTGCTTGGCCCGCACGGCAACGCCCGAGAGCGAGTCGTCGAGCGATGGCTTGCGACGCAAGCTGGGCCTGGCGTTGGCCCTTGGGGCCATGGCGCTCGCGGGAGCCTGGCTGGCCCCGGCGCCGTGCCCGAAGCCGCCGCCGGACTCGTGCTTGCTGTCCCCCGCCGTGTCCGCCAGCGCAGGGTTGTCGACGCGTCCGTTCAGCTCTTCGAGCGACACGTTGGCCAGGACCTGTAGCTCCTTGCCCGCCACCGTGTAGGGTGATCCGCCCATGGGCGGCGCTACACCCAAGAGCTGCCCGTCGCTCAGCGTTTCTCGCTCCACGAAGCGCACGCTGTGCAAGTCGAAGCGGAACGAGAGCGCAGAGGTAGAACCAACTCCGATCGCCACGCGATCCCAGTCTTCTCCGGACACGTTGTCCACCACCGCCCACGCCTCCAGGCGCGCAGGGCCTTTCTGCGAAAGCTTGAGCCGGTAGCTCGGCTTCCAGGCAGGGCTCTCCGTAACGTAGGAAATCTTGAGCTCCTGCGGGGCCGGTTTGGGCAGCTGAATGGCAATGTCTACGTGATCCCCCACGTGCTCGACGGTTGGAAACGAAACCGGCACCGGCTTGCCGCTCTTGGCGTCGACCACCGTCAATGACTTCAATAGGTCGTCGAGCCGCTCGCTCGGTACCCGCAACTTGAGCTGGTTGCCCTGAAGCCGCGCGTAGCGTTCGAAGTAGGCGACGCCGTTCCTATAGACGACCACCTTACCGAGCGCCGCGTTGCTCTCTATAGGCCGAGGCAAGCTGGTAGCGCAGCCGCCGAGTCCCAGGGCAAGCGGCAGGATGAGGTAGGTGCAGCGGAGCAGATTCTTTCGCATGAGAAGTCCTTAAAGGCGGGCTCGGCCCGCGAGCGAAGCGGGCTCGGCCCGGGTCAGGGAGTGAACGAGCGGGCTCGCTCGGCCTTACACGACGCCCGAAGCTCGAGAACGATCTGTGGCGCGGAGCGGCTGATGGCCCAGCCGCACGTCGATACTGGGGTGACGTTTCACGAGCTCTGAAAGCGAGCGCAAGCTTTCGGCGCTGCGCGGCTGGTCGCTCGAGAAAGTGCCGGGTTCTACCGAGTGTTCCCAGCCCCACGACGTATGACAGGCGTCGCCCACCAGCAGCACCGGGCCCTTTCCCGTGCGGGCCAGGTAGGCGGTGCTGCCCGGGGTGTGACCCGGCACGTGCAGAGCCCACAGGGAACCATCGTTGAACACGTCTGCAAGAGCTACCTGGCAAAGCTGCCCAAGCAGCCTGCGCCCGCCTTTAGCCGCTACGGCGACTTGGTGCCGCTCGGCTTCACCTGGGGCCGCACGCGCGGAGCTCGCTGCACTTGGTGTGCGCAAAGTCCGCCCTCGCCGTCTCGCGCATCCGCGCCGTCGCAGAGCTTCTGGCCGAAGAGCTTCACTACGCCACGCAAGCGTCGGCTGAAGCCTTCTCGACTCCGGACGGGACTTGACTGCTATCCTTCAGTCTAGCGTCCATGGATTTGTCGAAGCTGTCGGTTGCCCTCTTGGAGGCTTTTTGTGCGCTCAGCTTCGTGGTGTGCGGCGTGGTGGTGGGGTTCTGTTTGGGTGGCTTGGTGGCGCCTCGCTTTTTGGGGCACGGCGGCCAGGGGCTCGAGGAGATTGGTATGATGTTCAACGGAGCGATTCTGGGCGCGGGTTTGGGCATCGCCCTCGCCGTAGTCGCGGCGCTGCGGCTGCCGCGCGAACGCCGGCAACGCTTCGCCACGAGCGCGCTCGCGCTGGCCGCGGTGACGGCGTTATTCACCGCTATCGCCATCAAACGCTTTCACCTCTGGTAGCATTCGAGACAACGCATGACCAAGCTCTCCGTCAACGTCAACAAGATTGCAACTCTGCGCAATACCCGCAGCCTTGGCGTGCCGAGCGTCGTGGCGCTCTCGGCGCTGGCGCTTCATTCGGGCGCTCACGGCATCACGGTGCACCCGCGACCGGACCAACGGCACATCCGCCCCGAGGACGTGACAGCCGTGGCGACGTTGCTCGCGCAGTACCCTGAAGCTGAGTACAACATCGAGGGCAACCCGTTTCACGGGCTGCTCGAGCACTGCGAGCTTTCGCGACCTGCCCAAGCCACGCTCGTACCTGACGCGCGTGAAGCTTTGACGAGCAATCACGGCTGGAACTTGGTCGAGCTCGACTCGGCTTCGCGCTCAGCGTTGGCGCGGGTCATCAACAGGCTGCATGACGCGGGGTGTCGCGTCAGTCTATTTTTGGACCCCGTCCCGGAAATAATGCCAATAGCGCGCGAGCTGGGCGCCGACCGGGTCGAGCTGTACACGGAGCCGTACGCCGCCGCCGTGCTCGCCGGCAGGGCTTCTGAGTCGCTGGCGCTTTACGCTCGCGCGGCCGTTGCCGCCCGCAGCGCGGGCCTAGGTGTCAACGCCGGTCACGATTTGAACCTGGAGAATCTCGCGCGTTTCCTGCGCGAGGTGGGACCCATCGACGAAGTCTCCATCGGTCACGCGCTGATTGCCGACGCGCTAACTTTGGGCTTGGCGGAGACGGTGAAGCGCTACTTGCAGCAGTGCGGGTGACGCTACGGTTGGCTGGACTTTCGTCCGCCAAAGCTGAGCGGTACTTCGCCGGCGACTTGTATGGCGTGCCAGCCTGGTTCCGGATAGGGGACGAGCAGCAGGGCGCCGCCAAGGTGGTCCGTGGCTGTGCGGTAGACGGTGACGCTCGTGGTGGTCGCACCGGTAGCATCCAAGATCATCGCCTCTTCGGGCTCCCCGCTGGGGTAGCGCGGCGCCGCGCGCTCGATCCCCCAACGCGGACCAGTGAAGTCGCTGAGTAGAAACAGAAACGGCTGCATGCCCCCCGGCGGCGCCAGCTGCCGCTGCGCTCCGTTGAGGAAAGCGATGCGATCCGTGAACCAGCGGAAGACGTAGTCGCTCACCCACTGGTCGTCGCAGTAGCCCATGATATCGGTGGCGTTGGCTGGGTTGTGCAGCTTTTCCGGCGCTTCGAAGCCCCACCAGCCGATCTTCGCGCCAGGGTAGGGGTAGTTGTCGTCGGGGCCACCGGCGCCGCCGCAAGGTGAGTGCGGGCGGCCATGGTTGTGGCCGATTTCGTGCGCCATCGTTTCGGCGGAAGAGACGCCGCCGTAGGAGAGGCCCAGCGAGACGCGCTGATGCCGAGCGTACGACTGCGTGCCAGTGACGAAGCCGATGCCAGCGGTGCAGCCGCCGCCGCAGTAGCCCCCGATACTGTCGGTCGGCTGGAACAGCCCGTAGTAGTAGACGTCGTTGGCCGCGTTGTCGCTCTCGTGCAGGTTTGACAGCTCGTCTAGCGCCTCGCCCCAGCCGCTTCCCTGCGCGGAGATGGTCTGGGAGATGTTCAGCACCCCGCCTAGGCTGTACTCGACGTTGCTGGCGGGGAACATGCGCTGCATGTAGGTCCGGTAGAGCTCTAGGCGCGTGGCGTCGCTTTGGGCGGTGCGGCCATTGGCGTTCAGTGGAATGAACCGGAGCTTCAGCAGGCCCGCCTCGCGCGTCAGCAGCTCTTGGTTGTCGCTGAGCGGAAAACGCGCTGCGCCTTTCTCCCCTGCCGGCGTGCCACCACACTCGACGATTTCGATAGCGTAGCGGGTGCTGGCGGTGATGTCTTCGCCTTTGACGTCGAAGTTGAAGGTGGTCGCAAAGCTGCTGTCGGTGGAAGCTTGCGACACCGTGCGCTTCGAGAAGTAGTTGGGCGTCAGCTCTCCATTCGCCAGCAGCAGCCGCGCCGAAACCACACGACTAGCCCAGCCACTCTCCAAATCCACGAACACGCGCATGCGCGCGCTCCTACCTTGAATGATGTCGGCAGGGCGATCGCCCTCCGCTACCGCCTTGCCGGCTTGAACGATGGGCACCTTGCCCGCCTGGTACACAGCGATCTCGCGAATGCTGATGCCGACCGCGAGCGTGCTGCTGCAGGCATCGCCGATAGCGCCCGAACACTCGCCCGCCAGGCACGACTCACCTGCTGGGCAGGCCTTGCCGCAGCCGCCGCAATGCTCTGGCGCCGAGTCCGTGCTCCAGCACTTGCCGCCGCACAGCTCTTCGCCGGCAGGGCACTTGCAGGTGCCCTCGGTGCACGGCAGCCCTGCTTGGCACGCTGTCTGGCAGTTGCCGCAATGCTTGATATCGGTTTGAGGATCCGTACAAGCGTTGTCACAAACGATGTCGCTTGCGGTGGCGCACTTGCACTCCCCCGCCTGGCAAGATTGACCTGCGGTGCAGGTTTTAGGGCAGCTTCCGCAGTGCAGCGAGCTCGTGCTCAGGTCGACGCAGCTTGCACCGCACGCGGTCTTGCCCGAGGGGCAGCCGCAGCTTCCGCCGTTGCAGGCTTGCGCCGCCGGGCAGGCCATGTCGCAGCTGCCGCAGTGATCCCGCGCGCTCAGCGGATCGACACACGAATCCCCGCAGCGGGTCAAGCCGGCGGGGCACGGCTGGGTGCCTGGAATGCAGGTGTCGATGGCGCAAAGCTCCCCCGCGCCGCAAACCTCTTCACAGGAGCCGCAGTGCTGCGGAGTGTTCAAGCCGGAGCACTCCGTCCCACAGAGTTGCTCTCCTAAGGGGCACTCGCAGCCTCCATCGACGCAGGCTGCTCCACCCATGCAGGCCGTCTCGCAATTCGCACAGTGCTGATCGCTCGACATCGGATCGAAGCACTGCCCTTGACAGAAGAGCGCGCCCTCTGGACAGCCGCAGACGCCACCCACACAGGGGACGCCCGCCTCGCACGTCTTGCCGCAGCTTCCACAGTGCGCCGAATCCGTCGCTAGGTTGGTGCAGGTGTCGCCGCACTTCTCGAAGCCCTCCGCGCAGACGGTGCTGCACGCGCCGTTGGCGCACACGGAAGGCGCGGCGCATTGCGTCCCGCAGGCTCCGCAGTTGCTGCTGGACGAAGCGAGGCTGTCGCACAGGCCAGAGCAGGCCGTGAGTCCTGGTTGGCAGAGCAGGCCATTCCCGCTGCCAGCGCTGCTCGAGCTGCTGGGCGCCGTAGGTGCGCCCACGCCTCCCGGTGGGCCCTCGATGGTCCCGGTGCAGGCGCCAAAGAAGCCCAGCAGGGCCAGCAATGCAGCCACAGACGTAGCCACCGAGGCCCCCCAGCGCTCCGCCTTGAACTGCCGATGACCCCGCGAGTGCGGGGGGCCTTGGGGCTGCGAAAAGTGAGGTTCCCCCAGGGGCATCTCTCTAAGGTAGCGGAAGTCAGGAAAATCGGCTCAGGGGCGTGCCGGTGCGGAAACTTTTGCTCGCAGCGGCGCGAGGGGAGGCCGCTCGGGCGCCGGAGCTTGCGCGATGCCCAACGTGCAACCGTGCTTTTCGCAGCGTGGCAAAAGCTTCTGCACGAGAAAGTCGCGCAGCAGGCTGACGCGGCGTGGGAGCTTTGCTCCGCTGGGCGTGAGCACGGTCAAGGCTGCACCGCTCATGGCGTACTCGGGCAGCACCCGACGCACCGGGGGCAAGTGGGCGACTTGCTCGCAGCTGGCGATGATCACCTGCGGCAAGAGACCGATGCCCATGCCGACGTCGATGGCCTGACTCGCACGCCGCGTCAAGGTGGCGGGGTGTACGGCGGGCTGGCGTGCTTTTGAGTAGCCGCTAGCTCCGTCGTTACCCGCAAAAGCCAATCACGTTGGCGGTCGGGTCGGTAGCCGAGCGAGGTGTCTTCGTCGAAGTCGCGGTTGCGAGCGACGATGTCTTTGGTGGCCTCTACCAGCGCTTCTTTCAGTGCATCTTGAGCGTGGCTCTGAACTGCTTCCTGAGTAGGGCCCTCGCTGACCATGTCGCGCTTGATGACCGGAAGCGCTGCGTTCAGCCGCCGCGCGCCTAGCTCGTACAAGGCAAAGTGGATCTGCTCGTGCTGCAGCACGTAATCGGGCGCGAAAGCGGCTGCCTTGTCGTTCCACCACGAGCAGTTGCGATTCATGAGCGCGACGAAGCGCAGGTTCTTGACCTCGACCCAGTGCCGCTTGGGACTTTGGGGGGAGTCCTGCGTCCAATTAATCGTCATCTGTGTGTCGGGTGTGGTGCGCACGTGGCCGCACGTGGCCGCGCCCACGCGATCTGCAATTGCCGCAAACTCGCGTGGCGCTTTCGTGCCGTTGAAATCAGCGCGGCTAATTTGCCGGTAGCCGATCACGTTGGTGGAATCCAAACTGGCTACGTCCACCACGCTGCCCTTGGGCGCCGCGTACTCCGGCAGCGTGGAGCAGCCGAGCACGGCGCTGAGCGCGAGAAAAGCGCGACCGGCCCGGGTGATCACGCCTCAGCCGCGCTTGCGCTCAAGTTGAGAGATGTCGCGCACCGCGCCTTGGGCGGCGCTGGTCGCCATGAGTGCGTAAGCCTGCAGGGCTTGGGAGACGTGACGGTCTCGGTTCGGGCGGAATGCGTTCTTGCCCTTCTCCAGCATCTCTTTTCGGCGAGACTCCAGCACGCTGTCGTCCACCGCGACGTCGATCCTCCGACCTGGAATGTCGATCTTGATCAGATCGCCTTCTTCGATGAGGGCAATGCTGCCACCCTCCGCGGCTTCTGGCGAGACGTGGCCGATGCTGAGCCCACTGGTGCCGCCGCTGAAGCGGCCATCGGTGATGAGCGCGCACGACTTGCCCAGGCCCTTACCCTTGAGAAAGGACGTTGGGTAGAGCATCTCTTGCATGCCAGGTCCGCCGCGCGGTCCCTCGTACACGATCACCACGACGTCGCCCGCTCGAATCTTGTCTGCCATGATCGCGTCGCAAGCGGCGTCCTGCGAGTGGAAGACACGCGCGGGGCCTTGGAACCTCCAGACCGATTCGTCGACTCCGGCGGTCTTCACGATGCAGCCTTCCTGCGCGAAGTTGCCATACAGCACCGCCAGGCCACCTTCTTTGCTGAATGCATGCGGCACGTCGCGGATGCAGCCGCGCTCCAGATCCAGATCCGGCTTGTCGAAATACTTGTCCTGAGAAAAGGCGACCTTCGTTGCCACTCCACCTGGAGCTGCCAACGCTCGTGCCTTGGCAGCTGGGGTGGCGGTCGGGCGGTGCACGTCATTCTCATCGATGGCTTGGCCCATGGTTTTGGCGTGCACGGTGCTCACCTCGCGATGAATGAGCCCGGCCTTGTCCAGCTGCCCCAGGATGGTGAAGATGCCGCCAGCGCGGTGTACGTCCTCCACATGGTACGCGCTGGACGGCGCTACCTTGCAAATGTTCGGTACCTTTCGACTCATGCGATCCATATCCGCCATCGTAAAGTTCACGCCGGCTTCCTTGGCGATGGCCAAAATGTGCAGCACCGTGTTGGTCGAGCCGCCCATGGCGATGTCGAGCGCCATGGCATTCTCGAAGGCGGCGAAGGTTGCGACACTTCGGGGCAGCGCGCGATTTTCGCCGGTCAGGTAGTGCTCGTTGGCCAGCTCGACGATGCGACGACCAGCGGCCTCGAATAGGTCCCAGCGCCGCGCGTGGGTCGCCAGCAGCGTGCCGTTGCCCGGCAAGGCGAGACCCAGCGCTTCGTTGAGGCAATTCATGCTGTTCGCAGTGAACATGCCGGAACAAGAGCCGCAGGTCGGACAGGCGGAGCGCTCCAGTTCCAAGAGCTCCGCGTCGCTCACGCTAGCGTCGCTGGAAGCGATCATCGAGTCGATCAAGTCAAGCTTTCGGATCGTGGGCTTGCCGTTGCGGTCGTGCGTTCCGACGATTTTCCCGGCTTCCATGGGCCCGCCAGACACGAAGATAGTCGGTACGTTCAGGCGCATCGCGGCCATCAGCATGCCCGGCGTGATCTTGTCGCAGTTCGAGATGCACACCAGCGCGTCGGCGCAATGCGCATTCACCATGTACTCCACCGAGTCGGCGATCAGGTCGCGGCTGGGAAGCGAATACAGCATCCCGCCGTGACCCATGGCAATGCCATCGTCCACGGCGATGGTGTTGAACTCCACACCCCACCCGCCAGCCTCGTCGATCACTTTCTTCACGCGCTGCCCGACGTCCCACAGATGAACGTGCCCCGGTACGAACTGCGTGAAGCTATTGGCGATGGCGATGATCGGCTTCTCGAAGTCCGCATCCTGCATGCCCGTGGCGCGCCACAGGGAACGTGCCCCCGCCATATTGCGACCAGCGGTAGTGGTGCGGCTTCGGAACCCGTTCATGGCGCTCATGCCCGAAGGGTATCCGACCCGCGTTGTTGCGCAACGTGCATCAGAAACAAGAGCCTATTGCGGCTCGAGCATCACCGGAAGTCGAGAGCTTGCGCTGCTTTGAGGCTGCTCTGCTCCTCCGCGTCTTCAGCGCTCGAGGCCGGCGAGTCTTCGATAGCGGGCCTCGACCAGCTGGTAGACCCCGAACGCGACCAGTCCGAGTGCTACGCAGGCCAGGATTGCCATACCGAAGGGCGCTTCTCGCAGCGCCTGCAGCGAATCGCCAAACCCCTTGGCTTGCTGGGGATCGCTAGTGACAGCAGCGATGAATAGAAAGACCCCAGCGATAGCGAAGACCACGCCGCGCGCAGCGATGCCGAAGCGGCTCAGTTGTACGATGCGTCGGCGCGTAGTCGCAGCTAGCGGTGAGAGGTCGAGCTGCTCGTCGAGCTTGGCGCGAAATGCGCAGACCAGCTCGTAAACGCCTATCCCCAGCAGCGACGCGCCCAGCACGGCCACGAGCGCTGGTCCAAAGGGCTCCCAAGAAAGCGCGGAGGCCGTCCCGCTCTTCGCATCCAGGTCCGACTCGCCGCTCCCGGAGTCGCCACGCAGTCGCGAGAGTGCATAGCCAGCCAGAGCGAAATGCAGGAGCGCTTCGACTACCCAGGCCCCGCGTTTGCCCAGCGCCCAGCGCCCAGTCGCCTCGTGAGCCGGGTCGAGCGCGGCTTGAGCCAAGCGCCAGATGCCATATCCAGCAAGCCCCACCGCGAGCAGCAACAGAAGGACGACGCCGAAGGGCTGCGTGTGGAGTTCGTCCAACGCGCCGCGACTGTCGGCCAGCTTTCCCCCACGCTGGCCCAGCGCCACCATGGCAGCGAGCACGCCAATCGTGAGGTAGAGCACGCCCCGGGCGGCGTAGCCCGCGCGTCCCAACCACGCGACGGTCGTGCTGGTGCCATGGACGGCGGTTCTGGCCCCTGCACTGGCTCCGCTGATTTTGGACTGGACACTCACGCTTGGGCCTCTGGTGTTTCAGTAAGGCCTAGCTCACTGAAAAATACGAAAATGTCCCAGCAGGTACCAGAGCACCCCGAAAATCAAGATGGTGGTAAAGCAACCGCCACCCAGCTTTTTTGCGCCCCAGCCTGCTGCGACACCGCGAAGTAGCTTACTCACGCCGAGGAGTTAGCACTCTGCATGCCACCCCTGGTCAAGAGAAGGGCAAGTGTGCGCGTGGAGTTATTCCGGCCCGAATACCCCATTGATGCGTCGGAGTGAGCGAACACGGACGAAACGCAAGACCTGCGTGAGAACGACATTTTCGTCTACTTGAGCAATCTTGCCACGCTCGCGGCGGTGCCTCCAACCGAGCGATTGCGGAGAGCGCACGAAGACCGAGCTAAGCCAGCGCGAAGCAGCTAGTATGTCGTCTGCATGCGACTGATCTACACGGACGGCCGTCTTATTTCTGACCTTACCGATCTGAAAACGGCGTCCGAAGTGCGGACGGCGCCGATCGAATATTCGGCCAGTATCTCTGCGGAGGCGGCGCGGACTTTGAAGACGGGGCGTGCTCCCTACTACCGCGCGGAAGATGGCGACCAGCGCTTTACGCTCACGATCGACAAGATGGAGAGCACGACCATCTCCGGCACCATCCGTCGGCGTTAGTCATCGATTCTTGTCGGGGTGTCCTTGGCACCCTCACTGCGTGACCTGCACCTTGGTCGGTTCCCCACCACCTGGTGACGTTGCGCCGGGGCCGTTGGGTGGCGCGCCCGTTGGGTTGGGAACATCCGGGCTGGGCGGCGGAGGTGCGGGCGTCGTGGCGGCATCGTCCAGCTCGCCGGGTTGGTTTCGGGGCTCACCCAGGCTGCTCGCAGCGTCAGGCTCGTTCGCAGGCCGGTCGGCGGCGCCATGGCTGCACGCCACGCTGCAGGCCGCCAGCGTCCAAGAAGCAACGGTTCGAAATGACATGGGTACGCGTCTCCTTATGGTTATCGATGCGTCCGCACGGCTATCGATGCGTCCGCTGCAGCTGAGGCCGATCTTCCACGTGTGCAACGCGCGTACCGCGCTCATAGATGAGGTGAGGTGGGGGTCCACACCCCCCGACACCGGGTGTAATGATAACCGCGTAAAAGCGCAGATTGTGGGAGAAACCTGCGGACGTTGGGATGACTTTGTCTCGACGACCGCAATCATCAGCATCAAAGTGTCATCAAGGTTGAGCAACGCGTCGGCAAGGTATTCCCGGATGAGCATCGCGTTGGCGGTGGCCGCAGCTGCTTGTGCGCAGGGCATTTCGGAGGACACGCCCGGCGGTACGGCCGGCTCGGGCGGGACTGATTCGGGTGGCTTTGCCGGAACGAGCGGCGGCATCGCCTCTGGAGGTAAGCTTGGCGGGAGCGGCTCTGGCGGCGTTCCGGCGGTGGCCGGCAGCTTCGGCAAGGGCGGCGCGGGTGGGACGGCCGGTGCAGGCGGCATCGGCGGCGCGGGCGGGACGGCCGGCGCAGGCGGCATGGGTGGCGCGGGCGGAAAAGCCGGCGCGGGCGGCATGGGCGGCACCGGAGGCGCAACCGGGGGTCACAGGTACGCGCGCTTGGTCGCGCTCAGCTCGATACCCGGAGGACCGGCGTGGACCTCAGTAGCGGAGCTTCAGCTACTCACCACCGGCAATGCGCCCATCAGCCGCAACGGTTGGCAAGTGACGGCGGACTCCGAGGAGCTAGCCGATGAAAATGCCGCGGCGACTTTGGCCATCGACGGCGACAGCAACACGTTTTGGCATTCGGCTTGGATACGGGATGGCGGGGAGCCGGGGGACGAGCTGATGCCTCACGAGCTCGTGATCGATCTGGGTGCTGCCGTGAAGATCATCGGCTTCACGTACCTGCCTCGTCAGACCGGCGAGAACGGTCGTATCGCCAACTATGAGTTTTATCTGAGCGACAACGGCACCAACTGGGGGACCAAGGTCGCTTCGGGCACCTTCCCTGCCGGAGCCGCGATCCAACAAGTCACTTTCTGAGACTCGCTCTGCGCGATATGCCATAGGGGCGGCCGTCAGGCCGTGGTATGGGGCGCCGTAGGAGAGCGGTCATGAAGCTTGTTCGGCGTTTTGGTGTATTCGGCGTTCTGGGTGCTTGTTGGTTGGTAGCGGCTGGTTGCGGAGACGACGACGCCAAGAAGAGCGTCAGTGACGGCGGCAGCGGCGGCAAGGCCGGCGCAGGCGGCAAGGGCTTGGGCGGCGGCTCCAGCAAAGCCGGCAACACCGGCAAGGCGGGCACGCCCAGCCTAGGCGGAGCGCCGCAGGGTGGGGCCGGCGGCGAGGGCGGCTCCGCCGTCAGCGGCGGCCCGGGCGAGGGTCCCGGCGGTGATGGTCCCGGCGGCAACGGCGGCACAGCCGGCGAAGGCGGAGCGGTGAGCGGCGGCGGCGCGGGCGGCGATGTAGCGGCGCCGGTCGCCAAGGATTGCGCTTATTCGTGCGCGGTCGACGCGGATTGCGCGAGGGTCGACGAAGGCCAAGCGGGGAAGTGCCATCCCGTCCGGAAGCAATGCGTCGACCCGACCAACAGCTGTGAGGCGCACGATGATTGCATTGCGTTCGCTAGCTTCTGGCCCCCCGCAGCTTGTGTCGACGACGCGGGCTGCATAGCTGGTACGGAGAGCTGCATCGACGTTGCCGGCTCTGGCACCTGTGCACCCCGGCCCGAACCAGAGACTGGCTGTGCGATAGACTCCCCAGTTACGCGGAAGAGGTTTGGCGCGGTCGGCAACGTCGTGGTCTGTGCGAGTCCTCACGGTAGGTGCCTCGAACGCGAATGCACGTTCGGCTGTTCGGACCCTCTCTTCAGCGGGGGCTGCGAGCTAGGCGGGGGCAAGGGAACTGTGTGCAACGAGGTGTCGGGCCTTTGCGAATGTACGGCCGCTTCCGAGTGCACGGCGAGCGGCGTTTCAGCGTGCGGCGCCAGTTCTCTGTGCGAGTGCGCCGTCGACGCCGATTGCGCTGCCGGGGCGACTCAAACAGGGCTCACGAAGTGCGTGTCCGGCAAGTGCGGCTGCGCTGAGGCGAGCACCTGTCCCGCGTCCTTCTACTTCAACGCGCCTGCTGTTTGCGAATAGCCAGCCGCACTTCCGGGGGTCACGCGAACGCCGAGCGGAGTCTGCTTGGCGCCTGCGTGGACCCCGTGGGTCGGGTTTTTAGGCGCGCGGGGGGCGGATGACGCGGTCCAGTGCTGGGCGTGGTATTGCTGGGAGCCCCATGATCCAGCAAGGCGAGCTGCTTGCAGGGAAGTATCGCGTGGAGCAAGTGCTCGGCGCTGGTGGCATGGGGTATGTCGTGGCGGCGGTTCACGAGCAGCTCGGTCAACGCGTGGCGGTGAAGCTGCTGGTGCCGGAGCTGTGTCAGAATCAGGATTCGGTGACGCGCTTCTTACGCGAGGCGCGCGCGGCGGTTCGAATTCAGAGCGAGCACGTAGCGCGAGTCATCGATGTGGGCGAGCTCACGAACGGCGCCCCGTACATGGTCATGGAGTTTCTGTCAGGTCGAGACCTCGCAGAAGAGCTCGATCTGCCTGGCCAGCTCGAGGTGGCGCAGGCCATCGACTACGTGCTGCAGGCGTCCGAAGCGGTCGCGGAGGCGCATTCGCTCGGCGTCATCCACCGCGACTTGAAGCCCGCCAACCTGTTTTTGACGCAGCGACCTGACGGTTCACCGTTCGTGAAGGTGCTCGACTTCGGCATTTCCAAAGCGATCACGCCGGAAGACAACGCGCTCGAGCCTGCTCCGAGTCTGACGGCGACCCACTCGCTGCTTGGCTCCCCCGCGTACATGTCGCCCGAGCAAATCCGCCGACCCAAGAGCGTCGACACCCGCACCGACATCTGGTCGCTCGGCTCGATCTTGTACGAGCTTTTGGCACGCGAGACGCCGTTCACCGCCGAGTCGCCACTGGCGCTCTTGGCCGCCGTGGTTTCCGATCCGCTGCCCAAGCTCCGCGACAAACGCCCCGACGTGCCCCCCGAGCTCGAGGCGGTCATCGCCAAGTGCTTGGAAAAGAACCCCGACAATCGCTACCAAACGGTGGCGGAGCTCGCCGAAGCGCTCTCCCCCTTCGCCGCGCGCACTTCGTTGCCATCGGTGACGCGCATCTCGGGCATCCTGCGAACCTCTTTGCAGCGCCCATCGGGCGCCGCTTCAGCCTCCTCCTCCTCCTCGGACGCCACCCTCAAGAGCCACGGGTCTGCCATCAGCGAGCAGGACACCGAGCTCATGCGCGTGCAAGTCGTCGTCCCCGCCGGCAGCGGTGACAACAAGAGCACGCACACGGATTGGGAAGCCTCGCAGTCGGAAGTCCGCCGCTCGCGTCGACGCGCCGTGCTGCTCGGTGCCTTGGCGCTCGTCGCCGTAGCGGCAGCCGCCATTTACTGGCAGCAACGCCCCGACCCCGGCGCCACCACCGCACCCGAGCCCGCCCCTCGCGCCGCCGCCCCCACGACGCCCACGACGCCTCCGAGCGTGCTTCCCGCCCCACCCGCCCGAGCCTCCCCCGCTCCGCC
>Ga0163144_10017051_pt1 | contig 14823 bp, 11 predicted proteins | sample OliLak19BULKMAT1_FD_123175 | JGI IMG/M metagenome (GOLD analysis project Ga0163144, IMG submission 123175) | Freshwater microbial mat bacterial communities from Lake Vanda, McMurdo Dry Valleys, Antarctica - Oligotrophic Lake LV.19.BULKMAT1 | ecosystem: Environmental > Aquatic > Freshwater >... | reverse complement strand
CACGGCCCTCCAGGCAACTGCCGAAGGTGAAGGCGAACATCTGGAGGCCGGTGGTGAGGGAGCGGATTTCCAGGAGCGCGGTTTCAAAAGTCGACCGATTGATGAGCCGGTAGAGCCGGGGCCTGTCGACGGTGACGTAGGTATTCCCTTGCGCATCCACGGCGATGTCGGCGCCGCGCACGGCGGCAGGGATCGGGGCCCCGTTGTCCGTAACATCAATGCGCCCTTTGGGCAGCGAGATCGACGGACACAGGACGAGATTGACTTCGGCGGCCGAGTACAACAGACAAAGGCGGGATGGGTCGGATGCGTCGCGGGAACCGACGGTAAGGCAGTCCGGGAGCGAATTCCAGAGACCGGCGAGCTCCGGGGTATCGGCTTGAGGGCCGGCGCCGAGGTCGTAGCGATGAAGATCGTCTTCCTTGAATCCATCGGCGTTGGCGAGCCGTCCGCGGCGATGGCCGAGGTAGATTTCGGGGCTGGGCTGAGGGCAGAAGGCGAGCGCTCCGGGCTGATCCATGGGGCGAACCGGGGCCATGATGGGCGGCAGGGAGACGCGCGGCGACTGTTCCCGAAGGAGTTCCTGAATCGCTTCTTCGGTTTCGCCATACGCGCCTTCTCCGAAGTGGGCGTAGCGCATGTAGCCTTGCGGATCGATGAGGTATTTGGTGGGCCAGTAGCGATTGGCGAAAAGCTTCCAGACCGCGTAATCGTTGTCCAGCATGACCGGATACTCAATTCCGAATTCTGCCATGCCGCGCTCGATGACTTCGGGAGCCTTCGAGAAATAGAACTCCGGGGCGTGGATGCCGATGACGTTCAGGCCGAGATCGCGATAGCGCCGATGCCATGCGGTGACGTAGGGCAGGGTGCGAATACAATTCACGCACGTGAAATCCCAAAAATCGAGCAAGACGATACTGCCGCGCAATTGGCGGAGGGTTAAGGGAGGCGAGTTGAGCCAAACGGCCCCAATTTCGGGCGCGTGGACGCTTTTAGGGTCAATTCGCATTAAGCTGGTAGGGTAAAACCTTAATAGTATCTCATGTATAGTACTCGCCTTTTGAAACATTTTCAGTCGCCCTGCTTCGTGGGGGTACTTCCGGCTCCGGCAGTGACCGTACGCGTGGAGAATCCGGTGTGCGGGGACATCCTGCAACTGTCGGTTGCGTGGGATGGCGATTTGGCACGGGAGGCGGCGTTTCAAACCCGAGGATGCACAGCTTCGATCGCAGCGGGTTCGGCCCTGGCAGAGTGGGTTACGGGTAAAACAAGGGCGGAGCTGGCGACGTTCTCGACAGCCGTGATTGAGGCCGAATTGGACGGCTTGCCCAACGAATCCAAGCACGCCGCGGTGTTGTGTGTGGACGCGATAAAAGCGTTACTGCTGGCCTAGTACTTTTTCTTCTTTTTCCGCGGCGGCCGGGGCTCGTGGAGGCTGAAATTCAGCCGCCGATCGACCGCGTCGACACGTTCGAGGACGACGCGAATGGGATCACCAATCGCAAATTGACGGCGCGTGTGGTCGCCAATGAGGCGGCGCGAGCCTTCGAGAAAGCGGAACCGGTCGCCGGGTAGGTTGTCAATGGGGAGCAAGCCTTCGATAAACAGGTCGGCCAGTTCGACGAACATGCCGGACTTGGTGATGGAGATGATGATGCCGGCGAAATCTTCGCCGACCCGATCGATCATGAACTGCACCTTTTTCCATTCGACGAGTTCGCGTTCGGCCTCTCCGGCGCGTCTTTCCGTGAACGAGCAGTCGGTCGAGATCTCCTCAAGCTGCTCTTCGTTCCACACTTCGCCGAGGCCATCGAAAAGGCCGCCGAGGATGCGATGGACCATAAGGTCGGGATAGCGCCGGATGGGGGAGGTGAAGTGAGTGTACGTTTTCGAGGCCAGAGCAAAGTGCCCTACATTCTCATGAGAGTAGCGGGCCTGTTTGAGCGACCGCAGCATCAGGTAGCTCAGGATACGTTCTTCCGGAGTTCCTTCCAGCTTGGCGACCAGCTTTTGATAGGCGCGGGAAGTGATCTGGACGCGCTCATCGGGCAGGACGATATCATGGCGGCCTTTGCGGCCATCGCGATGGCGATCGACGACCTTGTGCTTCTTGACGGGCAGGGCGGGGAAGCCGAGGGAGAAGCCGAATTGGGAGGCGATCTCTTCGAAATCGGCAACCTTTTTGAAGTCGGGTACTTCGTGGATGCGATAGATGCCGGCGATGCCGGCGGCCTCAATGTGGGCCGCGACGGCTTCATTGGCCGCGAGCATGAACTCTTCGATGAGCCGATGAGCGATGTTGCGGGGGGCGCGGGTGACGCCGACCATCAGGCCGTTCTTGTCGAACTCGATGAGCGGTTCGGGAAGGTCGAAATCGATAGACCCGCGTTTGACGCGCTTGCGATTCAGAACCAGCGCGAGAGCCTGCATGTTTTCAAAATGCGGGACGAGCGCGGCGTATTGGGTTCGTTCGGCTTCGTCGCCTTCGAGGATCTTGTGGACGGCGGTATAGGTCATCCGCGCGGCGGAACGGATGACGCCCCGATGAAAGGTTTGGGCTACGACATCGCCCGTGCGGTCGAGTTCCAGTTCCGCGGAGAGAACGAGGCGGTCTTCGTGCGGTACGAGCGAACACAGGTTGGTGGAAAGCTCGTGGGGGAGCATGGGCACGGCGCGATCGGGGAAGTAAACGCTGGTGCCGCGGAAGAGGGCTTCCTTGTCGATGGAGGTGCCGGGTTGGACGTAGAAGCTGACATCGGCGATGTGGACGTCGAGCTTCCAATGGCCGTTGGGAAGGGGTTCGACGTAGATGGCGTCGTCGAAGTCGCGGGCGGTTTCGCCGTCGATCGTGACTATGGGCAGATGGCGGTAGTCGCGACGGCGGGAGATCTCTTCAGCGGGGATGACCGGGGAGATGGAGCGGGCTTGTTCGAGAACGCTGTCGGGGAAGTGGTGGGGCAGGTGATGCTTGCGGATGGTGATTTCGACGTCGAGGCCGAAGTCGCCGATCTGGCCGAGCACTTCGATGACGCGGCCGACGCCGTCGCTGTCGTCGGAAGGGAACTCGAGGATTTCGATGTCGACGATGGCGTGGTCGAGTTCAGTGGCATTGCGATAGTCGCGCACGACTGCGCCGGTACGGTCGGGGGCGGTGGAGCGGGGGATCTCGTAGCCATCGGGGATATAGATCCACTGCTGAATCCGGTCGTCGTGGGGCTTGACCCAGTTGCCATGATTGCGGACGCGGAACTCGCCGACGACAGTGGAATGGGCGCGGCCGATGACCTGGACGATTTGGCCTTCGGCCTTGCCCTCACGGCCGATCTGGCCGATCTGAACCATGACACGGTCGCCGTGCATGGCGGCGGCGGCCTGCTTGGGCGGGATGAAAATATCGCCTTCGATCCCTTCGATTTTGTGAGCCGGGGTGACAAAGCCGAAGCCATCGCGATGGACACTGAGACGTCCGGTGGCGAACTCGCGGCTGCCTTTTGCCACAATGTACTGGCCGGAGCGAATCTCGATCAGGTCGCCCTTTTGCGTGAGCCGGAGCAGCGTCGCTTCCAGGCCTTCGCGCTGGTCGCCGCGGGCGGAGAGTTCGCGGACAAGGTTCTTGAAGCTGGCCTTGCCATGGGGCAGGCGCTCGATGCGGCTGAGCACTTCGCGGTCGGACAGGTAGAATGAGGGAGTTTCCAAAACGTATGGTCCTCGTTAATGTTCCCATCAATTTTCCCGACGGTGCCAATGTCATTGTCGGCCAGAGCCATTTCATCAAGACCGTGGAGGATTTGTATGAAGCGATTGTGAATACGAACCCGACGATAAAATTCGGGATTGCGTTCAATGAGGCGTCCGGGCCTTGCCTGATTCGGCACGACGGCAACGACCAGGAACTGATCGCCTGCGCGGTCGAGAACGCGCAGCGGGCCGCCGCGGGGCACCTGTTCGTGATCGTCCTGCAGGGCGGGTTTCCGATCAACATTCTCGGTCGCATCAAGGAAGTTCCCGAGGTGGTGAACCTGTTTTGCGCGACGGCGAATCCGGTGGCGTTGATCGTGGCTGAAAGCGAGACGGGGCGGGGCGTGCTGGGCGTTATCGACGGTCAGAGTCCGAAGGGGATTGAGACGGCCGAGGATATCGTGGCGCGGCAGGAATTTCTGCGCAAGATTGGGTACAAACGATGATCAAAAATGTAGAAGAACTCGAAGACCTGTTGTCGCAGCCGAGCGAGGCGGACGTAGAGGCGATTGGCTGTTTGCGCGGGGACCTGATGGTTCTGGGAGTCGGCGGCAAGATGGGTCCGACGCTGGCGATGCGGGCGCGCCGGGCGATGGACCAGGCCGGGGTCAAGGGCCGGGTCTACGGGGTGGCCCGATTCTCGGACCTCGATACCCGGGACCGATTGGCAGCGGCGGGGGTGGAATGTCTGCAGGCCGACCTGCTCGACCGGGCGCAGGTGGAATCGTTACCGGAGTGCGAATTTGTAATCCATGCGGCGGGGCGGAAATTCGGTTCAGCGACCGATCCGGCGCTGACGTGGGCGATGAACGTGCTCGTGCCGGCGATCATCTGCGAACGGTTTCGATCGTCGCGGATTGTGGCGTTTTCGAGTGGCAACGTTTATCCGTTTACGCGGTACGGGGCTTCAGAAAGCGATGCCGCTGTGCCGGTGGGAGAGTACGCCTGGACTGGCTTGGGGCGGGAGCGGATGTTCGAATATCATGCGCGGGTGCAACAGACGCCGGTGGTTTTGTTGCGACTGAACTACGCGCAGGACCTGCGCTACGGCGTGTTGCTCGAGATCGGAACGAAGGTGTTCGAGCGGCAGCCGGTGGACGTAACGATGGGGGCGGTGAACGCGATTTGGCAGGGGGATGCGAACTCGGTGGCGCTGCGAGCGTTTCCGATGGCGGGTTCGCCGGCGGCGGTGTTGAATTTGGCGGGGCCGGAGACGTTGGGGGTGAGAGCGGTTGCCAAAGCGTTTGGGCGTCACTTCGGGGTCATTCCGGAATTCGTCGGGGTGGAAGCGGAGGACTCGCTGTTGAACGACGCAGGGAGATGCCATCGGCTGTTTGGGTACCCGAGCGTGACGCCGGATCAGATGATCGAATGGTTGGCGCGTTGGATTGGCATGGGCGGGCCGACGTTTGCGAAGCCGACTGGATTTATGACGCGGGACGGGAAGTTTTAGATGGACGGCTTGGCTTCGTTTCGTAAAGGCGGGGTGATTCCGGCGCATCCGTTGGCGTTGACCGCGGAGCGGAAATTAGACGAGCGGCGGCAGCGGGCGCTGACGCGGTACTACGTCGCGGCGGGGGCGAGCGGGGTGGCGGTGGGGGTGCATACAACGCAGTTCGCCATTCGAGAGGCGGGCTTGCTGCGGCCGGTGCTGGAGTTGGCGCGGGAAGAGATGGAACATGTGGTGCGGATTGGCGGGGTCTGCGGACCGACCAGACAGGCGGTGCGGGAGGCGACGCTGCTGCGCGATTTGGGTTACCACGCGGGACTGTTGAGCCTGGCGGCGCTGGCCAATGCGAACAACCGTAAATTAATTGAACACGTTCAAGAAGTGGCGCGGGTGTTGCCGGTGGTGGGATTTTATTTGCAGCCGGCGGTAGGTGGCCGAGTGTTGCCCTTTGCCTTTTGGCGGCAGTTTGTCGAGATCGAAAACGTGGTGGGGATCAAGATCGCGCCGTTCAATCGCTACCAGACAATCGACGTGATGCGGGCGGTGGCCGAGAGCGGACGGGACATCGCGCTCTACACGGGCAACGACGACAACATCGTCCTGGACCTGCTGAGCGAGTATCAGGAGGTGCGCTTTGTGGGCGGGCTATTGGGGCATTGGTCGGTGTGGACCAAGCGCGCCGTGGAGATGCAGGCCGGGATTCGGACGCATCCGGATCCGCTGCGCTTGAACATGGAAGTAACCGATTCGAATGCCGCTTTCTTCGATGCCGCCAACGGATTCCATGGCTGCATTGCTGGGTTGCACGAGGTGTTGCGGCGGCAGGGTTTGCTCGACGGCCTGTGGTGCCTGGACCCGAACGAGGGCTTGTCTCCGGGACAAATGGCCGAGATTGAGCGGGTCTATGCGACTTATCCGCATCTGAACGACGACGCGTTTGTACAGGCTCACCGCGACGAGTGGCTACGCGGGTAGAATAGCGTTTATGTCAGACTCCAAGATCGATCGACAGCTCGGGTTCAATACCAGGAGCCTTCATGCCGGTTATTCGCCGGACCCCACGACTGGCGCGCGGGCCGTGCCGCTGTACCAGACCACCTCGTTTGTATTTAAAGACTCCGACCATGCGGCGCGTCTGTTTGGCCTGCAGGAGTTTGGGAACATCTACACCCGGATCATGAACCCGACGACCGACGTGCTGGAGCAGCGCGTGGCTTCGCTCGAAGGCGGGGTGGCCGCTTTGGCGGTGGCCAGCGGACAGGCGGCCCAGTTCCTGGCGTTGACGAGTTTGATGGAAGCGGGCGACCATTTGGTGAGCTCGAGCACGCTTTACGGCGGCACCTACACCCAGTTCGACGTGACGTTTCGGCGTATGGGAATTAGCGTGACGTTTGTCGATCCGGACGACCCGGAGAATTTCCGGAAGGCGATTACGCCGCAGACCAAGGCGATCTATGGCGAGACGATTTCGAACCCGCGCGGCAACATTATCGACATCGCCGCGGTGGCGGAGATTGCTCATGCGGCGGGTTTGCCGCTAATCATCGACAACACGTTTGCGACCCCTTATTTGTGCCGCCCGATTGAGCACGGGGCGGATATTGTTGTGCACTCGTTAACGAAGTTTATTGGCGGTCATGGGACCTCGATCGGCGGCATTATTGTCGACGCCGGGAAGTTCGATTGGAAGACGAGCAAGCATTCGCTGTTGAACACGCCCTCGCCGGCTTATCACGGCTTAAATTTCGCCGAGGTGTTGGGGCCGATCGCGTTCATCATCAAGGCGCGCGTGGAAGGATTGCGGGACATTGGCCCGGCGCTGAGCCCGTTCAATTCGTTCCAGTTCCTGCAGGGTTTGGAGACGCTGGGGCCGCGGATGGACCGGCACGTGTCGAACGCGATGGCCGTGGCGACGTTCCTGGAAGGTGATTCTCGCGTAGCGTGGGTGAAGTACCCGGGCCTGGCGAGCAGCCCGTATCATGCCTTGGCCATGAAGTACTTGCCGAAAGGCGCTGGGGCCGTGTTCAGCTTTGCGCTGAAGGGCGGGGCCGAGGCGGGCAAGAAGTTTGTGGATTCATTGAAGATTTTCTCTCATTTGGCCAACGTGGGCGATGCGAGGAGCCTGGTGATTCAGCCGGCGGTGACGACGCATCAACAGTTGACGGCGGAACAGCAGGCGGCGGCGGGCGTCGAACCGGGTATGGTTCGGCTATCGGTCGGGATCGAGGATATCGACGATCTGCTGTGGGATATTGAGCAGGCGTTGGCGGCCGTATAGGCATAGGCCGAAGCGGGGAGCGACAAGAGTTCAGGAGTCGCTCCCGCGCCCATTGCTATCGACGCCCGCCGCTGATACTGTATACCTTGCTGGAGCGTCCCCTGCGCTACTACTTTCTTGCCGTTCTGATGATTCCCTGTTTACCCCTTGGTGCGCAGACGGATGCGGTATTGCCGATGCTCCGCGAGCAGTGCGGCCAGTGCCATAGCAAGGCTACGAAAAGTGGAGGCCTATCGACCGAGACAGCCGCGGACCTGCTTGCCGGCGGCAAACGAGGGGCATCGATCATTCCAGGCGATCCGGCGGCGAGCCCCCTGATTCGGTTTCTGCGAGGCGACGACAAGCCCCGGATGCCGCTTGGTGGTGCGCCGATGGCGGCCTCGGAAATTGCAAAGATCGAAACCTGGATCGCCAGTTTGCCGGCTCAGCCGAAGGACACTGCCAAGCCGATCTGGTGGGCCTTCCGGCCGGTGAAAGCGCCGCCGGTTCCCGACGTCCACAATGCGGCCTGGGTCCGGAATGAAATTGACCGATTCGTCCTCGCCCGGCTGGAGGCCAAGAAGCTCTCGCCATCCGCCGAGGCGGGTCGCCCCATGTTGGCTCGACGGCTCTATCTCGACCTTCTCGGTCTGCCTCCGTCGCCGAACGAACTTCACGCTTTCCTGGATGACGCGACCGCCGGTGCCTACGAGCGGCTCGTCGACCGGTTACTCGCCGATACTCGTTTTGGCGAACGCTGGGGCCGCCACTGGCTCGACTTGGTTCGTTACGCCGATACCCAAGGCTTCGAGGCCGACCGCGAGAACTACACGATGTGGCGCTATCGCGATTACGTGATTCGAGCGTTCAACCAGGACAAGCCCTACGACAAGTTTCTGGCCGAGCAGATCGCCGGAGACGAGATCGCCGGCGGCGGCGAGGACGCCTTGATCGCCACTGGCTTTCTCCGGCTGACTCCTCGCTTCGGCACGACGAACGCCCAACAACTGCGGCAGATGTTGCTCGACGAGATCACGGGTACGGTAGGGTCCGCGTTCTTAGGACTGTCGCTGAAGTGCGCCCAGTGCCACGACCATCGCTACGACCCGATTCCCCAAAAGGATTTCTACCGGCTGCAGGCGTTCTTCGCCCCGATGGAGATGGCCGACGGACGCGTCGCGTTTTCCGATGCCGCCGTGCGCGCAAAGATGGAAGCCAGCGCTGAGGCCGCCCGGAACAAAGTGACAACCGCCCAAGCCCGGTTCGACGCCTATCAACAGTCGATGTTGGCGCGTCTGCGGGTCGCCTTGAACAAGCCCGAAGGCGGCGCTGCCGGGCGCCCCGCCGCCGCCGAGGATGACGAGATCGTCACCGGTGGCTTCCTCCGCAAGGTGAACCCGGAAGTGGCCGAACTCGAACGCCGGATCACGCGTGCAATTGCGAACGCGGTAGTGCCGAACCCGGACGATAAGATCTTCACCTTGGAGGAAAAGGCCAAATACATTGAGCTTTTGAGTTGGGTGGATGGCAATCGCGGTGGACGCGACGTCGGCGTCTATCAGCGCGAACTACGTCGCTACCAGCCCTTTGCGCACATCGTCCGGAACGTTACCAACAGCGGTGATCGTCCGTTTTTGCCCATGACCTTCGTTCGCGCGAAGGGCGAGTTCGATAAGCCCGGCGAGTTGGTTCGGCCCGGTTTTCCGCTTGCGATAACCGGCAAAGAAGAGGACGCCGCGCTGGTGACCGATGCCTTCGGCAACGAGCGCGGATGGCGGACTCCGCTGGCGAAATGGCTAGGTAGCCGGGACAATCCGCTCCCTGCCCGCGTGATGGTCAATCGAATCTGGCAGCACTTGTTTGGCGCGGGCCTGGTGGCTACGCCGAGTGACTTCGGCCGTAACGGCGCGGCCCCGTCACATCCCGAGTTGCTCGATTCGTTAGCGGTAGGCTTCATGACGGACGGCTGGAGTGTCAAGAAGACGATCCGCCGCGTGGTGCTCTCGGCAACCTATCGCCAGACCTCCGTCCGCGTTGGCGAAGCCGAACAGCGGGAGGACGCCGCGAACTCGCTGCTTTGGCGGCAAAATCGACGGCGCCTGGATGGCGACGTCTTGCGCGACCTCGTTTTGTCCCGCACCGGTTCGCTGCATCCGGAAACCGGGGGACCCGGCGTTTTTGTGCCGTTGCCCGCGGCGATGAAGGAGCGGATGACGATCAAAAACATTCCCAGTTGGACGCCGACCACGGGACCGGACGCGAACCGCCGGTCGATCTATGTGTTCCAGCGCCGCCAATTGGAGGTCCCGTTTCTCGCCACGTTCGATGCTCCAGTGGTGCCGTTCTCCTGCGAACGACGGCCCATGTCGACGACGGCCCTGCAGGCGCTGACCCTGCTGAACGACGAGTCGGTGATCCAGCAAACGGCCGCCTTCGCCGAGCGCATCCGCGCGCGGACGGCGACGCTGCCCCAGCAGATTGACGACATCTTCGAAGAGATTCTGGGCCGAACCCCATCGCCAAAAGAACGGGCCGCGTCGGCAGCCGCCTTCGGCTCCCAGGGTACGGCCGGGTTGGCCAGCCTCGCCCGGCTCCTGCTGAACACCAACGAGGTGATGTATGTCGATTAGTCGACGCACCCGCCGCGAATACCTGGAGCGGTGTTGGAACGGCGTCGGCGCGCTCGCCTTGGCGCGGATTTTGGCCGCCGAAACGGTCGACCCGATGAGCGCGAAGGCACCGCACTTTGCGCCGAAAGCCAAAAACGTCATCTTCCTGTTCCTGTCGGGCGGGGTGAGCCAGATGGACACCTTCGAATACAAGCCGGCGTTGGAGAAGTTTGCGGGCAAGCGGCTGCCCATGTCGCCCCACGTCTCGGGGGAGATCAAGAGCTTTCTATCGCGGCCGCACGGCGCGGTGCCGGCCATCGCGCCCTTTCGCCAAGTCGGCAGTGGAGGCCGCCACTTGTCGACGATGTTCGAACATCTGGGAGATGTGATCGACGACCTCGCCTTCGTCCATGGCGTCGAGGTGGACAACAACAACCATGCACCGGCGACGCTTCACGTCAATACCGGTTCGGTACTGCAGGGTAGCCCCTCGGTCGGCTCTTGGGTCACGTATGGGCTGGGCTCGGAGAATCGCAATCTGCCGGGCTATGTGGTGCTGCACGATCCGCGAGGTGGTCCGGTGAACGGGCCCGCCGTGTGGCATAGCGGCTACTTGCCGGGAGCGTTTCAAGGCACAGCTTTTCGCCCTTCCGGCACCCCCGTACTGAACCTCGATTCGCCCCCCGGGGTCGATCGGAAACAGGCCCGCGCGGAGCTCGATTTTCTGCAGGACCGGAATCGAGAACACGTCGAGGCACGGACCCAGACCGACGACTTGGAAGCCCGCATCGCGTCGTACGAGCTTGCCTATCGCATGCAAACCGAGGCCCCTGGCGTGGTTGACCTGGGGCAGGAGACCGCTGCCACGCGGGCTCTGTATGGCGTCGATGATCCGGTCACCGGAGCCTTCGGCCGGCAGTGCCTGTTGGCGCGCCGCATGGTGGAACGCGGCGTCCGTATGGTGACGCTGGTGCACGGTTGGGAGAATGGGACCTTCAGTTGGGATCACCACTCCGACCTCGGGCGCCTGCTCCCGGCGAGGATCCGCGAAGTGGATCGGCCGGTCACGGCCTTGCTCAAGGATTTGAAGCAGCGCGGGTTAATGAAAGATACCGTCGTGGTCTGGATGTCGGAGATGGGTCGGACCCCGTTCAATGAGGGTTCCGGCCGGGTTGTCGGCCGCAATCATAACCAATACGGGATGGTGACCTGGTTCGCCGGGGCCGGCATCAAAGGCGGTGCGACGGCCAGCGAGACGGATGAGTTCGGACTGCGCGCGCAGGGCGCGGGGTACCGCGTATGGGATATCCACGCGACACTGTTGCATCTGCTCGGTCTCGATCATCTTCAACTGACCCACCTGCACGAAGGGCGGTTCAAACGGCTGACCGACGTGGGTGGCACCGTGATCAAGGAGCTGATCGCATGACGTTTCTTATAGGCCTGCTGCTGTTGGCCGACCCCGCTGCGCTGGCTGCGTTTCTCGATCAAGCCGTCCAGAAAGGCGACATTCCGGGTGCCGTTGTGTTGGTGCAGAAGGATGGGAAAGTCGTCTTCTCAAAGGCCGTTGGACTGGCCGATCGAGAGACCAAGCGGCCCATGCGGCTCGATGACATCTTCATGATGGCGTCGAGTTCGAAGCCGCTGGCGGCGACCGCCATCCTGACCCTGGTCGACCGGAAGAAGCTTTCGCTCGACGACTCCGTCAGTAAGTTTTTCCCGGCTTTTGCAAGCAAATCCACGGTTCGCCAACTGCTTTCCCATACGTCGGGGATCTTCGGCAATACTCCGGAGACCGCCGGTTTGAAGCTGATCCGAAATTTTGATGTACCGCTAGCGAAGGCGATCGATGAGGTGATTCGCCAGCCGTTGGCCTATGAACCGGGCACTCGCTACTCCTACGGCGGCGCGTCGTTCTGCGTGGCCGGCCGGATCGCCGAAATTCTCACCGGGGAGCAGTTTGATGTCTTCATCGAACGGGTCCTTTTCCGTCCGCTGGGCATGAAAGAGACCGTCTATCTTTCGAATCAGGACCTGAGCCCGCGCATCCCCAAAATCTACAAACGCGACGGCGCGGAATGGGTCTCGATTCCTGCCGTGATGGACCGTCCAACCCGACGAGGCCCCCGGCCGTCCGGCTTCATCCTGGTACCCGGAGGGATCTATTCGACCGGTGCCGACCTGCTTCGTTTTGCCCAGCTGCATCTCGACGGCGGCGGCAAATTGCTCTCTCGAACCCTAGTGCGAGAGATGCAACAAAAACAGACCGGAACCCTGAAAGAGAACTACGGCCTCGGCTGGCAGTTGCTTCGCAACGGTGCGTTCGGGCACGGCGGTGCCTACGGAACGTACCTCTATGTCGACCCGGCCAACCACGCGGCGGCGGTAATTCTCACGCAGACCACGGGAGCCGGCAAGTTCAACGAAGCCGCCCGCAAACAGGTTCAGCTCTTCCTATCGGCTCAGCCCGAGTCCGTTACCGGCCGGCAGAACTAGCTTCCCGTTCACCACGCGGACGCCGCGCAACGGATCATTCGAAATCAGCAGATTCCCGTCCAGGTCGGCGTGGTCGACCAGCGGCGATAGCTGGGCTGCGGCGGTAATCGCCACCGAACTGGAGATCATGCAGCCGAGCATCGTCTTCATGCCCAAGCTGCGCGCGATCTGAATCATCCGGTAACCCTGCAGCAGGCCGCCCGCCTTGTCGATCTTGATGTTGACGGTGTCAAAGGCGTCCGCCAGCTTCGGAATATCCGCCGGGCGAAGACACGCCTCGTCGGCGATCATCGGAATGTGGATGCGCTGCCGAATCCATTTGTGCTCCTCAATCAAATGCGCAGCCATCGGCTGCTCGATCGAAATGACGCCCATCGTTTCGAGCCAATTGATCTTCCGAACCGCCTCTTCCTTCGTTTTGAAGCCTTCGTTGGCGTCGACGCGCAACGGCTTCTTCGTCACCGCGCGGACGGCCTCGATCACTTCCTCATCCGTATCCAAGCCCACCTTCACCTTTAGTTCCGGATAAGCCTCGGCCTCCCGTACCTTCTGGCGAATCACGTCGGCCTTGTCAATGCCAATCGAGAACGTCGTCAGCGGCGCGTCCTTCGGATCGAGCCCCCAAAGAGCGTGCACCGGCAGACCCCGACGCTGCGCCACCCAATCGTGGATCGCGATATCAACGGCGGCTTTGGCGGCCCAATCGCCGGAGCTCTTCTGCAAAACCCAGTCGATGATTTTGCCGTAGTGGCGCAGATCCATCCGGGCTAGTTCCGGCGCCAGCTGCTGGACAAATTTAACTCCGGCTTCGGCGGTTTCGCCGTAGCGAACAATACCTGCCCCTTCGCCGCGGCCGGAGAGTCCGTCGGCAGTGAGATTGACGTAGAGGACGTCCCGAAAGGTGCTCGAACTCATCACCGTCGTCCAGGTGTGCTTCAACTGCAACCGTTGGACTTGGGCGGTAACCGCGGGGGCGGGAGCCGCCAACGCCGGAAGGGCGGCGAGCCCGAGCATCGATCGGCGGGTCATCCTAAACTTGGCCTACTTGGCGCAGTGGAGGGCGAAGGCGTTCTGCAACTCTTGCGCAATCATGAACATGTCGCGGCTTTCGATCTGATGGCGATGCATGATGTACACCGGCTTGCCGTCTTTGAATATGGCGACCGAGGGGGAGCTGGGCGGTGAGGGCAACAGGTGCTCGCGAACGCGGGCCACGGCTTCGACATCTCCGCCCGCAAATACGGTAGCGGCGACATCCGGCTTAATGGGAGAATCAGCCAGCGCGCGGACGATGCCAGGACGGGCCTTGCCGGCGGCGCAACCGCAGACCGAGTTGACAACCATCAAGACGGTGCCTTTGCCAGGCGCTAAAACGGCGTCGACTTCTTCGGGGGTGCGGGTTTCTACGATGCCGTACTTGGTCAAATCTTGGCGCATGATGCCGATCAAATGCTCTGGATATTGCATATCTCTAATATACTGTCTCTCACCGCTCCGTAGAAACCTCGTTAGACTAAAGTCCGAAATCGAGTTGGCTGCTGAGGTATCAAGATGGAAAGGATTGGTTCGCGCCCTTGGCCGCGAGTCCGGCCGTGGAAGGTTTCCGCATCATCCGGGTGCGACGGGCGGGCTAAGGATCGAACGTGCCCGCCTCTCACCTTACTATCCGGGACCATGCGAGCCACTTGGTGGCTCTGGCTGATCTCTTGAAACTGGAGAGGGTTCACGCGATCGGTCACTCCTCCGGTGCCCTGATTGCCTTGCAACTGGCGGCCGATCGTCCTCATTGGTACACACCCTGACCCTGATCGAACCTGCGGCGTGTGGTCCTTTCAGGCACCTGCCATTGCCGAGATAGGAAAGGGTTTCGTCGGACCCGCTATGGGTGCGTTCGCAGCGGTGGATCTGCGCGGAGCCCTCGACAGCTTCATGCGGGGAGTATGCGGAGATCAGCATCGCCAGGTAATCGAGCAGAGCCTGGGACGGGTGGGGTACGAGCAGGCGGTCCGCGAGTCGAGCTTCTCTTTCCGGGACGAAGTGCAGACCGCGATGCAATGGCAGTTCGGGCCCACCGAGGCGGCCCGCGTCGGGCAAAAACAGGTTCTGATCGTGGAAGGCGGAGAGGGCCGAAAGCTTGGCTTACTCAGCCAACAGGTAACCGAGTTGGCTACCCCGCTGCTTCCCCAGGCCGAGGTCGCCTTGATTGATGGCGCAAATCACATGCTGCGGTTGCAAGATCCTGACGCGTTGGGCGAAGCCGTGGCAAAGTT
>Ga0163144_10017050_pt1 | contig 14824 bp, 11 predicted proteins | sample OliLak19BULKMAT1_FD_123175 | JGI IMG/M metagenome (GOLD analysis project Ga0163144, IMG submission 123175) | Freshwater microbial mat bacterial communities from Lake Vanda, McMurdo Dry Valleys, Antarctica - Oligotrophic Lake LV.19.BULKMAT1 | ecosystem: Environmental > Aquatic > Freshwater >... | reverse complement strand
GCCCAGACTTGCGCGCCAAATCCGCCCAGACTTGCTTACTGCGGCCCTCTGCGGGCTCGGCCGGGGGCTTTTTCAGGCCCATTCTTGGGCTGTCCGATGGCGTTTGAAAATCCTATTCGCTTTTGCCGCGTTTGGCCTCTGCGTTTGGCGAACTCCGCTTCAACTTTTTCTGCAGACACTAGTTTGCCTGCGTTAGCTGCATCCAACCCGACCTGCACCTGACGACGAACCCAAACGTCATGCTCAATGGCAACTTGCTGCTTTTTGACGAAGTCGCGCATGAAGTCACGCAAAAGCTGGGCACCAGTTCTGTCGCGGGCCTTCGCGGCCGTTGCAAAACTTTCCTTTAATTCTTCTTCGACCCGAAAGGTAAAAGTAGCCTCATTCATTGCATCATCCAATGTGTTACATGGTAAATACAATGTAGCACAATGAATCTGATTTGCAATGACAAGCCTTTCCACCGAAGTGTGAGCCTGCTAAGAAGGGCAGCACAGGGCGACGCAGAGCAGTTCCCATATGAATTTTCGTATGGAGAAATCTGATGGCTACAAAAATCTGTGCCTGCTGCGACCAGTCCTTCATGCCTGACCCGCGGGTCAAGAACCAAACCGACTGCTCCACACCGGCCTGCCAGGCCGAACGGCGCAAACGCTGGCAGGCAGCCGCTTTACCCTCGTTTGAACTTACATGCAGCCTTAATCTGCCCGCAGATCGATTACGCGGTTGACCGGTTTGGGCATCAGCCCGACGGCACTATCCGCTGCCTTCCTGTCAACCGCTGGCTCGAAAGCAGGTCAAAAATACATATGTCACGCAGTCTGGAAATCACCATCACGCGCGTTAAGGGCAGTGACCATTTGAAGCCCTTCTGGCGAAGAAAGCAGGTCGAGAAATAGCGAACGCTCCAAATCTAAGCACATTGGCAGTGGCTGCTGGCCAGCGTTGTAAATCAGTCGCTTCGCATGACCCAGTGCCTTTCCTGGAATTTTCGAAAGTTCTGTCGCACGTGCCATTGCACGCTCAAGCACAGGCCCGGTTGTAACTTCATGCACAAGACGAACATCCAGTGCCTCGTCGGGTGATAGTCGCTTGCCGTGAAGGATCATCTCCAGTGCAATGCTGGTACCGACGGCGCGAGGCAGACGCTGTGTGCCACCTGCACCAGGAAGCATGCCAATCAAGATTTCTGGCAACCCCAAGAGGTAAGGGCCTTGCTCGACAAGACGGAAATCACATGCCAGAGCAAGTTCGAGACCTCCGCCCATGGCGCTGCCATTGATCGCGGCAATAACGATTTTTTCGCTTTCTTCAAGTCGTCGCAGCAACAGATCTATGCGACGTTCAGCCACGTGCGAGCGTGAGTCAAATTTAGCCCCCCTTTCAATGAGCTTGCGGGAGGTTTCTTCGACGTGCTTTAGGTCGAAGTGGCGCACAAAAACGCCTGGAATACCACCTGTGATGACGACTACCTTGACTGCATCGTTCTCCTCGGACTTACGCATGGCACGGTCCAAGTCTTCGACGACCTTGTCATCCATATATCCCTTAGGAGGGTTGGACACTGAAAGCACGGCTACTGAGCCACGAAGGCTGAAGACAACTGTCGACATGAAGGCATTCTCCGAGTTACATGGGATGATCTACCGAGAATACTACAGAGCGATCGCTCTTACAAGTCAGTTTAAGTTTTAGCCAATTCTAATGGTCTATTTCAGAGGTTTCATCTCCTGGAGAGCCTGGAGGCAGAATTGCTCTGAATCTCTCACCAACAGGTCAAGGTCGGTTTCGCCAGACGCACGATACCAACCTGACATGCCTTCGGCGATGCCGAAAATGTATAGCGTTGCCAAGTGTGTGTCTCTTGGAGAAAGATCACCAGAGGCTATTGCCTCGTCCATCAGATTTCGAAGGGCGTTTTGGAAGTGATCGCGCCGCGCGACTACCCGCGCCTTGCTCCGGTTAGACAGTGATCGCAACATCTCGGCCATCAGCCGCCACGCCTGTTGCCGCCTTAGTGCACTGCTCAAAATGAAGCGTAGAGCCACTCTGAAACGTGTCAACGGAGGATCATCGGCGGAGTTATGAAGTAGTGCATCCAGCCCTGCTTGCATTTGCACCATTTCGCGCTCTTCGATGGCGAGCAAAACCGACTCCTTTGACGGAAAGTAGTTGTACATCGCGGATGGGACTAGACCTACGTCGCTACAGATATCGCGGGTGGACGTCGCCGCATAGCCGTGCTGCGAAAACCGGCGTAGCGCTGTCGCCAGAAACTCTTCAATGCGTGGCATCTCTGCCTTTTTGGTGCGTGTCGCCATGACTTCGTATCTGCCTCAATCGGATTAGATGAATGAATAATTATTTTACGAGTTGATTGAAACGGTGAGTTTTAGTTGACTGCAGAGCGATTGCTCTGATATTATCTGGAAACCAAAGAAGTCAGAACGACTTCACGACTCAATCAACTAGGAGACTGAAAATGCGAATCAAAGTGAAGAAAATTGCTGCGATCGGTGCCGCACTGACCATGGCTCTGTCCATGGCGACATCAGCAGCTGCCCAGAACATAAAGCTTGGCATGACCATGCCCACTAAAACTCTACTGGGCAAGCAAGCAGTGCAGGCCGCCGAACTTGCCGTGGAGATGATCAATGCCAAGGGGGGCATCCTGAATGGACGCAAGATAGAACTTGTGGTGTATGACGATGGAAACTCCCCAGTAGAGGGAGTGGCCGCAAGTCAACGTCTACTGGACCGGGATAAAGTGAAGGTCATCATGGGACAAATCTCCAGCACAGTCGCGCTGGCGGTGCTCCCGTTGGCCAAGGTCGAAGACGTCATTTTTATGCCCATTATTCCGAAGCACAATGGCGTCACGGCAACCGGTTACGACAAGGTGTTTCGCCTGAATTCAACGGTTGCAATGGACGGCGCTGTGTTCAATGACTACGTGGCCACGCAAATCAATCCAACGAAGATCACGTTCATCGGCGAGAACTCTGACTTCGGGCGCCTTTTGGAGACTTCGTTGTCTACAGCGTTTGGCAAGTCGAAGATGGGTTTTGTAGGTTTTTATGATCTAAAGCAGGCCGACTTCAATTCTCTTGTAACCGACGCACGTTCGTCAGGGGCCGATACATTGGTCGTTGGGGGGGCTATTGTCGAGCAATATGCAAACCTCGTTCGGGCCGCGCGTGAAATCGGATTTCGTCCGCGCGCAACGGTGATGGGTGCGGGCACGTTGAATCGACGCTTTGTCGAACTCGCTGGTCCTGCATCAGAAGGAGCCGTGAGCGTTGACATCTACGTGCCTACGTTGGACACCCCACTCAACCGCGACTTTGTGACTCGTTACAAGGCTAAATTTGGCGTGGATCCGGAGAAGATTGAGGCTCTGGCCTTTGAGGCACCTTGGATCATTGCCCAGGCCATGGAGCGCGCTGGCACGGCGACCGATACAAAAAGGATTGCCGATGTGTTGCATAGCAACAGCTGGGAAGCACCACGCGGCACGGTTACCTTCGACAAGACAGGCCAAGCCTTGAGCAAGTCCTTCGTGGTGCACGTGAAGGACGGCCAAATCTTGCGTAACTGAAGCGGCCTGCAGCATGTCGGACGGACTCCTTCAACAATTGGTCAATGGCTTGAGCGCAGGCATGGGCTACGCATTGGTGGCAATGGGGCTCACCTTGATATTCGGCGTGTTGCACGTAATCAACTTCGCGCATGGGGAGCTATATCTTGTAGGAGGCCTCGGCACTGTGTTGTTAGTGAGCCATTTAGGTGTGCCGTATATGGCGGCGGTCCCAATAGCAGCTATCTTGGCCGCGACGGCCGGCTGGCTAATGAGTCAAATCGCGGTACGACCCTTGTTGGGAAGACGCGACCCATCCGCAGTGATGCTGTCAACCTACGCCGTTAGTCTACTGATTCTGCAGACTGTGCTCTGGGCTTGGGGCACAGCACCTTTTCGAATTGCCGGGGTCGAGGGGTCGTTAGAAATTGGTGCCCTGATCATCTCCCACCAACGGCTAACGTTGATTGGTGTAGGCCTTGCCATGCTTTTGTTCATCGAATGGTTGCTCCGCCGCACCCGCTACGGTCGAGAAGTCCGTGCCGTGGCGCAAGATGCTTTTGCGGCGCATGCCATTGGCATTGACGTGAGCCGTGTGCGCACGATGGCTTTCGTACTATCTGCTGGAATGGCTGGTGTCGCAGGGGCATTGCTTGTTCCCATCACGCTCTTTAGTCCATTGATGGGGCAAAACGTCATCATCAAGGCCTTTGTCGTGGTTGTACTGGGTGGCATGGGCAGTGTGTCTGGTGCTGTTTTGCTTGGAATCGTGTTAGGCCTCCTCGAAGCTCTTCTCGGTAGCGTGATGACTTCAGGGTTCGCCTCGGCTCTTATCTACAGTCTGTTGATCGTGGCACTGCTGTTTCGGCCCCAAGGTCTACTCAAGACGGTCCGCTGAAGAAAATGCGATATCTGAATTCTGGCTGGCTTATTGCCGGCTTCACCTTGCTTGCTGCAATGGCACTTCCATTTGCGCTTCAATCGACCTATACACAGTCCTTAGTCGTGTTGGCCTGCGTCTTCTCTTTGCTTGGCCTAAGCACAAACCTGATGTTTGGCTACCTAGGCTATACAGCGTTCGGTCAAGCCGCATTCTTCGGACTCGGAGCCTACACGGCAGTACTTTCGTCGCAGCACTTAGGTATAAGCTACTGGGCCGCTGCGGTCTTGGCTATGTCGCCCGGTATTGGATTAGGAATTCTCATAGGCTTTGCATCGCTTCGTGTAGGTGGCGCGTATTTCGCTATCACGTCGCTCACCGTTGCAGAGATACTTCGCCTACTAGCAGATAACTGGATCAGTCTGACGCACGGTCCAATGGGAGTTGTAGTTCAACGGCCTACCATTCCCTTCTTAACGAGTGAGTTAGGTCTAACCTTTCCCCAATACTATCTAGGCATAGTAGTGTTGATCACAGGCGCCGCTTTTTGGCTAGTATCGCGACTTCTTGACAGCCCGGTGGGCCGAGCCTGGAAGGCTTTCAAAGAGTCTCATTTGCTGGCGGAGTCGGTGGGCATTGCAACATTGCGCTATCGAATCGCAAACATCGCATTATCGGGCGCCTTGGCTAGTCTGGCCGGTGCGCTTTTGGTACCTAAGATACTGGTAATTTCTCCTGATCTTTTTGGTGCCTCCTATTCCGCAACTGCGTTGCTGATAGTCGTGCTCGGGGGTCAGGGCAGCTTGTTGGGGTCAGTAATCGGTGGCGCGCTTTTCGCGCTGGTGCCCGAGTTGCTGCGTTTCGTCGACGAGTTCCGCATGGCAATCTTTGCGGTATTGCTTCTAGTCGTCGTGCGCGTCAAGCCTGATGGTCTTGTGGCATTCATCCCACTTCAATGGCGACAGTCCAATCGTTCCATTGTTCCAGACGGCTCAACTGCTGTGCCAATAGTTCCTGCCTCCGTCGCGCGCAACTCACAAGATTTGACAAAGCATGAACCTGTGTCTGTCGAGGCGAAGAACGTTGTACTTGAAGTGACCGGCCTATCCAAAATGTTCCGCGGGCTGGTCGCTGTTGATGCAGTATCTTTCAGTGTGAACGAGTGCGAGATTGTTGGATTGATGGGACCAAATGGCGCGGGGAAGACGACTTGCTTAAGTATGGTCAGTGGCTTTCTTGAGCCAAGCGCGGGATCAGTACGATTCGCTGGCGCATTGACTGGGGGTCAGGCACCCCATCAACTGGCGCGACGAGGACTTGTACGCACATTCCAACATACAACCCTATTTCCTCAACTCTCGGCTCTCGAAAACGTCTTGCTTGCGACACATCTTTGTCGAAACTCCTCGCCACTGAGTGTGATTTTGGGCGGGCGCAGATTCAGAGATGATGAAGCAGCGCGTCGCGCGCTTTCCGTTCATGCTCTAGATCAGGTGGGCTTGCGGGCGCGCAGCGACACGAGCGCAGGCTCGCTAGCCTATGGGGAGCAACGCCTTTTGGCAATCGCATTGGCTCTGGCCGCGAAACCACGGTTGCTGTTGCTGGATGAACCGGCCGCCGGTATGAATCCGGCCGAGGCGGACTACCTTGCGCAGATTCTGCTCGGACTGCGTAGCGCAGGAATGACCATCGTTCTGGTGGAGCACAACGTTCCGATGATGATGTCGATATGCGATCGCCTAGTAGTTCTGCACCATGGAACCAAGATCGCAGAGGGTACACCCGCAGAAGTGCAAAGCGACGCGGCAGTGCGCGATGCGTATTTTGGAAGCGCCAGGACACCGGTCGCCCCTATCTCGAATATGGAGTTGACCAATGCTCCAAATTGAGAATCTTTCGGTGCAATACGGAGTCGTAGGTGCGGTTCGTGACGTCTCGCTTCATGTGCAACAAGGCGAAGCGGTTTGTTTGATTGGTTCGAACGGCGCGGGTAAGTCGTCCGTACTCAAAGGCATCATGGGCTTGGCATCAGCTACCGGCAGTGTCGAGGTAGACGGCAAGATGCTTCAGGAAATGCCGACTGCTGCTCGGATCGCGGCAGGCTTGGCACTCGTGCCTGAAGGCCGGCATGTGTTTCCTGACTTGTCGGTGCGGGAGAATCTGCAGTTGGGCTTTCGCACTGGGTCCAAAGGTGATCGGGACGCGCGCTTGGCTGATGTGCTTGCATACTTTCCAAAACTGAAAGAACGCCTGAAGCAGACGGCCGGCACAATGTCCGGCGGTGAGCAGCAGATGTTGGCGATAGGCCGCGCTGTAATGTCGGGTCCACGCGTTTTGCTCCTTGACGAACCCACTCTTGGTTTGGCTCCCGTGATGGTTGATAGGGTGGCTGAGGTGATCGCATTGCTTCGCGCACGTGGAGTGAGTGTGCTGCTTGCCGAGCAAAACCTGAATATGGCGCTAGCCGTATGCAACCGCGGCTATGTCATTGCTACTGGCGTCGTTACGGTCGACGGCTTGTCCTCCGCTTTACGCGACGATCCCGAAGTAAGACGCGCCTATCTCGGAATTTCAACCCAAAAGGAGGACCCCGTCCATGCTCCGTACACACGCTATTGACGTTAGCACACGTCCGATGCCGCTGGAGATCGCCGAACGGTATAGAAAGTTGCCGGAATACAAGCACATCTTCGACAACATGTTTAAGCGGCCGGAGGTCCTAGAGAAGGGCATCCCGATCGATGACATGGTGGCTGAAATGGATACCTATCGAGTTGAATCGATGGTGGTCAGTGGTTATGACGCGCGCAAAGGTAGCGGACTGTTCATAGACAACGACTGGGTTGCAGCCTTATCAAAGAAGTGCCCAGGACGCGTCATCGGCGGAATCGGCGTGGACCCACTACGCAACATCAACGAAGTTCTGCACGAAATTGATCGTTGTGTTGCAGCGTATGACTTCCGACTGGTAAGGTTGTTCCCCTACGCCGCTAGTCTTGCCCCGGATGATCGGCGTTACTATCCGATCTACGCAAAATGCGTTGAGCACAAGTTGGCAATCTGGACGCAAGTCGGCCACACTGCAGGTCTAATGCCTTCGGAACCAGGCCGGCCAATCTACCTTGACCGGGTAGCCCTTGACTTCCCCGAATTGAGAATTATCGGAGGCCATATTGGCTGGCCTTGGGAAGAGGAAATGGTCGCCATGGCGGTAAAGCATCCGAACGTTTATCTGAGTACGTGTGCCCATGCGCCAGAGCACTGGCCCGCCACGACACTCAAATTTCTCAAGACACGAGGGCGCGAAAAGGTAATTTTCGGAACGAACTGGCCCTACATCCCTTACAGCCGCTACTTTCGCAAGTTCGATGCACTTGGGCTAGATGCCGAAACCGAGCGGCTCTATCTTCGCGACAATCTGCTTCGCGTGCTGCGACTTGACCTTCCAAGGTAAACCCATGCTTCTAATCGACCACTTCGAGGCCACGGCGCGTGACCACCCCGAGAGATTGTTTCTACATTTCGTGTCGGATGCAGGAGACACCCAACTGACCTATCGCGAGGCGAACCGGCTTGCGTCCAGTTTCGCACGCCAATTGGTTCAGCTAGGCATTGGTCGCGGAGATGTAGTTGCGATGCTGATGACCAACGAGCCTGAATGGCTTTCTTACCATTTTGCAAATCAAAAGTTGGGGGTCACTACCACGACCCTCAACACAGAGTTGCGTGTGGAGGAGTTGTCCCAGCTCGTCACGAGTGCAGGCGTGATCGCACTGCTGCACTCACCCGCTTTAGTCGAAAACGCGCAGGCAATACAAGCTAAGGTGAGAGAGGCAACGGGAAGGCAAATTACGCTTGTGGATACCCATGCAGCAGTCGGTGCCGACGACAGTCATCTACCACGTGACGCCGCGATCACTGCCACCGACCATCTATCAATCGTTTTTACTTCAGGTACCAGTGGCAGCAAGTCCAAAGGTGTCATCGCATCGGTCGGCAATGTTTCGAGTGGCGTTGAGGGCTACATGAATCGCCTCGAACTCGGTTCTGAGGATCGAATCATGCTTGTGACACCACTATTTCATGCTTCCGCTCTTCATTGGGGTGTCGGCATGGCAATAAGCTGCGGCGGCACTATCGTTCTCGCTGATCGCTTTAGCCGGCGGTCTTTTTGGGACCAAGCGCAGCGCAGCGGCGCTACGGTCATCTGGACAATGGGCGCTATTTTGTTGATGCTTCTGACGGACCCAACAAGCGACGCTGAGCGGCAGGCGATGAAGAAGATACGTGTGGTATTTGGCAACGGTGGCGCCCCACGACGAAATGATTTTGTTAGGCGCTGGGGACCGATATTTTTCGACGGTTACGGCAGCAGCGAAACCTTCGGCACACTGACAGATGACGATTGCTTCGATACAGGAGAACCGTATACGTGCACCGGTCGATTGGTGCCTGGTGTTTCGCTCGGGATACAGGATCCGGAAACCGGCCGGGAGTTACCTGTCGGAGAGATAGGTGAGATCGTCAGCCCCTTTGGGAGCGGTTTTGCTGGATACGTCGATGATGCGGCAGCGACCGCTGAATCTATACGCAACGGCTGGTTTCGAACAGGCGACCTTGGCTTTTTCGACAATACAGGGAGGCTCTTTTTTGTTGACCGAGTAAAGGACATCATTCGTCGCGCCGGCGAGAACATCGCCGCACGCGAAGTGGAGCAGATTTTGCAGGAGATGCCCGGTGTGGCAGAAGTCGTCGCGGTCGCAAAACCAGACATCATTCTCGGTGAGGTGGTCGCCGTCTATATAGTTCCGGAGGTGGAGTCCCGTCACTTTGACTTGGAAGAGGTGCAGGCCTTCTCAGAGTCGCGCCTAGCTTCTTACAAGTGGCCGCAAGAGGTACTGAACACGACGGCCTCGCTGTTACCGCGCACGCATACCGGCAAGATCAAGAAAGGTGTCCTTAAGCAACAATTGCGCGAACGTGCATTGAGTGAAGGCAATGCATGACGCTCCTTACCGAGGACATTCGCGAGCGATGGCGCGACCTGCGTGCCGAGGCACCTGCAACCGCCCCAAAACTCATGGCGCTGGCAGACGCAGTACGCGCTCATGTGAAGGACGCGGATACTTTGTATTTCGGTGGCTCGATGGCTCGGCCGAATGCAGCGATGTTCGAGGTAGCAAGACAGTTCTGGAATCGAAAACCAGGGTTCACCCTAGCGGCACCAGCTATCGCCAATCAACATGCGCCGCTTATCCGACGCGGACTCGTGCACAAAGTGATCTCGTCTATCCACGCACTGACTTTTCCCACCCCGGGACCACATCCACTGTACGTTGCAGCGGCTCGTTCGGGTGAAGTTCAATTTGAAGATCTTTCACTGTTAACTTTGGTACAAAGGCTGATGGCGGCGTCGCTAGGTCTGCCTTTCATGCCGACGAGGTCGCTTGCGGGTTCGGACATGCTCGCCGATCTGGCGGGTCAGGGCATTGCAGCGCAGGTAGACAACCCTTTTGGTGCCGATCCGGTCACCGTAGTCGCTCCGCTAGCTCCCCACGTGACGTTCATGCACGGTGTGGCAGCGGACGAGGACGGCAATGTCGTCATTTGTCCTCCGCTTTACGATGACAAATGGGCGGCATTTGCAGCCTCGCGTGCGGTCATCATCACTGTAGAGCGGATCGTTTCGCGCGAAACGCTGCGCCGCTATGCGCACTTGGTGCAGGTGCCAGCCTGCCGTGTCACAGCAGTGTGTGAAGTGCCGTTCGGTGGCCATCCGAATTCACTGCCCGGCGACCTCGTTGCCGAGGTTAGTGGTTACCCGGATGACTATGAATTTTTGGAAGCGCTGCGTGTCGCAGGCATCGATGAAGCAAACCTTGACGCCTGGTCTGACGAGTGGATCGTCGGTTGCAAAGGTCACAGTGCCTATCTTGAAAAGCTGGGGGCATCACGCCTGCATGCCTTGCGCGGTCGCACATTTAGTGACGGTTGGGAGTTCGAAATCCAGAGCCTCAGCGCGCTGCGCGCCGAAACTCCAGCCACCGAAGCCGAGCGACACGTTGTATTGGCAAGTCGGGTATTGCAACGCAGATTTGCGACGGGTCAGGTTGACTGTGTACTTGCTGGGTTGGGCATATCATCGCTAGCCGCATGGATTGCAGCACTTCACTCTAGAGAGCATGGTTCCGATGTCGCGCTCATGGTAGAAGCAGGTATGTTTGGCTACTTGCCAGCTCCAGGTGATCCGTTTTTATTCAACTATCGGAACATGTTTAGCTCCACCATGCTGAGCGACACGCTCACCACATTGGGAGTCTTGACTTGTGGACCAGACAATCGTGCCATTGGAGTACTAGGTGCCGCCCAAGTGGACCAGTATGGTTGCCTTAACACGACACGCCTGCCCAATTTTTTGCTCACTGGATCGGGTGGTGCCAACGATATTGCAAGTGGAGCCTCCGACGTGCTGGTAACGATTGCCCAAGGTAAGAAAAGGCTGGTAGAGCGCGTCGACTTCATCACCAGCCCCGGGCGCAACGTTTCGTGCATCGTCACGCCCGCGGGAGTGCTCGAGCGACAGGAAGGTCGCTTTGTGTTGACCCAGGTGTTGGCTCGTGGCAGTACAAGCCCGGAAGAATTGGTGAGAGGAATTCAGGCGGAATGCAGCTGGGATTTGGTTGTGTCAACGCAGCTTGAAGTTGAGGCTGAACCCACACCGGACGAATTGCGCTTGGCCCGGTTGATCGATCCGGAAGGACGATTTTTGAAGCACACCGGTTTTCGAGGAGGCCTGTTGGCTTGAGCCATACCGAGTTGGTCTGACGGTCAAGTTGGCTGCTTGGGTTTTGGGATTCTCTCTCATTCTGCCCCCCGCAGGGTAAGCGTCTGGGCGTGGCATCTTGATCTGAAGTGGATCGCACCGGACCATCGCGTTCATGTTGAACGTGTTGGTGGTGCTTTTCCAGATGAGTGCGCGGAGCTTCACGCGGTGGGTAGGCGCCGTTGTGCTGGTCAAGCCCTACCCTACTGCCGTGTGGACAAACTGCGATCCATCAGACCAATGCCTTGCAGCGTGGCGACCACCGCCTGGAGCAAGCGCAGTTCCTGTTGCATGCGACGCCCTTCCTTGAGTCGGCGAATCCGCTGACAAGTACGACCCCGCTTGTGTTTCTCACAACTCAACATCGAAGTACTCCTGGTGATTTAGGTATGTCCATGGTGCCATTCCCGGAAACCGTTGACATCATCAATTTCGTGGACGAGTGGAAATTCAACGACATGGCCCGCCGAAACTCAGTCTGGAATTGCGCTACAAGTCCGCAACAAGCTGACGTGTCGCCTCGTCGGTGGCGTCACTGGTTACCTTCGCGCTTTTCAAAGGTAAGCCTGCCCCGGCCAGAATCTCGGCTACAGATGATGGAGCAGCCATCGCAAAAATCAATGCAACCGCCACGGAGATCGTTGCACGCCACTGATGTAGATACGTTCCAGGTTCAAAGAGTCGCTTCGTCTGCTAACGCACATCATGCACCCACAAATACAAGCTCTGGAATTACGACCTCCCATGCGTCGCTCTTAACCAGATGCTTGTAGTCCGATTCGACCATCGACATATTGCGTGACTGAACTGCAAGCACGTGAGCATCACAAACAGTCATGTGTGCAGGCGGACTAAACGCTCGTGCCATCCGGCCGACGATGTTTGAGCGCTCATCCAACAGAATCCAGCCACGGCCGTCATTCTTCAGTAGCAACTTGTCGCCCGGCTGGATGGCCTTTATGGAACGGTGAACTTGTTGTTCTGGTGCGGAACGCCCTGAAAACCCAATATCAATGTCACGCAACGATGGCACCAAATACCGCTTGGAGAGGTCCGGCACATTTTGGACCGAACCCGAGACACGATCAACGACACCCGGCAGCGAGGTCAGTACGTCGGCAAAACGATGGTGGCCCTCGGCTTGAGCAATGATCAAGGACTTCTTGGCACGGGTCATAGCGACGTAGAACAAGCGCCGAGCATCGTCCGGATCGGTGTTTGCATCGTCTCGGTTCCAACCGCCGTCCAGAATGGCGACGTGGTCGAACTCCAAGCCCTTCGCCCGATGGGCAGTCAGCAACAGAACTCCAGACTGCTGTCTGCGAACCTCACGCCCCCACTCCGCCAGCCAGTCGACGAGATGTCCACCAGGAAAATCCAGGTTAGGTATTTCAAGCCCATAAGCGTCAAGCGCCTCCTGCAACAGACCCCACCAGGGATTCGGATCCTGCAGTTGTACCCAGGATTTCAAGGCATTGAGGTCAAGCAGTGTCTCGTCCTGCCCTCGAACCCAGTCAACTAGCTTTTGAGTTTCCCGAAGCCGCCAGACGTTGATTGAATCCTCATTCGCAGTTTGCACAGGAACGCCACGATATTCACACCAGGCACGAACTGAGTCTAGCAAGCGCCATTCCCTTGCGATCACGGCACACTTTGTCCAGGCCCACTCCGGGTCGAGACTGCGAAGTCGATCCAGCTCCTGCATCACAACCGCCGCTTGAAATATCAGCGGATCACTGGTGCCTGCCGGCATGCCCAGGATCTGCACTCGCCCCAGTGCCACCGGATCACGCTCAGCCCACTCGCTACCCGAGGGCTGCTTCAGCCGCGCCTGGTTTATCTGGATCGGATGCTCGACTTTCATCCGATCCCTCGCCCGGGCAATCACCGCGTTTGATGCCTCGACAATGTTGGCGGTAGATCGGTAGTTTTCGACGAGAAATGTCGCACGCGCATCGTAGTCAGACTCAAAGCGGCGAATGAAATCCACCGATGCGCCGTTAAATGCGTATATGTTCTGATCGTCATCGCCCACGGCAAAGAGGCTGATTTTTCCCTCGTCATCCTTGCGCGTGCGACCCGCGAGCGCTGAAATCAGTTCATATTGATCCTGCGCGATGTCCTGGTACTCGTCGACCAGAATCCAGCGGAATCCTGCCAGCAATCGATCCCGCTGCTCGTCAGCATCTTCTGCAGGAAGCCCCTCTCCCTTGAGCAGTGCGATCGCGTCCATCAGAACCTGACTGAATACGTCGGACTGCGCGGAGTTCATCTTGCCCGCAAAACTCGCGCCCACCAGCCGCATCGCCATAGCATGGCACGTCATCACTAGAACGCCGCGCGCATCCTCGCCGATCAGTTCTCTCAGACGCCGACGGATCTCGACGGCGGCATGGCGGTTGTATGTCAATGCCAGTATGCCGTCTGGCTTTTCTCGGCGAACACGAATCAAGTATGCGATTCGGTGAACCAAAACCCGGGTCTTTCCGGAACCCGGCCCCGCAAGCACCAGTACATTTGTTTGCTCCCGGTCGTCAGCGACGATCGACTGCTGAACGTTGTTGCCCAGACTCTCCACGATCTTGCGCCAAGATGCAGGGGTTGTCTGACGCTTCATCTCCTTTTCGCGGCTCGGCATCCACCGCTGTAGAAATGCTTCCTGGTCCAAATGGAAATAGTCCATGGCCAATCGCATGGCGTCGGCCATCGTAGCCAGACCGCGCTGAACATATTCGTCCATCACATGGATCTGTATCACCTGCTCTTCATAGTGCAGCTCAAGTGGAGCGAAGTCTGACTTTGTGAAACCGCGCCGACCTTGCTCCAGCCGAATGGTCATAGCGGGACGAAAAACTGCTAGCCCCTTGTTGAGACGAATGACATCTTGTTCGTGTATCCACATCAACCCTCGTTCCAGGAGGTGATCCGGGTTCTTAACGCGCGACTTGAAGTCAATGTCTGCCAACAAGGCATGCCGTAGATCTCCCATCGTCGTCTCAGCCAGTAGATCTTTGCCCTTGGTCCCGTTTGGAATCTTTTCCAGGAGATGGTCCAGCAGTCGAACCGCAGCGCTGCGGCGTATCTGTGCCGTCATCGCAAGCGCAGACCACTCTCGCTGCAATGTAACTTCGATGTTTTCACCATCACGGTTGCGCAGACGAATGCTGCCAATGCCACCATCGCTCCTGCCATCCTCCGAGATGCTCTTGATAATTCGGCGAACATGCTCAGGCAAGGCCGCTGTATGTCCAAGGTCCTTGAGATGTTGGGTCATGTGACGGAGCTGAAGGACGGACGATTCGCCCTTCGCCAAGTCCGGCGCTGTCTCTCGCATCACCTCGATCACGTCTCGCTCCAGCGCGTCAGCCGCCTCCAGACGTTTAGTCGATGAATCTGCTACGGCTACGTGGACAAATGCCGTCAGCGCCATATCGTTACTGGAGATGCCAAGGCTTTCGAGATCGCTCATCGCCTTGCGAACCATCTCAGGACTCAAGCCCGTGCGACCCATCAAATCGTCAGTTGAGATTCCGTCGTCGGGGTC
>Ga0163144_10017048_pt1 | contig 14827 bp, 13 predicted proteins | sample OliLak19BULKMAT1_FD_123175 | JGI IMG/M metagenome (GOLD analysis project Ga0163144, IMG submission 123175) | Freshwater microbial mat bacterial communities from Lake Vanda, McMurdo Dry Valleys, Antarctica - Oligotrophic Lake LV.19.BULKMAT1 | ecosystem: Environmental > Aquatic > Freshwater >... | reverse complement strand
TCTTTCCATGCGGGACTCTGACCACCGACATAGTTCAGCATGAACGCGCCGTCATCGTTGCTGCACCAGCAGTGTTCATCGCTGAGAAGATCCTGGGCGCAGTTTCGTGAAAAATCCTTCCACGATGTCGCCCGCTCGGGCCACAGGCTTTGCGCGGGCAACAGGGGAAGACAGCGCTCAACAAGCAGCTGCAGCGCCTGCTGATCGGTCGGCGTGTGCTCTCTGGGATTCGCGCTGATCGAATATGAAAAATGATTTTTTCCGGCCGGGAACACCTTGCCGGAAAATCCCGTCGCATAAAGCCCAAGCTCGGCGGCGGGCTGTTTCTGGTAACGCCGCCGAAGACCGCAGCGGTAGTTCATGAACCGGGCGATGTTGTCAAACGACATCCAGCTCATCGCGGTCATGTCGAAGAACATCAGAATCTCGGCACGAAGGTACGCATCGAAGTAGTATGTCGCCGGCATGTCGTTGCCGTGGGCGTCATCGTTCCATTTGGTCGGGTTTGCAATATTCGTCATGAACCAGACGTGGTCGCCGCGTTCGTAGGGCGGCAAAGGTCCGAGATCGAGCATGATCTCAGGCTCAAAACCATCGATCATCCCGAGCGGAATCTCCGCTTCGGATTCGATCTGAACATCGAAGTGAAACCAGCCCCGCGCGGTGTCGGCGGTGATGGTCGCAGTCCAGGTGTAATCCACGCCATGCGACGGTTCGTGGTGAACGCGCCGGTTTCCTTTGAGAAGGATGCGATCCCCCGAGGTTTTTTCAGCGCTGACCGCGAGAAGATTGAACGAACTTCCATTGACCAGTCTGCCCGCACGCGACGAAACAGTTCGCCATCCGCGCGGTTCTCCAATCAGAAGCTGGTATCCGAACCGGCCCGGAAAAACGTCAGACTCATTGATCTCCAGCCGCATTTGATTGCATTCAATCCAAATGGGTGACTCACGCATGGAAAGTCTCTCCTTCGAATCGCGTCAGACGGATGCGGGCTTCATCACGCTCAGCAACTCCGCGAGGTTGACGCGCGCCGCCATCAGATAGGTGTCACCCCCGCCGTAGACGATGTACAACTCCCCATCGCGCAGGAAACTGCCGCAACTGAAGAGAACGTTCCCCACACTGTCCGGATACGGACCTTCGATTTCGCATTGCGTCGCCGGAACCATGAAACCATCCAGACGTGATTCGATGATCGACTCGGGCGCTTCAGGTTTGAAGCGGTCAAAATTCAACACCAGCGCATCCAGCACATACAGCCGCGATTTGTCAGCGGCAAGATTGCCGGTGTGAGCAATCGTGAGATAGCGGTTGTCTCCCAGCGAGAGCGGAACATCTCCCGCGCCCACCCAGGATTCAACAAAGTCCCCCTTGGGCATCGCGTGAAGGATCGGTCCGCAGTCGTGCCATTGATCTGCCACCGAGTCGGTGGTGCAGGCCAGATGCATGGCCCAGTTGGACATCTCGCCAAGCATCGGACGATGCAGCAGATATCTTTGGCCGTTGATGCGGTCGGGCAGAACCACTCCATCTTTGTTGCAGACGCAATCGGAGGCCGGACGCATCCACGGTAGATTTTCCAGCGCCTTTCCATCGACCTTTGAACGGCGGTCGCGGTCGCGGTAGTTGATCTTCAGCGGTCCGGTCTTTTTCCAGTTGAGCAGGTCGTAGGAGGTGGCGCCGCAGAGCGTCATTGCCCACTTATTAGAAGTGTCGATGCTGCTGCCGCAATAGACCATGTGAAAGACATCGCCGATGCGCGTGATGCGCGGATCTTCCACGCCCGATGAATCCGGCTGCTCGGGATCCGGATCGGGCGAGAGCACAGGTTCAGGAAACCGGTACAGCAGTTCAAAACCCGGTGTGAACAGCGCCAGCCCGATATAGGAACGCGTGAAAAGCCTCCCCGGATCATTGCGGGGCCGGGCGCGGTAGTGGATCGCGACGACACCGTCGCAAAGACGACGGTCCCGGTAAAGATTCGCCGCCGCCAGTGAGTTGATGATCGCGTCGTTGCCCGGGCCGTGCGGAAGAAAAGTCGCCGCCGCATTGAAAGTCACGCCGCTTTCCCAAGCGCGTTGGGTGGGGGCTAGGATCGGCGCGCCGTCAAAAAGGCGATGCACACGAACCTCGGTTGCTGAAGCGGGCACGGCAACTCCAAAACTGAAACGGACACTTTCAACGCATCCGCACTCTAAGCGCCCGCCGTGTACATTCGATCAATATTCAATGCCAGCGAAGCTTGATGCACACGCGTCACTCCGAATAACCGTTGCCGTCGCGGGAGGCGGGTCCAATCACGCCATGTCGATATTCACTTGGGGTCATGCCGGTGAGTTTCTTGAAAACCGCGGCGAAATACGCGCTGGACTGAAAGCCCAGCCGAAAGGCGATGTCGGTGATCGGCGCTGAAGGTTTGCTCAGGAGAATTTTGGCCTGTCGCACCCGCTCGCGGGAAAGATAGTCGGACGGTGTAAAGCCGGTCTCGGCATGGCATCGCTGTCTGAAATGACTCTGGCTCAGGCCCGACGCCTGGGCCATGTCCGGGATGGAGAGAGGTTCCTCAAGATGGCGCTCAAGCCAGCGGATTGCGGCGGCAATCTCGGGCGAGATGCTGTTGGATGCTGGCCCGCTCACCGCGGCATCGTGGTCGCGCGTCAGCAGCACCAGCAGTTCATGATATACACCGCGTGCAATCAGTTCGCTGTGCGCGCGCGGCGAACGGTGTTCGGCGAGCAGGCGTTCGAAGCAGGATCGCAACTGATCTGATCCGCTGAACGACCGCAGGGTCGCAAGGCGGTAAGTCTCATGCAGATGCGCGGAATCCAGTTCGGACATTCCCGGAAGCGGACTGTCATCGGGAAAATGAATGTGAATCCAGTGCCATCTCGCCGGTTGAAGCGATTCATTCACCCCGCTGTGAAGTTCCCCCGGCTTGGTCAGAAACACCATTCCGCCGTTGACGTCATGCGTTTGTCCGCCGATCTGGAAACCCAGCGATCCATCGACCACAAAGTGGGCCTCAAAAATACCTGGATGCGCGTGCGGAACCAGCGAATTGGGCAGCGCATCCAGCAGGTGCATCGATCCGATCAAAGGCAGTTCCGGCAACAGGCAGGTGCTGCCGCTGTAGGCTTCGTGGTGTTGCCTGTCTGAAAGCAACCAGTCCGGCTGCCCGCGAATCAACTGCATGAAATGAACCCTCAAAGCCGGAAACGAAATCTCACTGACCTGAAATGTATCAACCGACGGTTGTGCTGTCGCGAGCAATCCCACATCGCTCTGTATCTGAATCATGTCGTGCAAACGTAGAATTCTGCTGATTCTCAAGAATTGACCCAGAATTCGCAGAAAGTTCGCGGACTTCGCGTCAATATTCGCCGATGGCGAATTCTGATTTCATTCCACGAAATCACTTCTATCTTGCGAAGTGAATCGTGGCTATCTGCCATCACATCTATTCCTCGGAGAGAGAAAGTGAGTTGGGTTATGAGTCTTCACGTCAAGCAATGCGCGAAACGTTTGGGAGTTTCAATGACAATCGCGGCCGCCGCGATGTCAGTCAGCCAGACAAGTTCGGCGGTTCTTTATCAATTTGGGGGTGCGGTAGATAGCGGCTTCCTCACCTCGGGTAACTGGACGGTTTTGCCAGGTCAGACACCCAGCGCCGGAGTTCCAGGCGCGGGGGACCAGGCATATATTAATGACGCCAAAACCGTTGCCTATGCAACTGCAGCGGCCACCTCAGTGGAGCGACTGATCGTCGGTGCTGATTACCCCACAACCGGGGACCTCGGAACCGCCGGAACCCTCAACATGACCACGGGACAAATCACCGTCACAGGCGGTGGTGACAGCTTCCAGCTTGGCCGCGCTGCTTTTGCGGGCGACGGCATCATGAACATGAGCGGCAATGCGATTCTGGAAATCGGCGGCTCGGATCCGATCGTCGGCACGCGCGACACGGGTATCCTGGATTTGGCTGGCAGCGCCCAAGTCACGCGGACCGGCGGACGAGAGACTTATTGGCGGCTTGGAAACTACGGCGCCAACACGGATGCAGGCCTTGAAGGAAACGGGCTGCTCAATGTTCATGACAACGCCATCTTCAACGCCCACGTGATCTTCATCGGCGACAACGATGCCGTTGGAGAACTGCGTGTTGCCGACAATGGATCAGTCGTGCTGACCGGCAATCTCGTTCCGCGGCCTTCTGGTTCTCAGACGGCTGGTTCGGCGACGGTACGCATGACCGGATCCAACGCAACTCTTTCGGCGTTCAATCTCGAATCAGATGCCCAGTCGGATGCAACACCAACAAAGTTCCGCTTTGATGCCGATGCAATCGGCGTGTCGGAAATCAAGCTCGTCGACGCGATCAACATCACCGGTAACACACTTGAAGTGAATCTCAGCGGCCTTCTGCTTCCGCCCTTGAGCACCCTGCTTCTCTTTGACGGCGCTCCGGCAGACGCGATGGGAAACGGTCGCATCTTCGGCACCTTCTCCAGCCTGACGGTGGACGGCGCACTCAACCCATCCGGTTATTCGGTTATTTACGATCAGCTGAATGGTAATATTTCTCTGCAGGTCCCTGAGCCAACGATGCTCACGGGTCTGGCGGCCGCCGGACTGTTCATGGTACGCCGTCGGCGCGCCTAGAATATCCGCCGCACGTTTTGATCTGTAGGTGGAGGAGCAGGCCGATCTTGTCAGCGCAGGGCGTTTCCCCCGCGCAGGGCGCTTTCGGCCTGCTTCTCCGTTTTTGTCTCATCGACACCGAGGATGGCATGCAAAAAAGACGGCGACTTTCGCGATCTCTCACACCACGCTCTACACACAGTTTCACAGGTCGACTGACCGCCGGGTTCACGCTTGTCGAACTGCTGGTGGTCATCGGCATTATCGCTGTGCTGATCGGCATCCTGCTGCCCTCCCTCTCCAAAGCGCAGGGCAACGCCAAGCGCGTGGCCTGCATGAGCAACGCACGGCAGCTCATCGCCGCGGTTCTGATGTATGCCGGTGAGAACAAGGGAAAGTTTCCCGGCGGACCGGGATTGATCGGAACGGCCTACACACCCGGCCTGGCGCGATGGGACACCGAAGCGGGCAATCCATACTCGTGCAACAGCGACCCGCAATACGGGCCGACATTTCTCGCGAAGTACGTCGGCAACAGCACTTCGATCGGCGGTTGCCCGGCGGAACCGAAGGTCGGACAGTCCGGCACCGGTTTCACGTTTCAGAGGACAAGCTATTGGTATCCGATGTCGCTGGTTTACAAACCCGAAGAAGTCTTTGACCCCGACGTTTTCATCGGCCCGAATACGGTGCAAACCCCGCAAAAACTCAGTGCGGTTCGTCATCCCGGCAGCAAGCTGATCCTCATCGAACGCAAGTCCTATCACGAGAAGAAATCGGTCGATCCCGACCGAGGACCCTTCTCCTCATTCTGCATGGGATTTGTTGATGCGCATGTCATTTACCAGACGTCGAAAGTGATGTTCGACCGCGACATCAACTGGACCGGCCGAGGCACGGATGACTCTGGAGTCCTTGGCCGCGATTTGCCGTGATGGCTAAACGCTTCGTTATGACTGGTATGAAACGATAGTGGAAGCCAGAGGAAAGCTTCTTGTCGACGCAAGGTTCCCGTTCATACCTGAAACCGCAATCCGCCGTTGGTGACTTTTGCACCGCTTCTATTATACTTCGGCGGGCGCGACGGATCGCGCCTTCTGCAGGAGAGTTTGCATCACGCGATAAACCCAAGCCGGTTTCTTTGACTCAGGAGTTGAATACCACCGCAAGCCTGTCCCGGGGGTTGCGCCTGTCATGGCTTCCGTTGATCGCACTGGTTTCGCTGATGATCGTTCTGGGGTCCCGGACCGCGCAAGAATCATATGAATCCGCAACTGTCCTGCTGGCGTTGAATTTTCTTTTCACCACAGTGGTCTCCATCTTCATCGCGGTGCTGGCCGGTCGGGGATTTCTCTCCGGCGGGCATCCGGCTTTGCTCATGCTCAGTTGCGGGATGACGATCTGGGGGGCGTCGGCGCTCGCTGCCGCCATCGGGAATCGATCTTCGAATCAAACTGCCACCCTTCACAATCTCGGAATCGCGGTTTCGGCGGGCTTTCATCTGGCGGGAGCGATTCTGGCATATCGTTCCTCAAAGCTGCCACGATTATCCGCAGGACTTCTCGCACTCGGATCGGCCGCCGCGTTCATCTCCGTTGGCATCCTCTGGCTGGGCACCCTCGAAGGCTGGTGGCCTCTGTTCTTTGTCGACGGTCACGGTGGGACGCTCGTGCGCCGGCTTGTTCTGATCTGCGCGATCATCATGCTGGGGCTGACCTCGGTGCTGACTGGACTTTTATACCGCCGCACAGGCTCCACGTTTCTTCACTGGTACGCAGCATGCCTGGCACTGGTGGCAGCGGGCGTGACGGGGCTGCTGGTCCAGACTTCCCTGGGAACCCTGGTCAGCTGGACGGCACGCGCCGCGCAATATCTTGGCGGAGTATACATGTGCATCGGCGCGATTCTGGCGGCGCGCGAAGCCCGCGCATGGGAATTGCCCCTCCATTTCGAGCTTGAACGGATCCGCAAGGAAAACAAACGCGCCGCAAAATCACTCGCCGAGCGAGCGCGACTGCTGGATCTGACCAATGACGCGGTGCTGGTGCGCGATCTCAACGACCGCATCCTCTACTGGAACCGCGGCGCCGAGCAGATGTATGGCTGGGCATCACAGGATGCTATCGGCACGGTCACGCACGAGTTGCTGACGACGGTGCATCCCGGGCCGGTTGCCGAAATTTTGAAGATCACGCATCACGAAGGTCGATGGGCCGGCGAGCTCACCCACACCACGCGTGACGGCCGACACATTGTTGTGGCGTCGCGATGGGCGCTGGACCACGATGAACATGGGAAACCCGTCAGTGTTCTTGAAATCAACACCGACATCACCGAGCACCGGCGGCTGCTGGATGATCTGAAAAACGCAGACCGTCGCAAGGATGTGTTTCTCGCAACCCTGGCCCATGAGCTTCGCAATCCGCTCGCGCCGCTTCGCAATGGACTGCAGATGATGAAGCTCGCCGGGACTGATCATGCCGAAGCTGAAAAGGCGCGGGCCATGATGGAACGGCAGCTCGCGCAGATGGTCCGGCTGGTGGATGACCTTCTGGATGTCAGTCGGATCACCCGCGACCGGCTGGAGCTCAAACCCGAGCGCATGGAACTCGCGTCGGCGGTCCGGCATGCGCAGGAATCGGTGCTCTCGCTTTGCGAAGCCGCCGGGCATGCTTTGAATGTCTCACTTCCAACCTCGCAAATCATTCTTCAAGCCGATCCGGTGCGCATCGCGCAGATCATCGGAAACCTTCTCACCAATGCATGCAAATACACCGGCAAGAATGACGTGATCACCCTGAACGTCGAGCGTGAGGGAAGCGACGCGGTGCTCAGCGTGCAGGACAACGGCATTGGCATCCCCGGGCCGATGCTTGAGCGCATCTTCGAGCTTTTCACGCAGGTGGATCAAACCGGTGAGCGGGCGCAAGGCGGATTGGGAATCGGACTGTCACTGGTTAAACGTCTGGTCGAAATGCACGGCGGCAGTGTCAGCGCGCACAGTGAAGGTGAAGGCAAAGGCAGCCGGTTTGTGGTGCGGCTTCCGATCCTGATCGAAGCACCCGCCCGTCATGAGCCTGCAACAGAAACCCGAAATCACCCCTCCGCCGCAAGCCGCAGAGTGCTTGTGGTGGATGACAACCGTGACCGCGCCGAAAGTCTTTCGCTGCTGCTGCGGATGGAGGGCCATCAGACGCAGACCGCGCATGACGGCGAAGAGGCAGTTGCCAAGGCGCTGAGCTATCAGCCCGATATCATCCTTCTTGATATCGGTCTGCCCAAACTCAACGGCTATGAAGCCTGCCATGCGATCCGCGGGCAGATGCACGAGAACCGGCCATTGATCATCGCCCTCACCGGCTGGGGACAGGCCGAGGACCGTCGCAAAACTCACGATGCCGGCTTTGATGCACACCTGGTCAAACCGGTGGAGTATGAGACGCTTGCGAAGATTCTCAACGGCACCGAGGCGCCAGGCTCACCGACTGGATGAAGAAGGGTGATCACCGGGTATGCAGCGCGATGAGACTCGTTAAACTACCGCCGAATGAAACTGCAGGGAGTTGACGGAACGACTCGAAACAAGCTCTTCGCGGCCATCGTCATCGCGGCGGGCGCGGCGACGCTTTCGTTAATTTTGATTTTCATTCCGCTCACCCCCGCGGGTCTGACGTTGCTGGACAACGTGTTCTACGACTGGTTTTTTCAGCTTCGTCCTGCTGCCTCGCGCGCGGATCAACCCATTGCGATTGTCGCGATTGACCAGAACAGTCTTACCTATATCGACAAAGAGCTGAAATACGGCTGGCCGTGGCCGAGGGAATTTTACGCGCGCATGGCGCAGTGGCTCGACCGTGCCGGGGCCAGGGCGATCATCATCGACATTCGTTTCACCGAAAACAGCGTCTACAACAACTCAAGCGATGATGACAATGTGTTCGCTCAACTGCTGAGCGAAGTGAAAGCGCCGGTGGTTCTGGCGAACCATTTTGACGGCGGATCGCCCGAGACCGTCGCGCCACCGTTCAAGAATCCTGTGTTTGGAGCGACCAATGTCGTGGATGAGCGCGTGCTGCGGAAGTATCCACAAATATCTAACAGCGCAAAGAGTTTGGCGCGACAGGCTGTCGAGGCGGCGGGTGTCGCATTTCACAAACTTTCCGATCCGTTCAATCTTCACTATCACGGCCCGCACGTGGATCCGAAGGGACGCTTCGCCTACCGATACATCCCTGCGGGAAAGGTGATCGCCGTGGCGATGGATGCGAACAATGCATCGCTTTCCGCTGACGATGTGAAAGGCAGGATCGTGCTGATCGGCGCCACCGCTTCGGGATTGCTCGACACCAAGGAGTCCCCCCTCTCATCGCTCTATCCCGGCGTCGAAGTTCATGCGACCGCGATCGACAATCTCCTCAACGGGCAGGAGGTTCACATCGTGCCGATGTATCAGCAGACCACCTGCGCCATCGCGATCGCCCTGCTGAGCGCTATCGGAATCGTGTTGCCGCGAAATCCGACTTTGAAGATCGCATATACCGGCATCGCCATATTGACTGCTGTCCTGCTCCCGATGCTGTTGTTCCGTGGTTCCACGATCCACTTTCTTCCACCCGCGATGCTTCTGCTGACTCTGGCGGTCAGCACGATCGCAGGCTTTGTCTTCTCCTATCAGATTGAAGACCGTCAGCGCCGCTTCATGCTCAAGGCGCTGGCGAGGTATGTCTCGCCGCGCGTTGCCGATGAACTCGCCAAAGACCCGTCGAAACTCTCGCTCGGCGGACAAAGCCGCACGATGACCGTCATGTTCACCGACGCCGCCGACTTCACTAAGATCTCTGAATCGCTCTCATCCGATCAGGTCTCGAAGCTGATGAACTTCTATCTCGATGAAATGTCCGGCGTGGTGCTGGGCGCTGATGCGACGCTCGATAAGTTCATCGGTGATGCGATCATGTGCTTCTGGAACGCGCCGCTGGACCAACCCACACACGCGCTGACCGCATGCAAAGTCGCCCGGGCGATGCAGCAGCGCAGCGACACGCTGCAGGATCAGTTCAAGTCACTGGGCGCGAAAAACGGGATGATCACCCGGGTGGGCATCAGCACGGGCGAGATGAAAGTCGGAAACATGGGTTCATCCGAGCGGTTTTCCTATACGGTGCTGGGCGATGCGGTGAACTACGCCTCGCGGCTTGAGGGCGCGAACAAGTTCTTCGGCACCCGGATATTGCTGTCCCAAAGCACCGCGGAAATAGTGAAAAAGCACATGCCGCTGCGACGATTGGATTACATTCGCGTGAAGGGCCGGGCGCAGGCGGAATATGTTTTTGAATTGCTCGTGAATGATGACAGTCGTTACCTTCAGTTGGCGCATGACTATGAGGCCGCATGGGCTCTGCACCGCGCAAAGGATTGGTCCGGGGCAGAGCAGTCGCTGCTTGCGATTCTTTCAGACTTTGGCGACGATTTGATGAGCATGCACCTGCTGGATCGCGTGCGGGCGTATCGCAATCATCCCCCTGCGGACGACTGGGACGGCAGTTTCAACCTGACGGAGAAATGACCATGAAACATCTGGCTTTGAAAACGCTTCTGACGCTCGCGAGTGCAAGCAGTTGCGCGTCGGTGCTGGCTGAAGACGTCTGGGTCAACCGCCCGTCGCTGGACATCCGCGACGGCAAAGGCGCGGCGTATCCCGTGGTCGTCACCGCAAAAAAAGGCGACAAGCTTTCCATCGTCGCGCGCGAGGCAAAGTGGCTGAAGGTGAGCTTCGGCGGCAAGGAGGGATACATCTTTGAAAATTCCATCTCACCCAAGCAAGTCGCGCCTGAGAAGATGAGCGACATGTCCGCCGAAGCAAAAGCCATGACCACCGACGCGGCGGCCAAGGGACTCGAACCCGAAGCGCTTGCGTACGCGAAGAGTCACAGTCTCAATGACGCAGGGCTCAATCAGATGAAGGCGATGCGGAAGCTCGTCAGTGGAAAAGATTTCGAGCAGTTCACCACCGAAGGAAAAGTGGGTCCGGCGAGGTAAATTCTCTTAATCACTCTCCCCCCTGCAGGAGGACACGCGTGTTGCGGCCGGGGGTGAGGGGTTAGCGGCATGGCGCATCGCATAGTCGAACACAGGGGTCGCACCAGATTCGCCCCTCCCCCTAACCCTCTCCCGCAAGGGGGGGAGGGGACCGGAAAAAAAGGAGCATCGAACATGAAGCAATCATCCAGACTCTTAAGCACAAGTTTCCTCGCGATGTGCGGATTATTCCTCACCGTCCCCTTCAACATGGGCGGCTGCGCTGGCGATGTGGGAGCGGGGCTTGGCAGCATCGGTGTGGGCGGCACGAATGTGGATCTCGGACGCGTCGGGTCGGGTGTCGACAAAATGGGTCAATCCCACACTATGGGCGCGCGCGATGAAAACGTCATGGGTGAATCGGTCGCAATGGCGGTTACGAATCAATATCCGCTGAACACCGATCCGGCGCTGAACAAGTATGTTACGCTCGTCGGTCTGACCATCGCATCGGTGACGGAAAATCCTGATGGAAATTACGTCTTTGGCATCGTCCAATCCGACAAGGTCAATGCCTTCACCGGCCCGAACGGATATGTCATGGTCACCACGGCGACACTGAAGATGTGTCAGAGCGAAGCCGAGCTGGCGGGCGTTCTGGCGCACGAGATAAGTCACTCGGTCAATCATGATGGTCTGAACGCCGCGAAGAGTTCGCTGAGCAAGAGCGGCCTGACTGAAGTCGCGACATCGGTCGGTGATGCGCGCTATTTCCAATCACTCGCGGACGCCGGCGTGGATGCAATCCTGATCAAGGGCTATGACCGCAGCCAGGAAATCGCCGCCGACAAAACCGCGATCAAATACATGATCGCGGCCGGTTATGATCCGAACGCATACAAGACCTTCCTGACACGGGTGAAAAGCATGCAGTCTTCCAACCCGAAGGGCATCTTCAGCACGCATCCCGGGTTGGATGAGCGCATTAAAGCGGTGTCGACACAGATCCCAACGGGTCAGACGGGCGCGGTGTTGAAGGATCGGTTTGAGAAGCGAGTGAGCTCGCTGAATTAGAGGATGAAGCAATGCCTGACACGAAAGAAATTGGGTTTCCGCCTGCGCTCAAAGCCTGGGTGCGGCAGCAAGTCGCCCGTCGCGGCTTTGCGGATGAGGCAGAATACATTCGCGATTTGGTCCGGCGCGAGAAGGAACGCCATCGCGAATTGTCCAGTCTTGAGGCAACACTGCTTGACGCCCTCGACAGCGGCGCCCCGACGCCGATGACCGACGCGGATTGGAAAATGATTGAGAAGCAAGGACTTTCCAGACTTGCCCGGAAGCGAAAGTAGCCATGCTCGACATTATCAAGAGTCCACGATCGCTACGGGACCTTGTCGATCACTTTGAATACATCGCAAAGGATCGGTTATCGGCAGCGCGAAAGTTTCTGACGTCCGTTCGCAGCACACTCGACTCGCTGGCCGGGTTTCCCGGAATTGGTCGACGGTTCGAATCGGATCATCCGAGATTGCAGGGCATTCGTGTGACGACTGTCAAGTCATTCAGAAACTATCTCCTGTTCTATCGCCCGACTGAGTCTGATCTCGAAGTGCTGACGATCATTCACGGAGCCAGAGACCTCCCTGGAATCCTCGAACGACTTGCGGAGCAGCGATTCAGATGAAGAGTCGCTAGGTAGTTGCCGTCTCTCCAAACAGCGCGTCAGTAAACCGCTTGGGATCAAACGTCTCGATGTCTTCGGGCGTTTCGCCCAGTCCGATGAACTTCACTGGGATTTTCAGTTGGTCTCGGATCGCAAGCACCACGCCGCCTTTGGCGGTGCCATCTAGTTTTGCGAGGAAAATTCCCGTGACGTTGACGGCCTTTCCGAAATTCTGCGCCTGCAGGATCGCATTTTGTCCCGCGGTCGCGTCGAGGACCAGGATGGATTCGTGCGGTGCGCCTTCGATTCGACGTGAGACCACGTCCTTTATCTTGGTGAGCTCGCGCATCAGGTGATCCTGCGTGTGCAACCGGCCGGCGGTGTCGACGATCAGAACATCAAATCCGCGCGCCTTGGCCGCTTCGCAGGCGTCATACGCAACGGCTGCAGGATCAGCACCCATCTTGTGCTTGACGATTTCTACTCCCACGCGCTCTGCCCAGATCGTGAGTTGATCCACGGCGGCTGCGCGGAAAGTGTCACTCGCGCAGACCATTACTTTTTTGTTGAGTTGATTCTTAAGAAGCCACGCAAGCTTTGAAATGCTGGTGGTCTTTCCGGCGCCGTTGATGCCGGCGACCAATATCACGGTCGGCCCGGATGCCGCGAACTTCAACTCCCGTTCCTCTGCCGGACCCCATCCTTGAAGTAACTGCGCCCGCATGATCTCGTGCGCATCTTCCGCATTCCTGATCCTGCCGAGTCTCCACTTGTCGCGCACCTCGGTCACGATGCTCGTGACATTCTTCACGCCCATGTCCGCGCGGATGAGCGTCTCTTCCATCTCCGAAAGAAACGCATCGTCTATCTGCCGCCCGGGGATGAACAGCGTCCGCACGTCGGTGTTCAGCACCTCGGCGGTCTTCTTGAGGGCCCCTTTGAGTTTGTCGAGTGTTTTGGAGAAGAAACCCATGTTTGAAATCCGAAAGACAAAAACCGAGTGACGAATCAATGACGAATGACGAAACCTGAATGACGAATCAAATCCGAATGACCAATGACGAATGCGGAGCATTCAGTTGAAGTCGCACCTATCCCCGCATCTGCCAGCAGCCTCCGACGTTGCCATGATTGATCTGAGATCGGTCATTCGTCATTGATTCGTCATTCAGGTTTCGTCATTCGAGTTTCGTTCCGGGTTTCACCGATCAGGTTCTCATGTTCCCTCACCACCGCATCCAGGACGCCGTTGATGAAGGACGGGCTGTTTTCGGTGGAGAAGTTTTTCGCGAGCTCGATGGCTTCGTCGATGATGACTTTGTGCGGCGTGTCGGCGTGGGTCAGTTCCCAGATGGCGAGTCTTAGGATGTTCCGGTCCACGCCGGGTTGCCTGCGTGGAGGCCATTGCGGGGCGAGGCGTTCGATCCAGGTGTCTGAGAGTTCACGATTCGCCCAGGCACCATTCGCCATTTCCAGGGCGCGTTGTCGCGTAGGCAGATCTTCCGATCCACCGTCCGCCGCCTCCGCAGCCATTTCCTTATCGACACCGCCTTGCGAGTCGAACTGAAACATGATCTGCAAGGCAATCTGACGCGCCTGGGTCTTCCACAACATCGCCGGTGAGTATAGACGCAAAACGCACAGTCATGAAACCGCCGCTGTGGATTTCGAGGTCTCAACATGCATTGCCACGGATGGGACACAGATGAACACAGATAGAAACGCGAATTTCTTCTGCGTTTATCTGTGTCGATCTGTGCCGCATCTGTGGCGAAGTCTTATTGGGACAGATTCTATTCCTGCCCCGCCTCCTGAGCGGCATACTGGGAATTGGTGCCGTCAAAGGTATATCGCGCGATGCTTCCATCGGGTTTGGTCCACACCATCGATCCGCTGATGCGCGATCCGCTGATGGTTCCGGACCAGACGATTGAGCCCTGGGAATCATTGTCGCTGCTGACTCCGAAAGTTGTCGATCCGTTCACCTGAGTTTCGGTGTAGTGAGCCGGGGCGAAACCCATCGGTCCGAAGGCTTCGGCGGTGAAATCGCCGGACTCTTCGAAAAGCCACTGATCGCGGAACTCATCCTTTCCATCCTGCGCGGTGGTGTCATCGGGGGTGACAGTCACCTTCCACACGCCGTCAAACTGACTCGCCACATTGTCCGCGTTCACCGGCCAGCCAAGTGCAATCACAAATGCAGCCGTCGAAGCCAATCCAATCCATCGTTTGCGGTTCATACATCGCCTCCAGTTGCGTTAACTTCTCTCCGGCGCGTTTGGCCGGGTTGTTTCTGCCCGTCATGGGCACGCACTAGATGTATGATTCAGCCGCGTTAGCTGCAAATCGGACTGTAGAACTCGACTTCCTCAAAGGCCTCGACGTTTTTATCAGACCACGGCATACTCAGCAGCCTATGAACATCGTATTCACACTGCTTGCCTCGCTGGTGCTTCACGCCCTTCCCGCCGATGAAGTGCCGCCTGATGAATCACGGCCATG
>Ga0163144_10017047_pt1 | contig 14827 bp, 10 predicted proteins | sample OliLak19BULKMAT1_FD_123175 | JGI IMG/M metagenome (GOLD analysis project Ga0163144, IMG submission 123175) | Freshwater microbial mat bacterial communities from Lake Vanda, McMurdo Dry Valleys, Antarctica - Oligotrophic Lake LV.19.BULKMAT1 | ecosystem: Environmental > Aquatic > Freshwater >... | reverse complement strand
GATCTCATCCGCCGCGACATCGACGCGCTCGCGCCCATTGCCTCCGAGTATTTGCGCGCGGCCACGGACAAGATGCAGGAGTCGCGCGCGAGCCTCAGTTCCGACGACGAGGTGAAGAAACGCGTTCTCGATGCGGTTCCAAAACAGGAGGAAGCCATCACGCAGATGCAGAGCGCCCGGAGCGCCTTGGAAGAACAGCTCGCCAAGACCGAGGAAGTCAAAGAGAAGCCCGAGAACACGCTGGCGGCGCTGCGTGAATTGCAGGAGAAGGTTCGCGAATTGGTCCAGAAGCAGGAGGCCAACAAGCAGGAGACTGCTTCCGCTGAGCGCAAGCAGCTCCCCACGAAAGCACCGAAGCAAGGCGCGCTGAAGGACACGGCGCAGGAGCTGCAGGCGCGTGCAGCCAGTCCGTCGCCGGAAGCCGCGCAGTCGATTGGCGAGGCGTCCGGCCAGATGCAGAAGTCCCAGAATTCTCTCGCGCAGGAGCAGAACAACGCGCCGGCGCAGCAGGCCGCCATCGACGCCTTGCAACGTGCCGAGCAGCAGCTCACGCAGGACATCGCCGCGCTGGAGCAGGCGGAGAAAGACCTCGCGCAGATCGAGGAGATGCTCAAACGCCTCGTCGCGATCATCGGGGAGCAGCAAGGCGTTCAGTTCGTGACCACGCAGCAGGCCTTGCTCACGACGCCTGAAGCGGAGCCCACCAAGGAGGCGGCAGCCGCGCAGTCGAAGCTGAACAAGGACACGCTCGCGCTTCAGCAAGAGTCCGAGGCGCTGGTGCCCGCCGCTTCGCCGCATCTCACGAGCGCCGCAGATTTAATGCACCGCGCGAAGGTGGATTTGGAAAAGTCCGCACCTGTAGCGGCCCAGCCGCGCCAGGGCGAAGCGCTCACCGGGCTTTATCTCGCCAAGCATGAATTCGAGAAACGCATCAACGAGCTGCGCGACAAGCTGGGCCTGCCGCCCGCGCAGGACATGGACGCGCTCGCCGAGGCGCAGAAACGCATTGAGGAAGCGCAGAAGAAAGTGAACGAAGCGCTCCAGGAATTACAGCAGGCGGCGCCGGGCTTGATGGAAGCGTTGCAAAAGCAGCAGCAGGAAATCGCCGAGTCGTTACGTGAACTGCGCGAGGACGCGAAGCAGGCTCTGCCCATCGCGAAAGCAGAACAAGCGGCCAGCCAGGCTGCCAGGCAACTCACGCAGAGCGATCTGCCGAAGGCAGTAGAATCCATGAAAACAGCGCGTGCCGCCATTCAGCAAGCCCGCCGGGCAAACACCGCGAATCCTAAGTCCGACAAGGAGTCCCCTGCCCTGACCGGCCTGGAGCAGAAACAAGACGCCGTTCAGAAAGCCGCCGAAGCGCTCCTCGCGGTGCAGGAGAAGGCTTCTGCGAAATCGATGCAGGCGGCATCGCAGGCATTGAAGGACGCCAACCAAGCCATCGCTCCGCTCGCCGCCGGTGCGCTGGGACAGATGCCGGCGGGAGCGCAGGCTTCGTTGCAGTCCGCGCAAAGTTCCACCGCCCAAGGCAGCGCCCAGGCCGCTGCGAACCAGAATTCTCCCGCGCAGCAAAGCGCCGCCGCCGCCGCCCAGGCGCTGGCTCAAGCCCAGGGTGCGCTCGCGCTGGCCCAGGCCGGCGTGGGTTCCGAAGCCGCGATGGCGAAGCCGGGTGAAGGAAAAGGCAAGGGTGAGGGCAAAGGAAAAGGTGAAGGCGAAGGAAAGGGTGAGTCACAGGCGAACGCCACGGGGCGCGGCAAAGGCCAGGCCAGCCCGCAGGGCAACGGCAACAAGGGCAATTGGGACGGCGAAGGCGGAGACGGTGCGCGCAAGGAAACGGCCGGTGCGAGTTCATTTACGCGCCTGCCCAGCCGCGACCGCGCCGCGCTTCAGCAGTCGCAGGCCGAGAAGTATCCCCAGGAATACGGGCCGCTGGTGGAACAGTACCTTCGCAATCTCTCGGATCAGGCGACGGACAAATAAGGCGGTGCAGCAGCACCGCCCTGCCACGGCAGGGGCATCGCTGCCGCGACGCCCTGTTCGCCACGCGCCGGGACCCTGGCTGGCTTCGGAAATTACGTTCGAGAACCCGCCTGTTGCTCGCGGAGCGAGGAAGTGAGGGTAGGCGTGGGTTTCAGCCCACGCATCTGGGCCGAAGAAGTCTTCGTCGCGGAGCGACGACTGAAAACTCGTTCCCATTTCAAAATGGCTTTCAAGCGTCGCTCCGCGACGCGCTCCCTTTCTCTCCTCACCGTGGGTTGAAACCCACGGCTACCATCGGGCGGTCGCTCCGCTACCGGAAGCACAGGAGCGAAGAGTTCATTCCAGTGAAAGCGGCGAGGAACCAGAAATTAGAGTCTCCTCACGTCGTCTCCCTCGAGATTTTGAGGATGGCTTGATGGTTGAATCCTTCAGACAGGTCGGGGCAGTTTATGGGAAGAGTGGGAATGGGATCGGGAACGGAAAGGATTTGCCCTTCGTTTTCAATTGCCCATCCAGGCTCAAGAGCCGCTTGCTTCCGGCCATTGGACCGGCTATCTGTATCGCCTATGAAAAAACTCCTCATCTGCTCCGTTCTCGCTGCTTTTGCGTCCATGACCGCAGTTCAGGCCGGTGAAGCCTGCTGCTCCAAGACCAAAGCCGCCGCGTGCTCGAAGGCCACGGTCAAGAAGGCCAGCACCCAGGTCAAAGGCGCTGAGCTGCTCATGGTTCGCCGCTAACCTTCGCCAAATCAAAAAGCCCTGCCCGTTCACGCGGGCAGGGTTTTTTAATTGCTGCCGCACAACGCAGGCTGATTAGCTGTCATCGCGAAATGAAAACACCCTTCGACACCATCGAGTCCGTCATCCAGGACCTCCGCAAAGGCCGGATGGTAATCATCGTGGATGACGCCGACCGCGAGAACGAGGGCGACCTCATCATGGCGGCGGAACACGTCACGCCCACGGCGATCAATTTCATGGCACGTTTCGGGCGCGGTTTGATCTGCGTGCCCACGACGGGAGAACGCCTCAAGCAACTGGGCATCGAACGGATGGTTTCCCAGAACCGCGAGTCGTTCAAAACGGATTTCCAAGTGAGCGTGGATGCGGCGCGCGGCATTTCGACCGGCATCAGCGCGGCGGATCGCGCGGAGACGATCAAGGTGATGACGGACCCGACGGCGGTGCCGGAGGATCTCGTGCAGCCCGGCCATATCTTTCCGCTGCGTGCGCGCTCGGGCGGAGTTCTTCAGCGCGCCGGCCACACGGAAGCCGCCGTCGATCTGGTGAAGCTCGCCGGCTGCCGTCCGATTGGCGTCATCTGCGAAGTGCTCAAGGACGACGGCTCGATGGCGCGCCTGCCGGACCTGGTGAAGTTCGCGAAGAAACACCGGCTCAAGCTCGGCACCATCGAGGCGCTCATCAAGCACCGCCGTTCGCGCGAAAAGCTGGTGGAGAAAATCGAAGTCATCCAGATGCCGACGGATTACGGTGACTTCCAACTGCACCTCTACAAAGCGACCACCGACGGCCAGCATCATCTCGCGCTGGTCAAAGGCGACGTCGCCAAAAGGAAGAACGTGCTCGTTCGCGTTCACAGCGAATGTCTCACCGGCGACGTCTTCGGCTCGCGGCGGTGCGACTGTGGGCCGCAGTTGCATCAGGCCATGAAGCAGGTGGCGAACGAGGGATGCGGCGTGATTCTCTACATGCGCCAGGAAGGGCGCGGCATCGGGCTGGGGCCGAAGATCCAGGCTTACAAGCTTCAGGAGAACGGCTACGACACGGTCGAGGCGAACATCAAGCTTGGCTTCAAGATGGACCTGCGCGAGTACGGTCTCGGCGCGCAAATCCTTTCCGACCTCGGCCTGCGCACGATCCGGCTGCTGACGAACAACCCGAAGAAGATCGTCGGCCTCGAAGGCTACGGGCTGGAAGTCGTCGAGCAGGTGCCCATCCGCGTCACGCCGAATCCGCACAACGCGAAATATCTCAAGACGAAGCGGGAAAAGCTGGGGCACCTGATGTGAGGATGCGTAAAACGTGAAGCGTAAAACGCAATGCCTGAGGAGTGACAGGGACGCGATGGGCAAGGCTGCCCTCCTTTACGTTTCACGTTTTACGTTTTACGCATCACGCCCCTTAACAAATCTATGCTGACGAAAAACAACCCTAGCGAAGCCCGGAAGGTCGGCGGCCACTACGCCATTGTCGCTTCCAAATACAACGCGCGTTATGTGGACACGATGCTGGATGCGGCGAAGCTCTGCCTCGAAGAAGCGGGAGCCGAGAGCATCCGCGTCATCCGCGTGCCCGGCGCCTACGAGATTCCGGTGGTCGCCGCCCGGCTGGCCCGCGCGAGCCTGCCGCCGCTCTCCGCCATCATCTGTCTCGGGGTGATTCTTCGCGGCGCCACGACGCACGCACAGCATGTCGGCGAGGCGGTGAGCAACACGCTTTCACAGGTGCAGGCGCTGCACGAAGTCCCGATCATCCACGAAGTCCTGCTGCTGGAGAACGAGGAGCAGGCCAATGAACGCTGCTTGAACAAGGATCACAATCGAGGGACGGAAGCCGCGCTGACGGCGCTGGAGATGGCGGAAGTGATGCGTGGCCTGGCGTTGCCGGACGTGGAGATTACGACGATGACCTCGCTCTAACGCCGGAGAAATTTCGCGACGGCCTCCGTGCGTGTCCGCACCTGGAGCTTCTCGTAGATGCGGCGCACGTAGGTGTGGACCGTCTCGTAGCTGATGCCGAGCTTCTCCGCGATTTCCTTGTAGATGAGGCCCTGGCTCAGCAGATCCAGCACTTCCTGTTCGCGTTGGGAAAGGTTCTCGGTCGCCTGCTGCGACGCTCCGGATCGCTGGAAGGACTGCACCACCTTGCGCGCGATGTGCGTGGACATCGGCGAACCTCCCTTGAGCACGTCCTTGATCGCCTGGAGAATTTCCGCGCTGGAAGACCGCTTGAGCAGATAGCCGGATGCTCCGGCGGCCAGTGAGGCGAAAATGTTTTCCGTGTCCTCGTAGGCGGTGAGCATGATCACCTGCGTCTCGGGCAGCGACTGCTTGAGCTTGCGGACGCATTCCACACCGTTCATGCCGGGCAGATTGATGTCCATCAGCACGACGTTCGGACGATCCTTCGGCAGCGACTCGACCGCGTCCTCGGCGTTCCCATACTGGCTCACGCACTCGAATCCGTCCGCGCGCCCGATCACGCGGGCCATGGTGCCGCGCAACTGGTCGCTGTCTTCAACGAGGGATACTTTGATGGACATGTGCTCTCAAGGTTTGCCCAGCGGCGCCACCAGCCGCACCAACGTGCCGCGCTCCGGGGCCGGGCCGATTTCAAACTTGCCGCCGACATCTTCCAGCCGTTTGCCCATGTTGCGCAATCCGTTTCTGGACTGGGCGCGCTTCTCGTTCATCCCGGCCGGACCCTTGCCGTCATCCTGGATCTCAATCGTGAAACGCCCCGACTCCAGCTTCAGCCGCACCCAGGCGGAAGTGGCCTGCGCATGTTTGACGACGTTGTTGATCGCCTCCTTGGCGGCCAGGAACAGGTTATGGCGAATCTCCGGAGTGATGGGCGTGTTCGGAAGATCGGGCGGAACCTCCAGCCGATACTTGAGCCCGGCGACCGCGAGATATTCCTGGGCGTATTTGCAAAGGTAGTTCACGAGGCCGTCAAGCGTGTCGTTCGATGGGTTCACCGTCCAAACGATCTGATCCAGCGCGCGCGACGTGTCGAGCGCCGTGGCCTGAATCTGCTTCGCGTGACCGGCGACTTCTTCGGGCTGATCCTTGTCGCCCTCGATCATTTCTCCGAGCAACGACACCTGCGTGAGGTTCGCGCCGAGCTGGTCGTGGATGTCGCGCGCGATGCGGGAACGTTCCTTCTCCAGCGCTTCCTGCTGGCGGAGATCCGCGAGCTGGCGCTGCAGCTTCTGCGTGGAGACGTAATGCACGATGCCGGCGACCATGCCGAGGACCGAGGCAAACACGACGCCCAGGAACCACCACGTCCGCCAGAAGGGCGGCTCCACCACAATCGTCAGCGAACTGCCGCGCTCATTCCAGACTCCGTCCTCGTTGCTCGCGATGACTTGAAAGCGATACTGGCCGGGCGGCAGCTTGCTGTAATGAACCGTCCGGGAGCTGCCCACCTCGATCCAGTCTTTCTCGTGGCCTTCCAACCGATACCTGAACCGCGCGCGCTCCGGTGACGTGAGGTTCAAGCTGGTGAAGCCAATCTCCAGATGCTCGCGATCCGGCGACAGCGTGAGCGGCCCGGACAGCTTCGCGCGAATGGCCGCAAGTCCCTGCTCCTGCCCATCCACGATTACCGACTCAATGCTGACTGGCGGCGGGTTTGTGTTCCGGAGAATTCTGGCCGGATCGACCGAGACCAGGCCTTTCGTCGTCGGGAACCACAGCCGTCCATCGCGTCCCCGGCACGCGCCGGGCTGCGAACCAATCGTGCATTCCCGCGTCGGCAATCCGTCGGGCCGTCCGAAGAACCGGATGTTCAAAGACGTCCGGCCACCGGCGGCCACCGGTTCCATTGACGTCTTCAAGACGCGCATCAACCCGGCATTGGAACCAATCCACAGATAACCGGCGGCATCCTCGATCACGTAGCCAATGATGTTGCTGACCAGACCGTCCTTCATGGAAAAGCGGGTCCACTTTCCGTCCCTGTAACGGGCCAGTCCGCTGCCCAGCGTCCCCACCCACAGCGCGTCCTCCGCATCGACGTAGAGCGAGGAAATTTCTTCGCTCGGCAAACCGTCCGGCTGATGGAACGCCGTGAACTTGCCGTCGCGCAGACGGTTCAGTCCCGCTGAACGCGTGCCCACCCAAAGGTTTCCGCCGCGATCATCCGCAATCGCCCGCACGTCGTCCGACGACAGCCCGTCCGTGAGCGTGAAGAGTTTCGTTGTGTTGCCATTGAAGCGGACCAGCCCGGCCTGCGACCCGAACCAAATGTTGCCGGCGCGATCCTCGTGAATGGCGGACACCCATCGGGTCCAGTCCTCCATGCCGCCCACCAAGGCAAATTTTCCCGCGCGCAATACGAACAAGAAGCCGGGCGTTCCGGCCCATACCTGGCCGCGCCGATCCACCAGCACGGACAACACCGATGAAGTGATCAATCCCTGCTCCCGGCCATAACCGAGAAACTCTCCGTCCTTCCAATGACCCGCACCCGGACTGCTGAAATCGGGCGCGTTGAAGCTCATCCACACTCCGCCCTGTGCATCCTCCGCCACCGAGCGGACCGTCAGTCCGCGCGATGGCTCCACCACTTGAAACACCCGCGGCTTGAGACGTTTGAGGCCGCTCCCGTCCGTGCCCACCCACAGCGTGTTCTCGCGATCCAAAACCAACGAAAGCACGTAAGGCATCTGGTTTGTGGAAACCGCCGTCCCCTTTCCCGCCACATCAAAGCGAAAGACGCCTTCGCCGAGCGTTCCCACCATCAGATTGCCTTCGCCATCCTCACAGGCCGCCATCACCTTCGTGTTCGCAGTCCACAAATAATGATTGTTCGTGCGGGACGAGCCGTCCGCGTTCCAGCGCTCGATCCGCCCGTCGCCAAGCCGCCAGTAGCCGCCCGCCCGGCTGGCCAGCAAAAAATCCAACGAACCACCGCGACGGGCGGGACGAATGGATTCAGTCAAAGTTAACAGCTTGCCCTGCTCAAAGCCTGCTTTGGGATCCAGTGCGAACGTGGAGCCGTCCGTCCCGATCCACAGCCGGCCATTGGTGTCCGTGATCACCGCGCGATACCCTCCCGACGGTTGCGACGGTTCCGACCCCAGCGAGAACACATTCGTCGCGCCGTCCTTGTAGCGCCACAGCTGACCGTCCTGCGTGCAGAGCCAGACCGCGCCCGCCGCATCTTCACAGATCGATTTCAGCCGGCCCTCGCGACTGCCTTTGCCGATGCCGAGACTGGTGACCTTGCCGTCCTTCGCCAGCAGCACGCCGGAAAGTTCCGAACCGATCCACAGGTTCCCGCGCCGATCCTCGAACAGGCTCACAATCGGGCTGCTGCCCAAACCCGGCGTGTTGTCCTCGTTGAAGACCGTGAAGCGCAATCCGTCGAAGCGCACCAGGCCGTTGATCGTCCCCATCCACAGATAGCCATCCCGCGTCTGCGTCATCGAGATGATGGAGTTCTGCGGGAGGCCGTCGTCGTTCTCCCACGAATCGATGGTATAAAGACCGTTCGTCTGCGGACTGGCGTTCGCCGCCCGCGCGGCGGGAACGAAAGCCAGCGCGACGCCCAGCCCGATGGCCAGGCAAAACCCGCTGAGAAATGGTCCGGACAATCGCATCATCACCCGCTGAACAGGCGAACATCCCTGCGCCAACGGAATGGCCGGAGCATGCCGAGGCGGTTCCTGCTAATCAAGCGCAGGCACGGTGGAGGGGGGTGATTGGGTGATTGGAACGCCCAGTTTACCCAAGGCTCACGCATATCAATCAGAGCCACTGAATTCATTGGGATGAACGCTTCATCCAGTCCGCTTCCGGGTCGCGGAGCGGCCATCTGACGGTAGCCGTGGGCTTTAGCCCACGGTGAAGAGGCAAAGGAATGCGTCGCGGAGCGACGCTTGAAATCAATTTATGGATGGAATCGAACCTTCAATCGTCGCTCCGCGACGAGGACGGTTTCGGTCCAGGTCCGTGGGCTCAAGCCCACGGCTACCATCGCCTCCTCGCTCCGCGAGGGGGAGGGCGCAGTCCGTTTCCTCAAAAACAGAGGGGAACTTGTCAGCATGCGTCAGCCCTGCCCGTTTACCGGCACGACATTGACGCTCCCCTTCACCGGCCCTATCGTCCGCCTCCAGAATTTTTTATGAACGCGAAGCTGCTGCTCAAAACCCTGTTCTTCATCCTGATTCTCCTGCTGCTCGTGCTCATGGGCATGCACAACCGGGGCGCGGTGGACTTCACTCTCCCGCCGGTGATTCCGCAGGTGATCCGGCAGCCCGCCGCGCTCATGTATTTCGCCTTCTTCGCCGTCGGCGTGCTCACGGGAACGGTCCTGACCGCAGGCACCGGCAAGAAGGGCGGCGGCAGCAAATCAGTGAAGACGTCAGTGAAGACCGGGAGCAAGTAACGGCTGGCGGACGTAGAGGCAGCGGGACGAACAGCCGGCTTTACTCCAGCGCGCGCGCCACGCCTTCGGCCAGAGCCTGGCGGTATTCAGGCTTCGCGATGCGGCGCGCTTCGCCGACGTTGGAAAGATAGCCGCCCTCGATGAGCACAGCCGGCCGGTTCTGACCTCGCAACACCGCCATGAACCGCGCGCGCCTTACGCCGCGATCCACTGCGCCGGTGGCGCGCAGGATCGAGCCGTGGAGACGCGACGCCAACTGGACGTTCTGCTCATCGAACGCGTTGTTCGGATGCGCCGCGCGCACATCATCCTCGTCGTAGTCGCGGATGAGGTTCGAGGGCATCCCGGTGGGCGTGAGGCAATACGTTTCAAGCCCCACCAAATCGCGGTTCGGGATTCCGGAATTAAAGTGGAGGCTCAGGAACAAGTCGGCATTGACCCGGTCCGCCAGCGCCACGCGATCCGCCAAGGACAGCTCGACGTCATTCGTCCGCGTTAAAACAACGCGCCAGCCCCGTGCTTCCAGCAACGGCGTGAGACGGCGTGCCCAGTCCAGCGTGTAATTCTTCTCCTGCTCATGGCCGGTGGTGCCCAGCGCCCCGCTGTCCCGGCCGCCGTGACCGGCATCAATGACGACCGTGCGATTCGTGGCGGGCAATCGGAAGAACGCATCGGCCAGCGCCTGAAAAGTTTTTCGCGCATCCAGCGAATGCACGTAAGGCATGCCTTTGATCAGCCGGGGGGCGAAGCCCAGGCCGAACTGCATCCCGGACATGTTCACGCTGGGGCTGCCGATCTTGACCAGCACAAGCCCGTTACCCGACTGCAATTGATAGAGCGGCTCCTTCCCGCCGGAGAGCAGGACCGGTTTCGCCAGACCATTGAAACTTCCCCAGCTCTCCAGAGGAACCCAGGCATTGACCCAGTTGGCAGGCCACGAACGTCCGGCTGGCAAGGCATTCGACGGAGGGACAAGCACGCTCGCCGCGTTTTGCGGCGGAACTGGTGCTGGAGCGGACAGCAGAGCGATGGGTGCCGGGGGCAGCGGCGCAGGCGGAGCAATGGTCATCGGCTCCGGGAGGGAGGTGGTGGTCAGCGGCGCCGAGGGGGCGGGCGCGGGAGGGGGCGTCGTCTGGCAACCGGCAAACGCCAGGCCCATCAGCCCGATCAGGATCAATCTACGAAGACACAGCACGCCGTATGGTTTGCTGACTAAAAGCGCAGAGACAAGTCAGTTGTCTCACGGATGTGAAAGAGAGCGCATCTGAGGCGTCAGACGGAGACGGCGCAAGGGGGGTTGGGGCGAGAGACAGGAAGCGGAGGAGAGGGAAACGACGAAGAGGTTCGCAGACGAAAGACGAAAGGCCATCGTTGGCCACGGCAACGAACCGTCAGTTCAGGTCCTCTGAGGATTCAAACCGCTCGGCGTTCCGCAAGAAATACAAGGCCTGACGATAGTTCCCTCGCTTCTCGAAGTAATAGCTCAGGCGCAAGTAAGCTTCCGCGCTGGGGCTGTCTGCCGCCGTTTGGATCAGTTCCCGCAAACCGTCCTTTCCCGGCTCGCGCGCGCTGGCGGAGAGCGGATTTAACAGGCGCCGCGTTTGCGAATGGCCGTCCGTCATGAAGTGCTGCGCCACGACTACGAGGAGGCTCCCAAACATGATTGCCTTGAGGTTCGGCCTGACAAATATATTGCTCTTCATATTCCTGGTTTCCGCCAGATCCTTGGTCTTCATCGACCTCGCTGGGGATCTACGATCCGACTCTGGTTAATGAGCCTATCGGTGCCAGTGTGCCGAAACTTTATTGCCAATGGATGGGCCGCCCGGATCTCCCTGCCGGTCGGAGCCGGTGCGCCCAAATAGCGCTTTACACCTCAGACCGCCATTTTGCACACTGCCACCCTGATGTCCTTGACCGTGAATGACGGGAATCGGCTGAATGGCCAGCCTTCCGCAGCAGAACAGTCGTCCAGCCATAGAAACGCCCTGGAAACCGCCCTCAAGCGGTCTCAAGACTACCTCCTGAGCGTCCAAAAACCGGAAGGTTTTTGGGTGGGCGAGCTGCTGGTCGATTCCACCCTCGCCTCGGACATGATCTGCTTCCATCACTGGGATGGCAGCGTGGACCCAGAATGGCAGCGCAAGGCGGTCAATCACATCCTTTCCATGCAGTTGCCGGACGGCGGCTGGAACATCTATTTCGGCGGACCCTCGGAGGTGAACGCCACCATCAAGGGCTACCTCGCCCTCAAGCTCGCCGGCGTGCCCGTCACCGATCCGCGCATGTTGAAGGCCCGCGAAGTCGCGTTGAACCACGGCGGCGTGCCGCGCATGAACACCTTTTCGAAGCTCTATCTCGCGCTGCTGGGGCTTTACCCGTGGGATTACGTTCCGACCATTCCGAGCGAGGTCATCCTCATCGGCAAATGGTTTTACGTGAACTTCAACGAGATGAGCAACTGGAGCCGATCCATGATCGTCCCGTTGGCCATCATCAATCACTACAAGCCGACCCGCCCGCAGAACTGCCCGATCACCCTCGACGAACTTTATCCCGAAGGCTTCCACGAGCGCGACCTGGCGTTGCGGCCTGACCCGGAACGTTTCACCTGGCGCAATTTTTTCCTGTGGCTCGACAAGCTTCACAAGTTCGTTGAGAACAACAATCTCCGCCCGTTCCGCAAGCTCGCACTCAAGAAGGCCGAGCAATGGATGCTCGAACGCTTCGAGGGTTCGCATGGTCTCGCCGCGATTTTCCCGGCGATGCTCAACGCCCTCATCGCGCTCAAGGCCCTCGGCTATCCCGATGACCATCCGCAGGTCATCCGCGCTCGTCGTGAGCTGAAGGGCTTGGAGCACGAGGAGAAGGACACGGTCCGCATCGAGCCGTGCTTCTCGCCCGTGTGGGACACCGCCATCGTCGCCATGTGCCTGCGCGAATCGGGCATTCCCGCCGCGCATCCGCGCATGAAGCAATGCGCCGACTGGCTGATGGAGAAGGAAATCCGTTTTCGCGGCGACTGGTATTACAAGAACCCCGTCAACGTCGAGCCCAGCGGCTGGGTCTTCGAGTACCAGAACAAGTGGAATCCGGACGTGGACGACACCGCGATGGTGCTGCTCGCGCTGCGCCAGATTCCCACCGACAACCCGGCCAAACGCGATGAATGTTTCCAGCGCGGGCTGAAGTGGATGATGACCTTCCAGTGCAAGGACGGCGGCTGGGCGGCGTTCGACAAGGACTGCACCAAGGGCGTCCTCGAAAAAGTTCCCTTCGCCGATCACAACGCCATGCTCGATCCAGAATGCGCCGACATCACCGCGCGCATCCTCGAACTGCTGGGCTACGAAGGCTACGCCGTCACGCATCCGCAGGTCATCAAGGCGTTGCAATTCATCCGCGACCATCAGGAAGACGACGGTTCCTGGTATGGCCGGTGGGGCGTGAACTACATCTATGGCACCTGGCAGGTTCTTCGCGGTCTGCGCGCGCTGCACATCAACATGAACCAGCGCTGGCTGCTCAAGGCCCGTGACTGGCTGGAGAGCGTGCAGAACGATGACGGCGGCTGGGGCGAACGCTGCAACACTTACGACGACCCGGTTTTCAAAGGCAAAGGTCCGAGCACCGCGTCGCAGACCGCCTGGGCCTTGATGGGTCTCTGCGCCTTCGACGATCCGCATCGCGACAGCATCCGGCGCGGCATCGAGTATCTCGCGCGCACCCAGAACGCCGACGGTTCCTGGACTGAGCACGAGACGACCGGCACTGGTTTTCCGCGCGTGTTTTATCTGAAGTACGACATGTATCGGAACGCCTGGCCGCTGTTGGCGCTGGCGACCTACCGGAAGATCCTCGACCGCGCGAACGCCAAGGCCAACGGACACACCAATGGCCATGTGAACGGCCATGTGAACGGCGCGAACGGCCACGCCGTCAGCCATTCCCATCGCGCCGAAGAGAGCGTCTTCGCGAAGTAAGGGCGGTGCCCTGATGGTCTGGGTGGAACGGGCCACCGGCCCGTTGCGGCGGGCGACCCGCCCGCCGCTCTTCGTGCGCCAGCCATCCATCAATCCGCCAAACACGTTCGTGCCGAAGCTCGGCGGCAAGTTGCCGCCGAGAACGGGCGGGTCGCCCGTTCCACCCAGACCCTTCCGCATCGTTCAGGCTGTTGCCCTGAACTTCTCTTGATCACATCCCCTCCTCCGACGAAGCCCTGTTTACTTGAAGGCCCGCCGCACCCGCCTCGTCCATCCTTGGCACCCAAATCGTGGTTCCAATGGTCATGGTCACTCGAAACATTTTAGTTCTCATCGCTGCGGCGTGCGGCTTCTTCACCGCCGCAAACCTCGGCCGCGCCGCGACCGACCTTCAGCCCTTTCTCCAGAAGCATTGCCTCGAATGTCACGATGCCGAGATGAAGAAAGGCGGGCTGGACCTGTCCGCGCTGAAGTTCGATCTCGCAAACCCGACGAACTTTTCCAAATGGGTCACGGCGTACGACCGCGTGAACGACGGCGAGATGCCGCCCAAGAAAAAGGCTCAGCCCGAAGCGGTCGAGCGGGATGGTTTTCTCCAGGCGTTGTCCGCTTCACTGGCTTCCACGGATCAGGCGCGCAGCGCGAAGGAAGGACGCGCGACGCGTCGGCGCTTGAACCGCTACGAATACGAGAACGCGCTGCGCGATCTGCTCCATGCACCGTGGTTGCAGGTGCGCGATTCGCTGCCGGAAGACGGCGAGTCGCATCGCTTCAACAAGGTCGGGTCCGCGCTGGATGTCTCGCATGTCCAGATGGCGCGCTACCTCGGCGCGGCGGATTACGCGCTGCGCCAGGCGATGCTGCCTGCCGCCGAACGTCCGCCCACCCAGGAGAAGCGCTACTACGTGCGCGACCAGCGCAGCTTCACCGGCCCGATGAAGTTCTCCGTGTTCAACACCGCCCCGGAACGCGCGACGTTCCCCGTGCTCGGCTTCCAAGGCCAGCCCGAGGTTCGTTCCGGCAAGGCGCCGCTCACGAGCACGAACCGCGACGAGCGCGAACTCGAAGGCATGGGCGTGGTGGCCAGCGCCTATGAACCCATCGAGCCGAAGTTCAACCAGTTCAAAGCGCCGGAAGCCGGCCGCTACAAGCTGCGTTTCAATGCTTACTCCGTCTGGGCCGGACCGGGCCAGAGCAACAAATGGTTCATCCCGGACCTCGACAACATTTCCAAGGGCCGCCGCGACGAGCCCATCACCATCACCGCCGAAACGCCGCCGCGCCTGCTCCGGCATCTCGGCGACTTCGACATCACGCCCGAACCCGCCGTGCATGAGCTGGAGGTTTATCTGCTCGCGGGCGAAATGATCCGGCCCGATGCCGGACGCCTCTTCCGTTCACGTCCCGGCGCGGGCCGCTGGCAGAATCCGCTCGCGGAAAAGGACGGCCAGCCCGGCGTGGTCTTCCGCTGGATGGAAGTCGAAGGGCCGATCTTCGACGAATGGCCGACCGCCGGTCACGCGCTGCTGTTCGGCAGTTTGCCCGTGGTGAACCGCAAGACGCAGGAGAAGGCTTCCGACACGAACCGCTTTGGGGATCGCAAGTTCATTCCGTCCGCCGGCGTGGATGTCATCTCCAAGAAACCGATGGCGGATGCGGAACGATTGCTCACCGGCTTCCTGCGCGAGGCGTATCGGCGTCCTGCCGGCAAGGCCGAGGTGAAACGCT
>Ga0163144_10017046_pt1 | contig 14827 bp, 25 predicted proteins | sample OliLak19BULKMAT1_FD_123175 | JGI IMG/M metagenome (GOLD analysis project Ga0163144, IMG submission 123175) | Freshwater microbial mat bacterial communities from Lake Vanda, McMurdo Dry Valleys, Antarctica - Oligotrophic Lake LV.19.BULKMAT1 | ecosystem: Environmental > Aquatic > Freshwater >... | reverse complement strand
TGCAGATGGAACACAATCTTGGTTTAAAGATGGCAAGAGACATAGAGACAATGATTTACCTGCTGTAATTCATGCAGATGGCTCAGAAGAATGGTGGAAAAATAATAAAGTTCATCGTGATAATGATCTCCCTGCTGTAATAGAAGCAGATGGTACACAATCTTGGTACCAGAATGGCAAAGCTCATCGTGATAACGATTTACCTGCTGTAGTAAAAACAAATGGATTACGATTTTGGTATAAAAATAATAAACTTCATCGAGATAACAATTTACCTGCTATAATTTATGAAGATGGAACAGAAGAATACTGGAAAGATGGAAATTTTATTTCGTTTTATAATTATTTTAGAATAGATAAAGACAATATAGCCTACGGTGTCTCGGTTGCTATTCTTGTATTAACAGTATCATTTGCGTTTTTTAAGTTAGGCCAAGAGATTTCTATATTTTTTAATCAATAATTAAAATTATCCGGTTTTCATATTATTTTCAATTTAAACAGATAAATCTCCGGAATTTTAACTTAAAAGGTTAATTAGATATGAAGAAATATTTTATACTCTTTCTTATTCTCATTTTTATTATTTTTACCAATAGCTTCTCTTCGTCAATTTCATTTCATCAAACATCTGAAATAAAATCTTCTGGTTTTTTTAATGGATTCATTGATGGATTGATATTACTATTCTCATTCCTATTATCACTTTTTAACAATGATGTGGTAATTTATGAGATTTATAATAATGGCGGATGGTACGATTTTGGGTTCCTGCTCGGAATATCTTTTTTTAGATATATCACGAGTGATTCCTAAAGAGATAAAATATTAATATGAAATTAAAAACATTAGCTATCATTATACTTATTCCACTATACTCATTTGGTATGGTGGAACGTACTTCCAAGATAGAAGCATATGACAAATTAGAACCTAGATTTTTCAATCCTATGTCAGAAGCAATAACATGCAATCATCTATATTATTACATATTAGACAAGTATTATATCTCAGACAATATTGAGATTAGTCCATCAGTTGAGCAAGCTTAATTTATTTATCCAATAGAATTACTTTTTTAGAAATGCAAGATTACAATAGAAGAGTCGTAGAATACAACAGAAGAGTTAAACCCTTTGAGAAAATCAAATGAGAACTGTAAAAAAGATACTATTTACGGATTGGACATTGTTTATTGCAACACTTTTAATGGGAATAGGAACAATTAATATAATCGCACCAGTAGATACTCTGCCTGATGATAATAAGTTATTTATTACTATGGCGGTTATAATTTTTACATTTATCTCATTTATGGTAACATTGAGTAGGAATTTGAAGTCTAAGCATATATTATAAATTTAGGAAAAATAATATGCTATGCAATATTTACAATTTTTCAAGAGATACCTACATAACATTCCAAAGTATCAAAGACTGAATCATTAGAAAAAGTCAACAAGATATAAATGCAAATATTTCTTCCATATCCTGATTTTAAGCAATCTGTTCAAACTTTAGATCCTAAACGTCTAGGTAATCAGGTATACAGAGAATGTCTTACTCTTATCAAGGGTGGATGGCCTAATCATCCAGTATCTAAAATGTGGAGAGGATTTTCTCACGCTCTTGCGTTATACGCTATCGCAGGACTGGATGAATTAAAATCTAGAGGCAGAGACTATCCGCATCATAGGGATACATTTCAATATTATCTCACACTGTATCCAGATACAGGCATGCCTCCCTGGCTAGGTAACAAAAACTTCCATGCCTCTCATAGATCAAATCTATTAAGAAAAGATCGCGAATGGTATTCTAAATTTGGATGGATCGAATCAGCAGAACTTCCCTATATTTGGCCTATTTAGGATAAAAAATGGAAAAGCAAGAAAAAAATGATTCATATTTGGGTGATGGAGTTTATGTATCCCATGATGGTTATCAGCTGTGGATTGCTGTTGATAATCATGAAAATAAAGTTGTGGCATTAGAGCCAGCAGTATTGGATAGTCTTATTAATTATGCAAAAAAACATGGCTTTTTGAATTCTCCTAAAAATACGGATAAAGTAATTGAGTAACTTTATAATAAAATACATAATTCTTCTTTATTTTATATTTAGAAAGGATTGGTATCTTAATTCTTAAATAAGTAATTATGACAAAGAACTATAAAGCTAAAGAGGGTCAGGATAGATGGGTACTAGATACTATTTATAAAACTCATGGCTATTTTGTAGACATAGGAGCTCATGATGGATATCATGACTCTAATTCATATGCCTTAGAGAAAGATTTTGATTGGGAAGGTATATGTGTAGAACCTCATTATTGGTCAGCACTAGAACTAAGAAAATATAGAAAATGTAATATAGAAAATGCTTGCATATCAGATATAGACGGAGAAGTAGAATTCGTTGAGAGGGGAAGACATAGACAGGTATCAGGTATATATCATCCAGATACAGATGAACATGTTATAGATCAAGTAAAATTATACGATCATCCATTAGTTAAAAAACCATCACTTACTCTACTTTCTTTACTAAAAAAGTATAATTCTCCAAATATAATAGATTACTTATCTTTAGATGCAGAAGGTTCTGAGCTTCTTATATTAAAGAATTTTGACTTTGAAAAATATAAATTTAGAACTATAACTTTAGAGCATAATTATACTGAAGGTAATAAATTCAAAGAGAAAAATAAAATACGCAGAATGGAAATTAGAGAACTTCTTACTAAAAATGGATATAAGTTATCCAAATCCGTGTCAGCAGATGACTGGTATATTCATGAAATATAAATTAGAAAAAATTATAGATGATCTTAAAAAAATATTAACTACTAATGAAAAATCACCATGTCCCTCGTGCGGAGTAGTTAGTGAAATTGGACGATCTTTACTAATTAAGGGGAATGGGGAAATTCAAATAAAAGTGTATCATAGAATTTGCCCTCATTGTCTTATAGAGTGGGAAACATATTTTTAATCTCCGGAATAAATAAAGTATTGGGTATTTATATATGAACCCAACTATTCTATTTAGAAAAGATCATGATAATACAGAAGAATTTGATATTTTATCAAAAACCAAATTCAATGTTATAACAAACAGATCTCATGTTAAGCATGGTGATATAGTTATTGGCAGATATTCTGTTTTACCATATTACAAGGAACTGGAAGATGATATATTATATAATAAATCATCTCTCATTAATTCATATCAGCAACATCAATGGATAGCCCAATTTGTATATTATGACATATTGAAAGATTATACATTTAAAACATGGCGATCTCATGAGATTCCATACAATGATTATAATGGACCATACGTAGTTAAAGGGGTAACTAACTCTAAGAAACACAAGTGGAATACCCACATGTTTGCGGAGAATAAACAAAGAGCCATAGAGATATCAATAGAATTGGGTAATGATATGTTACTTGGTTCACAGGATATTATATTTAGAAAATTTGATCCTGATCTTAAGGTAATAGAAGTTGGTGTTAATGATATGAGATTTCTTAATGAGTGGAGAGTATTCTGTTATAAAGATACAATCTTATCTACAGGATATTATTGGACTTGTGCTAATAAGGCAGATGACCTTAATACAGCTGGTATATCTCAGACAGGATTAGACTTACTTAATAATCTAACTAGTATTATTAAAGACTATGCTAATTTCTATGTTATTGATATAGCAGAAAGGAATGATGGTTCTTGGGTAATGGTAGAGTTGAATGATGGTCAGATGTCAGGTTTATCCATGAATGATCCTATTAATCTTTATGAAAATCTGTATGCTTGTCTATAATGATTATCTCTACTAATTACACTCCAATACAATTTATCATACCAGATGATAACCAATGCTTATCTATATTAGATATATGGGAGAATATCTATCATACTAATCAAGATACTTATTCCTATGTATCACATGTATCACTTGCTAGAGAATATAACTTAATATATGCCCTTATTAAAACTGATAAGTTAAAAGAAATTAATTATCCTTATACTGAAGTTCCAACTTCTTCCGCGGAAAATATTGAATTTTATAAATTAGATAATGCTTATGATTTAGTACTCAAAGAAGAAAACAATATACAAGAAATTGTATCTTTTGATGGAAAACAAGCTTGGTACCAGAATGGCAAACTTCATCGAGATAATGATTTGCCATCTGAAATTCATGCAGATGGTTCGCAATTATGGTATAAGAATGGAGAAAGACATCGTGATAACGATTTACCTGCTGTAATATTAGAAAATGGAAGAAAAGCTTGGTTTAAAAATGGAGTAAGATATTTCCCTAGCAAGACCATTTGGTAAATAGTTATAGCCGTAAGTTCAATTGGTAATCTCCGGAATCTTACACTAACATGTCATTATAAGTATGATTATTCCTCTTAGTTATACACCAATACAAATCATCGTACCAGATGATAAATACTGTGATACTATATTAAATATATGGGAAGATATCTATTATGCTAATAAAACTTCTTATTCTCATGTGTCAAAAGTGTCTTTAGCTAGGAGTTATAACTTAATATATGCTTTAATTAAAACTAAAAACTTAAATCTTCTTGATTATACTTACACTATAGTTCCACTTATTTCTGCGGAAAATATTGAATTCTATAAATTAGATAAACATATGCAATTAACACTCAGAAAAGAAAATATAAAAGAAATAAACTGTTATGATGGATCAATAGAATTTTATAAAAATGGTAGATGTCATAGAGATAACGATTTGCCAGCTATAATTTATGAAGATGGTTCACAAGAATGGTATAAACATGGAGAAATACATAGAGATAACGATTTACCTGCTGCAATTTATACAGATGGAACACAAGAATGGTATAAAAATGGAGAATTACACAGAGACAATGATTTACCAGCTATAATTTATACAGATGGTTCACAACTTTGGTATAAGAACGGAGAGGCTCATCGTGATAATGGTCTCCCTGCTGCAATCTATTCTAATAAAAAAAATAATGGTATGGAGTAAGATATGATTGTTCCTCCTAGTTATACACCAATACAAATCATCTCTCCAGATGATAGAAACTGTAATACTATATTAGAGATATGGAAGAATATCTATCTTACTAATCAAGATGCTTATTCTTATGTGTCCAAAGTGTCTTTATCTAGGATTTATAACTTAATATATGCTTTAATTAAAACTAAAAACTTAAATCTTATTAAGTTTCCTTACATTGTAATACCAACTTCTTCTGCGGAAAATATTGAATTCTATAAATTAAATAACATAAATCAGGAATACTTATCAGTAATTAAAGAGAAAAAAAATATAAAAGAAATAAACTGTTATGATGGATTGATAGAATTTTATAAAGATGGTAAACTTCATCGTGATAATGATTTTCCAGCTGTAATTAAATCTAACGGATCACAATTCTGGTATAAAGATGGATTAAGACATAGAGATAATAATTTGCCAGCTGTAATTTGTAGGGAAGGTTCACAATATTGGTATAAAGATGGTAAACTTCATCGTGATAACGATTTGCCAGCTGAAATTAATAGTGAGGGTTCACAATCTTGGTATAAGAATGGATTAAGACATCGAGATAATGATTTACCAGCTTTAATTTATGATAATGGAACACAATTCTGGTATAAAGATGGATTAAGACATACAGATAACGATTTACCTGCTGCAATTTATCATGATGGTACACAATCTTGGTATAAGAATAATAAACTACATCGTGATAATGACTCGCCTGCTATAATTTATCCAGATAGTACACAAGTTTGGTATAAAGATGGTAAAATACATCGTGATAATGATTTGCCAGCTATGATTTATTCTAGTGGATCACGATATTGGTATAAAGATGGATTAAGACACAGAGATAATGATTTACCTGCTTTAATCTGGAAAGATGGAAGAAAAGAATGGTATAAACATGGAGTAAAATATGCTTATCCCTCCTAACTATACACCTGTCCAATTCATCATACCAGATGATAAAGAATGTTCATCTGTACATTATAGATGGAATAATATATATTATACTAACAGAGATACTTATTCTTATGTATCATATGTTTCTCTTGCTAGAAAGTATAACTTAATATATGCTATTATTAAAACTGATAACTTAAATCTTCTTAATTATCTTTGCACTAAAGTTCCAATTTCTTCCGCTGAAAATATAGATTTCTATAAATTAAATAATAATATATGTTTAGTACTTAAAGAAGAAAATAACATGTTAGAAATAATTAATGCATCAGGTTCACAAGTTTGGCTTAAGAATGGTCAACTTCATCGAGATAATGATTTACCTGCTATAATTCATGCAGATGGAACACAAAAATGGTTTAAGAATGGAAAAGCTCATCGGGATAATGATTTGCCAGCTATAATAGAAACAGACGGAAGACAAGAATGGTACCGAAATGGAGTAAAGTATGGTAATTCCTACTAATTATACACCTATCCAATTCATCGTTCCAGATGATAAAGATTGCTATTCTATATATTACAGATGGAGGAATATCTATCTTACTAACAAAGACGAACATTCATATATCTCATATGTATCTCTTGCAAGAACTTATAATCTTATCTACACTCTTGTCAAAACTGATAACTTAAAACTTCTTAATTATACTTACACTGAGGTTCCACTTATTTCCGCGGGAAATATTGAATTTTATAAATTAAATAAAAATTATGAATTAATAACTAAAGAAGAAAATGATATACAAGAAGTAATAAATTCATCAAAAGACCAATTATGGTATAAACATGATAAACTCCATAGAGATAACGACTTGCCTGCCATAATTTATTCTAATGGAACACAAGAATGGTTTAAACATGATAAACTCCATAGAGATAACGACTTGCCTGCTATAATTTATCCAGATGGAAGACAAGAATGGTACCAGAATAACCAACTTCATCGTGATAATGATTTACCTGCTTTAATTCTTCCTAAGGGTTCACAATTCTGGTATAAAAATGGAGTACAATATAATTATCCATCCTAACTATACACCTGTCCAAATCACATAAAACTTTAATCTATCTCAATACGAAAGAATAACCATGAGCCAAGATGTAACAAAAATAGCTATTCGACTCCCTCTTCCTGAATTAGATGGAAAAACACCACAAGAGAGATTGAATCACTTAAAGCCTATCCTCGGAGAGCCAATAGATATAGAAGAATATGACGGAACACTAATATACTTTAACTATAAAAATTATGAATTTGTAACTAAAGATGAAAATAGATATGCTGTAGACCTGATATTGTCCGAAGATAATTCTTATAATCATCAAAGATTAGCAATAAAAATTGGCAACCTAATCGAAAAAATAGATTCTTTCGCAGAGAAATTTGGTCACAAAGGTCAAGAATGCTTAATCGTTGCATCGACTTGGTATAATGGCGGAGACGAGCCTGTAGAGTTTTGAAGATAACTCCGGAATTTTATACTAATCTATCATTATAAGTATGATAATCCCTCCTGATTATACACCTGTCCAATTCATCGTTCCAGATGATAAAGATTGCTATTCTATACTTTATAGATGGAAGAGTATCTATTATGCTAACAAAGATACTTATTCAGCTGTATCACACCTATCTCTTGCTAGAACTTATAATCTTATCTACGCTCTTATTAAAACTGATAACTTAAATCTTATTAAATATCTTTACACTGAAGTTCCACTTATTTCCGCGGGAAATATAAACTTTTATAAATTAAATAAAAATTCAGAATTAATACTTAAAGAAGAAAATCATATAAAAGAAATTATAACTTTTGATGGAACAGAAGAATGGTTTAAAGATGGTAAACAACATAGAGATAATGACTTACCTGCTTTAATTAACTTATATGGTTCACAAGAATGGTTTAAAGATGGGCTAAGACATAGAGATAATGGCTTACCAGCTCTAGTCTGTGAAGATGGAACACAAGAATGGTATCAAAATGGTAATCTTCATCGTGATAACGATTTACCATCTATAATTTATTCTAATGGAACACAAGAATGGCATAAAAATAACCAACTTAATCGAGATAATGACTTACCTGCTGTAACTCATGTAGATGGTACAAAACTCTGGTATAAAGATGGCAAACTTCATCGTGACAACGATTTACCTGCTGTAATTTATTCTAATGGAACACAGGAATGGTATCAAAATGGAGTAAAGCATGATTATTCCTACTGATTACACACCAGTCCAATTCGCAATTCCAGATGATGGGGAATGTGGTACTATATTAAGTATATGGCAAAATATCTATTCTATTAACATTGATGATTATTCATATGTATCACATGTATCTCTTGCTAGAGAATATAACTTAATATATGCTTTAATTAAAACTGATAACTTAAAATATCTTAAATATCCTTACACTGAAGTTCCACTTATTTCCTCGGGAAATATTGAATTTTATAAGTTAAATTATGATCTTCAATTAGTACTTAAAGAAGAAAATAACCTGTTAGAAATAATCTATTTTGATGGTACACAAGAATGGTATAAAAATGATAGACTACATCGTTATAAAGATTTGCCTGCTATAATTTATCCAGATGGATCACAAGTCTGGTATAAAAATGGAAAATGTCATAGAGATAATAATAAGCCTGCTGTAATTTGTAAAGATGGAAAACAAGAATGGTATAAGAATGGATTAAGACATAGAGATAATGATTTACCAGCTGTAATTTATCATGATGGATCGCAAGCTTGGTATAAAGATGGTAAACTTCATCGTGATAATGACTCGCCATCTGTAATCAATGATGAGGGAACACAAGTTTGGTATAAAGATGGATTAATCCATCGTGATAATGATTTACCTGCTATAATTTATTCTAATGGAAGAAAACTTTGGTATAAACATGGAGTACTATATGATAATCCCTACTGATTATACACCAGTCCAAATCATAATTCCAGATAATGGGGAATGCTATACTATATTAAATATATGGCAAAATATCTATTCTATTAACATTGATGATTATTCTTATATCTCACACCTATCTCTTGCTAGAGAATATAACTTAATATATGCTTTAATTAAAACTGATAACTTAAAATTTCTTAATTCTCCTTACACTGAAGTTCCACTTATTTCCTCGGGAAATATAAACTTTTATAAGTTAAATTATGATCTTCAATTAGTACTTAAAGAAGAAAATAACCTGTTAGAAATAATTTATTTTGATGGTACACAAGAATGGTATGAAGATGCTAAACTTCATCGAGATAACGATTTGCCTGCTGTAATTTATCATGATGGAACACAATTATGGTATAAAAATGGAAAATGTCATCGTGATAACGATTTACCTGCTGCAATTTGTACAGATGGATCAAAAGAATGGTATAAGAATGGATTAAGACATAGAGATAACGACTTGCCTGCTGTAATTCATCCTAATGGAAAACAAGCTTGGTATCAGAATGGAGAGGTTCATCGTGATAATGGCCTCCCTGCCTGTAATTAATTCTAATAAAAAATAATGGTATAGAGTAAGATATGATTGTTCCTCCTAGTTATACACCTGTTCAATTCATCGTTCCAGATGATGGATATTGTTCATCTTTATATCATAGATGGAAGACTATATATTTTACTAACCAAGATATTTATTCTTATGTATCACATATATATCTTGCTAGAACTTATAACTTAATATATTCTCTTATCAAAACTGATAACTTAAATCTTCTTAATTATCCTTACACTGAAGTTCCAATTTCTTCCGCGGAAAATATTGAATTTTATAAATTAAATGAATATAATGAATTAACACTTAAAGAAGAAAATAATACATTAGAATTAATTAATTATGCAGGAACACAAGAATGGTACCAAAATAACCAAAGACATCGTGATAATGATTTACCTGCTGTAATTCGTGCAGATGGAACACAATTATGGTATAAAGATGGCAAGCCCAATCGTGATAATGATCTCCCTGCTGTAATAGAAGCAGATGGAACACAATCTTGGTATAAGAATGGAGAACTTCATCGTGATAACGATTTGCCAGCTATAATATTTAATAATGGAACACAAAAATGGTATAAGAACGGTAAATTACATCGTGACAATGGGTTACCTGCTTTAATCGGTAAAGATTGTAGACAATATTGGTTCAAACATGGAGTAAGATATCCTAATCCATATTAATTCATCCTAATTACAATCTCCGGAATACTACACTAATCTGTCATTATAAGTATGATAATCCCTACTGATTATACACCAATACAAATCGCTGTCCCAGATGATGGGGATTGCGAATCTATAGATTGTATATGGGATGCTATTTATTCTACTAACCAAGATATTTATTCTTATATCTCACACCTATCTCTTGCTAGAGAATATAACTTAATATATGCTTTAATTAAAACTGATAACTTAAAATTTCTTAATTCTCCTTACACTGTAGTTCCACTTATTTCAGCAGAAAATATAAACTTTTATAAATTAGAAAACTCTCACTTAGTACTTAAAGAAGAAAACAATATAAAAGAAATTGTAGATTTTGAGGGATCACAAGTTTGGTATAAAAACGGAGAATTTCATCGTGATAATGATTTGCCTGCTATAATAGAAACAGACGGAACAAAATACTGGTACCAGAATGGAAAATATCATAGAGATAATGATTTACCTGCTTTAATTATTCCTAATGGTTCACAATTCTGGTATAAGAACGGTCAATCTCATAGAGATAATGATTTGCCAGCTATAATTCATCCAGATGGTTCACAATTTTGTTATAAAAATGGAGAAAGACATCGTGATAACGATTTACCTGCTGTAATTCTTCATAATGGAACACAAGAATGGTATAAAGATGGTAAACTACATAGAGATAATGATTTACCTGCTTTAATCTGTAAAGATGGAAGAAAAGAATGGTGGAAAAATGGAGTACAATATGCTAATCCCTCCTGATTATACACCAATACAAGTCATCGTACCAAATGATAAACTATGTATGTCTATATATAATATATGGAAGAATATCTATTCTACTAATGAAACTTTTTACTCTTATGTATCTTGCATATCTCTTGCGAAAAAGTATAACTTAATATATACTTTTATTAAAACTGATAAGTTAAAAGAAATTAATTTTCCTTACACTGAAGTTCCAATTTCTTCCGCGGGAAATATTGAATTTTATAAATTAAATGAAAATAATTATTTAGTACTTAAAGAAGAAAACAATATAAAAGAAATTGTAACTTTTGATGGTTCACAATCTTGGTACCAGAATGGCAAACTTCATCGTGATAACGATTTACCTGCTTTAATTCTTCCTAATGGTTCACAATTCTGGTATAAAAATGGAGAATTTCATCGAGATAGCGATTTGCCTGCTTTAGTTTATTCTAATGGAAGACAAGAATGGTACCAGAATGGTAGGATATATCGTGACAATGGGTTACCAGCTATAATTACTGCTAATGGAACACAGTATTGGTATAAAAACGGAGAATTACATCGTGATAACGATTTACCTGCTGTAATTAATCCAGATGGAAGAAAACTTTGGTATAAAAACGGTATAATATATGATTATCCCTCTTAATTACCATCTCCGGAATACTACTAATCTGTTATTATAAGTATGGCAATTCCTCCTAACTATACACCTGTCAAAATCACCGTTCCAGATGATGGAAAATGCATATCTGTATATCATATATGGAAGACTATCTATTATACTAATCAAGATACTTTTTCCTATATCTCATGTATATCTCTTGCTAGAACTTATAACTTAATATATGCTCTTATTAAAACTAAAAACTTAAAACTTCTTAATTCTCCTTACACTAAAGTTCCAACTTCTTCCGCTGAAAATATTGAATTTTATAAATTAAATAATAATATATGTTTAATACTTAAAGAAGAAAACAATATACAAGAAATTATAACTTTTGATGGAACACAATTCTGGTATAAAGATGGTAAGCAACATAGAGATAATGATCTCCCTGCTATAATTTATACAGATAGTACACAAATCTGGTTAAAGAATGGGTCATGTCATCGTGATAACGATTTACCTGCTTTAATTTATTCTAATGGAACACAATATTGGTATAAAGATGGTAATCTTCATCGAGATAACGACTTACCTGCTGCAATTTATGAAGATGGAACACAAGAATATTATCAAAATGGAGTACAATATGATTATCCCTCCTGATTATACTCCAATACAATTTATCGTACCAGATGATAAACAATGTACAACTATATTTTATATATGGGATGCTATCTATTCTACTAACCAAGATACTTATTCATATATATCTCATGTATCACTTGCTAGAAAGTATAACTTAATATATTCTCTTATTAAAACTAAAAACTTAAAACTTCTTAAATATCCTTATACTACTGTTCCAACTTCTTCCGCGGGAAATATTGAATTTTATAAATTAAATAAAAATTATCATTTAATACTTAAAGAAGAAAATGATATACAAGAAGCAACAGATACGCATGGAACACAATTCTGGTTTAAGAATGGAGAAATGCATAGAGACAAAGATTTGCCAGCTATAATATTTTATAATGGAACACAATATTGGTATAAAAACGGATTGATCCATCGAGATAATAATCTCCCTGCTATGATTTGTTCAGATGGTATGCAAAAATGGTATAAAAATGGAATACAATATACTAATCCATCTAATTACAATCTCCGGAATTCTATCTAAATTTTCATTATAAGTATGATAATCCCTCCTCATTATACACCTGTCCAGATCACTGTCCCAAACGACAGAAGATGTCATACCATTCAACGCATATGGGATCATATTAAATATGTTAATAGAATATATGTTAATAAATTAGCAAAATCTTTTTTTCTCATATCTCATGCATATCTTGCTAGAAAGTATAACTTAATCTACACTGTTATTAAAACTGATAACTTAAATTTTCTTAAATTTCCTTACACTGTAATACCAACTTCTTCTGCTGAAAATATAGATTTATACAAATTAGATGATAATAGATTAATACTTAAAGATAATAAAAATATAAGTGGATTTGTATATTATACTGGTAAGGAAGAATGGTATAAAGATGGATTAAGACATAGAGATAATGACTTACCAGCTGAAATTAATAATGAGGGTTCACAATCTTGGTATAAAGATGGAATAAGACATCGAGATAATGATTTACCAGCTATAATTTATCATAATGGAAAAAAAGAATGGTATCAAAATGGCAAACTTCATCGTGATAACGATTTACCAGCTGTAATCAAATCTAACGGATCACAAGAATGGTATAAAGATGGATTAAGACACAGAGATAATAACTTACCTTCTGTAATAAAAATCAATGGTACAAAACTCTGGTATAAAAACGGTAAAAAGTATGCTAATCCCTCCTAACTATACACCTGTCCAATTCGTCATACCAGATGATAGAATCTGTTCATCTGTATATCATAGATGGGAGAATATCTATCTTACTAATCAAGATACTTATTCATATATATCATATGTTTCTCTCGCTAGAACTTATAACTTAATATATGCTTTAGTTAGAACTGATAAGTTAAAAATTCTTAAATATCTTTACACTGTAATACCAACGTCTTCCGCGGGAAATATTGAATTTTATAAATTAAATAAATATAATGAATTAATACTTAAAGAAGAAAACAATATACAAGAAATTGTAGTTTTTGATGGTTCACAATTCTGGTATAAAGATGGTTATCTTCATAGAGATAGTGATTTACCTGCTTTAATTTATTCTAATGGAAGAAAAGAATGGTATCAAAATGGAATTAAACACAGAGATAACAATTTACCTGCTATAATTCGTACAGATGGATCACAAGAATGGTACAGAAATGGATTAAGATATCCTAGGCCATCATAAATACAATCTCCGGAATTTTATACTAATCTATCATTATAAGTATGATTATCCCTCCTAATTATACACCAATACAAATATCTGTCCCAGATGATAAAGAATGTTCATCTATATATAATATATGGAATAATATATATTTTATTAACATTGATGATTATTCATATATCTCACACCGATCACTTGCAGTAAAGTATAATTTAATATATACTATTATTAGAACTGATAACTTAAAACTTCTTAAATTTCCTTATACTGTAATACCACTTATTTCCGCGGAAAATATAAACTTTTATAAATTAAATTATGGTATTCATTTATTACTTAAAGAAGAAAAAGATATACAAGAAATAATAGCTTTTGAGGGAACACAAAAATGGTATAAAGATGGTTATCTTCATCGTGATAACGATTTACCTGCTGTAATTCGTCCAGATGGTACACAGGCCTGGTACCAGAATGGAAAATATCATAGAGATAATAACTTACCAGCTGTAATTTATATAAGCGGAACAAAATATTGGTATAAAAATGGAGTACAATATGATTATCCCTACTAATTATACTCCTGTCCAAATCACTGTCCCAGATAATGGAGATTGTTTAACTATACTTCATATATGGCAAGATATCTATCTTACTAACAGAGATATTTATTCTTATGTATCATATATATCTCTTGCTAGAACTTATAACTTAATATATACTTTTATCAAAACTGATAATTTAAAAGAAATTAATTATTATTATCCTTACACTGTAATACCAATTTCTTCCGCTGAAAATATAAACTTTTATAAATTAAATGAATATAATGAATTAATACTTAAAGAAGAAAAT
>Ga0163144_10017045_pt1 | contig 14829 bp, 11 predicted proteins | sample OliLak19BULKMAT1_FD_123175 | JGI IMG/M metagenome (GOLD analysis project Ga0163144, IMG submission 123175) | Freshwater microbial mat bacterial communities from Lake Vanda, McMurdo Dry Valleys, Antarctica - Oligotrophic Lake LV.19.BULKMAT1 | ecosystem: Environmental > Aquatic > Freshwater >... | reverse complement strand
CTCAAGAAAATCTATCCTCAGGAGCATTCGGAATTGGCGCTCGAAGTGGCCGCGAACGGGGCGCTCATCACCGAATCGAGCATGCGCATGGAGCCGATGGCGGGATTGTTTCCGGCCCGCAACCGCATTATCAGCGGGCTGAGCCGAGGCATCGTCGTCATCGAGGCAGATGAAAAAAGCGGAGCGCTCATTACCGCCCGCCATGCCCTGGAGCAAGGGCGCGAGGTCTTCACCATTCCCGGTCCCGTGGACGGCGGGACATGGAGCGGAAACCACAGACTATTGCGCCAGGGAGCGCGCTTCGTGCGCAACGCTCGGGACGTGCTCGAAGACTTGGACGCCTTGCCGCCGCTGATCGAAAACGCGACGACGCTACCCACAAGCGCCCCTCCGCCAACATTAACCGGCGAAGCGCTTGCGGTATGGGAGATGTTGAGCGAAACGCGAACGATCGATGAGATTGCCGAAACGCTCGCCAAAGGCGTGGGCGCGCTTACCGGACTGCTAATGCAATTGGAGCTGAAAGGCGTCATCAAGCGTTTGCCGGGGAACGCCTACGAACGGAGCCGTTGATTGTTAGCACCCAAGTTAGCACGACGCGCAAGCGAGTGAGCGTTGCGGCCGCGCGAAGGAGTGAACCCACTCGCTCGCGCTTCGTGCTAACAAGACATCAATTCGCGACGATGCGTTCCGGGGATTTTCCTCGGGCCGCTTCGAGGCCTTCCTCAGCGGCGCGGAGGAGGGCGACCGCGGTGCGGCGTTGGTCACCGGCGCTGGCCAGGCCAAAGTAGGCGCGCGGCGTGGTGTGCGGGCCGTTCAAATCCTCGACCGGATGTTCGATCACCTTCTGAATGCGGCGCACGCAATTGAGGCCGCCGGTCGGAGGCGTGTGCACCATGAGCAGCAGAAAGCCATTTTGGCCGTATTGCCCGGCGACGTCGCTTTTTCGTTTGCCGCGCACGATGGCGTCGACGGCCCAATGAGGCAGATTGCCTTCCGTGTCCTCGACGCTGAGTTCGCCGATGGCAAGGCTAAGGGGAACCTTATGCCGTTCGGCGCGGGAAAGTTCTTCCTGCAAACGGTCCATCATGTAGCGTTGCGAAAACCAGGGCGTGTCGCCGCCCGTGGGTGCGACCCGCCACATCACGTTGACGAGGCGATCGACATGCCGACGACTTTGATTGAGCCGTTCGCGCGTCAGGGCTAGGTTCTGCTCGACGTGATGGCAATGCAACACGCGCTCAAGAGCCCTGGCGAGCAAAATGGGATGCGCGATCACCTCCTCGGCGGAAAGGCACATGCTCGCGCCGAGTTCATACGCACGGGCCGAAGCAAGCCCCCCCGTGGCCGACAGAAAGACGACGGGCAGATGCTTGTTCCAAACGAGCCAGGAGAGACCCTGTCCGCCCTCGTTTTCCATGAGATCCTGGTGAACAACCAGGACGTCGCACGGATCGAATTGTAAGTTGAAACGCGCTTGCGTGAAGCTGCCGGCTTCAATGACTTCCCAATCATTAAGGAAGCGGCTCTGAAACAGCGCCCGCATGGATTCTTGTTTGTCCGGATGGGCCGCGATCATGACGCGGCGAATATCGCTTGTCCCGCTCATGCCTCTGTACTCCGAAGTTGCCCGAGAGAATTGGAGAAAAGACAGACTACCCCAAGCGATGGGGGCAGAGCGAGAGAGACTGCCCGCCTTGCCTGGGTTTTCTTGTTGACGCAGCTTCACCAATCGGTGCGATTGGTAAGGGTGGCGCAGACGGAGTTTATGGATTATTGATGCGAATCGTGTTGTGCAAACCCGCTTGATCACGGATTTGTCTCGTACGGCTCGGGCAGGCCAATGCGCGCGTATGTGTTTGCAAATTGCTGGGCCATGTGTTCGCGATAAGGCGTCTCTAAGCGACAGACGCGCTTGCCCTGACTAATTAACGTTTCCAGTATGAGACGCGGGACAGTATGCAGATTTCGCAGATCCACGATGGATTCGGCAAGCTCCGCCTCGCTGTATTCCGGGAGAAAATACCAACCGAATACCTGGTGGCGACGAACCCGCTCGCGAATGAGAGACGCTTTCAAGATCTGTTGCTCGACCAGAACTTGAGCGGCATGCACAATAGCAACCACGGCGCGTGTGGTTGTGATGTTCGCCAAATCGCAAGCCTGGGTCACCACCACGACCCGCGCCCGCCAGCGCGTTGGCTCGGCATCCAACTCGACCAGCGGCGCGGTGCATTCGAGACCAAAGATCGGACAATTATCCAACACGTCTCCCTGAGACAACGGTTCGTCCGGTCGAGGCCGTCTGTAGATCATGTCGTTCTCAATCGGCAACAATGGGAGGATCTGGAAGCAAAACCCTGCCTTCTCGCGATTTGATGCGTGCGGAAACGCCGGGCGGCATGGCCAGTTCAATAGACGCCCCCCGCTCATCGGATTCCACCACCTCATCGGGGACCAATGGCGAGAACGCGCAGCGTTTCGTGGCTGCGGCAAGTTCCGCAACCTCCACGCGAAGTCGAACACGCGTGCCGTCTGCCAATTCGACCGCCTGTTGCGGTGTGAATTTTCCGTTTTGAAATATCGCGGTGATGATGTCCACGGTTGGCTGCTCGCGGTGGCTTGTCTGTTCGAGTTTAATGCCCGGCGTTATTGTAACCGCGCGGCCCGACGCAACAACATCGCAGTTCAAATCCGCCCTCAGAATATGTGTCCCCTTACGGCCGGATCACCCGCGGAATTTCCCACTGTTCGTCGAAGCGGAGCGCCTCGCGGGCCGCGCTCCGTTCCATTCGTGTCTGTCCGCTGGGTTACGGAATCATCCAAGTAAAAACATACGCCTGCAACATGATAAGCACCCCCATTAAAACCGCGAGGATGATGCTGTGCCAAAAGACGAAGCGGAGGATGGGGCCTTCTTGGCCGTGTTGGCCGGTGGCGACGGCGGCGACGACGATGCTTTGGGCGTCGATCATTTTGCCCATGACGCCGCCGGTGCTGTTCGCGGTGGCCAGGAGAATGCCGGCTTGGCTTTCCGTGAGCGGCAGATAGCCTTGCTGCACCAGTTGTCCGGCGGTGATGGTTTGCAGGCTGCCGAAGAGGGCGTTGGACGACGTATCCGAGCCGGTGAGGGCGACGCCGAGCCAGCCCAGCAAGGCGGCGAAGAGGGGATAGAAATAACCGGTATGGGTGAAGGCCAGGCCGAGGGTGGAATCCATGCCGCTGTAGCGTGTGGTGAAGGCGATGGCGAGCATGCAGGCGATCGTGAAAAGGGGCCAGAGCATTTTTCGGAGCGTCAGGGCGAATACGGAGAACACCACCGAGGGCGGCGTTCGCAGCCAAAGCGCGGTCAATAGGGCGGCAAGGAAGATGCTCGTGCCTGTCGTGGAAATCCAGTTGAATTCGTAGACGGCGGCCTCGGTCTCCCGTTCGCGCACGACCGGCTTATCCCGAGCGACACGATTGTGCAGCAGCGGCACTTTAGCCATTACGAGGCCGGGTTCGATACGCACTGCGTCGTCGCCAGCGCGAAACTCCTTGCGTAGAGACTGTGTGGGAGCGCCAAGAACGGTCTTCACTTGCGGCAGGCCCCAGAGGAAGACGAGGACGGTCAACAGAATCCACGGTACCCAGGCATGGAGGATTTGCAGCTTGGTGTAGGTTGCGGCCGGTTCGGCGTCTTCGTTTGTTTCCGTTGCGTGTGCGTCGCGTTCCTCGGCAAACTTCCACGTTTCCTTCGGTTGCCAGAAGCGCAGGAAGACGGCGAGGCTGATGAGCGACACCAGGCCGCCGGCGACATCGACCAGCCAGGGGCCGTGATAGTTGGCGACCGCGAACTGGACGGCCGCGAAAGTGCCGCCGCACACGAGCAGCGCGGGCCAAACGCCGACGACGCCCTTCCAACCGGCCATCACCCAAACCAGCCAAACGGGGACGATGAGCGAAAAGAACGGAAGCTGTCGGCCTGCCATCGCGCTCAGGGTGAGGGCGTCGATCTTGGTGACGTTTTCGAGCGTAAGGATCGGCGTGCCCAGGGCGCCGAATGCCACGGGCGAGGTGTTGGCGAGCAGGGCGAGACCGGCGGCATAAAGAGGCCGAAAGCCCGCGCCCATCATCAAAGCGGCCGAGATGGCGACGGGGGTTCCGAAACCCGCCGCCCCCTCGACGAAAGCGCCGAAGCAGAACGCGATGAGCAGCGCCTGAATGCGGCGATCATCGGACAAGGAGGCGACGGAATGTTTGACGACGTCGAACGTACCCGCTCGAACCGTCAGGTTATAGAGGAAGATGGCGGCGAAGACGATCCAGCCGATCGGCATCAGCCCAAAGGCGGCGCCGTTGCCGGCTGCGGCGAACATCGTCCCCGCCCAGACGCCGACGCTTTCGCGCTCCGTCGATCCGGGAACCAGCGGCACATAAGCGAAGATCGCGATGAGGAGCGCTGCGACCAGGCCCGCCAGCGCCGCCATGTGCGCCGAGACACGGCCCGAGGCGAGCAGACCAAGCAACAAGATCGGCGGCACCGCGGCCAGCAGCGTCGATAACCAGGGTGAACCAAGCGGGTCGTAGAGCTGAATCCAGGGCGTCGGGTCGGGCATCGGCAAAACCTGTCTTCGAGAAAAAAGTCTTTCTTGCTTGCATCGCGGCGGGAGCGGTCTACAATCGCGACATTCTACAACCGCCGGCAACGTAAGTCGCCCGACTTCCGCGATTGTGCGATATCGACTCTCTCCAACGAAATCGAACCTTCCATGCTCTTCGCTTTCTATCAGCAATATCTCGATCCTCTCGCGGACAAAGTACCCTGGTCGCGAATCTTCTCGACTGTAATCTCCGCCTTGCCCGTTCTAGTGCTCTTTTGGCTGCTCGTGCCCCGGCGCTGGATCGCCTATAAGGCAGGCGCCGCAGGCGCTTTCACGGCGATCGTGCTCGCGATCCTCGCCTACGACATGCCGGCGGATATGGCCGTCTGGTCGTTCATCAGCGGGGCTCTCTTCGGACTGTTGCCTGTCGGCTGGACCATCTTCTGCGCGATGCTGCTCTACAATATCACGGTCGAGACAGGCCAGTTCACGATCATCCGCCGCAGCGTCGCCGGCATCTCAGCCGACGCGCGGATCCAGGCGATCCTGATCGGCTTCTCCTTCGGCGCCTTCCTCGAAGGCGCGGCCGGCGGCGGCACGCCCGTGGCGATTTGCGGCGCGATCATGGTCGGCCTCGGCTTCAACCCCTTTCTCGCGGCCGTGCTCTGCCTCATCGCGAATACCTCGCCCGTCGCTTACGGCGGCCTGGGCACGCCGCTCCTTGTCCTCAGCGGCGTGACCGACATCCCCGCGGAAACCCTCAGCACCATGGCCGGGCATCAGCTGCCGTTTCTGTCGATCATCATCCCTTTATGGATGGTCCGCTTGATGTGTCCCTGGAAACGCACGTTGGAAATCTGGCCAGCCCTCGCCGTCGCCGGCGGATCCTTCGCGATCTTCCAGTACTTCTTCGCCACCATGCATGATTGGGTCGAGGGCTTGCGGCTCTACCCCATGACCGACATCGGCGGCGGCATCTTCTCCCTCGTCGTCACCGCGATCTTCCTCCGCTTCTGGAAGCCCAAGAACGAGTGGCGCTTCGACACCCCGACCCTGACCCCCGAGCCGCCCAAACCGAATGTTCAACCCGCCGCCCACGATCCCCACGGCGAAGCCGCCTTGCTCTTCAGCCAGGAATCTAGCGACAAAGACGCCGAGACCAAACCCCTTACCTTTGGCAATGTCTCTCTCGCTTGGATGCCCTTCGTCCTCATGTCGATATTCTTGATGCTGACCGGCATCGTCCGCGAGAAGGAGGGTTCGACAAACTTCGTCGGGGCCGGACGTGTCGAGATCTTCGGCATCGAGGGCTTCACCACCAACTACGGCGTCGCGATCCCAACTTTGCACTTGGAGTCCAAACGCGATCCGAGCTTGGAAGAGGAACGCTTCGATCCCAAAACAGGTGTGAAGCTGCCCCAACGTTCCGAAGCCGCCATCTTCAACTTCGCCTGGCTCACCGCCCCGGGCTCCGCTGTCTTTTTCGCCGCCCTCGCCTCGATAGTGATGCTGCGGATGAACGGCGCGCAGATCGGCCGCGTCATCAAACGCACTTTCCTGCAAATGAAGATCCCCATCCCGACCATCGCTTTCATGCTCGGCCTCAGCTACGTCACGCGCTATTCCGGTATGGACGCGACACTCGGCTACGCCTTTTCCTACACCGGCGTTCTCTACCCCTTCTTCGCCGCCATCCTCGGCTGGCTAGGCGTCTTCCTCACCGGCACCGACGCCGGCAGCAACGCCCTCTTCGGCAGCCTGCAAAAGATCACGGCCAGCGAAATCTATGGCGCCGATGGCGGCCCTTTCACCCATCTCACCGAGGGCCAGGCCCAAGTCTTGATCTGCACCGCCAACAGCACCGGCGGCGTCATGGGCAAGATGATCGACGCCCAAAGCATCTGCGTCGCCACCGCCGCCACCAACCAACTCGGCCGGGAAGCCGACATCTTCAAGGCCGTCGTCTGGCACTCGATCATCCTCGCCGCCATCGTCGGCACGATCACACTGCTGCAAGCGTATGTCTACCCGTTCACGCTGATGGTGCCGATGCCGCCGACGGCACCCTAATTGCCGACTTTGGACGCTGCTGGATAGTATGCGAGACGTGTGTTTAACGAATGGTGTAATTGATCGAAGGTGATGCAACTGATCGGATGTGAATCGACAATAACCTTTTCGGTGCGCCACGCCAGGCGAACGCGGTCGGTTTCGGAAACCCCGGCATTTCGCCCGATTACGAGCAAACCTGAAAAGGAAATGTGCCCGCTTCCGAACTCTTTCTTGAATTTATCGGTCTTCTTGTAATCGTCCAATGTGTAGAACCAATCTACCAGTTGGCTGAAGCCGTGGTCAAAACGGGCGCTCCAATTCGTCGTGGAACGGCTGCGGACCTTTTTGAAAATGCTGCTGTCTCTGTCATCTTCAAACTCGATCACCAGGTATTCCTTTGTGGCACGATTCCCAACGACAAGGTCAGCGGAGTAGTCTCCCAAGAATGAGTATTCGTATGCAATTTCCGGCGCCGGCCCGATATCCGGGGCAAACGTGCCCAAAAAAGCCGAGAGTTGCCGTCGAGCCTTGAAGAATGGGAGAATGTCTCTTCGTTCAGAGAGTTCCGACTTGGTCTTGAGCAATTGGCCAAGAGCGCGTATTTCCTTGCCGCACTTGGCGGGGTTGTAGGCAATCTGCTCGAATACCGTGCCCACGCAGTTACTCCGCCTCCGCGAACTGGTCGATTGTCTCTTTCCGTGCGATATCGAGTACAGTGATGCTGTCGGCGTCTTTTTGAAAAAAAATCCGGATACCATCACTTGCTGTGAGCACGAAGACATCTTCGTTCGGCAAGCGGTGTGAGATCTTTTGTACGTGGGCGTCGTTATCCCAATTCTTCAAATGACCGAACCAGGCGTGCACACGTCGAAGTTCCTCGGGACGGAGCGTGCGAAGTGCGATATCAACTGATTGATTCGTACGGAGTTCCATTCTCATCCCCCAAATCAGGATCTTATCTATCCGATGATTATACTTGGCACGCTCCCGCCTCGCCAGAGCATTGGATCCTCACTTTAGGGTGGTTAACGCCGCCCGGCTCGCCACTATGTGGTTCACTTCCTCTTGGCTCGTCTTCGCGCCCTCGTTATAGTCCGCTCCAGCGCTAACGGACCCCGGCGTGAAGGAGAGCGGCGATGACACGACATACCTCGGTTCGACACCTTGCCCTGGCTTGCCTGGTTTGCCTTGCCCCCGCGCTCGCCCTCGCCGTCGACGTCGAGCGCCGCGAGTTCTCCATCCTCATCGACGGCAAGGAGAGCGGCATCTCCAACATGGTTCTCACCGTGCAGGACGACGGCACCACCGTCATGCAGGGCAACTGTACCGTCAAGTTCAGCAAGCTCCTCTTCAGCCACACCTTCCACATCGAAGCCACCGAATGGTGGAAGGACGGCAAGCTCATCGGCCTGGTATCCAAGAGTTCCCGCAACTCCAAGAAGACCGACCTCTCCGGCGCCGTCGACGGAGGCCAAATCCGCGTCCGCGTCAACGGCACGGACCGCACCATCCGCCCCGAAGCCTGGACCACCAGCTACTGGAAACTCGCCGACGCCAAGTTCCACAACAAACCCCTGCCCCTGCTCGACCCCGAGGACGGCAAAGAGTACAACGGCCAACTCAACTACGTCGGCACCGAACAACTGAGCGTCAACAAAGTCCCCCAAACCTGCTACCACTTCAAAGCCACCGGCGGCCCCCAACCCATCGACCTCTGGTACGACCGCTACCACCGCCTCGTCCGCCAAGAGTTCACCGAACAAGGCCACCGCGTCATCGTCCAACTCAACTTCGTCAAACGCTAACCGAACCACCACGACACCTCCGCCCACCACTACGACACGCCGTCTGTCGTAGTGGTTCTGGACGCATCGACTTACTTGCCAAAATCTTGCGACACGCCGCCGACCACTGCGACAGGAACGACACCTATGCCCCCCCTCGAAGCCCAGGTGGGTTTATCAAATCACCGAGAAGGACGGATAACGTTTTCGGTAGTAAATTCCCTTGCGGGCGCGCAGAAAATAATCCAGCCAGTATCCAGGCACGTCGCCTTTCAACAAAATCGCCTCCCTTACCGATTCGTCGCCAAATTCTTCCAGCACCCGCTTGACGAACCTCGGGCTGACCGAATCGGCATTGAAGAATCCGCGAATGACGTCCTCCTCGTCCTTGGTCAAGCCTTTCCCCTTTTTCTTTAGCCCTGCAATCAGAGACGTGAAGTGTGTCATGATTTCCTTGCCCTCCTCGGGATTGAGGAACACGCCCACGCCATCCTTCTGCTCAAGCAGGTCTTGCGGAATCTTCATTTCCGGGCGACCGTTCACCAGGCCGTATTTCTCAATGACCTTTTGCACTTCCTGCTTCGGCCTCGACTCCCAGTCCGATCGGAGTTCCTTCTGCCAGTCCGCCGCCATCGACAAGCCGTCGGGATAAACCACCAAGTCCTTGCCGTGGAACGCCAGCATCTTAGTGTGCAGCTCGGACGCTCGTTCCCTTACCTGGGTTTCGTACTCCTTCGAGTACCGGCAAACGATACTGGAGCTCTTGCTTTTCATCGTTCTAATCAGGTCACCGATATCAAACTGCGAGGCATCGCCCAAAAACTGCTGCTCTCCCGACCAGTACCACTCGCCACGCCACGGAGTCAGGCTTCCGAAGATGAGCTCCCCTCGCTTGAAGGGATGCCTTTGCATGTTGATCCTGATCCGATACGGCTGGTCATTGATGACGTTCACCGCCTGTAGCGTTTCGTTGCTGACCGAGACGAGCTTGTAGAAAGCGGCGTGGCGCTCGTACCAGCTCCGCAAGTCCTTGCGGTCGTCTTGGGAAATATCAAGGACGCCGGCCAAGATGTCAATGACTCCTAGCCCGGACCAAGGGGTACATTTCTGACAAACGAAGTCGTCAATCTGCCCGATGGCGATAGCAGCCCATCAACGAATAAAGGGTAGAGCAACCAAAGGAAGTGATGGAAACGATTGGGATGCAAGACCGCGCTTGCGTCACCGCCGTTGTCTGTGGCGACCAAAGGCAAGGCGGCGCCGAAAAACTCAGTGTTATATCGTTCGTACGCTTCCCAAATCGCAATAGCGTTGTGGAGGTCTTCCGCGAAATCGACCAGGATGCCGGCAACTTCGCCAAGCGATTCGGAATTCAAACGAAGGGTATCGTGGGAGAACTCACGCTGCGTGTCGGCGAGAACCCGACGAAGCTGCTCTACGGTCCGCGGAAGGTGCGAGTCACCTCGTCGCTCATACCCCAAAGGACGGTGTTTTGAATAGATCACGATGTTTCCTTAATGCCGATCCAGTACCGCTGCCTCATGCAAATCCATCCCCGCCCCGTTCACCCGCAGCCAAACTTTCCGCTCCTGGCCAGGCGAGAGACACAACTTGTACAGCTAGGCGCGTGTGGAATTGTTTGCGATTTTTCCGAGGCCGCTCGCCTCTATTGGCGATAGTTCCAATTTATGCTTTGCGCGCCTACTTGCCTACGTTCTCGCGAGCAGAACGTTGCCTGCGTCGAGCCATGCGGGATCCGGTGTATCCGCCCGATAAACCTGCTTTACGCTACGAGTCTGGAGCATGCTGAAGTCGTTCTGCTGAATGCGGGTTGGGTGCCTTGAGCACGCGGGATGCGGATGGTCGGTTTTCACCGCGTTTCATGCAAAGGACAGCCGCGTGGGTCGCGGTGATTTCGAGTTGAGTGCAGGCGGCGTCGGAACGGGCGGCCACTACGCGGCGATCAAGACCAGCGGATTCTTTCACGATGTCGCGCCAGGATAGGTCGATGGAATTGAACTCTTCGCGTCGCCTCCGGCGCCATCCGCCACGCGCCCCGGCTATTCGCCAAATGGCGCAGCGGTAAACGTGTTTGACTTCGCCCCCGAAATCGAAGCCCATTTTTTTGAAGCTTCGCCCGCGCTCGCAAGCATCCTCGGCATCGCGATCCCTCGAAAACGACCGCCGAAGGATTGCTCATTCCAAAGCAAACGCTGACCAAACTCATCGCCACGAATAGCCGCGTCCATTCCCACGATGGAATCGCCTCCTCGTTGGACGATCCGAAAATCGCGGCGTCGGTGTGTCGGACCGAATCGCGATAAGTTACTTGAGTTCAGAACCAGGCGGCCACATCAAAAGTTGGTTCGCGAGATGTCGACTTCCAGCAATACATAACAAGGAAATAGCAGCATGATACCCGGTGGTCGATTGCCGGGTAGTCCACACTGGTACGCGCCTGAGGCGCTCCGTACAAAAACCCTTCCAAGTCGGTTTCACACGTGGAGGAACATCGCATGTCGAGCTTCAGGCATTTGGTGATCGCTGTTGTTTGCTTATTGGCGCCTTCGTTTCCGCTTCTCGGGGCGGCAGGGGAAGAGGGCGACAAGTCCGGCAAGGCGCACATGGTCTTGCTCAATGACGCGAACACCGTGCAGGTGGAGTTTCGCATCGGGGCGGTAGGGAAGATCGGGATTGGGTTTAAGTTCGCGGACGGGAAGACGCAAACCTTGCTCGGAGTCGTGAAGGCCGACGTGATAAAGCGCACGGTTGAGAAGGACGGGAAGAAGGTGCCGGTGAGCACGCCGATGCCGGATGCGTTCGTTGAGTTCCGGGGCGCGGGCCTGGCGTTTCAGAATCATGTGCGGCCGAATCTCGTGCGTTACACGGAGCCGCAGCGCGAGGACTTGGTTAAGACCTGGGATGCGCTGCCAGCGGCGACGCAGCATTGGACGGCGCTGGAAGTTCGTGCGTTCGATGCGGGCGCGGGGCTTTGGATGGAAGGTCGATATTGCGGCCGCTTGGCCAGCGAGAGCAAACTCGTGGAGGTGAGCTTCCAGCTTGCGGAGGGGGGCGAGGTGCGTGGTCAGCAGAAATCGGTGCGACCCAATACCGGCCTGTTCCTGCCGCTCGAGGTGAAGCACATCGCCAGGCCGGGCGCCATGAAGGATGCGGCCGTGTCATTGAAACACGGGATGCAGCAGATCAAGGCGGTGCCGATGATCGTTGGCGCCGCGGCGAGCAATGCGGACGTCGGCGTGGTGAAGGAGATGCAAGGGCTGCGCGGGCTGGAGGAGAACCAGAACACCTCGCGCACGTCGCTGGATGGCATGAAGGAGTCGCTGCACTTTTCGGTGCCGCAGGCGTTTTACCATCGGGCCTGGGTGCTGTGTGCGGTGGAGGACGATGCGAAGAAGGACGCGGTGCTGACCACACGGCTGACGCGCTTTGGCGTATGGGGTCGCGGCGGCGCCATCGCGGATACGACGCTGACCTTGCCGCGTGGTGATGAGAAGCCCGGAGCGGGAGTTGAGGTGGTTGGTTCGGTGAACTACTCGGTGGATGGGAAGAAGATCACGTCGCCGCTTTACCTCGTGCAAGTGAATCTGAAGACGGGCGAGATTTTGGACACATTGGCAGAGACGAAGGATGCGTTTGCAGCGATGAAGATCGGGCCGTATCTGGACTTCGAGTTCCTAGGCAGGATGGGTGAACTCGCGCTGCAAGTGGATCGTCGGCGCAAACCGTTGCCGACATCGGTGAGCGCCGTGCATGTGTTTGGCGTGACGCTGGAGCGTTCGCCGGTGGAGCTTCGGCTGAAGCAAGCGCAACCCGGCAACATCTTCCACAACGACGAGGCGCCGGAGACAACGTTTACACTGCACGCGGAAGTCGGCGGTCGCTACACATTGCGCTGGGCGATCAGCGACGTGGCGGGCAAGGGGTTGCAGACTCAGGACAAGTCGGTTGCGATGAAGGCCGGCGAGGATGCCGACATCGCGTTGCCGCTCGCGTTGCCGGAACCGGGTTGGTATGGCCTGCGCGTCACGTTGTCGGATGCAAGTGGTCACGCGCTCTTCAAGCACGAAGCTGCATTTGCCTTGCTGGGCAAGGACACGCGCACCGCGGGCTATGAGTCGCCGTTTGGCACCTGGTGGTTCGGCAACGCGCATTACGCCACGAGCGACATCAATGTGGCCGGGCCGATGATGTTCAAGGCAGGCATGAGGCGAACAACCTCCTCTTGGACGAAGGCCACAGAGGCCGACCTGGCGCCGTGGAAGCTCACGCTCAATCAAATCCAGTGGCCATTTCGACTCATCGATCTGAACGACTGGCCGGCTGCCGAAGCGCGTGCGGAGAAGGCCATCAGCGCCATGCTCGTGCGTTTCCCGCATTGCAAATTCATCAACCTGTTTCACGAGAGCTACAATCCTGGCGCGTATCCTCCGGAGTTGTATGACGCCAAATATGAGCCGAAGGATGCGGCGTTGGCGCAACAGGAGGATCGGCTCTTCGAACTCGGCGTGAAGGCGGCGAAGTTCATCCGTGCGAAGTTCCCGCAGTTGAAGATCATCGCGGGCAACTCGGGTGGATCCTCGGGCATGATCGCCGTGCTGATGCGTCGCGGCTTTCCACGTGAACTCATCGACTACCTCGGCAGCGAGGCGTGTGGGCAATCCATTGCGCCCGAGAAACTCTCGCCGCACACGACGGCTGGCATCTGGCTCATGGGCGAAACGGCGCGGAAGTTCGGCTATGACCTGCCGATGAGCGGTTGCTTCGAGTTCACGTCACGCGCGGAGCGCGACATCGGCCCACAACGACTCGCGGAGTGGTATTCACGCGACATGCTCTTCGGTCTCGCGAATCGCTTCCCCACCATCTCGCCTGCTGGGCTAGAAGACGTCGGCAACTCCTACTACGACACGCTCTGGGGCGCAGCGGGCCTCTGCCAGCGCCGACCGCTGCATTACCCGAAGCCCGCGTATGTCGCGATGGCCACGCTCACGAAAGTGCTCGATAGCGTGAAGCTCGTGCGGCAGATGGATACCGGTTCGTCGAGCGTCTATGCGCTGGAGTTCGAGCGCGGCAACCAACGCATCTACGCATTCTGGACGCCGCGCGGTCAGTGCGAAATGGAGTTCGAGTGGAGCGCCGATACCGCCGTGACGAGCGTGAGTTTCTATGGCCCGTCATCGCCATTGAAGACGAAGGACAAACGCTTCACCGTCACCGCGAGCCCGGCGGTGAGCTATTTCGTCAGCCCCGTGACGGCGGCTCGGGTGAGCGCGGGGCGTCGCAGCTTCGATGCGCCGCCTGTGGGCGCCCAAGTCGTGAATCGCATGGATGACGTTGCGCGATGGCAGCTCGATCCCGCCGACCAGCCCATCACGGAACCAACTCGAAAACCCGGCAAGTTCGAGCTTCGCCAAGTGAACGACGCCGAGAAGGGCGCATGTCTTGAACTCGAATTGAAACGCGATGGGACCGTACCAGCGGTCGTAGGCGAATACACCGCGCTACGTTTGAAAGAGCCCGTGCTCATCCCCGGCAAGCCGCACAGCGTTGGAATGTGGGTGAAGGGAGATAGCAGTTGGGGTCGTGTGTTCTGGGAGATTACCGACGCGAAGGGCGAACGCTGGCGTTCCTCCGGCGGTTACGACGGCGGCGACTGGGCCAGCTACTCCTCCATTGATTTCGATGGCTGGTGCTTCATGACCTTCCCGCTCACCAACAACTCGCCCTTCAAACACATCGAGCCAGCTCCAGGCTTCGGCCAGTGGCAGCATCAGAACGGAGATGGGAAACTCGACTATCCGCTGAAGTTGACGGGACTCTTCATCGAGACGCATCGGCAATCCTTGAACCTCACGAAAATGGCCCCCGTGAAAGGCCACATCCGCTTGAAGGATGTGAGCGTGATCGGAGGTGCGAAGTAGCGCGGTCGCGATAGCTAAGAAATGCTTCTGATCGCTCACGCCACGACCAGCCCGTCCCCTTTTGAAATAATGTCGAGAGTAAGTGCGCGTCGGCCCAGGTCCAACTGCGTTCAGACAGAGAATCTGGCATAGCGGAGGGTTGCACATAACGCGGGCCACGCGGACCTGAGATTCTACACGGACGAAACATTTGCGCGCGTCGGTATTATCGACCGAAGAACGAACGACCGGATACCAGTTGGAACCCAGCTACGAAATAGTGTACGTCATGATGTCTAGAAAACACCCCAAGCAACATGGCTACGACGATTGCCCATGACCTTCCCCTCGGCACCGCGCGCCACTCCAAATTTTTCCCCGCCCGTTTCAATCCCCCACCACCCCAAACCCTCGGCAACTCCGCGCCTCTAAACACCTTTTCAAAGAACCGAAACCCCTCCGCGCGCTCCATGGATCGCGCCAAATACT
>Ga0163144_10017040_pt1 | contig 14831 bp, 13 predicted proteins | sample OliLak19BULKMAT1_FD_123175 | JGI IMG/M metagenome (GOLD analysis project Ga0163144, IMG submission 123175) | Freshwater microbial mat bacterial communities from Lake Vanda, McMurdo Dry Valleys, Antarctica - Oligotrophic Lake LV.19.BULKMAT1 | ecosystem: Environmental > Aquatic > Freshwater >... | reverse complement strand
TGGTGGCGGGGTCGTGGTGGTAGCCCGCGTAGCCCAGGCGGTTGCCGCTGGTGCCTTCGAGGCAAAGGCCTGCGCCCCAGCCCTCGTGGCCCGCGTTCCACGCCGCGGGGAAGAGGGATGTGTCGTCGGAGTCGTAGTCCATCTCAGGGGACGTCGGTGTTGCCCGTGGAGTTGTTCCAGTCGGCGCTGAACAGGCCGGTGTCGGTGCCGTCGATGCTTCCGTCGGCGTCGTAGTCTCCGAGGACGCGGGAACGCACACGGGCCTCGCCGTAGGCGGAGTACCTGATCCACTCGTTCACGCGGCCAGCGCTGTTTGTTATCGCGACCACGTCGTTGCGCCAGTTCTGGACGTCGTAGTGCCTCGTTTCGGGGGTGGGGTCCGCGGCGGCCGTCCAGGCCGTGGTTTCGTCGTGGTCGCGCAGGGCCGCCGGGTCGATGTACCTGCCGCCGCCCGTGTCGTTCAGTCCGGCATTCTGGCGCACGACGACTTCCTTGGGGTTGGTGTCGGTGGCGCGGAAAGGCCGCAGCCACGGGCCGTCATCCTAGCAGAATGGGCGGTGCGATCGCTGGCGGCAGCGCTGGCGTCGGCGCCGCCTCCGAGTGAAGCACGACCGCACACGCGATGGGCAGTCTGGTGCCCGATGGAGTCTGCTGCCAAAGGCGGGACGATCTCGGCCGTTGGAAGCCATCGGTTCTCGTTGAGACTGGACCCTGAGGTGGGGTCAAGACCATTGCCCGCAACGCACCCACTGGCTCTGCCGCAGATTCCCACCGGGAGGTCACCGGGAAGGCGAGGCGGCACACGCGTGCCGCGGTCGATTCGCTCCTTGGATGCGCGGCTGGCCGCGCGAAGAGCATGGATGCAGAGCGAGATGATCTGATTGATGGAAAAAAAAGCGGCCCCGCCATTCTGGCGGAGCCGCTTGCCTCGTGTTTGGAACGCCGCGTGGCGCGTGCCGGTGGACTCAGTTCCTTCGGATGATGCGGTTATTGATACCGAGGGGGTAGTCAAAGCCGGAGACGACCCCGCCCAGGCCCTGCGTGAGATAGTTGTAGAACGCGCGCTGGTACGTCACACCCAGGCGAACGAAGGGGACGTTGTTGAAGGGGTACTGATCGCCACCCTGGACGGCCAGGAAGTCGATGGTGGCGATGTTGATTCCGGGGGCGTTGGGAAGCACCACGCCGTTGGCCACCAGCACACGACCGTCGGCGAGGATGACGTCGCGGACACGCGTGCCCGGTGTGATGACGGTGTAGGGCGGGGCCGTGCCGCCGAGCACCTGGGGGGTGCCGTTGGCATCCCACACCAAGCGGACGCCCGAGAGGTGCGGGAAGCGTCCGTCGGCGCCGGCGACGTTGCTCACCGAGTTCTCGAGGATGACCTTGAAGTGGGCCGCGGAGACGTTGGGGACCAGCGTCAGGATGTTCGCGAACGTGAGCAGGTCGTAGGTGTACAGCTCGCTGATGGGCCCGGCGGCTCGGACGCTGTTGAGGCGAATGCCCCCGCCGTTCTGCAGCCCGATGTCCGGGATCGGCAGGCTGTTCGCCCGCGCGATGCGGTCGGCCTCCCAGAGTAACGAGTCGGCGACGAGGTTGCCGACGTTGGTCTCGCTGACACGGATCCCGAAGTTGTTCCGGGGAGCGGGCACTCCCGGAACGTTGCGACGGCTCTCGAGCGGGACGTTGCTGGTGGCGATGATGTTGACGGCCAGCGCGTCGTTGGCGGCTTGGATGGGATCGACGACGAGCAACTGGACCGTGGGGTCGGGGAGGACGGCGTCGGGGGCCAAGGCGCTCACCCGCTTGATGCCACTGAGCGATGCGTCGGTCGTGACGAGGTTGCCCTGCGCATCAAACCCGAGGGCCAGCCGGCCGAGGTACTTGTAGTCGCCGACGGTCGTCACGACGGGCACCTGTCGCCCCATGAGGTCGGTGGCCACCACGGGGTACGCGAACGATGCCACATCGCCGGGCACCAGAAGGTCGGTCGGAGCCGCGAGCAGCTCGCTGCCGCCGCCGGCGATGACGGCATCGACGCCCGTGAGCTGCGGGACCAGGGCGACCTCGCTGGCAAGGCCCTGCAGGTGGGTGCTGAGGATGATGATGTTGACGCCGCCCGCCGTGAGGGTGTTGATCTCGGACTGGACCGCGGCGGCGACCGGATTGACGATGGTGTTGCGTGGGCTCGAGATGAGCGGGAGGAGCTCGGTGGTGGCGCCGACGATGCCGACCTGACGCCCCTGGACCAAGACGACCTTGCTGCCCGCCAGCTTGCCGGCGGCGACCTGTGCCTGCAGACCCGGCTCGTTGACGAAGCTGAGATTCGCGGAGATGAAGGTGGTGTTAGTGGTGCCGGCGATGAGGTCGCGCAGGACGTCGGGGTTGCCGTCGAAGTCGTGGTTGCCCAGCGTCATGGCGCTGTAGCCGATCTGATCGAAGAGGATGCTGTCGTAGAAGGGAATCCCGTTGTTGATCGAGGCGTTCAGATTGACGCCTGGGAGGATGTTGTCGCCCGAGGAGACCATGACCCAACCCTGCGCCACGGCGTCCGGACGCGGGGTCGAGGCGACCGCTTTGAGCTGGTCGACGAGGGTCTTGAAGCGGGCCGCGCCACCAAAGCCGGCCTGCGTGCCGGTGAGCGGCAGCACCTTGGACTCGCCGTCGTTGTTGTGGAGGACGTGGAGCCAGAGGTCGATGGGGTCGCCACGCCCGTCGAAGCCCTTGGGCTTGGGCGAGACGGGCTTCTCAACCGGACCGAGCGCCACAGAGCGGTGAATGGGCTGGGCCGAGGCAGAGAGCGCACCGGTGCTAAGGCCCGCGAGCAGTGAGAGCGCGACGAGCGTCTGCGTGATCTTCATTGGAAGTTCCCTTTATGGTGGTGTCTGGTGTCTGGTGTCTGGTGGTCGTGCGTGGTCGAGTAGACCTGGTCTGACGTGGAGGAGGGCAGCGCGAGGGCCACTAAAAGTCAGCGTCGCCGGCGGCGGCCCGCCAGGACCGTGGCCCCTGCGAGGAGCGCGAGCGTCGAGGGCGACGGGATGAACGCCAGCCCCGAGAAGCCGCCGAGACCGTGCGGGCCCAGGAGCGCGGCGGCGCCGGTGCCGGTGTTGATCGAGTAGAGGCTGCTCCCATCGGTCATGTACCACGCCCCGCCGCCGACGGTCGCCGTCAGCCCGGCCACGGTGGGGGCGTTGGTCCCGGTCAGGCCGATGACCGACGCGGCGCCCGTCGCGGAGTTGAACGCGACCAGCTCGTCGGGGCCGGGGCCGTTGAGCGCGAGCCCGAGGAGCTGGGTTCCGCCGAAGTCGAGGCCCGAGATATCCGCGCCCGGGGCCAGCAGCGAGGGGCCCACCTGCTGCCATGCCGCGCCGTTCCAGGCGTGGAGGTTGTCAAAGATGGATGTGTAGGCCGTCCCGCCGGAGAAGGCCGCGGAGCCTTCGGACACACCGAAGCCGGTGCTGATGGCCAGCGTGGCGGCACCGCTCGCGGTGTTCAGCTCAAACAGGTTGCCCGAGACTGTCAGCGCCATCAGGCGGCCCGAGGCCCCGTCGAAGTCGAGCCCGGCGATCTGCCGAAGGCCGGTGCTGCCCACCAGCGACGCCGCGCCCGTGCCCGCGTCGATGGTGTACAGAGACTGCGTCCCGAAGTTGGAAAACGACGCCACGCCGTACAGCGTGCCCTGGGCGGAGGCCAGGCCCGCGCCCGCAGCGCAGACCGCCACCATCAACGTCACTCGAACCATGTTTCTTTCTCCTCAATACGCTCGCGGCAGCTCGAATGGCCGACCGGTCCACGCCGTCCGACCCAGCCTCGACAGGGCTTGCAGCAGAGCCCGCCCCGAGCAGCGAAGAGACTAGCCCGAATGACCCTTCGGGGCCGTTCTGACGGCGCTAAGATTCTGGTATGAATCGATGAAGAACACCTTGAGGCCCGAGGGCGTCCGAGGAGTTCCCCGGCCCTCGGACTTCGGCCGAATCCAAGGCCGCAGAATCCAAAGGCCGCAGAATCCGAAGGCCCGAATGAGGTGTTCAACCTCACCCCTCTAAACCCCCCATACCGCCCAGCGAAGATTGACCTGCCACCGAGCACGCCGAGCAACCGCACTTCCGTCGCGCCCGTCGCGAGCCCGAACCGCCCGCATACAGCTGCCCCTGAAAGAGCGCGAGATTGTTCACCACCGCCCCGCCCACACCGGAACTCCCCGAAGGCCCGCCCGCCACAATGCTCCACTGGGAGCCCGTCCACCGGGCCACGTTCGCGCCCTGCTGCCCGCTGAGGCTGAACGCGCCGCCCGCCACAATTTCACCGTTAAACATCGCCAACATCGCGACCGGCAACGACCCGCCCGACAACACGCCCGCGCCCAACGGCTGCCACTCTCCATCGACCAACTGGGCCACATGCCCCATCGGCACCGGGACGCCGTGCGGATTCGGCAACGAATTGAACCGCCCGCCGATCACCAGGCGCCCCTGATGCACCACCATCGCAGCGACCACATCACTCGAACTGGGATCGGTAACCGTTGGCCCGATTCCGTGCCACCGCTCGCCATCCCACCCCGCCGCCTGGTAGCACCGCACACCATCGACCGACGCCATCAGGCCAGCAACCACGAACCACTCCGGCAACGGCCCGGCCCCATCCGGGCGCAAAAACACGCACGCCGCGACACGTCCTTTGGGGGGAGCGGGTCGCGGCGTGCGCTAGGCCTTCGGTCGGAAACCTGGGGGGCGGGCTGACGAGACGAGATCAGCCGCGCCCGCGAAGGAACCGATCGTGAATAATGCCGGGTGAACGAGGGAGGATCAGCGGCGACGACGCGCACCGAGCAGACCGACGAGGCCCAAGGCCGCGAGGGTCGAGGGGGCGGGGACGATGCTGATGCAGTCGATTTCGGTGACGGTCACGGTTTCGATGTTGGGCTGACGGCTGTTCTGGGTGCGGAAGCCGAACGTGGTGCCGTTGCCGAAGCCGTTCATGCCGACGGCGTCGTCAAAGAACTGACGGAAACCGCTGGAGCGGGTGACGCCGGTGACGGTGTTGGTGACGGTGGCTTCGTAGAAGGCCGTGGGGCCGAAGTTGGTGGTGCCGGGGGCGTAGTAGGTGTAGGTGGCGTTGATGAGATCGCCGTTGCCGACGATGGGGGGTGAGCCCGGGTTCGGGAAGCCGCCTTCGCCGTACAGGAAGAAGTCCATGCCGGAACCGCCGGTGAAGGACGTGCCGTTGCTGATGAGCCACAGACCGCCTTCATCAACGAAGTTGACAAGGGCGCCGTTGGCGTCGCGGCCGGTGCGGGGGCTCTCGAACCAGAAACCCGTCTCGCTGTTGACCGGGGCGCCGATGCCCGTGGTGTGATTGGTGGTCAAGCGGAAACAGGCGTCGAGGCGGAAGCTCTGGTTGTTCTGGAGTTGATAGGCGGTGGCCCCGCCGTCGTTGGAGAACGAGGGGAGGTGACGGTTGGCGAAATTGCCGACCGTGCCTTGGGCGAAGGTTTCTTCGACGGTGACGCCGTTAAGATTGCCGATCGCGAACGTCGGCTGGGGCATCATCGTGGGCTGGGCCACGTTGTTGACTTCGAGGGTGGAACCCGGGAAGTCGTTGAAATTGCGAACCCGGACATTGAGCCCGTCGATGCTCGTCACCTGAGCGGCGGTCGAGCCCGCGAGAATCGCCAGCGCGGCCACACCTACGAACGCACGAATACAAACCATGTCTTGCTCCTCCAACAGTTGAGGATCCAAGGGCGCTCCTGCACGCCACCCGAATCCGTCTATTCTCTCGCCCTGATCGCACCCGCACAGCGCCGATGTATCAGTTCTGGAAACGTTTACAGTGTCGCCGATAGAGCCCGCGACGTCAAGCCTAATTCAATCTCAATCCGCCATTTTGACGGGAACCCGGTGAAAACCATCAGATTATCGGTCGCGCGGGCTGTTACTGGGTTTCGATTCCCAGGCGGCCCCAGCCGGCTTTCACCCATCGGTGTTCTTGGAAGAGTCTCCACACCAGCCCGGTGCGCGCGTTTTCGATCGCCAGAAGCATCGGCCCTTGGTCGATCGCCAGGTGATCCGACGCAACCCAAGGGCTTCCGCCCGGACCCTTCAGGTTGAATGAATCGGCAAAGCCATAGCCACCCGTGGCCGGATCGTTCCACAACTTGGGGACGGGGCCGGTGGAGGCGAGTTCACGGTAGTGGCGCATCGCTTGGAGGGCCCAGGCGGGCTCAAAGAGGATGGAACTTGCCGCGGCATAGGGCGCGACGGTTCCATCCCCCGGCTCATCGCGGGCCTTCCAGGTGGAATAGTCCCATTCGGGCTTCCAGTGGGCGGGCGGAGCGGGCGTGGGGAAGACGCCGTAGACGCCGTAGCCGGTGGGGACATCGCTGGCGGTGAATCCCCACGCCGCGGGGCCGAGGGTGGGCAACCCGGACGCATTCTCGATGGACCGGGCCCGATGGAGGTTCGTCAGTCGGCGGCTGTTCTCCCACCAGTCGATGCGCGGTCGGTTGGGGACGCCCTGGGCCGCCGGGTCTTCGAGTTCGGCGCGGGCATAATCCATCCATAAGTGGCTGAATTGGGCGGTGAACAGGGCTCCGGAGAAGGGGAAGAAGACGACCTTGCCGCAGGATGGGTCGGTTCCCACGGCGCGGCGAAGGCGGTAGTAGAGATCGGGGTGGACCCGGTGTTCGGCTTGAGGAGCACAGACGGCGAGGAAAGTCACGAGGCGGTGCTCGCACCCGGAGTCGACCCAGCGGTACGGCAGAATCTCGCCGGGGCCGTCGAGTTCGGCGTTGTTCTTCGGTTTCCAGCCGAGTGAGAGGAATCCGGCCTCGAAGGGTTTATCGGTGAGGCTCGGGGCCGTGAAGGCCTGCCAGTTGGCGGCGGCGAAGATGCGATCGCAGGCGGCGGCGATCTCCCCGTCAAAGTAGGACGAGCACGTCAAGAGCCCGCAGAAGAGGATGGCGCTGTCGATGGTGCTCGCGACATGTTCATGGCCCTTGTTGTGCGGGCCTGCGGTGGCGCCATCCAGGAAGTGCTGGAAGATTCCTTGGTGACGGATTCGCGGATCGGCTTCGAGCAGGTTGAGTATCTGGCCGGCGCGGGCCGCCGCCTCGGTTTTCGAGACCCAGCCCCGTTCAACGCCGATGGGCAAGGCGGACAATTGAAAGCCGACGCCGGCGACGCTGACGATGGTGTCGCCGGTGCGGTCGGGCACCATGCCGGTACGGGGGTCGCCGGCGCTCCACATGAAGTTGAAGCACCCTTTACTGACTTCGTCGAGCAGGGCGTCGTCGGCCGGGGTGAACGTGAAAGGCGGAACGTTCGCGGCGGCCTCGCGGGTGATGACCAACTCCGGGTCGGGACGTGGGAGCGGCTGGGCGGCGCAGCCCATGAGGAACGCGACAGTGATGAGTGCAGCGGCGGAGATGGCGCATCGTGATATCAAGAAGAACTCGCTTCCTTCAGAGGAGAATACGGCACCGTAAACGTTTTCAGTGTAGCAATGGCGGGGGTGGGGACCGGATCGGGCTTTCCACTGTGTAGGATGCCAGCCTTGTGACCAAACGGGACCCGCTCAACACCAATCGGAATGGCAACGGCCGCTCTCACGCTTCGATTCAGGACGTTGCGCGGGATGCCGAGGTGTCGATCGCGACCGTCAGCCGGGTTCTCAATACGCCGCACTTGGTTTCGGCGGACACGAGTGAACGGGTTCGGATGGTCATCGCCCGCTTGGGGTACGCGCCGAACCCGTTCGCCAAGGGGCTCATCACCAAGGCGAGCCGCGTGCTGGGGTTTGCGTTGCCGGACATCCACGGGGAGTTTTACTCGGAACTGCTGAGGGGTGCGGACGATAAGGCCCGCGAACTGGGCTATCACCTGCTGGTGAGCGCCGAGGCTCGGGCGGATTCGGGGACGGGGGTCAAGGCGCCGAGCGGACGGGCACTGGGCTTCGGGTTTATCGACGGGCTGGCGGTCATGATCACCGAGCCTTCGGCGGCGATCTGGCGGGAGGCCCGCGGCACCCGGATTCCGGTGGTGCTGATGGACTTGGAACTGGACGAGCCGGGCGTCGATTGCATTTTGGCCGACAACGAGCCCGGAACCCGGGAGGCCTGCGAGCACCTTCTCCTTTTGACCGCTCCCAAAGGCATGTGCTTTGTGGGCGGGCCGGAAGAAAACTTCGACACCCGGAAGCGCGCGGAAGTCTTTGCGCGGGTGCTGGGCGGGCACGGGCACACGGTGGGCGGGGCCCAGACGGTCTTCGGAACCTACAGCGCTGAGTGGGGTGAGGCATGGGCCCGGGAGCAAGGACCGGCGGGCCTGAAAGGCCGCGGCGTGCTCGCGGGCAACGATGAGATCGCGTTGGGCATTTTGCAAGCCGCCCAGGCCATGGGGGTGCGGGTTCCCGACGATCTCCGGATTGTGGGCTTTGACGACACGCGGCTGGCTTCCTTGGTTCGACCCCGGCTCTCGGCGGTGCGGGTGCCGCTCACCGAGATCGGGGCGGCGGCGATTGCGGCGTTAGCGAAGCGGATCGAGAACCGGGATGCGCCAGCGACGGTGCTGCGGCTGCCGACGTCGCTCGTGGTGCGGGAGAGCAGTGTCAAGCGGTGAGGCGTGCCGACCGCGGGGCGTCGGCGTGCCGACGGTTCAACACCCGAGGGGGCGGAACTGGTTGAGGATCGAACCCCCGGCCTCAGCAGCCACGGATGGAAAAAACCACAAACGACGCCAGCACCACCACGGCCGCCACGATCACCCACTTGGGAGCGGTGCCGGCTTCGCGGGCCATGAGGGAGTGGCCGCATTTCCAGCAGATTTCGACGTCGTCGTACATCTCGGCCCCGCACTTGGGGCATGTGCGGGTGACGTCGCTAAAGCGTTCGAGATCGGCGGCGCTGGGGCCTTCGTCGGCTTCGTCGGGAGTGGTGGGGGTTCCTGAGCGGCGGACCATGGGTGAAGATAGTCTCTCCTCTTGCGAGGCGTGCGCCAAACATGTCCACCGTCCAATAACCCCGCGAATCGAGGGAACGATGGGGAGCGGATGAGGAAGGAAGCCGTCGCGATCACGGCTTGACATACATAGAGGTCGCGTCGATCACCAGCGACCCCTTTTCGACGGAAGCGACTGTGCCGGTGATGGTGACGGGGGAGAGTTCTTGGATGCCGCGACGGCCCTTCAGGTGGGCGCGGAGCGGGTTGCCCTTCTCATCGCTCACGCGGATGGTGGCGGAGTTGGCGAGGATGTCGGCCTTGGTTTCGCAGCAATAGTCCCACGGGTACTTGCAGGCATCGTCGGGATTGGCGTTGCAGGGCTTGAGGGCCGCGCCTATCAGCGTGAACAATGCACGGCCGCTGACGAACGGGTCTTTCGAGCCGCCGATGACACCGCTCACGGTCACGCGATCGCCCTTCTTGAGCGTGCCGGCCGCTTTCGATGCGCTGAGGTCGGTCGCGTCCTTCGGGGCTGCCGCCGAGAAGAAGCCGACCGGGAGACCCGGGCCCGAGACGTAGATGCCGGTGGCCCGCACCACTGCGGGCGAATCTCCACCCAAACTGGTGAGCGTTCCGACGACGAAGACCTCGGTGCCGTGCGTCAGGCCGCCCCGCCCGTCGAGTTTCGCGTGCAGCCTGTGGCCGGATTTGTCGGCGACTTCAACGAGCGCCTTCATCGAGCCGGCGACGCCGCAGGTATCCATCAACGTTGCATCGCGCGGGCAGCACGCCGCGGCGGCGGTGTCGTCGAGGACCGTCATGGCCGCGTGATCGCCCGAGAACGCGTCCTTTGCAAAGGGGACGCGGGCCCGGAAGGTGACGGTCTCACCCACCTTGGCGGTCGCGAGGGCCGCCCCCAGTTCGGCGGCTTCCTCGGGCATCGCGGCGAGGGCGACGCCGCCGGGGAGTGCCGGGGCCTTGGACTTTGGCTCCGAAGCCCGCGACGTCTGGGCGAAGACCGCCTGGGGCGACGCGAGCCCGACGAGCCCGGCGACAACGACGAGTGAATACGAGGCGATGCGGGCGAGGGTGACGGACCGGTTCATACGAGAACTCCTTAAACGGTTAGATCGAACGGTTAGATGGACTTGAGGGCAACGGGGATCGGAAGGCTGAGGCAGCGGAGGGCGGGCGGGAGCGAACCAAAGAAACCGAGCAGAAGACCGGCGAAGAGACCCGCGCCGATGACGGGTCCGTCGACCAGCAGGCCGAAAGAGCCCATGGAAAAGCGCACCGCCAGACCGTCGAGCGCAAAGAGCCCGACCGCCGCCGCGACGAGGGACCCCGCGCTGCACGCTAGCAGGGCCTCCAGCACGAGGCTGAAGACAATGCTGGAGCGGCGGAACCCGAGCGACTGGAGCGTCCCCAACTCGCGGACGCGGGATGCAAAGGCCGCGTACATCGTGTTGAGCCCGCCGAACAACCCGCCCAGCCCGATGAGCCCGGCCGTGACCCAAGCGACGATGCGGATCGGTCGGAAGAAGCCCGCGAGTGCCGAGTAGTAATCCGCCTCGGTCATCGCGACGAGTTCCAGGTCAGGCCGCATCTTCGTGAATGCGTCGGCGTCCGCGAACTCCGCTTCATCGGGTTCGAGCGTGACGATCACGCACGAGACGGTGTCGCGGCGGGTGGCCGACTTGAGGTCGGCGAGATCCGCCCAGATTTCGCCCTCCAGCACCGTGCCGGGGGCCGCGAAGCGTCCGACGATGGTCCACGGTCGCCCATCGATCTCGACGCTTTTCCCGGGCTCCAGTTCTGTATTCGAGACCCCCAACGTGACGCCGGCGGCCCGGCCGACGACGATCTCGTCGGCGCCGGACGTGGGGGCGCGCCCGTCCGTAATTCGGGCGCCCGCGTGAACGAGGAAGGAGGTCGGGGTGACACCGCGGATCATCACCTGCCTGGGCTCGCTGCGTGACGGCGTGCGGGCGGGGAGCATGACGTGAATCTGCGGCGCGACGTAGGCGACCCCGGAGCGGGTGCGGATGCCGGGCAGCGCCGCTTCCAGGACCCCGGGGACGGACGACTCGACTTCGCTGCGCTCGATCGACTCTTCGCTGCCCGCGGCCAGAATGATGACGTTGTCGGCGGAACCCGAGACATCGAGCGAAGCGGACATGCCGCGGACGAAGCCCGCCGCGGCGATCACGAGGAGCACCACGAGGGCGCTGCCGAGCACGGACAGCACGAGCCGGGTGGGAGAGCGACCGAGATTGCGGATGGCATAATCGAGCATTTGGTTCAGCCGGCGAGACGATCAGAGGAATGGAAGGACGATCAGATAGCCCGGAAACACTGCGCGATCTCCCTTCGGCTGGCCTGCCACGCGGGGACGAGGCCGGCGAGCACGCCCACCGAGGCCGCCACAGCCAACCCGGTGAGCATCACTCGGGCGTCGGCGGTCACGTTCACACTCATGCCTTCGGCGGAGATGCTGAACCGTCCGAAGTGCACCATCGCCGCCGCGGCCAGCGTGCCGAGCGATCCGCCGACCAAGCCGATCACGATTCCTTCGGCCACGATGAGGCGGGCGATCAGCCCGGAGCGAAAGCCGATGGTCTGTAATACCGCGTGCTCCTTGATGCGGTCTTGGACACCCAGCACGATGGCGTTGGCCACCAGCGCCAGGACGGCGGCGAGGCAACCCCAGCCCAGATAGCGGGTGAAGCCGACGATCTCGACGATGTCCTGCCCCGCCTGGGCGACGAAGGCCTTCTCGGGCTTGGTCGACGTGGGGTCGGCGTCGGTGCGGAAGAGATCGTCGATCGCGGTGGCGACCTCGTGGGCGCGGGGTGGGTCGTCCACGGTCACGGTGAACTGCGTGACGACGCCGGGCCCACCCCCGCCGGCGGCGCGTTGCAGGAAGGCGAGGTGCGTGTACGCGACGTTCTGATCCTGGGGCTCGGGCGAGGCGAAGATCGCGGCGACGCTGACGGTGACGCCCGAAGAGTCGAAGGAATCGCCGACCTTGAAGCCCCGCCGGGCGGCGAGTCGTTCGCCCACCGCCGCGGAATCGGAGCGGGCCGTCCAGATGTCGAGCGAACCGGAAAGGATCGTCCACTTCCCGGAGATGGCGCGGAGGTCGTCACCGGGGACGCCTCGGAACGTGATGACGTCCAGCGAGGCCCGGCAGTTGTTGACGACGATCTTCATGGGCGTCACCGACGCGACGCCCGGCACCTTTGCGATCCGGTCCATATAGAACTCGGGCAGGCGGCTGGTGGCGGGGCAGAAGCGGTTCTGGCGATAGACGACGAGGGTTTGGTCGGCGGCGGAGGTGGTTGTGGCCTTTTGGACGCCGCGCTGGAGTGCCTGAACGGCGATGAAGAGGAACATCGCCACGGTGACCCCCGCGATGGTGAGGAGCGAGCGGGTGCGATGCCGCCAGACCTGCTTGAGCACGATGGGGATGAAACGCCGGGCGATCATGCGGCGGCTCCCGCAGAAAGAGGGACGGCGTGGGGGACGGCGGGGGGGGCTGGTGGCTTGGCTTCGATCAATCGGCCCTTCTCGAGGTGGAGGGTCCGGCCCGCGAACGCAGCGCACTTGGAATCGTGGGTGACGACGAGGAGTGTCTTGCCCAGTTCGCGGTTGAGGCGGGTGAGGAGGAGCATGATGGTGTGGGCCGACTCGGCGTCGAGGTCGCCGGTGGGTTCGTCCGCGACCAGGATCGCCGGGTTGGTCACGATGGCGCGGGCGATCGCGACGCGCTGCTCCTGCCCGCCCGAGAGTTGCCGGGGGAAGTGGTCGTGGCGGTCGGCGATGCCGACAAGGTTGAGGGCGGTTTGCACGCGGGCGTGCCGTTCGTTGCGTGTGAGGCGGTGGAGCAGGAGCGGGAGTTCCACGTTTTCGTAGGCGGTCAGCACCGGCACAAGGTTGTAGAGTTGAAAGACGTAGCCGACGTTCGCGCTCCGCCAATCCGCGAGGCGGCCGCGCGACAGCTTGGCGATGTCCACTCCGCCGATTTTGAGCGAGCCCCCGGTGGGGCGATCGATGCCCGCGATGAGGTTGAGCAGCGTGGTCTTGCCGCTCCCGGAGGGGCCCATCAGCGCGAGAAAGTCGCCCTGTTCGACCAACAAGTCGAGTTCGTGGAGGGGGGTGATGGTGTTGTCGCCCTTTTGGTACGCCTTGGTCAGGCGCGTGCACTCGATGATGGTCATGGCGTGCCCTCCGTGTCCGTATCGGGCGCCTGGCCACGGCCCGGTTCGCCATGGCCCGCTTCGCCGATCACCCGCACGCGAATCCCCGGTCGCAGTGAAGGATCGGGATCGGCGATGGCCCGGTCGCCGGCGTTCAAGCCTGACCGGATGGCCGCATCATCGGGGCCGTACGGCGCGAACGCGACGCGGCGGAGCACGGCGGTATCGCCCCTCGCATCACCGGCGTTGTCGATGGTCCAGACGTCACCGGCCTCGCCCGCGCGGTTGAGGATCAACCGGAGGGGGAGCACGGGCATCAACATCGCTGCCGGTGCGGCGCCATCCGTGGCCCCGGCCGAGTCTTCCGCCGGTGAGTTCACACGGGCGTCGGCAGAGGTTACAAACCGAACGCGGCACAGCATCTCGGGCCTGAGGGCCTCCGACGGATCTTCGATCGCGACCTTCACCTGCACCGTGTTCCGCTGGATGTTGGCTTCATGAACCAGCCGGGTCACGGTGCCGTGGAGCGTCTGATCGGGGAGGGCTTCGGTCGAGATTTCCGCGCGCGTGCCGAGGCCGACTTTGCCGGCATCCCCCAGCGGGATATCGCACCGAACCTGCAATCGGCGGGGGTCGTAGAGCCGGGCGACCGCGTTCGAGCCCTGCCCGGGCTCCATCCCGGCCCCCTCGGAGGTGACCCGCGAACCCGGCTCGACCAGCCGTGCAAGCACCACGCCGGCAGCGGGCGATCGGACCTCGGTTCGGCCCAGCCGCAAACGGGCGGTGGCGAGCGCCGCTTGAGCGGACCCGGTCGCGGCAATCGCCGCAACGACCGAGGCCTCGGCCTCGCCCACCGCGCTTTGGGCTCGTTCGAAGGCGGCCTCCAGTCCGGCCAGTCGCAGCTCCATCCGCCGGAGTTCGCCCGCGCTGAAGGCCCCGCTTTCCGCGAGCGGCCGCTTGCGCGTGATGTCGTCCGCCAGTTCCGCAACCAACGCCCGCTCGATCAGGGCCGCCGCGCGGGCCGTGGGGACCGACGCCCGGGCAACCTCCACCATCGCTTCGCGCTCCGAGAGCACGGCGAGCGCCGCTTGCTCGGCGGCGCGGTGCTCCTGCGGGTCGAGCCGGGCCACGATGTCGCCCGCGTCAACGGACTGCCCGTCGAGAATGTTGACCTGGGTCACTACACCGCCGATCAGGGCGGGGATGGTGATGGCGAACGGGTCGGGCTCGATCCATCCCGGTGCCTGCACAAGCAGCGCCCCGGCTAGACCGCGGGGCGCCGGAGAGCCGGCGGCGAAAGCGCCGCCGACCGGCTTCATCACGACCGGCACCACGCGGACATCGATGATTGGCGTCAACAACGCCCGGGCGGCGTAGGCGAGCAATCCAAGTGTGGCCGCCAACAGTGCGGCGGGCACGAGCACACGCGTCCGCCAGCGCCGACCCGGCCGCGGGATATCTGACCCTGCCGGAGGTCGGCTCGCCGCGCCCGCAAATGGGCCAAGCCCGGCCAGTTCGGCGGAAATGATGCCCGCGGGCGATGATGTCCCCATGGGAAAAGAGCCTCTGAAATGAGAATCGGTTGTGGTGGGAGAGCCCGTGTCACGCCCGCAGCTATTGGCGGGGTGGAGAACGACGCACGCTCGGTCAACGGTGACCGGCGGCGAGAGGCCAGACGTCAGGCCAGACG
>Ga0163144_10017039_pt1 | contig 14832 bp, 8 predicted proteins | sample OliLak19BULKMAT1_FD_123175 | JGI IMG/M metagenome (GOLD analysis project Ga0163144, IMG submission 123175) | Freshwater microbial mat bacterial communities from Lake Vanda, McMurdo Dry Valleys, Antarctica - Oligotrophic Lake LV.19.BULKMAT1 | ecosystem: Environmental > Aquatic > Freshwater > Lake... | reverse complement strand
TAAAAGCACAGACGGCAAAATTGCCTGTACCCGTGATGGTTATTATGATTTTTCAGGCTTTGCTGGCTGGTGCCAGTATCAATGCACTCTTTGCCTTTGGCGAAGAATTGGGCTGGCGTGCTTATCTACTGCGTGCCCTAAGCCATCAGTCTTTTTGGAAAGGCTCTTTTATTATCGGCGCTATTTGGGGACTTTGGCACACGCCACTTATTCTCATGGGGCACAACTATCCGCAGCATCCTATTGTTGGAGTAGGCATGATGACCATTTGGTGCATACTTCTTGCACCTTTATTTACTTATATCACGATGCGCGCAGGTTCGGTCATTGCGGCAGCGGTACTGCACGGCATGCTCAACGCCTCGGCAGGCTTGGCGATTATTTATGCTCGGGGTTCCGACCTGCTTGTAGGTACAACAGGGCTTGCGGGCATGCTCACTTTGCTACTTTTTTGGGTGCTGCTCTATTTTTTGGATAAAAGCAAAATATGGGGTAAGCCACTTTGCGACAAGACAATCGGAGAAGGATTGAGCGATTGATTTGTAAAAAGCAGTGAGTAAAAGGCATCAAGAACCTTTTACCCACCTTAATTTTGTCGCCTACTTCAGCTCCTTCCCTATTGCCTCTATTCCTTTAAAAACACCCTCAAAATACCGTTCTGCCTTAAATTCGGGAATAATTTGTGCCTCTATAATTTTTTTTGACTCATTGTCGGTCAAACGGTCTCCTAGACCAGCACTATATTGTATTCTTACCTTGCGTACACCTTTGCTCAACACAAGAAGTACTCCGTTTTCCATATTCCAATGGGCCAATAATGCTTCGGCGTATGCTTCTATATTTGCAAAGCTGCCCAAAGATGCCACGGTTACCACCACAATTTCATCTTTACTACTAGTCAGCTCTTTCTTGATAAGCTGGGCCATTTTCTTTTCCTGCTTTTTATCAAAAATATTTTCAAAATCATTGATGATGCCTATTTTTTTAGGTAAAGATTGTGCATTGCTGAGCAACGCGAAGAAAACGAAACTGAAAATAAGCAGTATTTTTTGTGTCATAATGTGAATTTTTTACAAGATTTTTGGTAACTATTTAGCATTGATTAATATACTCATTTTTTGGTTTTGACTCATCCCCAACCCCCTTCTCTCAACAGCAATCGAAGATTGCTTGGTGCTTACTACCTGCAACTTAGGCAGCGCCTTGAAAATATTTGATTTGCAAGCTCGACCGATTTTTTGAAAAGAAATCAAAAATTGCAGCTAGTAAAAATAAAAACGTTGGGGGCTTTCTCAACCCTTGTAAAATACTATGCGAAAGCCCCTGTTTCCAAATAAGCTTTGCTCATTGCAAAGAGAGGTTTTTTGGGTGATTTTTTTGTAATCGAAGTTTAACCAGGCTAAATAGTTACGATTTTTGAATGTCGATGATACAAATATAACGCTTTAGTTTTCCAATAACAACACTTTTTATAAAAAAAACACTCGCAAGCAAAAAGCCGACGAGTGTTTAAATCTTATATCTATAATTTTTTCTATTGCGACAGCGAGAACCTTACCGTGATACCTCCTCTAGTATTGGTCACTGGGAATGAGGTAGAAACAGCAGGAATTGTGCTGTTATAATCGAAGAACATACGAATCGTCAATCGGTTATTGATAATATAATCGATAGAAGGTGCAATGCGAATAGTCTTCATACCACGAGTTGCAACATGGTTTTCTTGGTCTAATATATGGTTTACTGTTTTATCATTGCGATAAGAAAAATCAAATTTAAACTCCAACTCATTTTTAGGAATTGTTTTTCCAAAATCGAAACTAAAATTGGTTTTGTCTTTCTTTTTATCTCCTTTTTTGCGGAAAGGATTCAGTTTGTCGGGTGTTACGTTTTTTAAACGGAAACCAAAGCCAAAGGTCAAATCCTCTGTTGTTGATTCGCTCAATTGATAATCGAGGAAACTCATAGACAGGTTGCGAGAACGCTTGTAGTTGAAACGACCCGAAACATCATTTTTCAAACGGAAATCGATACCAATAAGCGGAGAAAACTGCTCGCTGATAAGAATTGTCGGAATTTGGAAAGTTGTATAGTAGTTCAAACTATTTGGGTCTTTCTGTTCACTGTTTTCTTGGTAGCGCAAGTCGGTTGCAAAACTATTGACCGTCAATTTTGACTGATAACCATGCGTAAGGCTGAAGCTTGCAAATTTTTTCTTAAAAAACGCCAATTTTGTCAATCCGTTATAGGTCAACTTCCAGTTGGGCATTGGCAATAGGTCTCGAATATCTCCCAAGCTAGCTGTGTTCGCATCACGCCCAGTATAGGCTGCCAAAAAGGCCGGAATAAGTATATCTTGCTGGTAGCGACCAAAACCTTCGCGGTAGCCAGGGTTCACCGTAGAATCTTCATGTTGGTTAAAATTGCCATAGTTATTACCAACACGCTGAGAAATAATAAGCCTGTTTTGTTCAAAATTTTTAAAATTAACAGAAGAATTATCGCCAGCTTCAGTCGTCAAAGGACGGTCAAACATGGTTTTCAAGGGCATATAAGTCAATGTTACCGAGCCCATCTCCATAGGATTTAGGTGGCGATAAGTACCTCCAAAAGTATCTACCTTGAAGCTTTCTGCAAAGTTTTCAGTCAAAGTTTTATCAAAGTCAAGGTCAACTTTAAAATCGACAAAAGGCTCCAAAGTTATCTTGGCCGAGTAGGTCTGTGTGTGGCTTTGCAGTACCTGCTGTGTGAGGAAGATATTGTCGGTAATCCACCCACGCTGCGAAGCATCATTGAGCCAAGAAGTAATAGCAGCCGAGCCCGTAGGCTGTATGCCAAAGACAAAATCCCAACCTGGTGCTGGTTTTGCAAAACTCTTAAAATCTTGCCCCATGTATTTGCTCTGCCCCATAAAACCAGGTAAAGAAGTATTAAAATCTTCCTGATAAGTAAGACGAGCACGTTGTACCATCATGAGTGGTCTGATGAGCATACGTTCAACCATACTAGGCACATAAGGTTTATTCTTATCATCCTTGCCACCCTTTTTCGGGTCTTTGACATCATCTGGTTTTTTGGGGTCAGTTACCTTATCCTTGGGTTTACCCTTGTCTTTATCATCCTTTTTAGGAGGGAGTGGCGTATTTATTCTTTTCAGATAACCCCACTTGTTGTACAATTTGGTAAAGGTAAAATCACCGTTTAGTTGTCGGCTATGTGAGTTTGTAATGATATTTCCTAAAGAATCGGTATTCAAACTCGCTACACTCCAAGTATAGATGGTGGTGTATTGTGCACGAATATTTATCCAATCCAATAATGGAATTTTATCCAAAGGCACAGCATAAGCCAAAGTAGCCGTATGACGGTAGGTTTTATTACGACCCAAGCTACGAATACTTGTCCATACCGAGTCGCGTTTTTGTTCCGTATCTATGCGGCCATAAGGCTCATCAATAATAGAGAAGTTGGTTGCTGTGAAATTAAATTTCAAACTTTTGGCAAAATCCCAAGCTACGATATAATCTCTATTCCAACCAAATTTTTTATCGTACCAAGTGCTGTAAGCATCCTCGGAGAAACGATAGGTAGTTTCGGTAAAATTACGTCGCAATTCATTGCGGAAGCCAATATTATTGGGCAAAGGATTGATATTAAAATCTTGTATCAATGCCAACCACTTGATTTTCTTTTTGAATACTTTTTGGAACGGGTACAATGGTTTTATCTTTGGTCCATAAGTATAGTCAATCACCCCACGGTTCTCCTTATGCTCTTCGTTGGCAATGATAGGCGAGCGGAAAAGGTTGCGCGATTGTGCATAAGTAAAATTAAAATTGGAAATATCTGTTGGCAAATAGAGTTTAGAGCTGCGCTCCTTGCGCACATTAGTAAAGTTGAAGCTGGAAATGGTGCGCACGGTTTCGGCCTGACGGCGAATAGAGTCACGAGCCCCCACATCTACAGCAGCATTCAAGCGGTCTTTCAAACGAATATCGAGCTGATAAGGATCGAATTCTGGTGTATGAATTTCTTGCGAGAATTGTGTATAAAAGGGCATCTTCAACTTCCAAGCCTTAGGAAAAAACTTATCGAGATTGAACGAACCTGCAATGTCATATTGCAAAAGTCGTTCTCGGCTACGTTGATTAACACGCTGCTCTATTTGACCAAAACCAATGGAACGATATTGCCCCGATAGGGTTACTTGTCCCAAGTCGGCCAGTTTAATATCGGTGCGCATCAGCGCAGCCTGTCCACCTCTTTCATCGAAACCTGTAAGACGCAACTCGTTTATCCATGCCTCTACGCAACGCGCCAACCCATCATCTTTTGGATTTCGGATACCAACCATGATGCCTTTTACCAAACCGAGGTCGGGATTACCGATTATTTTCACCAAATTGGCAGGCGCATCAGGGTCAGTTTCTGTATAAATAGTATTCAGCGCGATTCCTAAATTTTCGCGACGAATTTTGAGGTTGCGCAATACATCCAAGCTAAAGTTCAATTGATTTTCTAACAACCATATATCTTCGGGTACATCGCTGCCAGCCAAAGAAGACATCGTTAGTGGAATTTCATACTCATAGTAGTTATTTTCAAAATCGCTACCAATACGCATAAATAAGCTCAGGTCGCCTGGGTCATTTTCGGCAGCACACTCAGGCAACGATTCGGCATGTACCCACATTTTTAGTTGTTGATATACACGCATATCAAAGTTTACGATTTTATAAATCGCGCGCGCGTCACCATCTTGCAAATTTTGCATATTGATAGAAAGCGACTGCTCATTTTGCAAGGTATTGGGCAAAGCACCTACTGCCTGCTCCCTGTTTACGCCTGGGGGTAGTACATACGGATAAGGCGTGCGCTGGCCATTTTCCTCAATATTAACAGCATTCACATCGAAAGAAGTACCAGCCGTTGACTCAGAAGGGACATAAACACCTGGTTGAGCCAAGCTACGAACATAGCGTCTCCATTGGTTTCTGATAAGGTCTAAACGTGCAAAGCGCAAGATAGCTTGATCTTCAAAACCTGTCATATACATACGAATAAAGCGAATTGCGCGAAAATCGTTAATTCCGCCGATTCGTTTTGTAAATTGGTCAATCGGAATTTTCATTTGATACCAATACACGGTTTCAGTTCCATTAGGGCCTTCATAAGCCACACCTACAGAGTCGAACGTGTAACGGTTGAATTCAATTTCATCCGTTCCTACAAGTCGCTTCAATGGGATATGATATTGAAAATAAGACTCTTGTTCATTCAGGGTATTATCACGGTTAATATCTTCCGAATCGGGAATATTGGTAGAAGTAGAAATAAAGACACTCCCTTGGTCGGGTTCAGCCGAAGAGTTTCCTTGTTGATTATTGAATTTTTTATAGCGCCACAAAATAGAATTTTCTCCCGCAGGAACAGACGTATTATCATAATAATCATCGCGGAAATAGATAAAGTCATCGCCCGACGGGTCTTGTGCTGCATCTATATATTGTTGGCTATTGGTACCATAAATGGTAGCCAAATCATCCAAGTATTTACTAAAATGTATTCTTTCGGCACCATTATCAAAACCATCCAACCCAACGTCTTGACGGTCTCGAATAGCAGGGTCATTATCGAAGGCATTGGTCACGGCCTGTGCACGAGGAATACGCGACCAAGTAGTTGTATCGGTACGTACCGTAGAACCACTACTATCGCGTAGGCCATGCTCAAAGAATAGACGCGAGTCGCGCAAAATATCTTCAGATACATCGCCCATTTCTATATAAAGGTCGCCACCATCGCCACCATAGCCTTCTTTGAATGGGCTCATCACCCATACTTCTACAAACTCAATGTTATTGGCCTCGAAGTCATTATTCGGAATGCTGCGCATCACCCCCCCCCAGTGCTTATCGGCAGCAAGGGTATCGAAGCTAGCATCAAAATTGTAAGGGCCACGCTCTTTAGGATAATAAGCAATATCGAAAGTGCGCAACAAGGTACTTTGGATAGCAGATACCGTAAAATTTCTAAAAATTTCATCTTGGCGGAATTGACGCACATAAACGCTGCGACGGTCGGCCTCGGTAACATTATCGGGCGGACGCGTAACTAGGTCTGGGTCTAATTGATACCAAGCAATGCTTGCACGGTTGAAACCATAATCCAAGCTATCGATGAGGTCTCCTTCGGGAAACATATTATTGCCCTCGCCACGTGGAGTACTAGCCAATTGCCAGTTGAGACTTGGAATTGTAAGGTTAAAATTGGCCGCAGCCCCCTCAAAGTCATCCAAAAATACCACACCGCCTTTATCCAAACCTTGGTCAATGACCTTTGGAGAACCTGGCAACAAGTGCGCAAATTCACCACTAAAGGTAATAGAGGAAGCTTCCTTGGTGCTTAGAAATGGCAAAAAGTCAACTGCTTTTGTCAACCAAGGCAACCCACTACTATATTGAATATCGAAGCCATAAATACTATTAGAAATAGGGTCATCGCCATAGTTTACTTTCTGCGTAAAAGGACGTTCTTGCAAATGCAAAAAAGTACCCCCGATATTAAATTTATCATTGATATAATAATCTAAGCGTGTTCCAAAAAAGGACTGTCGATTAAACCCAAAGGTGGAATTATCCTCGAAAGTAACCCGAACAGGTTGGCCTGAATTGAGATAAGCTTCATTTAATATCTTGATGCGACCCAAGTTATAATCGATGGTATAATCTGTCCCTTCTGTCAGGCGAGCACCACCCGCAGATACAACAACCGAGCCTTTAGGAATATTGAAACCACCCAAAGAAATTTCGGCAGAGATACTAGACTTATAACGCCCACGAATAATGAAACGATTAAACTCGGGGTACTCACGAGCACGTGTTACCGTAGAGTCATAAAGTTGTTGATATACATATTTGCGTGCCAAAGGATGCACCGAATTAGGGTCGGCGGGGTCACTGCGGAAGCTTTTCTCTAAAGAAGAGCCAAATGGCTCTAACACTGGAAAGATAACCCGCCCGTTTTGCGGCAATATGGTAACACCTGGGACATAGTCAAATTGCCCATCAGGAATATTGTCGCGCGCACGGTTTAGGTTATCCAAATTAAGAATACGCAATAAAGGCACAGAAGATACAGGCCCTTCGGGGATAAAACGCTTTTCTCCGCCACCTGGGTCTTGATAGAAAATATCAAGCATAAAATCCTCTTCGTTGATTTGATAAGCCCCTAAAGAGTAAATATTTTTCATCATCAGGTCCCAAATAGGTTGGTCAACTACGCGACGTACACTTTTGAGCAATTTGAGATTCATTACATTCAACGTATCGGCATCGATAGGCAAATCTTGTGCAAACTCCCCTACTTGGTAGGTTTTGCCATTGTAGGTGTACTGGTAAGCTACCGCAATGACATCGGTAGGTTTTACAGAAACGTTGAGCGAAATAAAGCCCAATTGCGGATGGAACGAGTACTCTGTTGGCGCCAATTTACGTGCACGAATTTTAGAAAAGTCGTTGCCATCAATCATTCCAAAACTTCCTTGTAGCTCAGAAATAGCAGTTTGTAACCCACGCGAAGAAGAATTTGCCAACAATTCGTCATACAGTGTATTGGCATAGTTATCGGGCATGCGGCGACCGCGCAAGTCCCTTCCTTGTTGGCTAGCACCGAGCAAACGCGCCGAGTTAAGCATTGTTGTGGCATCGGTTTCGCCCAAGTCGGCAAAGCCTACAACATCGCGTACACCTTCAGTTACATTACGGTCGTTGGTAATCCATACTTCCAATTTTGTAATATTGAACAAAGTGTTGATGAGCGGAAGGTTTTTGAGGTTATCCTCATAAGTACCACGGTTGTAATGCGAAATAAAGAAGTGACGATTTTCGTCGTATTTATCGGCAGTTACCTCAAATACTTGTTGTTGTGCACCACCTTGTATTTGTAGTTCTTTTCTTTGAGTTTGGCTTTGGGAAGCAACCATAGAAACTGTGAGGCGGCCAAACTGTAGCTCTGTCATGAAACCAAAAAGATTTTGACGACCCTGAATAAGGGAGGTGCGCAGCGGAAAACTCACATTACCTGCATCAACTTTTCGCAAAATATCATCTTCCGAACAGGGAGTATCTGTCAGATATTGCACTTTGATTTGTCGGTCAAAATCGAAAGTAGCACTCGTATTATAATTAAAAGAAAGCTGTAATTTTTGGCCAATTTTGCCCACAACATTCATTTGAATGTTCATGTCAAAATCGAAACCACCTTGGCGTTGCTGACGCTCTGTGAGGATAGGATTGGCAATTTTTTGATAATCGACCCCAAACGTAAGGTCAATATTACCCTGCGGACGTATATCTACATTGCTACCACAAAAAAGCCTGTCCACCAAACTATTTTTGATGCGTTCTTTATAAGGTTCTATTGGGTCGCCTACCACTGCCTGACGATTTTGTTGGTAGAGGTCGCGCATATAAGTTTTATCTTCTTGTTTGGCTTTCCATTCCAAATATTCATCGAAGGTGAGGTACATGACAGGGCGAAAGTAAGTCCCATTTACTTTTTCTTTGATGATATAATAACCGCTGGCGGGGTCATATTCCACAGTTTTATCTATCACTTTCGGGTCTTTTAGGTCGAAAGGATTATTATTTTGTCCTGTTATATGGTCTCCGTAACGCTCCTCTATTGGAGGGAGCGTATCTGTCGGAACGGTAGGAATATCGTATTCGTAGGGGTCTGGTAAGCTATGCCCACCTTTTGGGTAGCTCCATCCCCAGAGCGAAGTTGCAACAAGGGATAATGCCAATACAGTAAATTGTGCTGAAATGCCTCTGGGGTTCATAACCAATATGTTCATTGAAAATAATTAGAGCGACAATGGCTCTATCAATTAGAGCATTGTGCAAAGTTAGACCATTTTTTTGTTTTTTCTTTAGAATTACTCTTGTAGATGTTCTATCATTTGGTCTAAAAATAATGATGGTTTTTTTTATTAAAAATTGTTGTGTAGTTATTTTTTTTATGCTTGTTGTTTTCTTTATTAAAAACTAACAAGCTCTAAGACGACAGTTGCCCCAAAGCCATGCGAATCAAATCACCTGAATCGGCAACATTGGGGTTTTCTTTCAAAATAGTATTCAGTACCTTTTGTACTTGTGGGCGCAAAAAACCTAAAGTTACCAACGCAGAAATTGCCTCTTCGCGTATAGGGTTTTCTGACATTAACATTGCCCCAGCAATGGCTTCACTTGTAGCACCACTATCTTTAAGCAGTTTATCTTTCAACTCTACAATAATACGTTTGGCCGATTTTATGCCGATGCCTTTGGCCGACTTTAAAATATTTTCATTTTCGGCAATAATAGCTGCCCGAATATCTTTGGGCGACATCGCCGAAAGCATTACCCTTGCTGTATTTGGGCCTACACCCGATACCGAGATAAGATTCTCGAACATAGATAGCTCATCTCCTTCAGAGAAACCATACAAAGAATGCCCATCTTCTTTTACCAAATAATGTGTCAGCAACTGAACCTCTGTTGCATTCACTATCTGTCGATAGGTATTCAAAGTAATATGTATGCGGTATCCAATACCGTTTGCCTCCACAATTACGTCGGTAGGGCTTTTGTATGCTAATTTTCCTTTTATGTATGCAATCATTGCTTCTTTATAACGATAGTAAGTGATGAAACGTTGAGTGCGAATTTACAAAAAACTGTTCATTTGTCCCAATTTTAAGGTTTTCGTCATTTATTTTTTACGATTTAAGCACCACATTTGTGACTATTGGCATCTTATCATATTACAAAACCCATCATAAATATTTTAAACCCTATCATTTATACAATGAATAAATTCCTAAAATTTGTACGCTTGGGCACTGTCAGCAGCCTTCTTTTTGCTTGCAGCCAGGCCAATCAGCACCCAAATACAAGCATGCAGCAAGACCGTTATGCAGCAGATGTCGAAAAGAAAGAAGCTACTACTGAAGAAGTAATAACGGGCACAGACCCCGATGAAAAGGGAGACAGCACCAATTTTAACACCGAAGAATACGGTAAAATAATCGAAAACCCTTTTTTGGTTGCTAAAGAAAACCCCCTTTCTACTTTTTCGATAGATGTGGACAATGCCTCTTACAGCAATCTGCGTCGCTATTTGAAAGATATGAACCAGCTTCCGCCAAATGGCGCGGTACGTTTAGAAGAAATGATTAATTATTTCGACTATAGCTACCCACAGCCCAAGGACCAACATCCCTTTTCTATTACAACCGAAATTGCAGTAGCTCCCTGGAACAAAGCGCATCAACTCATCCATATCGGCTTGCAAGGCAAAAGCCTCAACTATGAAGAGCTAAAACCCTGCAACCTTGTTTTTTTGGTCGATTGTTCGGGCTCTATGTCTAATGAAAATAAATTGCCTTTGTTAAAAAAATCATTGAAGCTGCTCTTGGCGCAACTAAGCGACCAAGATAAAATTTCGATTGTAGCTTATGCTGGTGCAGCTGGACTTATTTTGCCTGCTACGCGTGCAACCGAGAAGGATAAAATTTTGAAAGCATTGGATAAATTAGAATCGGGTGGCTCTACCGCTGGCGGTGCAGGCATTGAATTGGCCTATAAAGTGGCTAAAGAAAACCTGATTGTAGGTGGCAATAACCGTGTTATTTTGGCTACCGACGGCGATTTTAATATTGGTGTTTCTTCTACTGACCAACTGATAAAACTGATTGAAGAAAAACGCAAAGATGATATTTATATTACCCTCTGTGGCTTTGGAATGGGCAACTACAAAGACAATCGCATGGAGCAGATTGCGCAGTATGGCAATGGTAATTATTTTTATATTGATAATATTCGCGAAGCTGAAAAGGTATTTGTGCGAGAGATGCGTGCCAATATGTTTACGATTGCCAAGGATGTAAAAATTCAAATTGAGTTCAATCCCAATTTAGTAAAGGCTTATCGCCTTATTGGTTATGAAAATCGCCTCTTGAAAAAAGAGGATTTCGATGATGACAGCAAAGATGCTGGCGAATTGGGCGCAGGCCACAATGTAACAGCTATTTATGAAATTATTCCCGTCGGCTCTGCCTCTAAACAAGTACTAAAAAATGCGCCTGACCTCAAGTACCAAAATGCTTCAGTTGGTAATAATCAGACAGATTTGATGACCGTGAAATTTAGGTACAAACCTATCAAATCTGACCAAAGTATTTTGTTGGAAGAGATTTTGAAAAAGGCGGATGTGCCAACTACAGAGAGCAGCTCAGAAAATTTCCGCTTTTCGGCCGCTGTGGCTGGCTTTGGTATGTTGTTGCGCGATTCTGAATTTAAAGGTAGTGCCGATTTTGACCAAATTGTGCAGCTCGCCCAAGGAGCGATGGGAGCTGATGCCAATGGTGACCGTGCCGAGTTTGTACAACTTGCACGTATTGCGCAGCGTTTGAAGAAATGATAGCACATTGGCTCCGAAATAGAAAAGCTGCCTGCTGAATAGGTTCAGCGGCAGCATTTTGCTTTTCACTATTGTTTTTCCAAAGTAAAGACAGTGCGCTGTGTGCCCACTATTGTTACCTCATACTCAAAAACAAACTCCGTTTTTGTCAGTTTCGTTACTTTTGTGTTGATCCGGTCATTAGAAGTCGCGGCATCACCATCGTAGTCAATTACCAATGTTTTGCCATCATCACCAAAATTGTACATCATTGGTGAATCACTATGTGAGGTACCATGTGCCGAATGAATATTACCATTGCAATAATCAACAGCTTTTAAGTCGCAAGATTCAAATCTATAAGTTACGCTCATACCAGCCAAGGAACTATCTTGTTGGTCAACATCATCCAAATAAACCTTCTTTGTTGTCAAACTCCAGCTGCCATCCAATTTATCTACACTAAGTTGTTCCTTGCTGCAAGCCCCCAAGAGCAAGAGGCTGCAAGCTGCCGAAAATAGAATTTTGTAAGTCATTTTAGTTTTTTTTTGAAGCGATAAAAAAAGGGTGGAGAAATAAATCTCCACCCTTTATATTTCATATTCTGACGAATCTGAGATTATTGTTTCTCAATAGTTATACGAGTTGTTGTTCTGCCAGTACTATCGTAGTCAGCAATAATCATTTTCTTTTTAGAAGCTTCTTCAATGGTAGAAGTAGATGCAGCAGCACCAGTTTCTTGCATCCAAACAGTTTCGCAATCATCTTGGATTTTGTAGCTAGCAACGGTTGTATCTTTCTCATTTACAGGAAAACCGAGTATAGTACCAGTAACACTAGTATATGTAGTGCTTGTACCCATTTCGTCTTTTTTAACGCTGTATTTGTCGAACATCATTTTGCCGCTGAATGTCAAGCCCTGAGCAGTAAATTGAGCCAACATGTCAACAGTTACATTATTACTGTCAGTTGTTGCCAAGCCAGTAACAGCCCACTCGCCTTCCAACCAGTTTACACATTTTTGGTCTTTGCTACAAGAAGCAAGTGCGATAATAGCTACTACAAATACGAAAGCAACTTTAATAAGATTTTTCATGATAAATTGATTTAAAAAATTAAAAATTATAGCTTTATAAAAGGTAAAATGCCAAAGGCTAAAATTGTGCCAAAATATAAATTTTCTATTTTAATGGCCTAAAAAAGGAGCTATTTGCTTCAAATCGAATGCGCTAAGCGTCCCATTTATTTTCAACAACAAGCGTCCAAGTTCATCTACTCCTACAATAACGCCTTCCACTACTTCTTGGTTGGTTGTAATTTTATATTTGGCCAACATTTCGATTTGGAAGAGCCTATTGGTATAGTCCGAAATTATTTCCTTGGTCTTTCCTGCCTGTATTCGCAAGTATTGACGTTCTAAAGCTGCATATAGTTGGAATAGGATTTTATTTATTTCATATTTTTTTTTACTGTATAAAAACATTGAGGTCGGGTTGGCTAATGTGGGGTCAAAAACTCCTTGATTCACATTGATACCCATACCAACAATTGTTTTATCGAGATAACTGCCTTTCAAAATATTTTCGATAAGCATCCCAGCTATTTTTTTTTCGCCAATATAAATATCATTGGGCCATTTTATGGCTAGGCCGACTGGTTTTTCTAAAACTTCGTTAATAAAATCATAAACCCCTAGTGACATTGCAGCATTTAGGACAAATTGTTGTTTCACCAACAACGACTTTGGACAAAGGATGACACTCATCGTTATATTTTCACCAGAGGCGGCTATCCAAGAACTGCCAAATTGACCTCTTCCAGCATACTGCTCATCTGCTATTATGGCAGTTCCTTCAATTGGATTGGTTTTTGACATAAGATTATGAGCAAATTGATTGGTTGAATCGACAGAACTTAAATGAATTGCAACCTTTCCAATAAAAAGAGTGTTGTTTGATAGGTCATTCATAGGTCATTTTCTTATATTTACCCGCAAATGTAAATTATTATTGTGGGTTCTTTACAAATAAGCTTACAAGTATTAAAAAGTAGAATTAAACATCTGTCAAAAAAATTAAAATCTGTACTTTTGAGTGAAAGAGAAGCAGCCGCACGCGCTAAAACCCCGACTACTACTTTGGTGAAAACCATTACCGAGGCGTTGCAAGAGCTGAAAGGGGTTGATATTACTGTTTTGGACTTGAGGAAAATTCCAGAAGCCAGTGCCGACTTTTTTATTATTTGTAATGGTACCTCTACTACACATATTGGAGGTTTGGCCGACCGTGCTGAGAAAAATACTTGGGAACAATTGGGTGAAAAACCTTATCATATCGAAGGTAAACGAGGGCGGCTTTGGCTATTGCTCGACTATTTTTCGGTAGTGGTACACATATTTGACCGCGAAAAACGTCAATTCTACGATGTTGAACATCTGTGGAGTGACGCCAAGGTAAAAAAATATTAATATTCTGCTCGTCGTAGTTTTACGCCTTGACTTATACAATTATTACACTTTCAATATTTTATGCAAGATAATCAAAACAATTCAAATCCGACAGGGGGCGAGGAAAATAAAGGAGGCCCTCGCTTTAACTATTTTTGGATTTATGGCATCATTGCGGTGCTGCTCATTGCCCTCAATTTCTTTTGGGCGCAACCTCAGGCAAAATCTATTGACTGGAACAAATTAGAAAAAATTGTTCGCGCCGACGACTTAGAAAAAATTATAGCCGTTAGCAACCAGAAAAAAGCTGAAATCTTCCTAAAGAAAGATGCTTTAAAAAAAGCTGATTATGAAAAGGATATTCGCAAGTCTTCTATGGGTTTATCCAATACTGGCCCTCATTTCACCTACAATATTGGTAGTGAAGAGGTATTTGAAAACAGGCTTATCGCACTGCAAACAGACATACAAAAAACCAAAAACGAACCAACTTTCAGCGTCAGCCTGATGAATGAAACTCGTTACGATTTTATTGGTAATCTCTTCAGTTTCTTGTTGCCAATTATTATTCTTGTTGCTATATGGATTTTCATCATGCGTCGCGTAGGTGGTGGTGGTGCTGGTCCTGGCTCTCAAATTTTCAATATTGGGCGTTCAAAAGCTACGCTCTTCGATAAAGATGCCAAGGTAACGGTTACGTTCAAAGATGTAGCTGGTTTGGATGAGGCAAAAGAAGAGGTAATGGAAGTGGTTGACTTTTTGAAAAATCCTAAAAAATACACCGCATTGGGTGGTAAAATTCCTAAAGGGGTTTTATTGGTGGGTGCCCCTGGTACAGGTAAAACCCTCTTGGCCAAAGCCGTTGCAGGCGAAGCTGCTGTTCCTTTCTTTAGTATATCGGGCTGCGATTTTGTTGAAATGTTTGTTGGGGTGGGTGCTTCGCG
>Ga0163144_10017033_pt1 | contig 14835 bp, 10 predicted proteins | sample OliLak19BULKMAT1_FD_123175 | JGI IMG/M metagenome (GOLD analysis project Ga0163144, IMG submission 123175) | Freshwater microbial mat bacterial communities from Lake Vanda, McMurdo Dry Valleys, Antarctica - Oligotrophic Lake LV.19.BULKMAT1 | ecosystem: Environmental > Aquatic > Freshwater >... | reverse complement strand
ACCATAGGCATATAAATGCAGATGCGATCCCCTTTTTTTGCTCCGTTCTTTTTCAGGACATTGGCAAACCGGCAAACTTCCTGATGTAATTCATTGTAGGAAAGTTTTCTTCCTGCTTCTTTCGGATCGTTTGGCTCCCAAATGATGGCGGTCTGATCTCCTCTTTCGGCAAGGTGCCTGTCGAGGCAATTTTCGGTGATGTTAAGCTTTCCTCCAATAAACCATTTTACATTGGGTTCAGTAAAGTTCCATTCCAGGACCTTATCCCATTTTTTTTTCCAAAGAAATTCTTCTGCCTTTTCTGCCCAGAAGTGCTCAGGAGTATCTACACTTTTTTTGTATTCGGAAAGATATTGATCAAAGGAAGTGACGCGGCTGCTCATTAATTGAACAGTGGATTAAATAGCGCTTAGTGGAACCATTTTCTGTTTGTCCGGATCCCATATCTTTAAACGCAGACATTTGACAATGTCGGATGGCCAAAGGGTAGTTATCTTAGGATTCTGTAATTCAGGAATTGCTTTCATAGCATCCGGAAGGCGGTAAAAAGGGATCTTGGCATTAAGATGGTGAATGTGATGGAAACCGATATTTGCCGTAACCCATTGCCAAAAACGATTTGTCTTCATGTAGCTGGATGATTCCAAAGCCGCGTGATCATAGCTCCATTCGATATTATTTTTAAATGTAACTCCCGGAAAATTATGTTGTGCATAGAACAAGTAAGCGCCAAATCCACAGGCTATGGAAAACGGAAGTAAAATTCCAAGGAACATTGTTGCCCAGCCTAAAAAATAAACAGTAAGAATAATACCTCCCACATGAAGGATAAGAGAGAAAAGCGAATCATAATGCCTGCGCGGGCTCGACAATAAGGAAAGGATGCACATTCCAAAACCGAAAAGTGTAAAATACCCAAAGATCATATTGAGCGGATGTCTTACTGCAAGATATTCTCTCCGTTCGCTTTTGGTGGCTGCAAGGAATTTTTGTTTTGAAAAAATAGGATACGACCCTATGCTTGCGCTGAAAAGTTTTGAGTTGTTATTATGATGGTAATCATGAGACCGCTTCCAGATGCTGGTTGGTGCCAGCATGTACAATCCGAAAAGTGAAAAAATTATTCTGGCAGGAATCGATTTGTATAAGATCGTATGATGCGCATAATCGTGGTAGATCACAAACATCCTGGAAAGCAAAAGGCCTGTTGCAATACTGCAAACGATTTTAAAGCCCAGGGCTAAATCCATAAATGCTCCGATATGGAACATTATAAGCAAAAATAAAGTAGATAGCGTGCAGTACCAGCTTTTCCACCTGATCTCTGCTGCGAATGGTTTTGTTGCTAATATTAATTCTTTACCTGTTCTCACAAATAAAAATGAACGCAAATATAATGATAATAATTAAATATAAAATAGTTAGCGTGCACGAATATGCTTCCAGCGCCTATGAGACCAAAGCCAGGTTTCGGGCTGCGTAAGTATTTGTTTTTCAAGCCTTCTCGTATGTAGTTCGGAAATCTCTCCTTCAGAAGTTGTTGAAGGAGTTTCCAAAAGCATTTCTGCCGATAGTTCATAGTAGCCCCTTTTGAGCTTTCTTACACTCATAAATACGATTGGAGAATTCAATTTAATGGCGATTTTCTCAGTTCCCCGGAAGACAGGTGTTTCCTGATTTAGGAACTTAGTCCAGTAAGCTCCTTCCGGTGGAGGTGTTTGGTCTGCAATGAAAGCAGTGGCGGCTACTTCATTTTTGAATGCAAGCATATCGCGAAAAGCGCTTTTCATTTCAATGAGCTTTGTCCCGAATCTCGTACGCATATCAATGATCAGGCGATTAAAATATTTATTCTGAAGCGGGTGATAAATTACATAAAGCTGCTGCCTGCATACCAGATTAAAGGTATTCCCCCCCCACTCCCAATTCCCTGAATGTCCCAGAACAAGAATGATATTTCTGTTTTCATCATAGAGCCTTTTCATCAACAGAATAGACCCTTCATCCATTTTACAGCGCCTTAACATATCGGAATTGCTGATAGTAAGTGTTTTAAATGTTTCCATGAACAGATCCGAGAGATGACGATAGAATTTTCTTCTTAGCTCCGCAATTTCTTTTTCAGATTTTTCAGGAAATGACTTGCGAAGATTTTCAGTTACCACCTTTTTCCGGTATCCTGTTATATAATATAGGATCACAAAAACAAGATCCGAAAGCAAATACAAAATTGGAAAGGGAAGAATTGAAATAAGGTAAATAAAGGGAAGAGCAAAATAATATGCGATTGCCTGCATGATTTAATTTCTGGCGAACATTAATCGTTGGCCTTTTTTTGATTCGTCAAATTTTCCCTCATTATAAACCAGGTGTCCGCTTACAAACGTATGCGTTACCTTTGAATGGAAAGTCATTCCTTCGAAAGGAGACCAACCGCATTTAGCGAGTATATTTACCTCTCCCCCAACCCCCGAGCTACGCTCCTCCGAGAGGAGTCCTTCGGACCAACCTTCGCTCTTGGCTCGGTTGTCCGAGGAGAGGGGAGAAGATCCAACAACAGTCCAGGGTGAATTTAGATCAACTAAAACAAGATCCGCAAAATACCCTTCGCGAATGTAACCGCGCTTTTCAACTTGAAAGCAATCGGCAAGGGCGTGGCTCATTTTTTCCACCACCTTCTCAATGGTAATTTTTTTCTCGCGGACAAATTCCAGCATAGCAACTAAAGAATGCTGAACAAGCGGTCCGCCTGAAGGTGCTTTAAAATATGTTTGCTTTTTTTCTTCTAAAGTATGTGGAGCATGATCTGTACAGATGACATCGATTTTATTTTCCAGCACTCCTTTCAGAATTGCATCCCGGTCCATTTTTGTTTTGACAGCAGGATTCCATTTGATGAAGTTGCCTTTTGTTTTATAATCTTCATCCGAAAACCAAAGATGGTGTATGCATGCCTCTGCCGTGATGCGCTTATCCTTCAAAGGAGTTTTGTTGTCAAATAACTCCAGTTCCTTCTCGGTTGAAATATGAAGAATGTGCAAACGGGTATTATACTTTTTTGCAAGCTCTACTGCCAGTGACGAAGACTTATAACACGCCTCTTCGCTGCGGATTAGCGGATGGCATTCGATAGGAATATCTTCGCCATACTTCGCTTTAAACTTCTCCATATTCGCACGCACCGTTGCCTCATCCTCGCAATGCGTAGCGATGAGCATTTTACATTTAGAGAAAATATTCTCCAGCGTAGTGCGGTTATCCACCAGCATACTTCCTGTAGATGAACCCATGAACACTTTAACACCGCAAACATTTTTGGGATTGGTTTTAAGCACTTCCTCGATATTATCATTGGAAGCACCCATGAAGAAAGAATAATTTGCAAGAGAAACCTGGGAGGCGCGTTTATATTTTTCCTCGAGCAGTTCTTGCGTAAGTGTATTGGGAATGGTATTAGGCATTTCCATGTAGGAAGTAATACCTCCGGCTACAGCAGCTTTTGCTTCCGTATAAATTTCGCCTTTGTGCGTTAGACCGGGCTCGCGGAAGTGTACCTGATCATCTATAACACCGGGGAGAAGATATTTGCCTTTAGCATCGATCACCTCACCCCCCATATCCCTTGCCTCAGAGAGAGGGGGCGAAGTGGTATCGTAAATTTTTTTGATACTGCCATTTTCAATCAAAACACTTCCTAAGAAAGCTTTCCCTTCGTTGACAATATTTGCATTTATGATCAGGGTTCTCACTTTTTTTCTATCTGCTTGAATTTCATTTGCAAAACTCCCCAGAATGCTTCCTTGAAAATTCCCATGCTCATTTTTGAGGTTCCTTCGGTCCTGTCCTTAAAAGTGATGGGAACTTCAACCACTTTGAAGCCAAGTTGTGATGCGGTGTATTTCATTTCAATCTGGAAAGCATATCCCATGAATTTAATTTTATCGAAGTCGATGGCTTGCAGCACCCTTCTGCGGTAACATTTAAACCCGGCTGTTGTATCCCGGATATTTATCCAAAGTACAAATCGTACATATACAGAGGCAAAATAAGACATCATGATCCTTCCCAGGGGCCAGTTCTCTACTTTCCCTCCTTTTATATAACGCGATCCTACTGCTACATCGGCATTCTTTATACAAGCTTCACGCAAGCGTATAAGATCTTCGGGCCTGTGAGAAAAATCTGCGTCCATCTCAAAAATGTATTCATAGTGTCTTTGCAGGGCCCAATTGAACCCATGAATGTAAGCAGTGCCAAGACCGAGCTTGCCTGTCCTTTCTTCAATGAATAGCTTATCGTGAAATTCTTTCTGCAGGTTTTTTACAATATCTGCTGTACCATCAGGAGAACCGTCATCCACAATAAGAACATGAAAAGAAAAGTCTAGCGAAAATACCTTGCGGAGCATCTTTTCGATGTTCTCCTTTTCGTTGTAGGTAGGTATTATAACTAAAGAATCTGACATTGGTACAGATAACAGATAAACTCTGATTTTAAAGATAAAACGTTACTCTGTAAATCTGCAAAAGACCAGTTATCTGTATCTACTGCAATGATAACGAAATAAAAGGGAAAAGATTTTAGAAGGGTGTTAAAAAATGCTAAGAGCCTATTTAGTTTCGACACTCGGGCTGTATATACTTTGAGAAGTTTTTTTGTACACAACGAGCAATGTGCTGTTAAAGTTCACATCACCCGAAACATTCCAATGAACGCCAATGTTGGTGAAAGTGGCGTTGATGATGATATTGAGAGGGGTTATAGCATTTTGAGAATGCAGAATTTGGAGAAAAGAAAGAAAGGTAAGGAGCAGAATATATTTTTTTCATTTAATCCAATGTATATTTGGATCAAGTGAAGTATTGATAACTGCATAAATTGTAACCATATCTTCCCTTTCGTTTAAAGTAATACCATTACTGATTATATATTAGTCCATAACATTTGGTATAATGCCGATCAAGTACAAATTATAATTGGACTAAAAGATATGAGGCATCGGTATAAAATGAATCATAAATGGAAATTTATTTACAGGCAAGCATCTTATTTCATCATATCGTATCTGAAAGAAAGGATTTTCCCGGATAGAAAAAATCGATTTTTTTACAGCTCTATGAAATTTCTTGCCGAATCCCTTCTGTTGCAGGTTGTAATAATCTATCCCTTGCTGAATGTCATTATGTGCGCGAGGCGCAATTTTGACTTTTACAACGGCCATTAGTCGAGCTTGAAAGTATCCTGAACTTTATCCCAGTCCAGCAATTCCTGCTGTTTAGTGTTTTTGATGCGCGAGCGTACCAATGCCTTGTGTTGCTCAGGAATTTCTGACGATTTCTCTTCTACTTTTACGTAAGAAAGGGTTTAAAAAAAAATTAAAAACAAAGAAGAATAATTGTCCTTTATATTTAAGGTGATTCTCATGTTACAGACTTTGTTATACAAAGATAAGCATTTCTGTTGAAAAGTATTTATAGCAACAATTTCCTCAAGCTCACTTTCTCCTCCACGATCTGCTGAATTTTATCTATTGGAATTCTTTCCTGCTTCATCGTATCACGATGGCGGAGAGTAACGCAGCTGTCCTGCAATGATTCATGATCAATTGTGATGCAGAATGGTGTTCCGATAGCATCTTGTCTGCGGTAACGTTTGCCAATGGTATCTTTTTCCTCGTAATAGCAGCGACAGATATGTTTGAGAGTATTGAATACTTCCATTGCTTTTTCAGGCAGGCCGTCTTTTTTTATGAGCGGGAATACAGCCACCTTCACAGGAGCCAAAGCCGGAGGAATTCGGAGAACAATACGTTCTGTTCCTTCTTCACCTGCAACGGCTGCGTCCAGCTTTTCAACTTCAAAAGCAGAAGCAAGTACAGCCAAAAACATACGGTCCAGTCCAAGCGAGGTTTCTACTACATAAGGAACATAATTTTTGTTCAGTTCAGAATCGAAGTATTGCAATTTTTTTCCTGAGAGTTTCTCGTGTGCATTCAAATCAAAATCAGTGCGGGAATGGATCCCTTCAATCTCTTTAAAGCCAAATGGAAATTGGAACTCGATATCGCAGGCTGCGTTTGCATAGTGTGCCAGCTTAATATGATCGTGGAAACGATATTTTGCTCCACCAAATCCCATCGCATGATGCCATTTGATCCGTTTCTCTTTCCAGTTATTATACCATTGCATTTCTTCCCCCGGTCGCACAAAGAACTGCATTTCCATTTGCTCAAATTCACGCATGCGGAATAAAAATTGCCTTGCAACAATTTCATTGCGGAAGGCTTTGCCGGTTTGCGCAATACCAAAAGGGACTTTCATCCTTGCCGAACGCTGCACATTTAAAAAATTCACAAATATTCCTTGCGCGGTTTCCGGACGCAGATAAATTGTGTTCGCATCCTCACTCACGGAACCCATTTGGGTTGAGAACATCAAATTGAACTGGCGCACATCCGTCCAGTTCTTGGTGCCGGATACAGCACACACAATTTCAAGGTCGGTGATGATCTGCTTTACTTCTACAAGATCATTCCTTTCTAATGCATTTTTAAAACGCGTATTTATTTCATCGATCTTTTTCTGGTATTCAACCACGCGCGGGTTGGTAGAGCGGTACATCGTTTCGTCAAAGTTCTCAAAGCGTTTTTTTGCTTTCTCCACTTCCTTGTCAATCTTACCTTCGATCTTGGATATATGGTCTTCGATCAACACATCGGCACGGTATCTTTTCTTGGAATCTTTATTGTCAATAAGCGGATCGCTGAACGCATCCACGTGCCCGCTGGCTTTCCAAACGGAAGGGTGCATGAAAATGGACGCATCCAGACCCACGATATTTTCATTCATCTGCACCATTGATTTCCACCAATACTCGCGGATATTATTTTTCAGCTCCACCCCGTACGGGCCGTAATCGTACACGGCACCCAGGCCGTCATAAATTTCGGATGATGGAAATACAAAGCCGTATTCCTTGCAATGGGAGATGATGTTCTTGAATAATTCTTCTTGTGTCATATTATATATAAGGGATGGCTATCGGGACGTAAAAATGGCAATAATTCTCATCCCTTCTAAAAAAGGGGAATAAAGAGGCTGGCGGCCCTCTGTTAAAGAATTTTGATGCTCCAAATCGGCCAAATCCGGCTCCCGGATTTGTCGTTTTTCTCCCGCTTATTGGCATAATGCGCCCGAATATCAAACGGTAGAGCTCTAAAAATTTATTTGTTGTTCCTTTATATGGAAGCCCAAAGCACCTGCAATTCATCAACCTAAAAACATTCTAATGAAAAAAATCTCTACCCTACTTAGCCAGCAAGGAGTTTTATTTATTCTTGTTTTTGGCCTGGCATTTAATGCCGCTTTCGCACAACAGGCAACTACGCCAATCTCTCTTGGAAGCATTCAGGAATTCAAAAACACTTTTATCACGGTTGATCCTGCAGGTAAAAACGGATATGCTTTGCAGTTAGCAAGCAATAAAGAAGTACTTATCAATATCACGGAGAAAAACTGCGAAAAAAATAGCTGCTATGTTTTCGGAACGATAGAGGGCCACGAGCAAGCAACCTTTGTTATTAAAGGTGATGAAACAACTATGAATGGCAAGGTGTTATTCCGCAAAAGCAAAGAGGCGTATGATATTTATACAAATGCTGCCGGTAAAGTTCTAATTGTACCTGTAGATATTAACGATGTGATATGCGTAGATTATTTCAATGTAGAAGATAATAGTAAACCGAATACTACCCCGGGCACCATGGCGGTTCCAATATTCAATAGTTTGCCCGGTGCATATGCAACAGTTTATCTTGACTTTGACGGAGAACTTGTAAGTGGCGGCTACTGGGGAACTATTAATGCTGCACCCCGAAATTTTTCTGACGCGGATATCACAAAGATATGGCAGAGTGTTGCGGAAGATTTCAGCCCTTTAAATGTAAATATAACTACGGAAAGAGCGGTATTTAATGCAGCACCTGTTACAAAAAGGATGATGGTGGTCTTCACTCCCACCAGCACTGCTTCTCCGGGTGCCGGAGGAACCTCTTATCTAAATTCATTTGGATGGACCACCGGTGAATGCTGCTGGGTATTTGCTCCTACAATAACGTATGCACAGTTGGCAGCATCGCATGAGATCGGCCACACATTAGGACCGAATCACGATGGCACTGCTGCAAGCCCTCACTATTATGGAGGGCACGCCAACTGGGCTCCTATAATGGGAAATGGCCATGCCAAACCTATTGTTCACTGGAGCAAGGGAGAGTATGCAAGTGCTAACAATCTCGAAGATGATCTTTCATTGATGTCCAATAAGGCTCCATTCAGGGTGGATGATGCCGGAAATGATACCTCTACCACAAAGATGCTGGTAATAGAAGGAACAGGCAGCGGAGTTGTTTCCAGTAACGACAACTTTGGCGTTATTGAAAAGAGAACCGATAAAGATGTATTTAAATTCATCACCACCGGAGGGCCTGCAAGTCTTACCATAAAATCAAATAACCCCGGGGCAGGCAGCAATGTTCCTGACCTGGATATTCAGGCGCGTTTACTTGATGCCAATGGAAATGAAATTGTAAAGGTTGACCCTTTGGGCCTGCTGACAATTGACGTAATAATATCACAGACCTTGACTGCAGGAACCTACTACCTGGAGATTGACGGTGTTGGAGCAGGAGATCCGTATTCAGGCGGCTATTCTGATTACGGATCAATAGGCAAATATTTTATCTCGGGAAATATTCCCAGCACAACCACTACCGGAGTTAAGGTGACTGAAAATAATTATGCAATAAATATTTTTCCTAATCCTAGTTCGGGCTTGTTTACCATCAACATTCCAAAAGAAGGAAATAATGAAAGCAACATCGAGATCATAAACAGCTTAGGCCAGTCTGTATTCACATCCAGGGAAATTACCTCCGGAAATATTTATCAGGAGATCAACATTTCCGGGCATGCTGCTGGTATTTACTGTGTAGTTGTAAGATCGGGTGCTGATGTATGGAAAGGAAATCTCTTACTAAAATAAACACTGTTCGGCTTATCCCCATGAGCTTGTTATAGTTAAATAGAATAACAATTTAAACATCTCTCTATGAAAACAATTTCTACCCGATTTTTCTGGCAAGGAGCTTTATCCATTTTAACTTTTAGTTTGATCTCTGCCAGCCTATTCTCGCAGGGAGCATATGTCACACTTTCTTTAGGAACTGTTCAAGAATTCACAAATAATTTCTCCAGCGTTCAGCCTTCTGCAAAAACACTTCCTACCATGCGGATATCAGCAACCCGGGAGATCTCCATTAATGTAACGGAGAACAATTGCACAAAAAATAAATATTATGTTTTTGGAAACGTGGAAGGGCACGAGTGGTCAACCTTTTGCATTATAGGCGATGATAAAAAATTGGAAGGCAAGCTGATCTTCAGAAAGACAAAAGAAGCCTTTAATATTTATACCAATGACGAGGGGGAAGTGTTTTTAAATCCTGAAAAGATTGATGATGTGCTTTGTGTGGATTATCTTCCGCGTACAGACGAAGAAGTTAAAATGGACGAAAACACCAATAAGAAGCTTCCGAGCAGTACTACTAGTATGGTGATTCCAATATTAAATAGTTCACCCGGAGCAGTGGGTACTCTTTATCTGGATTTTGACGGTGAATATGTAAGTGGTGGCTATTGGGGAACAATTAATGCTGCTCCCTCAAACTTCACACCAGAGCAGATCACACAGATATGGCTAAATGTTGCAGAGGATTTTCGTCCATTAAATATAAATGTAACTACCGAAAGAGCAATGTTTGATGCCGCTCCCGTTTCACAAAGAACAATGTGTATCCAAACTCCCACCAGGTATTTCTCTCCAAATTCTTCCGGATCAGCCTATATAGGCTATTATGGCAAAGCAAATGGTAATCCTTGCTGGTCATTTGATGGTATTCCTATTGCAATAATATCGCATGCACATGAGCTAGGCCACACCTTAGGCTTGCATCATGATGGCGGCCCGGGAACAGCGTATTATGGGGGTCACGCAAATTGGGCTCCTACTATGGGAAATGGATACCAAAAATCGGTGTTAACCTGGGCTGTTCCCGATTATCCGGGAGCTAATAATGGAGAAGATGATGTAGCAGTAATGGCTCTTAAAGCGCCCCGCAGAGCAGATATTGTTGGCGATACCACCACCACCGCAAGCCCGTTGGTAATAAATGGAACTGGAACCGGAAATGTTTCTGACACCATGAATTTTGGTGATATTGGAACCAGGACCGATAGAGATGTATTTAGTTTTACAACCATCGGGGGCGCTGTAACCTTCCTGGTACGTTCTGAGAACGAGGGAGGATTAGCAGGTAGCAAGGCACCTAATCTGGATATTCAGATACGTTTACTGGATGCCACCGGAACTGAAATTGTAAAAGTTGACTCTGCTGGTTTACCGGCAGTTCCCGTAGGGATATCACAAAATCTGACGGCAGGAGTTTATTACCTTGAAGTTGCCGGTGTAGGGTTTGCCACTCCTTTTACGGGGGGGTACTCTGATTATGGCTCCTTGGGCAGGTATTATATTTCAGGCACAGTTCCCAGCGCCACCGCCACCGGTGTTAATGATGCTGAAAATAAATATGCAATAAATATTTTCCCTAATCCAAGTTCCGGAATTTTTACAATCAACATCCCTAATATGGCAGCTAATAGCCAAATTGAAGTAATAAATAGTTTGGGTCAAATCGCAATAAGCTCTTCAGAAATTACTTCAAGAAATATTCATCAGAATATCGATTTATCAAATTACGAAACAGGAATCTATTGCGTGGTAGTAAGGTCCGGCAGCGAAGTGCGGCAGGGAAAAGTAATATTGAAGTAGGATATTCCTGGATTGCATTGATCCGAAGAGGGAGTGATAATGTCGTTTCACCTAAGGTTAAGTGAAAGATATCATCCTCCCTTTTGCCTTTTTCAGCAATTCTGATGCCGTTTTTAGCCTAGTTTCCCATTATTAGCCATTTTCCTCCCGCTTATTGGCAAAAAGTGCCCGAATACAAAATGGCATAATTCTACGGGACAATTTCGTATTACTTTGTAGGGAAGGTAAACTATGCATTTGCCGAAAATTCCGATAAAAAACAGAACATTAAAATTGATTTAACCGTATAACCCAAACCCACTTCCCTATGAAAAAAATTTCTACCCAAATTATGCGCCAGGGATTTGCATCAATTCTGGCTTTGAGTCTGGCATGCAACGTATTCGCTCAGGAAGCAGCCACACCTCTTTCCCTGGGCAGTATGGAGGAATTTAAGAACAGCTTTTCAAAAATTGATGTTCTGGCTAAAAAAGTATATGTGTTGCCAATAGCAGGCAACAAGCAAGTGACTATCAATATTTCTGAAAAAAACTGTAACGCCAATGAGTGTTTTGTATTCGGAACAGTAGAAGGCCATGAACAGGCAAAATTTTTTATCCGGGGTGATGAAAAAAATATGACTGGAAAATTGATTTTCATAAAAACAAAAGAAGCGTATGATATTTATACCAGCGCTCAGGGGGAAGTATTCATTGCTCCCGTAGCTATCCATAAAGTGATTTGCATGGATTATCCTTCCTATGAGGGGGAACAACAAAATAACACAGCTAAAAATAATTCTGCTTATACAACAATAGTTCCTACATTAAACAGCTTACCGGGAGGCTATGGAACTATTTATCTTGATTTTGATGGTGAAAATGTAAATGGGTACTGGGGAGCTATTAACGCTGCACCCTCCAACTTTACGGACGCAGACATCACTAAGATATGGCTGATCATTTCAGAAGATTATATGCCCTTTAATGTAAATGTAACTACGGACAGAGCAATATTCAATGCTGCACCCGTCTCCCGCAAGCAGATGCTGATCCTTACACCTACAAGCACAGCTTTACCCGGTTCCGGAGGAGCTACTCACTTAAATTCATGGGGTACCAATGACCCTTGCTGGAGCTTTGGCCAAACTATAAAATCAGCAGCAGAAGCGGGATCGCATGAGCTAGGGCATTCTTTAAACCTAAATCATGACGGAACTGCTTCACAAGGATATTATGCAGGACATAACAATTGGGGGCCGATCATGGGAGCATGTTTAGGTCAATACCTGGTTCAATGGAGCAAAGGAGAATATGCAAATGCAAACAATGCTGAAGATGACTTGGCAAAGATCACTATCAAGATCCCGTACCGTGCGGATGATGCCGACAATTACATTGCCAATGCAAAGGCATTAGTCATCAATGGAAATGGAACCGGCAATGTTTCTTCCGCCACCAACTTTGGTTTAATTGAAAAAAGAACAGACAAGGATGTATTTCAGTTCACTACTTCCGGAGGGAATGTGAGCTTCTCCATTGTTTCACATAAGGAAGGAATAATCAACACAAGTGTACCTGACCTGGATATCCAGGCTCGCTTTCTGGATGGATCAGAAAATGAAATTCTGACAGTTAATCCTACCGGTGCGGCTTCGGCAACTTTGACCATATCCAACACTTTTGCAGCGGGAACCTATTATTTAGAAATTGACGGTGTAGGATCAGGGGATCCATTAACCACAGGGTATACCGATTACGGTTCGCTGGGTCAATATTTTATTTCAGGTACTGTTCCTAATGCAGCAGGTACGGGTGTTAATGAAACCGATGCTAAATATGACATCAACATTTTCCCTAATCCAAGTTTAGGCGTATTTACGATTAACATTCCGAAAGAAGGAAATGATGCAAGCAGGATCGAGATCTTAAATAATGTAGGCCAGACTGTAGTGGCCTCGTCAGAAGCTGCATCAGGGAAAATTAACAAGGAGATAAATATATCCGGTTTGGCTTCCGGTATTTATTGTGTTGTTGTAACCTCAGGCAGCGAAGTGTGGAAAGGAAAAGTATTGTTAAAGTAAACCGAATATATTTTCTGGGCGCTAGTCAACAATTTTAAAAGTATTTCTTATGAAAAAAATATCTACCCGATTTTTTAACTGCGGAATTTTATCTCTCCTGGTTTTCAGTTTCCTGTGCAATACTGTGTTTGGCCAAGGCGTTATTCCTTATTCCCTGGGAAGCGTCACAGAATTCAAAAGCAGCTTTTCCAAGGTTGATATCCTGGCTAAAAAAGTATTTGTCTTGACAATAGAAAACACCAAGCAGGTTACTCTCAACATTTCGGAAAAAAATTGTGATGTCAATAATTGCTATGTATTTGCAAAAGTGGAAGGGCACGAACAGGCAACATTTTTTATTAAAGGAGATAAAAATAATATAGCCGGTAAAATTATTTTTCTTAAAACAAAAGAAGCCTACGATATTTACACCAATGCACAAGGAGAAGTATTTATTGCCCCTATCGATATTAATAAAGTGATCTGCGTGGATTTTCCTTCTAATGGGGAGGAAGAAATTAAGGATGGCGGCAGCGCATTCAAGAATAATCAGACCCACACTACCGCAATTCCCTCATTAAACAGTTTACCCGGGGCATACGGAACGCTTTATCTTGATTTTGACGGGGAAAATGTTTCTGGTGGGCAATGGGGAACTATCAATGCTGCACCTTTAGGCGCTACAGATGCTGATATCACTAAAATATGGCTGATCGTTGCGGAGGATTATATGCCTTTCAACATTAATGTGACCACAGACAGAGCTGTGTTTAATGCTGCACCCACTTCGCAAAAGCAGATGGTGATCTTTACTCCCACAAATACTGCTTCTCCGGGCGCAGGCGGGACTGCTCATTTAAATTCATGGGGTACCAATGACCCCTGCTGGAGTTTTGGAGGCACTGTAAAATCAGCAGCAGAATCCGGATCACATGAGGCCGGCCACACATTTAACATTATTCATGACGGCACTACTTCTCAAGCGTATTATGCAGGCCATAATTTTTGGGGTCCGATCATGGGTGCTTGTTATAACCAATATATTGTGCAATGGTGCAAAGGGGATTATGCAAATGCAAACAATCAGGAAGATGATCTGGCAAAGATCAGCATTAAGGTCCCTTACCGCACGGATGATGCTGGGAATGATATCACTACCACAAAGCTGCTGGCTCTTAATGGAAGTGGAAGCGGAAATGTTTCTTTAGCAAGTAACTTTGGGATCATTGAAAGGACAACGGATAAAGATGTATTTAAGTTTACTACTTCGGGTGGAAATATAACCCTCAACCTGGTTTCGCATAAAGAGGGCGTTGTAAACACGCACGTTCCAAACCTGGATATCCAGGCTCGTTTGCTGAATGGCTCATTCACTGAACTTGTAAAAGCTAATCCAACAGGACCTGCATCGGGCACTGTTACTATCACGTATAGTGCGGCTGCCGGTACTTATTATCTGGAGATTGACGGAGTAGGATCCGGTGATCCTGCCACCACAGGATATTCTGATTACGGATCATTGGGCCAATATTTTATTTGGGGCACTGTTCCTAACTCAACAGGGACAGCTGTGAATGACGTTGATAATAAATATGCGATCAACATTTTTCCTAATCCAAGCTCGGGTCAGTTTACCATCAACATTCCGACAGAAGGAAACAATGAAAGCAAAGTTGAGATAGTAAATAATTTGGGCCAGGTCGTAATGACTTCTTCAGAAGCTGTTTTGGGGAATATTAACAAGGAGATAAATATATCCGGCCAGCCTTCCGGTATTTATTGTGTGGTTGTAACCTCAGGCAACGATATGTGGAAAGGCAAAGTATTATTAAAGTAAGTTCATCGCTATCGGATTTATAGTGCCAGCAGCCCGCTGGCTCTATGCATTTAATTAGATAATTGTTGTT
>Ga0163144_10017032_pt1 | contig 14835 bp, 12 predicted proteins | sample OliLak19BULKMAT1_FD_123175 | JGI IMG/M metagenome (GOLD analysis project Ga0163144, IMG submission 123175) | Freshwater microbial mat bacterial communities from Lake Vanda, McMurdo Dry Valleys, Antarctica - Oligotrophic Lake LV.19.BULKMAT1 | ecosystem: Environmental > Aquatic > Freshwater >... | reverse complement strand
CCCGCCTCGCGGATGGGTTGGCCGAAGAGGCCCCGTGAACGACGGTTGCGATGCCGCTGATTGGCCATGCAACCCTGTTCGCACCACCGTCATCGCGGTTGCGATGGGTTCTGGACAAAGCAGGCAAGACTCAGATCAATCCCACCGAAATCAAGAAGGTGGCGGGCGGCGGCGAGGGCGGGTACTGCGGCGGCGGCTTCTGGGCCGGGAACGACCCGAAGGTCGGCGTATCGACCGCCAAGATCGATGGGGTCGAAGCCACCAACATCATCAGCAAGCCCGACTGAGCGGCTGCCCACGTTGGCGCGCCCAGGGAGCACCAGTGTCCACCGACCCTTCGGGGTACAGCGGACTTCGGTGCTCTCTGTGTTTTTGATGGGCTCCTCCCCCTGGCGTTCAGCCCAGGGCCCGCTCGATGTCGCGGATCAGGTCGCCCTCATCCTCGATGCCGACGGAGAATCGGACAAAGCCGTCCACGATGCCCAGGGCGGCGCGGGCCGCGGCGGGGATCGAGGCGTGGGTCATGATGGCCGGGTGCTCGATCAGGCTCTCTACCCCGCCCAGGGACTCGGCGAGCGAAAAAAGTTCAACACGCTCCAGGAAGCGGCGGGCGGGTTCGAGCCCGCCCTTGAGCACCACGCTGATCATGCCGCCGAAGGCTCGCATCTGCCGCTTGGCGAGTTCGTTCTGGGGGTGGCTGGCCAGACCGGGATAAATGACCTTCTCGACCTTGGGGTGCCGGGTGAGCCACTGCGCGATGGCCATGGCGTTTTCGCAGTGGCGCTGCATGCGCACGTGCAGGGTCTTGGTCGAGCGGAGAACGAGGAACGAGTCCATGGGGCTGGGGACAGCGCCGGCGGCGTTCTGCGCGAAACGGATCCGCGCCGCCAGGTCGTCGTCCGTGCAGATGAGGGCGCCGCCGACGATGTCGCTGTGGCCGCCGAGGTACTTGGTCGAGGAGTGGCACACCACATCAGCCCCCAGCGCGAGCGGGTTCTGGAGGTAGGGCGTGGCAAAGGTGTTGTCCACGACGAGGATGGGCCGCTTGATTGGAAGGTCGGCGGGGTCAAAGCCCTTACCGTTGGCGGCCGATGAGCCTTGCCCGTGCGTGAGTTTGGCGATCGCGGCAATGTCGATGACCTTGAGCATGGGGTTGCTGGGGGTTTCCAGCCAGAGCAGGCGCGTCGCGGGCGTCATCGCCTTCGCCACGCTCGGCAGGTTGGTCATGTCGGCGCGGGTGCAGGTAATCCCCTGGTGCCGGAAGACCTTGTCGATGAGCCGGAAGGAGCCGCCGTACACATCATCCGAAAGGACGATGTGGTCGCCGGACTTGAGCAGGTGCAGGATGCAGTCCATGGACCCAAGGCCCGAGGAAAATGCAAAGCCATGCCTGCCGCCCTCGAGCGAGGCCAGGTTGTTTTCCAGGGCCGTCCGCGTGGGGTTTTTGGAGCGCGAATAGTCGTAACCATCCTTGAAGACGCCCGGGCTCTCCTGCACGTAGGTCGAAGTGAAGTAGACCGGCGTCATGATCGCGCCGGTGGTGGGGTCGGGCCGCTGACCGGCGTGGATGCAGCGGGTGGCGAAGTTGTGCGTCTGTTCTGGACTCGCGGTCATGATCTGCTCCAGTGTGATTCGGCAGTTGGCTGGAATCCTATTCGGCCCGCTCCATAGCGCGGCCGCGAGGGGATCGGGAGCCGGAACGGACGTCTCAGGGTTGTAACCCACGGCCTTGACCCAGAGCCCAACCCAGTTATTCTTCACCCGTGCATCAAGAGTCCCGGGTCACCTCAAGACCCGGGCGGCAACCGAGCCTGCCAAAGAAAGCAGGCCGCGGTGCCGAGGTCAGCCCCTGAGCCCAGCAATGGGATGAACGGGGGAACGATGCGGCTGGGTCGCGATCCTGCGACCGTGGCAAAAGCGGGCCGGTGTAGGCCTCGTCTTTCCGCCTGACCTATCGATTGGTGCCGTGAGGAGTTCACGGCATGTCTTGTATTCATCTAAAGCCGGGCGTTACGGACCTTGGAACTGTGGCGGTGCGGGGCGGGCGCGAGCCGGACCCGACCACCGGGGCCATCATTGCGCCGATTGTTCAATCGGCGACGTATGTCCAGCGGGGAGTGGGGCTGGACCTGGGCCACACCTACTCGCGGTGCTCGAACCCGACCGTCGATGGGTTGGAACGGGCGCTCGGAGCCCTGGAAGACTCGCCGGCGGCGGTGTGTTATTCCAGCGGGCTCGCGGCGGTGCACGCCCTGCTGCTGTCGACACTCAGCGCGGGTGAGCACGTCATCGTGTCGGATGTGGTGTACGGCGGGACGTACCGACTGCTGACCGAAGTGCTGGCGCGGTTCGGCGTCAGCGCGAGTTTCGTAGACACGGCGGATGCGGGCGCTGTCGCGGGGGCCATCAGGCCCACGACGCGCCTGATCCTGATTGAAACCCCGGCGAACCCGACGCTGAAACTGACGGATGTCGCGGCGGTGGTCGCCGTCGCCCGGCGGGCGGGCGTGTTGCTGGCGGTCGACAACACGTTCCTGACGCCGGTGGGCCTGCGGCCGCTGGACCTGGGCGCGGATGTCAGCGTGTACTCGACCACCAAGTACATCGATGGGCACAACACGTCCATCGGGGGGGCGCTGGTGTCGCGGGATGAGGGGCTGCTCGAGAAGTTCCGCTTCATCCGCAAGACAGTGGGGTCCATCCAGGCCCCGCACGATGCGTGGCTGACGCTGCGGGGGCTGACCACGCTGCCCCTGCGGCTGCGGAGGCACTCCGAGAGTGCGCAGGTGGTGGCGGAGTGGCTTGAGGGACGAGATGAGGTTGAGAGGGTGCTCTACCCGGGACTGGCCTCGTTCCCGCAGGCGGAACTGGCCGCCCGCCAGCACGCGCTGCACGCGGGGATCATCGCCTTCGAACTCCGCGGCGGCGAGGGGGCGGGCCGGACGCTGATGAACTCGGTGCGGCTGTGCGCCCTGGCCGAGAGCCTGGGAAGCGCCGAAACCCTCATCACCCACCCGGCCACGATGACACACGGGTCGATCCCACGGGCAAGCCGCCAAGCGGCGGGTATCAGCGATGGCCTCGTGCGGCTCTCGGTGGGGCTCGAAAACCCCGGCGACATCATCGCGGACTTGGAACAGGCTCTGGGCGCTGTGACTCAGGCTGATCGCCCGCGGTTTGCAGCCGCGCAGGAAGGGGTGCTGGCATGACCACAGAAACGACACACGCGCAGACCAACCACACGCCCCACGCTCCACACACACCCGTGATCGTGCTGAAGTTGGGAAGTTCGGTGATTCCGACACAGGCAGCGCTGGGGGATGCCGCCGCGGAGGTGCGCCGCTGGCGGGGGCGCGGGTTCCACGTGGTTGCGGTTGTCTCCGCCATCGGCGATACGACCGACCGGCTCACATCGCGTGCGCGGCTGGTGGCGGCCCAGCCGGATGCATCATCGCTGGCGGCGCTCCTGGCGACGGGCGAGGCGGAGACGGCCGCGCTGCTGGCCCTGGCGCTCAATGGCGCAGGGATCGGGGCCAATACCCTGGACCCCGGCGCGATCGGGCTTGCCACGAGCGGCCCGGCACTGGATGCATCGGCCACTGAACTGAATGCCGCGGCGATCTTTAGGGCGCTGGAACACCGGCCCGTGCTGGTGGTGCCGGGGTTCATCGGGCGCGATGCCCTGGGGCGGGCGACGTGCCTGGGGCGGGGCGGTTCGGACCTGAGCGCGTTGTTCATCGCGCGGGTACTCAACGCCGATTGCCGGCTGCTGAAGGATGTCGATGGGCTGTATGACCGCGACCCCGCGGGGGATGGGGGGGATGCGGCCTCGGCACGCCGCTTCCGCGATGTCACCTGGGATGATGTGCTGGCGCTGGACGAGGGGATCGTGCAGCACAAGGGTGTGCGGTTTGCACGCGCGCACGGGCAGAGCTTCACCGTTGCGGGCTTGGGTGGCGACCGCGGGACGTTGGTGGGGCCGGGGCCGACCGCGTTTGACTCGTTGGTTGAGGAACCCTGTGGACAGGAGGCCGCGGCATGAACATCGCTACACGCCTTGTCAGTTATGACCGCTGCCCCGGCGACCGCTACCGGCCGGTGGCAACGCCCATCTATCAGACAGCGACTTTTGAGCAGGAATCGGCGCTGGAGTTCGGCGAGTTTGACTACTCGCGGAGCGGAAACCCGACGCGCCGGGTACTGGAGACGCAGTTGGCCGAGTTGGAGGGCGCCGTTGGCGCGTACGCGTTTGCGAGCGGGCTGGCGGCGCTCACGGCGGTGATGCGGCTGGTTCGGCCCGGAGAGGAGATCATCGCTAATGACGACCTGTACGGCGGAACATACCGCCTGCTATCTCGCTTTGTTGAGCCCTTTGGCGTAGCCGTGAAGTACGTGGACCTGACCGACCTTGACGCGGCCGCGCGGGCGATCTCGGGGCGGACGCGCCTGGTGCACATCGAGACGCCGACGAACCCTTTGCAGCGGGTGTGCGACATCCGCGGGCTGGCCGGGCTGGCGCACAAGAGAGGGGCGTTGCTGTCGGTTGACTCGACGGCGATGACGCCCGTGCTGCAGCGGCCGCTGGGCCTGGGGGCGGACATCGTGGTGCACTCGGCGACCAAGTATCTTTGCGGGCACAGCGATGTGATGGCGGGGTCGGTGGCGGTGGCTGATGCGGCGCTGGGCGAACAGGTCTACGCGGTGCAGAACGGCGAGGGGGCGGGGCTCTCACCCTTTGATTCGTTCCTGCTGCTGCGGGGCATGAAGACGCTGGGGGTGCGGCTGCGGGCGCAGCAGGCGAGCGCGGGCCGGATTGCGGCGGTGCTGGTCGAGCACCCGGTTGTGAAGCAGGTGCACTTTGTCGGGCTGTCCGGGCACCCGGGTTCAGCGCTGCACGCAGCGCAAGCGGATGGACCCGGGGCGGTGGTTTCATTTGAAACCGGCAGTGTTGAAACATCTCGGCGAATCGTTGAGTCGCTGACCCTCTTTGGGATCGCGGTGAGCTTTGGTGGAGTGAACTCGTCGGTCAGCCTGCCGTGCCGGATGTCGCACGCGAGCATCCCGGCGGCGGTGCGGGAGGCAAGGGCACTGCCGGAGGACTTGGTTCGGGTGTCTGTGGGAATCGAGCACACGGATGATCTGGTTGCGGACGTGTCGCGGGTGCTGAATGAGGTTGGTCGCGAAAACGGGTGCGACGGGTCGGGGCCGTCAGCGGCACAGACCAGCGGCGAGTGCCTGGTGGGCAGTTGAGTTCGCCACTGGTCTGAGTCGAAGACGACTCCGACCAGTGGCACCCCGGGGGGAGCGTTCCATGCTTGACAGGTATCGGTGTATAGCGGTCGTGGGGGGGACCGGCGCGGTGGGGCTGGAGGCGCTGGCCATCCTCGGCGAGCGCGGCGTGGAGTCTGCGCGTCTGCGGGTGCTGGCCTCGGAGCGCTCGGCCGGGTCGGATGTCCCGTACCGGGGTGGGTCGGTCAGGGTTGCAGAGATCGGGCCCGACTCGTTCCGCGGCGTGGAACTCGCTCTCGTCTGCGCCAGTGCGGAAGTAGCCCGGCGATTGGCGCCGGTGGCCGCGGCGGCCGGGGCGGTGGTGGTGGACAACTCGTCGGCGTTCCGCGCGGACCCCCTGGTTCCGCTCGTGATTCCTGAAGTCAATGGCGGATCGCTGCCGCGCAGGGGCTCGCGGGGCGTGATCATCGCCAACCCAAACTGCTCGACGATCATCCTGCTGGCGGCGGTAAACCCGCTGCGGACGGCCTTCGGCATTGAGCGGCTGGTGGTCGCGACGTACCAGGCGGTTTCGGGGGCGGGCGCGGCGGCGATGGAAGAGTTGCGCGAGCAGGTGCTGGAAGTCGCGAATGGGCGCGAGGCCAAACCGCGGGTCTTCAAGGAACCGTGCGCGTTCAATGTATTCAGCCACGATTCTGCCATGGATGTTGAAACCGGCGTGAATGGCGAAGAACGCAAGATCATCGATGAAACGCGCCGGATCTGGGACGATCCGCGGGCGGCGGTCTCTCCCACCTGCATCCGTGTGCCGGTGATGCGGGCGCATACGGAAGCCATTGCGGTGACATTGGCAAGCCCGGCGAGCGAGGGCGAAGTGTTTGAGGTGCTGCGCAACGGGCCGGGGCTGGAGGTGGTTGATGATCGGAGCGCGAACGCCTTTCCCACGCCGCTCAAGGCGGCGGGAAGGGACAAGGTGCTGGTGGGCCGGGTGCGGCGCGACCCCGCGGAAGAGCCGGATGCACTGGGGCGTTCGCGGTCGTTCCTGCTGATGGCGTGCGGGGATCAACTGCGGAAAGGGGCGGCGCTGAACGCGGTTCAGATTGCGGAAGCGCTGGCGTAGCGAGTCTCGCCACCATTCAATCGCCGACCGCAAGCGGGCGGACACGGATATTGCGGAAGCGGACTTGCATTGGTTCCTTGATCTCGCTCACGGAATGGACCTGGAGGGCGATGTGGCCGCCCGTGTCCATGGCGTCGAAGACTTCTGCCGCGGGCACGCCGTTGATCCACGTCCGGATGACCGGGCCGATGACGACGATGCGCAGGCGGTTCCAGTCGCCCTGCTTGTACGCGCGCCGGGCGTACGGGGCATCGATGAGGCTCGCGAGCCAGCCGCGGCGTTGCTCGTCGTAGATTCCGCCGGTGTAGGCGCGGTCGGTGGGGTCCAGTTCAACCTGGGGGCCGCGCAGGCCGCCGTCGCGGTGGTCGAACCCGCCGATGACCTGGCTGCGGACTTGGACGCCGCTGTTGAGGGCGGGGTGCTGCTTGAACTCCAGGAGCAGTTCAAAGTCATCAAACTCGGCATCTGTGACGAGGAACGTGTTGAGAGTGTTCGGGCGCGCGGTTCCTACGACTTCTCCATTCTCTACGCGGAAGTCGGCTGCGCCGCCGCGAACACTCCAGCCCACGGGAAGCCCGTCTGCGCCGGTCGCGGCGGCGAGGTCCCGCCACCCGCCCGCAGTTACATTGTGCTCATCAAGGGGCGCGATCCAGGCGTTGCGGAAACGCACGGAGCCCTCGGCCTGCGATGCGTGGTCTTGCAGGCGCACCGGGCCGAGTTGCACGGGTGAGGCGCCGGGTTCACCGCCGCCGGCGCGGCTGCCGGTGGGCCCTGGAATGGCAACATCGTTGTGAATCAGCACGCCGTTCCAGAAGGCGGTCAGGCGGGCATCGCCCGTCTTGAGCCCGTTCTCGAAGCGCGGGGCGCGGAACCAGATGTCATAAGCCTGCCACTGACCGGGGCCGGTGGAAGCGTTCACATCCGCGGCTTTGACGGCGTAGATCGCGCCGGCCTCATTCGTTTCGAGTGCTCGCTCGCTTGCTTCCGTGCCCAATACCTGGAGTTCGTAAAGGCTCTGGAGATAGACGCCGCTGTTGCCGGCCATCTGGCCCGCGCCGCCGGGGGGGCTGAGCCATTCGATGTGAAGGCGACAATCACCAAAGACGGCGCTGGTGACAAGGTCGCCCGTCCCTTGCACTTCGACCCAGCCGGGGAGCGCCATGACTTGCTCGGCGGTGCGGCCGCCGGTGCGGGGCAACTGTTCATCCTTCGCGCTGCGGAACGCCGGATCGGCGGAGGCACTGATGAGCGACACCGCGCCGGCCGGTGGGAGCACGCCAACTCCCGTTCCATCCTTCTCCGGATCGACACCACGCCCGTTGATCGTGGGCTTTGCACGTCCGGGCGCGCGGGGGATCTGGTTGAGCGTGTACCAGGCATCGGTTGCCCAGATCCGATCACCATCGGCCGAGGTTGGGTCCATGTGCAGGTGCACGCAGCGACCGGGTTTGAGGCCTTCGATGGTCAGTTGCACGCGCCGGCCATCGGGCGAAGGTGCCGCGCCGGTGATGCGGAGAGGTTCAATCTGCTCCTTGGGACCGCCGTACTCGGCGGTGGGTGTGTACGTCCACTGACTGGCGGCGAAGTTTTCGGCGCGGGCGAGCCATTCGGGGGCAACAGGCTTGGTGAACTCAACATCAAAGCCTTCGGGCTTGGCGCGGACGGCGAGAATCTCAAAGGTATTGGTCCCATTGGCTGCGAGGCGCTGCAGGCCGAACTTGGTTTCTCGCCAGTTCCAGTTTCCGCCCGCGCCAATGCCGCCCGCGTAGAGAGCGCCATCCGGACCCCAGATAAGGCGGTTGACGCCGCACTCCAGACCCTGGGTGAACTGAAACGCCGCGCCCTGCCACTGGCCGTTGATTCGCTCCAGAAAGACGCGCCGGATGCCCCCGGCCGTGAGTTCGCCGATGAACATCTGCCCTGCGAATGGGCCATCCTTGATGAACTGCGGCTGTGTGGGCGAGTTGCTGAACTCGTTGTGGGGGAGGAGGACAGCCGCGGGCGTGCGCGGGCGGTCGAAGTAGGTGCTGGGATGGCCGCCATCGGGGAATCGATCAGCGAGTTTGGGAACGAAGTTGGTCCGGTTGTGGTGACCGTAGAAGCGACCGGGAATAACCTCGGCGAGCTGGCTGGTGGGCATCCACGCGCCCTGGTTGTCGAGGTACCACAATGAATCATTCGGACCCAGGCCGATGCCGTTGGGGGCGCGCAGGCCGCCGGCGATGATGTTGGCGGTGTTGGAGGAGAGGTCTACTTCGAGAACCCCGCCGCGCATGGGGCCGTTGGGTGCTGCGTTGGTGCCCATGCCTTCCCAGGCGGGCGGGGCCATGGCCGTAGAGAGAGTCGCGTAGAGCTTTCCATTCCGATGGACCAGGCCGAACGTGAACTGGTGGTAGTTCCAGCCCTCCCAGCCTTGGGCGACGGTCTCGTGCGTCTCGTAGAAACCGTCCTTGTCTTTGTCGGTGAGCTTGGTAATGGCCTTGCGGTGAGAGACGTAGAGCGCATCGCCGACAGCGCACAGCCCGCACGGCTCGAAAAGCCCATCGGCCGCGACCTGCACCCGCACATCCACAGGGTTGTCTGAAGTCACGCCGCTGAGAGCGAACAGTTTGTCGGGCTGCTTGGAGTCGATATCGGGGAGCGTGCGGTCGTCGCGCTGGAGGGGGCTGAACGTGCCGACGATGAGCCGCCCGTCGGAGGCGAACGCCATAGCGCCGATCATGGGCTCAAACCAGTCGGGGCGGATGGCGCTGAGCGTCCAGCCCGGGTGCACGCCCTCGACGGGCTTGCCATCACCAGGGCGCCGGGAGTCCTCGATCCGCTTCATGCCGGGCGAGGTGACGCGCGTGAGGTCTCGCTCGCAGCGCAGGGCCGTGGTCGGGATGGGCCCAAAGTCGGCGGCGCCAGGCGGCTTCCACTCCAGGGTGAGCCGGCGCTGACCGCCATGATCGAAGTGCTCAACGAGCAGGCGGTGGCGGCCCGCGAAGAGCTCAACATCGCCGCTGTCGCGCGGCGATGCGGCGTGCCTCCCATCGTGATCGATGACCACGATATCATCGATGGTGAGGCGCGAGCCGTCGTCGCTGGTGAGGCGGAAGCGGTGGGGGCCGGGGCGGTCGATCACGATCCAGCCGCTGGCGACCGAGAGGAACGATGCGGGGGTGTTGCCAAATGCGGCATCGTCGCGGAAGTCGATGAGCGGGCGCAGATCGTCAAGGTTGGGTGTTTGGTCAGGCGCAAGCCTGGGAATCGCGTCAAGGTCGGGCTCGACGCGGTAGATGCGGAAAGTGACGCCGGGGTCCAGGTCGTCGGCTGGTTGGCCAAGAGCGATGGCCGCGGCGGCGAGCGATAGCCACAGGGTTCCCATGCTCACTCTCTCCACGTGCCGCTTACTTGGCACGCTTGCTCATGAAGTCGAGCACATCGATCTTGGACACGATGCCGACGATCTTGTTGTTGTCAACGACGACGCCCACCTGATCGGTCTCGAAGATGCGGAAGAGTTCTTCCACGCGGGCCTTGGGGTAGATGAGCCCGCCGATGGCGTGGCTGACGGCCTTGGCGGCGGACGAGGCTGTGACCTGCCCGGACTGCAGGCCGCGGAGAACATCCACCTCGTGGACCATGCCCACGGGGTTGCCTTCCTGATCGATGATGGGGACCTGGGAGATGCCGTGGGTCTTGAGCAGGTCGATGATCTGGCCGACGGTGGTGGACTCCGAGGCGGTGTGGATGGGGCGGGCGGGCATAGCGCGCAGGATTTCTTCGACCAGCCCCAGTTCGCGGTCGCCGCCCAGGAAGCCGTAGTCCTTCATCCAGGCGTCGGAGAGGAACTTGGTGATGTACCGGGTGGCGGAATCGGGCAGCACGGTGACGATGGTCTTCCCCGGGCCAAGCACCTTGGCCAGTTTGACGGCGATGTGCACGTTGGAGCCGGAGGAGCCGCCGCAGAAGAGGCCTTCTTCTCGCACCAGGCGGCGGGCCATCGTGAAGGACTCTTTATCGTTCACCTGGTGCATCTCATCGACGACGGAGTAGTCCATGGCGTCGCAGAGGATGTCCTCGCCGATGCCCTCGACCTTGTAGACGTGCGGGGTGGGCATGGTCTTGGTGTAGAAGTAGTGGAAGTGAACGCTGCCGATGGGGTCCACGCCGACGACCTTGATGTGCGGGGCCTTCTTCTTGAGGAAGCGGCCCACGCCCGAGACGGTGCCGCCGGTGCCCGTGCCGCCGATGAACATGTCGAACTTGCCGCCGGTATCGGCATAGATCTCAGGGCCGGTGGAGAGCTCGTGGGCGTCGATGTTTTCCTTGCAGTGGTACTGGTTGACGTAGAACGCGCCCGGCGTCTCGCGGGCGATGCGCTTGGCGGTCTCGACGTAGTGCTGAGGAGAGTCGCCGGGAACGTCGGTGGGGGTGATGACCACCTCCGCCCCGTAGCTCTTGAGCATGTTGACCTTCTCAAGGCTCATCTTGTCGGGCATGGTAAAGACGCAGCGGTAACCCTTGACTGCCGCCCACATCGCCACCCCCAGGCCGGTGTTCCCGGAGGTGTTCTCGACGATGGTGGCCCCGGGCTTCATCTTCCCGGTGCGGGCCGCCTCGTTCAAGATGTGCATGGCCATCCGGTCCTTGATGGAGCCGGTGGGGTTCATGAACTCGCACTTGACCAGGACGGTGGCGCACGAAGCGTCCACCACCTTGTTGAGCCTGACGAGGGGTGTGTGGCCGACGGCGTCGAGGATGGTGTTCTGAATCGCCAATGGGGGCTCCGCGGTGTGAAGTGCGATGGTACGGCGGTGGGCGGCTACGAGTGCCCCACCCCGGGCGTACTCCGGCGGTAGATTTTTGCATAACCTCCGCCATGCGCATCCTGCTCACCAACGACGACGGCATCCACGCGCCCGGCATCATCGCGATGCACGGGGCGCTCACCGACCACGCCAACCGGCACGGCGGACCGCTCCTGGACCACTCCGCCGGGGCGGTTTCTCGCTCGCCGCGGTCGGTTGTCTTCCCTGTCGCTCCCCTCACGGTTCAGTCCGCCACCAGCCATGGCGTCACGTTCCACACACCACTCATGGTGAGCGATGAGCGGGTGACGGAGGAGATGAGGGGCGTCGCGGTGGATGGGCGGCCGGCCGACTGTGTCAAGCTGGCCGTCGCGAACATCTGGCCGGACCGCTTCGGCGAGGGCTCGCGCCCCGAGCTGCTGGTCTCGGGCCTCAACTCGGGTGCCAACTGCGGGATCAACGTGATTTACTCGGGCACCGTCGCGGCCGCGCTGGAGGCGGCGTTCCTGGGGGTGCCTTCGATCGCTGTCAGCATGATGATGGGGAAGGGGACGGCGCGGTTTGACATCGGCGCGTTCTGGGCTCGCAAGGCCATCGATGCCCTGCTGCGGGCCGGCCTTCCCAGGCCCCACGAATGCCTGTCGATCAACGTGCCATTAACGGACGCGCCCGGGCTTACGTTCGACAGCCCGGTCCCAAGCATGCGGGTATGCCCGATGAACGCCCACGGACTCATCGACCGCTTCGAGCGGCGGTCAAGCCCGTCGGGCGAGCATTACTACTGGGCGACGGGCCACGGCCTTGACTTCCAATCAACCGACCCGGGGTCCGATGTTGATTACCTGAAGAAGGGCGAGATCACGATCACGCCCCTCACGTTTGATCTCACGCGCCACGACCAGCTCAGCGCGTGGGCGGGCCGGCTCGCTCGCTGATTGCCGCGCGTCGGCGAATCAGTTGCCACTTTCCACTCAGGACTCTCCACGCAGGACCAAAGAAAAGAGCGGCCGCATGTTTCCATACAGCCGCCCGGAGGGAGAAAGAGAGAGTTCGTCGCCGGACGCCTCTCGGCGCCGCGGCGTAGGTATCGCTTAGCCCAGCAGCCCGCCCACGTCCTTGGCCTGTGCCGCCAGTGCGTTTCGGAGTTCCTGCACCTTCTCGTTCGTCAGTTTGAGGGCGTCCAGAACGTCGGGATCGATGGTGGTGACCAGGAGGTCCTGGCGGAAGCCGGCGCCGGTATCTGCCGCGAGGCGGTCGGCTACGTGGACGAGCGTGGTCAGCGTGCGGCTGTCCGACGGGAGTTCGAGGGGGCGGTGGTGGTAGCCGGTGACCATGGCAAAGCTCTTGGGGAACTTCCACTTTTCGCACAGGCCGGCGCCGAAGTCCTGGTGGGTGGCGTCAAAGACGGCCTGCTCGGCCTCCAGCATGTCGGTGGCGGGGATGCCCTTGCTATCGGCGCCCACGCGCCGCAGCACTTCGATGAGCTTGTTGCGGTCAAACTGCATTTCGACCATGATCCCGATGTCGTGCACCAGCCCGCCCAGGAACGCCTCGTCGGAGAGGCCGAGCTTGAGCGAGTTGGCGATCATCTTGGCCGCCGCGGCGGTGATGTTGCAGTGCGTCCACAGGTCGCGGGCGGAGAAGTTGGTCGTCAGGTCTCCGCCGCGGAAGAGCTTGGCAAGGCTGGCGGCGATGGCGATGTTCTTGACGGCATTGAGGCCGAGCATGACGATGGCTCGGTTGATCGAGCCGATCTGGCCGGGCAAGCCGTAGAAGGACGAGTTAACGACCTTCAGGATTCGGCTGCACAGGGCCGGATCGGTCGAAATGACCTTGTTGAGGTCTTGGGCGGTGGACTTTGGGTCCTCGACGAGTTCGACCACCTTGACGGTGATCTCGGGAAGGGTCGCGATGTGGCTGATCTCGCGGATGGCGTTCGTGACAACCTGCTCGCGTTCTTGTGTAACCAGGCTCATGCTGAGGACTCCCGCCGGCTGGAAGCGCCGGTTCCATCAGGCATCGGCAGGCGCATGGTCCGACTTTGGCCGAACCCATAACCGGTGGAAAACCGTCAATATGGGCAGCGCTTGCGGAGCAGGGCAGGGTCGTGCGGGTTGATCTGCGCAAGAACTGCGGCGATTCTTGGGCCTGCCGTGCCGTCGCCGTATGGGTGGGTTACCCCGGCTGGTTCAATCGCGCGGGCGCTGCAGACCGCTCGCACCACCGCTTCGGACCGCTCCGAATCAACATGGACCACGTTCCCGCAGCGCTCGCGCCCGCCCTGACGCTGGCCGAGGTCGACGGCTGGCAGTTGGAGTGCCGCGCACTCGATGAGCGCTGCCGAACTGTTGCCCACCAGCACGCCCCGCGGGGAAGCGGCGGCGAGCCGCTTGAAGAGCCCGATAAGCCGCTCGCGCGGCAGGTGATCGGTGGTGCGCACTCCACTATTTGCGATTGCCAGGAGTATCCCTTCGCGGCCCGCATCCAGGTTTGGCGCGAGGGCAAGAACCCGCTCGGAGGAAAGGGCTTCGAGAACGGACGCGGCCCCGGCCTCCTCCAACTCCTTTGAGCGCCCAATGGGGTGCATCAGGAAGACCACGGCAGGGCGGCCAAGTTCCTCGAAGTCGGTATCGGATAAGGGCGCGAAGGCGGCAAGGTCGTCGATGGCCGGCGAGCCCACCGTGTGCACATGCTCGGGGCGCTCGCCCATCTTGATCACGCGCGCGGCGGACTCCGGCGTTGCGGGCAGGTGCAGGTGGGCGAGTTTCGTGATGGCGTGGCGCATCGCCTCGTCGGCAATACCCTCGGCGCGGTCACCACCGTGAATATGCGCCAGGGCCCAACCGCCCACGGATGCCGCCACCGCCGCGGCAAACGCCTCGATGCGGTCGCCGAGTACGACGACCCAGTCGGGCCGGAGTTTGTCGAAGGCACGGGTGAAGCGGGCGATGCCACGGGCCAGGGCCTCGGCATCCTCGGTGCGGCCGGTCTTGCCGGCAATCTGCATGGGCACGATCTCGGCAATGGGGAACGCGGCCTTGACCTCGCGGAACGACACACCCGGGAGGATGAGGTGTGAGCCAGCGGCGATGACGAGGAGTTCAAGCTGCTCGTGATCCACGATGGCGCGCATGACCGGCTTGAGGAGCCCGAACTCGGCGCGGGTGCCGGTGATGACCGCGACACGGCGCTTTAGCATCGTTCCTCTTCGCCTGGCGCGTTCCACAACACCCTCATCATGTGCCGCTCGCCGCGAAGGGGTTCAGGACGTGAACGCCTTCGACTTTGGCACCGGGAACATCCTCTGAGTAGAGCGTTGTGACTCCTACCTCTATGCACGAGGCGATGATCATCGCATCCCAGAATGCCAGCCCCTGCTCCACGTGGAGCGGTTGCGCGATCTCGAGTGTCCGTTGGGAGGGCCGTGCGAGCGGGAACCGGGCCAACAGGTCGCCCAATCGCCCCCACGCATCCGACGAGCGAAACCCCTGCGCTTCGAGCTTCCGCGACGCCGCTATGAACTCCGCGGCTACCTGCCAGAGCATGACTCCGTCGGGCATGGTCCGGAGCAGCCTCATCGCAGTGTCCTGCTTAGAGCCATCTCGACCGTCGCACGCATAGATCAAGACGTTGGTATCAACGGCGTTCATGAAGCTCGTCGCGCGTAGGGTACTTGCCCGTGGACCTGAAGTT
>Ga0163144_10017031_pt1 | contig 14835 bp, 12 predicted proteins | sample OliLak19BULKMAT1_FD_123175 | JGI IMG/M metagenome (GOLD analysis project Ga0163144, IMG submission 123175) | Freshwater microbial mat bacterial communities from Lake Vanda, McMurdo Dry Valleys, Antarctica - Oligotrophic Lake LV.19.BULKMAT1 | ecosystem: Environmental > Aquatic > Freshwater >... | reverse complement strand
GGCGGCCAGGCGGTGAGCTTGCGGGAGCGTGCGTCCGATGCGGGCTAAAAGCAAAACCGCTTGGGGTTTTGCACTTAGCCCGGATCGCCAAAACGGTTGAATCGGTAGCCTTGATCCGAGCACACCGTGGAGGGTCCCTCGCGAGTAGAGCATGAAATATCCGGGTAGGGTCAATGGGTTTGATTGGAGTCTCCATACACCCTTCTGCCCCACTGTGTGCCGAGGAACTGCGGGAGCGTGACCGACTCCTGTTTCACAAATCCCTTCGTCAGTTTGCCGCGGGCGAACAGCTCCAGCACCGCGACCACGCCTGCCGCCGTCGTGAGCTGGATCGCCGAGAGCCGCCGCCCATGCACCGTCTCGCCGTGCATCTTCTTCACGAAGCTCCGCTGCACCAGCTCGCCGCCGATGATCCCGACGGCGCTGACATAGAACACCACCACGTCCTGGTCGGTCAGCGGCACTTCCTGGTCGAAAATCTGCGTGAGCAGTTCCTGCTGCGTGCCGAGGTTCAGGTCCTGCAGGAGAAACTTCATCAGGTCGCGGTGGCCTGGATACCGCATCGTCTTGTAATTCAGTTCGCCGACCCTGCCATGGAAAGTCTCGCACATCGTCGCCACGCCGCCGCTGGTGTTGAAGGCCTCGTATTCCACGCCGTCGATCGTGAGCCGCTCCGCACCGTCGAGCGGCAGCGTCGCAATCCGCCGGCCCTCGTGCAGCGCCTCGCCGAGCTGGCAGTATTCGTTGATCAGCCCGGCCGTGCTCCAGCTCAGGTAATACTTCATCTGGTTGCTCGCGAACTGCGGCAGCGCGCCCACGCGCATCTCGACCGACCGCGCCACCTCGAGCGATGACGCCAGCGAACCACCGACAATGTTGATCGCGCCCGGCGCGAGGCCGCACTGGGGCATGAAGGTCACCCCTTTCGTCTTCCGCGCCAGCCCGCGGATGAACGCCGTCGTCGCCACATCCTCCGTCAGATCGAAATACGCCACGCGCGCCGCGGCGCAGGCGCGCGCGATGTCCTGATTAAGGTAATACGGCGCCGCACTCACGACCGCCTCGCAACGTTTCACAAACGCCGCGAGCCCGGCCGCGCGCCTCACGTCGAGCTTGCGCGCGGCCGCCTTGGCCAGCCCGTCCAGCTTCAGATTCGGCCGCACATCGCCGAGCCGCACCGCGTCGCAAAAATCGCACGACTCCAGCAGCGTCGCGATCGTCCCGCCCACCTTGCCGCCGCCGATGATGCCGATTTTCATGCCGAAAAGATCAAAGACGAAACCGCGAGTAAACATCCCCGGAGCATGCTCCGGGGCATTTGACCAAACCCACCTTGTGCCATTCGCCAATTCTTCATAGCTGCGAGCGTGAGCGAGCGGACGGTCCACCACTCGCTCACGCTCGCGGCTACACTCCAACCAAGCCGAAGCAAGCCCTGGTCGCCTCCGGCGCCGCCAAAGGCGGGTAAACTTCGGGGTATCGGACCCAAAGCGAATGAACGCCGATGGACGCTAATTCCAGATTGCTTGCAAGGTGAGACTGATTTCGTAGCGGAGCCGCTTCGGCTCCCATCCGGAACGGGAAGCCGTTCCGCTGCAATTCGGCTCATCTTGAAAGCAAATTGGAATACTAAATGCCGAGCAGCTTGTCTTGATGGGCGATCATTGGCGTTCATCAGCGGCTTCTCATCCGTTAGTGGCCCGCCTGCACTTTGCGCGGGTCGGTCGCCGAGATGATCACGCTGACGGATTTCTGGTTGAAGCCCTTGAAGCCGCCCTGGCGCTGCAGATTCTCCAGGTGGCTGCCGATCGCACCGTCGCGGAGAAAGCCTTCCGCTTGCGCCGGTGTGATCAGACCGGCGTCGCGCAGCCGCGCCACACGCGTCGGCCGCACCGTCCAGCGCTCTCCCTCGGTGAAGGCCTGCCGCAGAAAGGCAAAATCCGAGAATGGCTTCATCGTGATCACGCCCGCTTCCGCGAGTTGATCCCGCAACAACGCGAAATCAAACCGCGCCTCGAGGTGATGCATGCCGGCCTGGAGAAAACTATCGCCGTGCAGCCCGCACCACAGACCGACCGTGCCCAGTTGCGGCGCCGGCGGCAGCCGCTGCGTCGAGAAATCGATCTGCGTTTCATCCGGCATCAGGTCGACATCGGCAAACGTCACGATCCCCGCCACCGGCTGCTCGGAGATCTGCGCGCCCCACCCCGCCTCGGCGCCCGCGTAGTAGCGCTCGCGTTTGTGGAAACCGAGCTGCGCGAAGAAACGCATCAGATCCGCGAAGTGCTCGCGCGAGCTGCGGAACGTATGGTGATCGTGATTGCCCCAGCCGAGCCCGAGCCGGTCCTGGCGCCGCTTCTGGATCTGCGCAGCGCGATTGCGCGCCTCCCAGAGAACCCGCTCCTCCGCGAAGAACAGCTCGCAGGCCGCATCGCGATCCACCACCGCGAGCACCTCGTCCAGCCGCCCGAATGCCTGGGCCACGCCTTCGGCATCGCGCGGAAAGTCGCGCTTGCGCGTGTGCCACAGCTCGCGCGCGCGCAGCACGCCGCGTTGAAACTCCGGCGTCGGTTCGCGCACCACGTAGCCGCGGTAGCCGAGCCGTTCCACGGCGATCAGCGTCGTGTCGTTATACTCGCTGATCAAGGCGCGCCGCAGCCGCGCGCCGATCATGCCTTCAATCCGGGCGTCGAGATCGTGCGCCGCGATGAAATCCGCCAGCGACTCCGGCCGGATCGCGAGCAGCGCGGGCGCCTCGCCGGCGCTCGAAGCCCCGTCCCGCAGCAGCACGCGCGGCAGCATCGCCCGCGGATGCCAGAACACCGTGGTGCCCGCCGGCACCTCCACCGCCTCCTCGACCAGCCCGACCCGGCGCAGCGCGTCCGCCTGTGCGCGCCCGAGCACGAGGTGATCGACCCACTCGAAAAACTCCGTGCCGGTCTCGGTCCGCATGCGCGACGCCAGCCGGCCAGCGAACGGATTCAGCCGCACAAATGCGTCGACGTAGCCGCCCAGCAGTTTCTGGGCTTCGTAGCAGAGCGGCCAGTCGAAGGTTTTTTCCGGCAAGGCTGACGGGTGGGCAGGCAGCGTCGTGGGAGGCATGGGGAAACCGTGGCCGGAGTCTGGCGCGATTCCCCGCCGCCGCGACGACAAAAACGGCCCCGGCGCGACACTGGGTGTAGCTGCAAGTTGGCGGCGGTCGGCCCCGCGGCGGCGAAGGGACTCGCCGCCCTACCGATCCCATCGCGACCTTTGAAAAGGTAGGGCGCGGACTCCGCTCCGCGCCGGGGCTGGAACCGCCAACCCGCAGATTCGCCCCGCGACACTGGGCGTAGCTGCAAGTTGGCGGTAGCACCGATGAATTCGCCAAGCCAAAACAATTTGAAACGCGGGGAACGCGGAACCAAGCCACCCATCTTCAAGGAATTTCTCCGCGTGCTCCGCGATCTCCGCGTTTCAAAAATCAGATTGGTTGCTCGGCAGCGCAGCGTCTGAATCACCGCCAACCGGGCAGATGCGCCCCGCGACGCTTTACGCCGGAGGCGTTATCGGCATCGTGTCCCCGCCATGGCCGACAACTCCGATCCCCCGCGGAAGCACTACCAGCTCAAGCCGACGCAATTCGAGATCGTGAATGCACCGAGTGGCGCTGCGCCGGCCGATTCGGCGCCGACCCATGTCCGTGGCCACATCCGCGCCGCCAACGCCGAACCGAAGAATGCCGCCGTGCCGACCGCCGCCCCGCGCGAGAACGACGTGCACGCCCTGCTCCGCGCCAACGCCGAGCGCGCCAACGCCGCCGGCCTCAACGCTCTCGCTCCGCAGGTCCCGGCCCGTTCGCGCCGCAAGAAGGACTATATCTTCACATTGCTCCTCGGTAACGGCGCGATCATCGGCCTCGTGCTCGCCCTGGGCATGAACGTCATGACCGTGGCGTTTGGCGCGGCGGGCGTCCTCCTCTTCACCCTCGGGACCACCTGGATCATGTGGTTCGTGATGGACAGGTATTGAGCCCGACGGCCGGGCATCGCGCGCCCTCGCTTTCACGGCACCGTCACCATGCTGGACGGGATCGATTGATCCGTCAGCAGCGTGAGACTGCGGCCATCCGGCAGATTCACATCGAGCAGCGCGAAATCGAAGCCGACGTTGCGCAACGCCTCGCGCGCCTCCGCCAGGGTCGCCGTCTGCGTCACCTCGGCCTCCAGGCCCTCCAGGTGCGCCGCGATCCGCCGCCGGAGCAGCGGTTCGTCCTCCAACAACAGCAGCCGCGCGCCCTGCAATTTCATTTTCGCGCCATCAACTCCCACATCAGCACGGCCGCAGCCACCGAGACGTTGAGCGACTCCACCTTGCCGCTGCCGGGAATCGTCACGAGCCGGGTGCATGCCGCCGTCACCTCGGGCGCGAGCCCCTGCTCCTCGTTGCCCAGGAGCAACGCGAGCGGCTTCGGCCGCGCGGCGCGCTCGCCGGGCGCCGCCTCCGGCCGGCCGCCGCGCGTCGCGGCGCCGACCACCTCGTAACCCGCGGCGGAAAGATCGCCCGCCAACGCCACCAGATCCTTCGTCAGCCAGACCTCGAGGTGCTCGAAGCCGCCCTCCGCCACGCGGTGCGCCGCATCGCTCGGCCGCGCCGCCGCGGCGTGATCCGGTATCACAATCCTGGGCACGCCGAAGAACGCCGCCGTCCGCGCGATCGCGCCGAGATTGTGGGCGTTGCCGATGCGATCGAGCACGAGCAGTCGCTCGCCGCGCTTCGCCCACTGGGCGATGTCCGCCGGCGTCACCGGCCGCAACGGCGCCGGCGCGACCACCGCGACGATCCCGCCATGGTGGATCGAGCCGGAAATTTTCTCCAGCTCCGCCGGCTCCACCTGACGGTAGATGCGCTTCGCCTGCGCGAGGACTTTGCACATGACGCCGACGCGCTGCCCGGTCGGATGATCGAAGAAGAGCCTTTGAATCGAACTCGGATCACGCGCGAACCGCGCCCGCACCGCCGCGAGCCCGCAGATCTTCAGCTCGTCGCGCGCCGGGCCGCTGCGCGAGCCCGGCAGCGCCGGGGCCGGCGCGCCGACCGACGCCGCCGGAGGCGTGGGCCGCGCGACCGGTTTGAACTCGTCGGGTCCCTCGCTGGATCCGCGCGGCCGCGGCCGTGACGTGGGCGCGATAAACTCACCATCCCGGGGCGTCGCGCGCGGCGCCGGACGAAAGGCGGAGTCTCGTTTGGGAAAATTGGGCATGGCCGAGAGTGGGGGGATGCGGGCGACAAACCAACCAATACTTCACGCCGCTGCGCGGTGGCGGCGGTCGTCCTCCGTCGCCACCGCTCGCGGAATGGCCGTCAGGGACGACGGCCGCTACCTTGTCTCTCCGACCACCGTGAACTCCTCGCGGTCGTGATAAAGATGCCGGATCCGCGTGTCGGGCGCGTGCAGGCTCAGCGGCGAGCCGGGCGCGCGCAACTCGCGCAGCAACGCGATCGCGTCGACGCGGCCAAATTTCAAGTTGACCACAAACCGCCGGCACCGGCCGCGCGCGAGCCAGGGCTCCACGATGTGCTGGAGCACGTGGTGCGGTTCCTCAAGCAGGTCGCAGAACAGCCAGTCGAAGGCCGGAGGCACGGAGCCGGCCGCGGCTCCGCTACGACCGGCCAGCGGGTCGGCCGCGGGCACAAACCGAAACGCATCCTCGCACCGATGATCAATCTGCGGATGCCCGAGGGCGCCGCCCTTCAGCGGACCGTTGTCGATCGCGAGCACGCGCGCGCCCCGCTTCGCCGCGCTGTAGCTCCACCCGCCGGGTGCCGCACCGAGATCGCATACCGTCTCGCCCGGCTGCGGCTCGCGCCCGAGCACGGCGTAGGCTTCCTCCACTTTCAGATACGAGCGCGACGGCGCGAGATCGTCATCGGCCATCCGTTGCTGCCCCTGCACAAACGCCTCGCGCGCCACCAGGACGCGGCCGAAGTCGACGAAAAACACGAAGAGCCCGCGCACCGCCGCCGCGCTCACACCGCGCGGGAGATCCGGCGTCGCGAGCTTGGCCACGCGCGAGAGCTTCTTCTTCAGCAGTTCGCCGAACGCGCCTTCGACGCCACCGATGCGCCGCCCCAGTCCCACGAGTTCCGCGGGTCCCTGCCAGATGCTCGGCCACGCCGCGTCGATCCGCTCGTTACGCAACGAGGTCAGGAAAAACTCCGCGACGCGCGCCGCGAGCGCATTGACTGAATCGCCACGCAGCTCGATCGGCGCGAGCAGCGAGAGATGGGCAAAGGCAAGTTCACGTCGGGCGGGAACGTCGGGCCCGCTGCGGCGTCGCGGAATGGCTTCCCGTTCCGACGGAACCGAAAGCGGCTCCGCACCCTCGCCCGCCCGGAGGTCGGGCTCCACCCTCACCCATCCCGGCCCCTGCTCCGCCACGCTCGCGCCGTGCAACTCCGTCAGCTCGCGCGCGAGTAGCGCTTCGAAACCAGCCTGGCAGGTGTGGAGCATCGCCCGCGAAGCTGGGCACAGCGGGCAATGCGGCGACCAAAAAGAAGTCCGCTGGCAGGGGCGGGGGCGCAAATCAGGTTTTGGGCGTCGCAAGCGTCTTTGTCTTTGGGTGGGCCGTGCGCTCCGCGCGCGGCGGGGTAGGTTCGAGACACGCGCGCAAGCAGCCGCCCGCAGCCGCCCGCGGAGCGGCCGGCCTACCTCAAACCGGCGGTCGCTCAAAAGCTGATGTGCGCCCCCGGGGCGGTTGAGGACAACTGCCCCCACCTTGGCGCTCTCGCTTAGCCCGGATTTTTCACACTTTTCGCGAAAAGATCTTTGTCACAGAGTGCATAGAGGAAAGCACGCTGTCTTGCTCCGTGTCCTCTGTGGCTGGGCTCCGTGTCCTCTGTGGCTCATGCCTTGGTTTGATTCAGGTGTGAATTTTTCGGGTAGAACGTCGCGCGCACGCCCGTGGACCAGATCGCGCCGGTCTGCACCCAGCGCGTCCGCAGGTCCGAACGCAGGCGGTAGGTGCCGCCCGTCCTGGTTGAAGATATTCCGCGCGTTCACGAAGGAATCCGTGTTGCGGCGGAAATTCCACGTGAAGTCCATCGTGTGCGTGAGGCTTTCGCGATTCCAGTTCGCCCAGCCGTTCGGGGCGGTATCGACCTCGGTGCGGTAGCCGGGGCGCCAGTTCGTGTTCCCCTGCAGCCGGAAATCGCGATAGGGCACGAACCAGCTCAGGTTCGCGATATTCGTGGGCCGGCGGAAGTTCTCATAATTGTCGTAGCGCACGCGCGTGTAGTTCGCGTTGACGCGAATCCGGCTCAGCGGGCCGGGCAGGAACGAGAACTCACGCATGAACGAGAACTCGAGCAAGCTCATGTGCGCCATGCCGACATTCTCGACGGTGTTGATCTCCCAGTCCTCGCGCGAAACCGTGGCCGGCAGCGGCTCGCCGTTCCAGGTGCCGCCGGCGGGCACGAGGCAGGTCGTGCTGCGCAGCAGGTCCTTCATGTCGCGACGGTAGCCGGCGATGGAGATCTGGCCGAGCCGCTTCAGGTAGTATTCGAGCGTGACGTTGAGCGTGTGCGGGAGTTCCGGGCGCAGATTGGCGTTGCCCGCGTTGGCGCGGTTGGGGCGGGGATCGTCGGGATTGTCCTCGGTGACGACGAGGCCGCCGATGAGGCGGTTCATGTCCACGCGGGAAATCGCCTGATTCCACGAGGACTTCAGCACCCAGTTTTCCTTGAAGCGGTAAGTCGTGTGCAGGTAACGCAGCCACGTGCCGTAGTCCTGCCGGGCATACTGGCGACCGCCGCCATAGCGTTCGGCGAGATACTCGGCCCGCTGGCGCAGCTCGTTGATCTGCGCCGTGGTGAGACCAAGGCCGCCCTGATCGATGGGCGAGGTCGGCCGCGTGTTGCCAATGATCCGGCGGTCGGCCTCACGCACGCCGATGTCCGACGGGCCGGCGGCCCGGCCGCGCGTGCGCTCGTAGCGCACGCCCGGAGCGACCGTAAGGCGGCCGAACTTCATCACGGTCTGCTCCTCGGCCTTCTGCTCGGAGAACGTGTAGGAGTAGTTGTAGCCGGCGCGGACGCCCAGCCGGTTGTCGAGGTAGACGTCGGAGAAATCGACGCCCCAGTTCGGCTGGATGCGATAGTGATCCTCGTCGTCCCAGCCCGGGTGCTGCTTCCACGGCGGGCCGCTGAGCGAGTTGAAGGCGACGCCCGCGCGCAGGCCGACCATGCGACCCTTGCGATCGAAGGCGCCCTTGCTGCGCAGATTCACGCCACCCGCCATCGCGCTGCCCGGATTCTCCGGCTGCGGCGTGCGGCTGAGTTCCACGGCCTCGATGCTGTTGATGGAAATCTGCTCGAACTCGAACGCGCGGTTCGCGCCCGTGCCGCTCGCCGCCGCCGGACCCGAACTCGCGATCGGCGAACCGTCGAGCGTGATGGAGGTGTATTTCGGATCGAGTCCGCCGAGGCTGACGGAGCGCGCGTCGGCCTCCGTGTAGTCGACGACCACGCCGGGCAGATACTTGATGAACTCGCCGACGTTGCCCTCCGAGATCGAGCCAAACGTATCCGTCGCCAGCACACGCTTCGCCTCAATGGAGTGCTTCTGTTCCATGATCATCTTCGCGTTGCCCTCGCGTTCGGTGGTGACCACGAAGCTGTCGAGCCGGACGACGCTCCTGTCCTCGGCGCCGAGCGAGATGTCGACCGTGGGCGTTTGTCCGGCGGTGACGACGACGCCCTGCTCCTTCGTCTCGAGGCCGGCGTAGGTGAAGCGCAGCGTCTGCGGTCCGGCGGGGACGTGGAGCAACCGGTAGACGCCGCCGGCCTCCGCCGTGGCGGTCAGCTCGGTGCCGACGACCGTGACGACCGCGCTGCGCAGGTATTCGTTGGAGCCCTGGTTCAACACGCGACCGACGATCGCGCCGCTGGCGGTCTGGGCGCGGAGACCGGCAGCCGAAAACAGGCAGAGGCTCAGGACAGAGGCCGCCACACAGGCTGCCACGCGCGAGGCGAGTCGGGTCAGGTAGTCATGATGATTTCAGAACCCCGGCGCACCGCAGGTCAGGCGATGCACGACAAGGACGGGGCCAAGAACCCGGCACTCGATCTGCCCTCCGCGCCGGACGCGACCCGCGCACGGGCCCGACAGTCCGGCAGCCACGGCTCCGTTCAAAATGCCAAACGCCGACAGCGTCGGCTCACAACCGGTGCAGATGGAAACCGCCGTCGACGTCGAAGCATGCGCCGGTCGAAAACGGGAAACGATCTTCCGCGATCGCGCGGACGGCGCGGCCGATGTCCTCGGGTTGGCCCCAGCGACGAATCGGCGTGATGCCGCGTTCGTCGGTGATGATCAGCTTGTCGTATTTCTCCTTCACGCCGCCGGTCATGTCGGTCGCGATCACGCCGGGACGGATCTCGTAAACGTTGATGCCGTCGTTCGCGAGGCGGTCAGCGAAGAGCTTCGTCATCATCGCGAGTCCCGCCTTCACCATACAGTAGTCCCCGCGGTTGATCGAAGCCGTGTAGACGGAGATCGACGTGATGTTCACGAGCCGGCCGCGAAACCCTTCGCGATCGCGCTCCTGGCTGAGCATCTGCTTTGCCACGAGTTGGGAGAGGAAGAACGGGCCCTTGAGATTGATCGCGAAGAGGCGATCGAAACTCTCCTCACCCGCATCGAGCAGATCGGCGCGGACCTTGGGCGCGACGCCGGCATTGTTCACGAGCAAATCGATCCGGCCGAACTTCGCGACGGTCTCGACGACGAGCCGCTCCCGATCCGCCGCCACCGCCACATCACCCTGCACGATGAAGCCGTCGCCGCCCGCGGCCTTCACCAGCGCCAGGGCTTCGGCGGCGGCCTCGGCGTTGCCGGCGTAATTGATCGCGACGCGGGCGCCGGTGCGGGCCAGTTCGATGGCGATCCCGCGGCCGATGCCACGCGAGGCACCCGTAACAAGGGCAGTTTTCGAGGACATACGGTTGAGGTGAAATCATGCGGAACGCACGAAGCCAGACAAAATACCCGGCGAACCGCCGGCACCCGCTGCGGTCAGTCGCCGCGCAACTCAGATTCACCTATGAAAAATACGCTCTTATTCACCACACTCATTGCCGGCCTCGCGCTGACGGGCTGTAATAAATCCACCCGCACTTCCACCGCTTCGTCGGACCCGGCGCTCGCGCCCACCACGCCTGCGCCGGCGGCCACGACGGTCACCACCGCTCCCGCCACGACTGACACGCTCGGCGCCAAGGTCGATCGCGCCGGCGACCGCGTCGCTGACGCCAGCCGCAACGCTGCCGATAACGTGCGTGATGCCGCCCGCAATACGGGTGCCGCCATGCGCGAGACCGGTCGCGACATGTCCGCTCGCATGACCGAGTGGCGCCTCTCGTCCTCCGACATCGAGGCCGATGTCGCCGCGAACCGCCACATCGTCCGCACCCGCACCTCCGCGGGCGCCCCGACGGGTAACATCGATAATGATACGATCGAAAAAGCCATCAAGGGCCGTCTCCACGCGGATGCGATGCTCGCCGACCTCAAGTTCGACGTGAACGCCAACAAGAAGGGCGAAGTCGAGCTCGAGGGCAAAGCCCGCACCACCGACCAGATCGCCCATGCGATCGCGATGGCGCTCGATAGCGACGGCGTGACCAAGGTCACCTCGAAGATCAAGCTCGACCCGGACGCCGGCCCGAGCCGCAAGTAATCGAAGACACTTCACCCTGCCCGTGAGCGGGCGGTCCCATCGCCGGTGGCACGCGAGAGCGTCCACCGGCGATTTGCTTTTCGCTTTTCCGTGCGGCCGCCTGCTTTTGCGCCGCCGGCTCGCCGCGTCGCGCGATGCGCACGAAATACCCCGGCGCGTCGTGCGACGCGCACGGTCGGCGGCCGCTGGTCTGCCCGGGAAATCCTCCAGATCCCCCTACCGGATCACCCGCGATGGCCGATGGGGCTTGTATCCATGGAAAAAGCACGCGCCACGCGGCGCGTGCGATTGGTCGTTGCGCGCAAGCACGATGAGAAATCGGCCGCGGCGCGGGCGGCTCTGCGCGCGTTCGCGCGCGCGCCGCGAATCGGGCGTCAAATTCGCGCCCGAAGAACCCAGGCCGGGCGATGCTCGAACCGAACGAACCCCGCGCGGTCGGTAACCCAGCAATTCAATCCGCCTATGAAAAACTCAATCTTGTTCACTTTGCTCCTCGCCGGTCTCGCCCTCGCCGGCTGCAACAGCAGCACGCGCTCCGCCAGCACGGCTCCCACCGACGCCACGATGACGACCGCATCCACTGCCACCACTCCCGGGGTCGTTGATCAGTCCACGTCCACGTCTTCGTCCGTCTCCGCGCCGGTGGCCGTGGATCAGTCCTCCGCCTCGACTGCGACCAACCCGGACTTCAACAATACGAGCAGCGCCAGCGCCTCGAACACCAGCGCCGCTTCTTCGTCGGCACCGGGCAGCAGCTCCATCTATGGCAGCACGAGCTCCGGCACCACACCCACGGCGACGCCGGACACGAGCTCGACCTATTCCTCCAGCGCGGCCGGCTCACTCAGCGCGAGCAGCACCACGCCCACCTCGACGCCTGACCCGACCTCCAGCAGCACGTCGACCCAATACCCGGGCCAGGCGGAAGCCGGTGCGCCCAGCACCAGCAGCACGACCTTGAGCGGCACGACCGCCTCGACCAGCTCGTCGCCGGATACGACGGGCGCGACGTCCTCGACCGCGTCGACGGCGCCCGGCACGGGCTCCACCTATGCGAGCAGCTCCTCGACGCCGCCGGCCACGACGCCTGACCGCTCGACCGCGAGCACGACCACTCCGAGTAGCTCCACCACCACTACGCCGGACACCACCGGCACGCGCGCCGCGCAATCGCGGGAGCAGAGCTCGACCTACGCGTCGAGCCAGCCGAACAGCAGCTCAACCTCCACGACCACGCCGGACAGCTCCACCACCTCCGCCACGGGTTCGGTTGCCGCGACCGGCTCCACGTCAGGTTCGACCAGCACGACACCGCCGGCTGATCCGACGACCTCGACCACGAGCGAGAACAAGAGCACCGTCGCCTCGACGACGGAGCCCTCGGCCAGCCAGACGGGCGCGACCACCTCGACCGCCGCGAGCCGCAGCACCTCCGACGTTGCCGCCGCCACGGTGGGTGCCGACGTCACCACGCGCATCACGGAATGGCGCCTCGCTGACTCGGACATCCAGGCCGATCTCGATCGGGGCGTAGCCGTCGTCCGCACGAAGGACTCCATCGTCGGCGCGCCGACAGGTAACACCGACGACGAAGTCCTCAAGACGATGATCCAGGGCAAGCTCCAGGCCGACAATGACACCGCGAAGGCGATGATCGAAGTCGAAGCGAAGAGCGGCGAAGTGACCCTCAAGGGTTCCGCCGATTCCGCCGGCCAGCTCGGCCGCGTGATCGCTCTCGCGCTCGACACTCAGGGCGTGACCAAGGTCTCGTCCGAGGTGAAGGTCGCCGCGAAGGCAAAGAACCAGAACTGACGGAGATCGTCGGCGCACCGCGCTGCGTATCCACCAAATCCATGCAAGCCCTCGCCGCCTCCGCGGCGGGGGCTTTTTTCGTGAAGCCAGGCTTACCGCGGGATCACGCCATGGCCGGCGGCGATCGCGGCCACGGAGATGCGGCCTCCTGTCAGGGTGAAGCCGCCCACGAAAGGATTGGTCGCAAGAAACAGCGGCGTATCCAGATCGGCAAAACGAAACCCACCCTGCCCCGCGGCGAAGCACGCGGACATCGTCATCGCGAGGATGGATTCGACGTTGCCCCCGATCATCAGGCCCAGCCCCGCGCGCTGCGCCACCGCCGCGATGTCGAGTGCCGCGCCCACGCCGCCCTTCATCAGTTTGATGTTGATGACCTGCGCGGCGCGTTGCTGCACGATCTGCTCCGCATCGGCGCCGGTCGTCACGCTCTCGTCGGCGGCCACCAGCCAGCCCGATTCCTCCGCCAGCGCCCGCGCCCCGGCGAGGTCGTCCTTGGCGAGCCACTGCTCGAGCAGCGCCGGCACGATGCCCCGCGCCTTCAAGCCGCGCACCAGCTCGGACGCCGCGGCGCGTGAGACGCCCGCGTTGCCATCGAGGATCAGCGGCGCCTCCGGCGCAACCTCGTGAATCGCCCCGAGCCGGGCGAGATCGTGCGCCGGTCCGCCCGCTCCGCCGACCTTCACCTTGATCATCCGGATCCCGCGCGCGCCGATCGCCCGGGCGGCATCGGCCGCTTCCGCCGGCGTCCCCGTGGTCACGGTCATATCCGTCTCGAGCTCCGTCCCGGCTCCGCCGAAAAACGTCCACAGCGCCACGCCGTCGTGCCGCGTGAGCGCGTCGAGCAGCGCCGTCTCCAAGGCGCAGCGCGCCGAGCCGGAGCGCACCGCCGACCGCTGCGTCAGCTCCGCCCCGATCTCGCGCCAGGCCCGCGCATCGCGCCCCGCGATCCACGCGCGCGCGTCCCGCAACACCGTGAGCGCGTCCGCCTGCGTCTCGCCGTTGTAGGGCGGCAGCGGCGCCGCCTCGCCGTAGCCGCGCGTGCCGTCGGCCAGCTCAACCGTGACCAGCACGTTGTTCGCCATCGCCTGGGCGCCGCCGGAAATGCCGAACGGCGCGAAGAGCGGGATGTCGAGCGGGGCGATTTGGAGCAACTTGATGGCGGTGGTCTCGGTCACTTTGTGAGCAAGACCACCGCCGCCGGCCGAGGCAATCCGACGTTGGGCGGCTCAACTCTCGGTCGGCCAGATCCGGTGCCGCCGCAGCCAGTGCCCCCGCAGCGCCGCCGCGTGGCGTTGAAACACCCCTTGCACGACGAGCGCGTCGTCGAGCAGGCCAATTTCCGGCACCGAGTCCGGAATGCGGTCGAAACCTTTGAGGAAATAGAGCAGCGCGAAGGCCGACTCCCGAAGAGCGGGTGAAAGCGTGGCACGTTCCGCCGCGGACTCGTCCAGGTAGAACGCGAGTATTTCCAGCCGGGACTGCAAGCGGGAGCCGGCTTCAAGTGCCGCGATCTTCGCGTGCAATGCCTGACGCAGGGTGCGAAGTCCGGTAAGCGAGTGAGGCGTGACCAAGGCGCCCCCGCGCTCGACATAGGTCGCCGTGCTGGTGATGTCGCCGGTGCAATGGGTGGCAAGATAGCGGTCCAGGTCGGCCGGGATGGTAAATTCGGTGGTTTTCATAGGATACAAGCGTTGAGTTTAGCCCGGATAGGACGCACGCTCACGCAAGCTCACCGCCTGTCCGCCGACAAACGCCGGAAAAAGGACGCAGAAAGCATGAAATATGCGGGCTAGGAGACGTTATTCCAATTCGCCTTCAAGTTGAGACTCGTTTCGTAGCGGAGCCGCTTCGGCTCCCCTCCCGGAACGGGAAGCCGTTCCGCTACAATTCGGCTCATCTTGAAAGCAAATTGGAATTAGCGGGGGGTGTAATTGAATATGAAGTCAGTGCCCCCGGCCACCGCCGCACCGTCCGGCCGCGACGGTTTGTCACCTATTAAGTGACAAACGAGCCCGCCCCCGCTGGGACAGCACGAGAGGTTTGTCACGTATTACGTGACCACCAGGCGAGGTGGGTCGGCCGCACCGACGTGGCCTTGGTTGGGCAAGTGACTGCACTTTCATTTGCACCCGTTAGCCCGGACATTTCACACTCTGCTCGTAGGCGAAGCCACGCGGTATCCGAAATCTCCTGCTGTATTCGTGGCTCTCAACGATGTCCGGGCTAAGTTTAAAACCGCCTGGCGGTTTTGATTTAGCCCGCATGAACTCGAAACGCGCGCCGGAGAGGTGAAATCTTCGCG
>Ga0163144_10017030_pt1 | contig 14836 bp, 22 predicted proteins | sample OliLak19BULKMAT1_FD_123175 | JGI IMG/M metagenome (GOLD analysis project Ga0163144, IMG submission 123175) | Freshwater microbial mat bacterial communities from Lake Vanda, McMurdo Dry Valleys, Antarctica - Oligotrophic Lake LV.19.BULKMAT1 | ecosystem: Environmental > Aquatic > Freshwater >... | reverse complement strand
TTCCCTGAAACGATTTCTCTGAAGAGCTTCTGTTTCATGTTCTTTTTGAGATCATCGCTAGCAGAGAGTTCGTTGATTTTTGCAACTTCTCCAGCGACTTTCTCTTTTTTGAAATGTTGTAGGGTAGACATGGTAGATATCTAGGTAATGGAAGATAAAAATTAATAGATGCATTATACTCATTTATGCAATTCTGTCAATATATATTTAAAAAATGTGTGTTTTTTTATAGGAATTGTTGTAATTTGGAATGAATAGATTATACTAAATTTGTTCAGTGAAGTGAATATATTTATATAAATTTATACACTACTATGTCACCTCTCTATCAACGTACGCTCCAAGCGTCTATAGAACAAGCTTTGGGAAAAGGGAAGATTATCGTGATCTATGGAGCTAGACAAGTTGGGAAAACGACTCTTGTACAACGTATCGCGCAATCCACTGGCAAAGAGTATCGTTATCTCAACGCTGATGAGCTCGATGTACGTGAATGAATGCAAGTCGAATCATCACAAGCGCTGAGAAGATTTGTAGGAACATATCCAATGATCATTATAGACGAAGCACAAAGAATACCAAATATCGGATTGAAGCTGAAACTCCTCTATGATACATTTCCTGATCAGCAAATCATCGCTACCTGATCAAGCAGTTTTGAGTTAGCAAATTCTGTCAATGAGCCACTGACGGGAAGAGTCATAAGTTGGACGCTCTACCCGATCAGTATAGAAGAGCTGAGATGACAACATGATTATCTGCTCCCTGAATCGTTGCTCTATCATATACTTCGCTTTGGTTCTTATCCTGATATTATCAAACACGATGAACAACAAGCAAGACAGTACTTACAAGAGCTGGTAAACAACTATCTCTACAAAGATATCCTAAGTATTGAGTCTATCCAGAAATCTTCTCATATCTCCAAACTCGTCCAACTCCTCGCCTATCAACTCTGACAAGAAGTCTCTCTCAATGAACTCGCCAACAAATTAAATCTTCATGTGGTTACGGTAGATAAGTATATCGGCATCCTAGAACAGATGTTTGTTTTGGTACGCGTCCCTGCATTCTCGACCAATCAACGTAATGAGATTGCTAAAAAAGAGAAAATTTATTTTCGAGACTGTGGCATACGTAATGCGGTGATCAATGCACTCGATCCCATCGATCTAAGACCTGATATAGGTGCTCTACGAGAGAATTTCTGTATTACCGAAAAAATGAAATACAACCACTATCATCGTATACCCGCACAGACCTACTTCTGGAGAACATATCAACAACAGGAAATAGATCACATACAAATAGCATGATCGAAAATGGATGCCTACGAGTACAAACGAAACACTACGAAGAAAGCAAAAATTCCCCTCCAATTTTGGCGTACCTATCCACAAAGTTCCTATCAAACTATTACTCCAAATAACTATGACCTCCTATTGCAGTAGTTACTATTATAAAACCTCAGTCTCTTTCATCAAAATCTTCAGCAACGTAGGGAACGTAAATCCCCCTGCATGAGCCTGTTTCGGATATAAACTCTGTGCAGTGAATCCTGGGATAGTATTAATTTCTAGTAATTTAGGGCCGCGCTCATCAAGCATAATATCAACGCGAGCATACTTACTACATCCTACACTTTTGTATGCCTTGAGCGCCAAGTCTTGGAGTTTTTTAGTTAGTGGTTCGCTAATTTCTGCAGGACAGATCTCTTGTGTTTCACCATTGTATTTATTCTCATAATCAAACTGTTTTCATTCGGGTGGGATTATTTCTATCACGGGAAGCGCAATTGTTTTTCCATCTACCAGATCAAGGAGCCCAACGGTGAACTCTCTTCCATTGATATACTCTTCGATAAGTACTCACGAATATCCTGCAAGGTCATCGTAAGCAAACACCAGATCTTTTTTTGAATAACAAAAGTGTAATCATCTCGTACTTCCTTCATCGACCGCTTTAATAACACATGGCAGGCCTATCATATGTGCAGCTTCAGAAAACTCTGCCCAGTCTGTTGTCTTCATATTTACCGCAATGGCTTGAGGGACAGGAAGTCATGCCTCTTTCCAGATCTGTTTGGTAACGGATTTATCTATGCAAATCGCGTGGATGTCGGCTGGTGCGCTTTGATGTGGTATGGTACATTCATCAAGAAGTTGTACAACTTCCCCATCTTCTCCTCCTCTCCCATGAATCATTACTCGACAAAAATATATGTCGTCTTTATTTTCCAAAAACTTTTTTTGATCTACAGGAAAATCATACAACAAAATAATATACCCTTCATCCTCTAGTGTTCTTTTCACTGCAGAAGCAGAACGCAATGAAATTTCGCGCTCAGCATTATCTCCGCCTGTAATGATTGCAATAGTGCGCATTAAATATTTTGAAATATTAGAGATCTCCATAGTGAGGCATTAGAGTTCTATTTCAAGGGTAAAAGTTACTTCCTCAACCCTTGCCACAACTTCTCTTCCTCCTTACTCAACTTCTTTGGAATGAGGATTTTAGGGATAACAATCAAGTCACCTTTGGATTTCATTAGCCCTTTATCTCAAAATCATTTATTCGCAACACGAATATGCTCTCCTACTTGAAGACTTTTGGGGATTTTTACTTTGACAGGACCATCTGGATGTGGCACGATCATCTCTCCTCCAAGCACTGCATCAGTGAGAGGAATATCTACTTCCACTAGAATATTATCTCCTTCTCTTTCTCGCTTATCTGAACCTTTGATCAAAATTTTGATGTAGAGATCTCCAGCAGGTCCGCCGAGAAGTCCTGTATTTCACATTCCGGGATATCTCATCTTAGATCATGCTTTAATTCATGCTGGTACGGTAACAGTAAGATTTTCAGTTTTCTCCTCCACTCATCATCCTTCAAGTTTTTTCCCATCTTTGAAGAACTCTTGCCCAGTTCCATGACAGGTCGGACAATATGCTTGTGTTTGCATAACGCCGAAAGGTGTGCGTGCTTGCTGAGTTACAACTCCGCGTCACTGACAGGTAGGACAAGTTTTAGTTTCCACCCCATCTGCTGGAATTAATCTTTTGTACGAAATTTCTTTCGACATTCCATGATATGCTTCTTCAAAAGATAAGGTGAACTGCATTACAAGATCATCACCTTTCGATGGACCTCCTCTGTCTCCTCACCCAAATCATCCTCAGAAAAATCCTCCAAGCAGATCTCATAAATCTCCAAGATCAACTTGCCCTCATTGGAATCCGCCTCACCCAAATCACCCACCAAAATCTCACGTATATCATCCTTTGCGATAGGCATCGTACTGTTGTTTCTTGGATGAATCGCTCAACACATCGTTCGCTTCATTTATCTCTTTAAATTTTTCTTCCGCGGCTTTGTCTCCCTTGTTTCTGTCAGGGTGATATTTCATGGCGAGCTTTCTATAAGCTTTCTTGAGTTCATCAGGTTGCACTCCCTCTTCTACTCCAAGAATATCATAATAGTTTTTCTTCGGGTCAAAATCTAAGTTCATAGGCTCATAACCAATTGGTAAACAAAATAGCACCTAAAGTATATAGATGCTATAGGATTTTGCAAATAGAAAAAACTATGCTGCTAGCCTTATCAAGAAGTTTATTTGGTTATCTTTTTCTTTGTTACGGCCTTCTTTGCAGGAGCTTTCTTTTTTGTCGAAAGCTCTTTAGAGATCGATTCCATAGTCGAGCTCTTCTTTGCAGACACTTTTGTGGTAGTAGTTTTTTTTGTTGCTGTACCTTTTTTCTTTGTCGTCGTTTTTTTGGATGTAGTTTTCTTCGTCTTCTTCGTCGTCGTTCCTTTTGCTTTTTTCGTCTTAGCTCCTCATTTTGCAGTCGCTAGCAAAGCTACAATCTCTTCAAGAGACATTGTTGCACCATCAGTTCATTTTGGAAGTTTTACTAATTTTCTATTTCGTTTGATAAATGGTCATCGTTTTCATTTCATGATCACTCACTCTTTTTCATCATGGATGAACGTTTGTAACATTCTTGCTTTATCTTTTTCTACTTTTTCTGCAACGAGTTCTATTGCTCTGTCGCGGTCGATAGTGTAGGGATCATCACCTTTACGCATAGATGCGAATGTAGAATTCCATTGTACGTAGGGACCAAAACGTCCGACGCTCGCTTTGAGGTCGTGTCACTCTCGCTCTCCAAGCGATCTAGGTAGTGCGAAGAGGCCTAATGCTTCCTCGAGAGTTATGGATTCTATGCGGAGATTCCCCCTTACAGAAGCGAACTTCTTATCTTCGTCTTCTGCTTCACCGATCTGAACCATTGGCCCATATCTTCATATTCTTACCTTTACTACTCTTCCGCTCACTGGATCGATTCCCAAAACTCTTTCACCACTTACTCTTTCTGCAGTATCAGTAACTGTCTCAACTGTTCCATGGAATGGAGAGTAAAAGGTTGCGATCATTTTTTGTCGCTGTAACTTCCCATCAGCAATTATATCAAACTCCTCTTCTACTTGCGCAGTAAATTGGTAGTCCAATATGTTCGGGAAATACTCTACCAAGAAATCATTTACTACCAACCCAATATCGGTAGGAACTAATTTTTTTCTATATGCTCCTACAAATTTGTTTTCTGATCCTCGACTTATTTTTCATTTGGAAAGTGTCGCCTTTTGTAAGCTATGAGCGACTCCATCATAGTCACGATTTTCTACATATCCTCTTTTCTGAATAGTGCTAATGGTCGGTGCGTAGGTAGACGGACGTCCGATACCTAGTTCTTCTAAAGCCTTTACTAGAATCGCTTCTCCGTATCTTGCAGGCGGTTTAGATAACGTTTGCATCGCTGTTATCTTATCTGAGATCAAGCTGTCTCCTTTTTTTAAGGGAGGTAGTATAAATGACCCCACATCTTCATCGTCGTCTTTCTTTGATTTTTTGGGAGCGCTAACAAAATTTTGTGGATTACCATAGACTGTGAGAAATCCATCAAAAATCACTACCTCGCCTGTTGCAACGAAGTTATACTCTTTGTGGCCGAAATCTATCGTAGCAACTGTCTTTTCAACTTGTGCAGGAGCCATCTGACTTGCAATAGTTCTTTGTCGAATAAGACGATATAATTTTTTTTGTGATTCATCCTCTCCTGCTCGCTCATGACGAATATTGGTAGGTCTTATGGCTTCGTGAGCTTCTTGTGCATTTTTCGATTTGCTTGCGAAGTTTCTTGGATGACTATATGAAGATCCATACTTACTAATAATTTCATCTTTTGTAGACATGATAGCAGACCCAGAAAGATTCAAACTATCAGTTCTCATATAGGTAATATGTCCTGCTTCATAGAGGCGTTGTGCAAGCTGCATAGTTCTACTGACAGAGTATCCAAGCTTACTACTTGCGGCTTGTTGCAAACTTGAAGTAGTAAACGGAGGTGAAGGAGATTTAGTTCATGGTTTTTTCTGTACATCTGTAACCGTATAGGTTGCAGATGTACAATGGGAGAGTAGCTTTTTTACATCGTCTTCTGTCTTAAGCGGTTTAGATAAGTCCGCCACCACTGGTTCTTTGCTAGTAGTAGAAAAAAGTCCATTTACTTTGAATGAACTTGTGGGAGTAAATTTTTGAATTTCACGTTCACGTTCTACCAATAAACGCACAGCAACAGACTGAACGCGACCCGCCGACAATTGTGGTTTAATTTTTTTTCGTAAAATAGGACTTAGTTCAAACCCCACCAAACGATCCAATATTCTTCTTGCTTGTTGTGCGTCTACTAGATTCAGATCTAATTTTCTAGGATGAGCAACAGCGTGTTCTATTGCTTCTTTTGTAATCTCATGGAAAACAATTCTAGGTGTAGTTTTTGGATCAAGACCTAAAGCCTCACACAAGTGTCGTGCGATTGCTTCTCCTTCACGGTCCTCATCAGTTGCCAGCCAGACGGTTTTCATCTGCTTCGCTGCCTTTCTCAGCGCACTCACAACTGAGGTTTTATCAGGACTAATCTCGTATGTTGGGGTAAAGTTATTCGCTATATTGATTGCATCTTTACCTTTGGGAAGATCCCTAATATGTCCCATACTTGCGACCACCTCATATCCCTTGCCCAAAAATTTGCTAATTGTTTTAGCTTTGGCAGGGGACTCAACTATCACAAGGTTTGGTTGAGAAGTATCTATAGAGGGCGCTTTTGCATATCTTGTTCTAGGGGGCATCGCATCAAAGAGAAATGAAAACGCTATATAGTCGATATTGTTACACTAGATCATGTGCGCCTACTATAGAAAACACTACGAGAAAATCAACCGTTACAATTTAAGCGCCTGGAGTAATGACTTTATCCATTTTTACGTCATGATCTTGTGTGGGAATATATTCTACAAGCTGACGAGAATATCCAATACCTACCTTTAAACTTTCAGGGTGCTTTTTTAAAAAGTGATCATAATATCCTTTTCCTCTCCCCACCCTATTTCCTTCACTATCAAAAGCAACTCCCGGAACCACTACGAGATCAATAAATTTATGTCGATACTCTTGATTTGTTGGTTCAAATATTCCATACACGCCCTCATGAATATTATCAAAAGAGAATATCTCTACCGCTTCCATTGCTGAAGAGGTAATAATCTTCGGCAACAAAAGTGTCTTATTTTGAAACAAACACTCTGCTATAAAGGGCTTAATATCGACCTCATTATCCGTAGGCATATACGCCATAACCACCTGAGATCATGTCGATTTCAACAGTGATTTAAGTTGATTACAAATATTTACAGATGACGAAACCCTCTCTTCTACCGAGAGTTTTAGTAGGGATTGGCTAACTTCTTTCCTGATTGCTTGTTTTGTAATCATATCCTAGCTATACACATATTACATAAGCTTACTAGAGAATTGTCAAATTTTGACTTTTGGAACATACTAAAATATAATTAAAGAATGGGATTACTCAAAGAAAGTAGTATTGCAAAAGTGAAGGAAAAGATGGCTTCGTTTCAAGAAGCCATAATTCCAGATTTTGTGCAAGACCCTAAAAAAGTATGGATATTTCTGGGTAACAAAATAAATGAGTTTAAAGCTTCTGATTATGAAACAAAGTTCATTGCCCTAGCCGCGACTATGAATCTAATTGCTGCTAGTCTGCAATTGGTTGTGGGATTACGAATGAAAAGTGTATCCGTAGTTTCTGCAGCAATCGATTCACTACTCGACTTTCTGCTTGGAATTTTCAATCTGTTCCTTCTAAAAGAGTCACAAAAAGAAGAAGATGATGACTATAATTACGGGTATGGAAAACTTCAAGGGTTTGGAGCGTTGTTTCAATGAGTTGTTATCTTATTTTTCTGATGTAGCTTAGTCTATTTTTCTATTATAAAATTAATTGAAAATGCCCCTGTTAAGTGATTATGAATACTTTTGTTGGTAATGTTGGTAGACTTCGTAGGATGACTATTAGCAGTATGATATTACTTCTGGCGTATCAAAAAATCTGAAAATATGATAGTTATAGGAACGCTCAAAAAGGTATATGCTGGACTTATATTCAACATAGGTATTATGTCAGGTCTCTTGTTGATATATGTAGGAATGAAATACTTCAATCAGGAATGGTACTTTATTGATCCAATGGTAGGCTTGGTGGTAGCAGGATATGTGTTGTATACTAGCGGACAGTTACTTATGGGAGGATACGGAATGCTTATGGATAGAAGTCTTTCTGATGAAGAGATAAAGCAGGTAGAAGCAATTCTAGCTACATATGAGAGCAAGTATGTTCGTCGAGACGATCTCCGTACGAGACGTTCTGGGACACTAAAACATATACAGTTCAATGTTTATTTCCAACCAAACAAATCTTCATTCCGTGAAATTTATGGAGTATGCGTATTCCTCAAAGAACATATTCAACAAGAAGTAGGTCACAGTATGGTAACAATTACTCCTCTTCCTGCGTAGTATATAATGCGCGATTATACGTAAAATATAAATAAAAATAAAAGCACAAAAAAAGCCCCCGATAAATCGGAGGCTTTTCTTTTGAATTATTTTCAGAATATTACTTTCAAATTAGTTTAAGTAAGTTGCAATAGGCGCATCGAATGCTGTAGCAGGAACTGCTCCAGAAACTTTTTGGAACTCACCTGTTTCATTATTCATAACGATATTTCCAGGAGTACCAGTTACTCCAAGTTTTCTACCGAATGCCATTTGATCTGTAACTTTTTGTGCGAACTCTCCACCATTTACACAAGCCATCATATCGGTTGCATTCATTCCCACTTCAGTAGCCACCGCTTCGATCACATCAAGTTTTGGATCTCCACCTTTAGCAAATAATGCTTTCTTGAATTTGAAGAATCCTTCTTCTCCTCCCATTTTCCCTGCACATTCCAAAGCTTCACTAGCTTTTTGTGCACTAGGATGAATACTTAATGGGAAGTGAGCAAATATAACGTTCACATCATCACCATACTTTGTGCGTACCTGATCTAAGGTACCTGCATTTGTATGTCTTTGACAGAATGGGCATTGTACATCTGAGAATTCAATTATGCTGATTTTAGCATCCTTGTCTCCTTCAATGTAAGCTGTCTTATAAAATGCCTCGAGTTCATCTGTAGAGATAGTTGTTACAGCTGCTGGAACTGGTGTTGGTGTAGGTGCTGCTGTAGGAGTTGGTGTTGGAGTAGGTGCTACTACAACATTACCACCTTTTCCTGCAAAGTTACCTGTCAATCCAAGTATAAGAACTACCGCGATTAATACGGTGTTCACAATAGTTAAGTTATTCATGCTACTATTCATAATTTAAGAATAAAAAATGTAGACAGGTGTAGTCTAGGAAATCTACTCTAAAAATCAAGACTCTATCACTAGCGACCTTAGGAAACAATTGACATTACATAAATAGTGTGCTTGGTTTTTTGGAGAAATTTAAGAGTCTTAAGCCTTATTATTTTTTCATAAGATAGTCTAATACAGGTAGGACTTCTTCGTTCTCATATAAGCCAGGTATCATAACCCATTCTCCGCTGTCTTTGTTGAGGAAGATGTAAGTTGGTAAAGATTTGAGTCCGAATATTTTTTTCGCACTCTTCACTTCTTGTTGGAGGTAAAGAGTTGTATTTGTTTCATCCAGACACTCCTCGAAATCGTCAATTCCAATATCCTTAGCTAATTTTGTTAACTGTTCGCTACCTGCAGCTGGCTGGATATAGAGTAGCTGTTCATACGAAAGATACTCTTTTATTGTTCCTCTATCCAACGCACACAGTGCTGCGCGGTGTGGGAGTAATGAGTCTTCATCCATTTTAGCTGGAAATTGCTTTATGAGAACTTGTACATTGTTCGCATACTTATTCATATATACAGCAAGTGTTCAATCATCGTTTGCTTGCTTGCAGTAGATATTATTATAATCACAATATTGAATTACCAATATCTCTGCCTTATTAGGTCAGATAAGATGTCCTCATTGCATAAGTTCAGGGAGTTCTTCTGGCGACAACTCACCTACTATAAAATCTGAGTGAAGTCATGCATCTGAAAATTCTGTATCATTATCGTCAGACGGGTCTACCTCATCATCTTTTGATGGCAGATCATCGTCATCATCTGTAGGTTGATCTTCATCCCCTTTTGCATCTTCTTTGTCGGAAGAACGATCAACTAGTGAGGTTATTTTACTAAGTAACGGAAACGTACTCCCATTATTAGCAATATCACCACTACTCATAAAATATCTCCAGAGACCACCTACTACCAACAAAAAGAAAAAACATGCCAAAATAATTCTGAGAGTTTTCATTATTGAATGCAGAAATAAATTAAATGTAATATAAATATTTAATTCAATAAGTCAAGTTTAGTCTCAATAACGCAATATAGATAGAAAAGGCTTTTAGAAAGGACTTAGCACTACTTTTATCATCGTGCTAGGAAGTAATACACCTATTTTTCAATTTTATCATATGCCACCAAAAACTGTGCAACGTCCCCAAAAATTTTCGCTGCAGTATCTCATCATCGTGGTGAAATTCTCGGACGTCTTACCTGAATAGAAATTACGTATTTGGTATCTTCTGCGGTAACGCCTCATACAAACGATCCGTTTGTCCATCATACTGTTCCTCTATACTCTCCTTTGAATGCAATTTCCGATGTTCACGTTTTTCACATCAACGTGAATCATGGAATCTTAAACTTTGCAAGATGTCACTCATCCATTACTGCTAGTAATGCAGTTTTTATCTCTTTGGAAGTTGATGCTCTGAAAACTCTATATCTATTTCTATCTCCCAGATCGATATACTCTTTCTGTGCAGGATCATAGATTGCCTCTACGATTGTCGGTTTAATATATTCTCATCAATTGACCAATGTAGAGTAAGCAACTGCCATCTGCAACGGGGTAACCAGTAATCCCTGTCAGAAGTTGTTGTTGAAGTATCTTGCGTCTGAAACCGTATTGAAATCTGGAATTGATCCTCCGTCCTCTCCCGCCAATTCAATTCCGGTACGCTCCCCAAACTTTAATTTTTTAACATAACTATAGAAAATATATTTCGTAACTTTCTGTGCAATTCTTACCATTCCCACATTACATGAAAATGCGAGCGCATGTAAGTAAGTGTGATCACCTGAACACTCTTTAAGTACGTTCGCAATGGTATATGGTCCAACTTGTACGATTCCTGGATCATTATAAAAATCATACATACTCAATGCATCACTGTCGATACCTACCGCAAGTGTAATAGCTTTATAGATACTTCCTGGTTCATATGGAAATGCAATATTCTTATCTACAAACGCCTGAGGACCCAAAAGATTACGAAAGACATATTTTTGTGTATTAGGAGTATTTCTTTCATCTACAGACGCCTGACGTAACTCATTTCATGACAACAAGTACAGCGGTATATCTACTCGCGTATCATTTTCCGCAATCATGCTTTGTTCATATGTAAGTGGCAACAGGTCGTACTCTTCCTCATATCTATTTGGATTAAATCAAGGCGTATTAGATATAGCTTTTATTTTTCCTGTGTAAGGATCCATTACGGTGATAGCAATAGAGTCTGCAAGTAGTGTAGCTCTATAGTACTGCATCAACCCCTCCACTTCTTTTTGAATATTTGGATCAACTGTTAGATAGATATCCATTCCATCTACTGGCTGTGCGATTTCAAATCTATTTGCTCCTACAGATCCGATCCATGGTGTTGCAAGTCAGATAATTCTTCCGTCCTTTCCAGCGAGCTGTTCATCAAAATACTCCTCAGTTCCAAAAAATGGTTTATTTTTTGTATCCATATAGCCCAAAATATGAGCAGCAAACGCCTCATAAGGATAGTATCTACGCTGAGACGTTTCAAGTCCTACTCCATGAAGCAATGGAATACTGTTTGTCTTTTCATCATAAAATTCTGTCTTCGCGTCTTTGATCATTTTTGCAATCTTCACATTCATATTGGTTACGAGATTTACATATCTTATCTCCTGCGACTCTCATAGGACTCTTAGCGAGTCAATATCGTATGTGTATCAGAACTTTTGTAATAGTAATTGCAACTCCTTCGCAGTTGTTGCCGTATTTGTGATACGCTCAGGGATCAAATATAGATAGTAGTTTTGTTCTACTACGGACCGCGGGTAACGTCAACTATTTAGCTCTACTAACAGTTCTGGATTATCGAAGAATCAGACATAGTTTTTTTCATTGATACCCTGACGAATCGCTCTTTCTAAGGTTGCAGAGATTAGCTCTTTCGCTTGCTGCGCAGTAAATATATCTACGATTTGAGTAATTTGTGCCTCATACTCTTCTCCATTTACATAGTATTGTTGATCTCATGATGTTACAAATACTCCTGTTCTTTCAGGTAGAATTTTTGTACTAGTAAACTCTTCTATATTTTCTACGCACTGTTTCTTGGTTGGAATATCAATTCCGTATGATTCACAAAAATGTTTATAAATGATAGGCGTAAGAACTTCGATCAAACGTGGCTTATCCTCAACAAACTTAGGGTCTACGAACAGGCTATAGTAATCAACATTCTGCGTAAGTTGCAATGCTTTCCCTCACTTATCAGTCATATAAATATGTCATCTATTTGCTTTAAGTTCTGATCTTGTATAATGTTGATTGACTAATAACTCACGATAAAAATCTCATTCCACAATCTGTAACATAAATAATCTACTAAGTAGTATGAAAAATAACAATCCGAAAAAGCCCAACAACCACTGCTCTTGAGTCCATCAATAAATCATTTTCTGCCATCTCCTTCGTTTAAGATGAGCAATATCTATCCAAGCGTCGAACATTCTTTAGTAGGTGTTTACAAAAAAGATGATGTTGTTTTTACGATTCAGTCCCAGCAGAAGTTCCTGCTTGTGTAGTTGTAAGATTAATCAACCAGAAGACTATGCTTGCTATAAATCGTGCAAGTCCGATTACTGCAATTCACAAAAGTGCGCCTTTCAAGAATTTCAATCCTTTATCATATTGCCCAGTATCTCCACTGGCTGTTACCATCAAGAATCCTCCGTATACTAGCACAATGAGGGCGATGAATCCAAGAATCCCCAACACCCAGTTTACTATACCTTTTATTACATCAAGAAGTTTTTCTCACTGCTTTCAATCCTCTGCATTGGGAATATTGAAAGGATCATCTTTGACCTGAGAATCGTCTCCAAATCCGTTGGGTGCGGCTGCGAATGCTTGTAGAGGAGAGATCATAAATGCAGATATCATCGTTACTGTCATCACACATGCTACTCACCCTATCAGTTTCTTTATCATTGCTTTATCAAGAAATAAACATTTATTGTATACCTTTGACTATAGCTACAACTTACCCGTTTTGCAACCAAAAAGACCAAAAACGCGGTTGCAAAAAATCCAACTACTCTATAATTAAAACGTAACTAAAAGGTCCCCCGAAGTTTCGGGGGACCTTTTATTGAAGAAATTTACTTTTATCTTATCTCATGTAATTATTGCTTAATTTAACTATCAGTTCCCGCTGAACTTCACGCTTGACTAGTGGTAAGATTAATTAGCCAGAAGACCAAACTAAGAATAAACCATGCAACTCCAATCAATACCAACCCGAAGGCAGCTTGCTTGAGGATAGTGAATCCTTTCTTGTACTTGTCTTCTTCACCTGCTGCAGTTACCATCAAGAACCCTCCGTACAATAAGATTATTAGCGCAATCAATGCTAGGATACCAAGTATCCAGTTGATTGCTCCCTTAACCACATTTACGAACGCATCCTTTGTGTTTGTACCATCTACTGCTCCAGGGACTGCTATATCATCTACTGAGCCTGCATCTGCTTGATTAGTAAATGGATTATCAGTGTTGTCGATCTGCCCATAACTCATTGAGATAGGGACAATGACAGCACAAAATGCTCCAATCAATAAACCAATCTGTAGAAGTGCACGCATGTTTTTACTTACAGCCAAGAGTAAAAGAATGTTCGAAAGAATCTCAAATCGATGTAGTTCAATCAAACCATTCTATAATAGGTGGATGACTATCCAGCAGTTCCAGCAGTTCCGCCTGCTTGACCAGTAGTCAAGTTAACCAACCAGAATACCAAACTGAGAATAAACCATGCAACTCCGATCAAGATCAATCCAACAGCAGCTTGCTTGAGGATAGTGAATCCTTTCTTGTACTTGTCTTCTTCACCTGCTGCAGTTACCATCAAGAATCCTCCGTACAATAAGACGATCAAAGCAATGAATGCTAGGATACCAAGTATCCAGTTGATTGCTCCTCTAACCACATTTACGAACGAGTCCTGTTGACCAGATCCTTGTCCAGGTACGTTTACCTGTTCAACCTCTCCAGCGTTTGAAGGATCTTCATAAGGATTTGGTTTAATGAACTGTGCGTTAGTAACACCTACAAGACTTGTAAATCCTAATACAGGTAGTACCAACAAACTAAACAATTTTTTCATGAGATAATATTTTAGGAAGAATAAATATATACTAATTATAAGAAAGCTCACATATTTGTCAAATTTAATTAGTCGATTTTATGGGCATTTAAAAGGGATTTCTCTATCCATTTTGCTTTTAATAGGTGCCTTATGTCTAGTTTTCTAGTTCTGTAGGAATCTTCCGCTCCACCATTCTCATTCTGAACGGATAGTCCTCAGGTATTTTGTAGCCATGAATCGCACTAAGACAGTTCATCACATTCTTTTGTCGGTTGTATGGAGAAGAGGCATAGATGTATCCCTCTTTATTTCAGAATCTTGAAAGTTCATCTATAGTATAGTAATCACCTAAATACTGATTGTTAAGCACACTAAACAGCGCCTTCACTCCTCACAACGGAGATTCAAACTCAACAGTATTTCCACTATCGTCATTTCCTACATTTCAAATATTATTGACTGTCTTGAAGTTCCTAAAGCTGGTCTCAGCGAAACCAATACAAATTCCAAACAGTGGATCTATTCACGAATCTAACGCTCCATCATTCCACAACGCCGCATCATTCCACGGTCTTGTTGCATACCTGTCTAAGAAGTTGTCTCTTCTTTCAGATAAGGTTCCTCCACTTACCTCAGGAGGTTTTGAAAGGTCTACCTCTCTTGCTAGGAAGTCTTGGAGATATTTCATTCTGTGTTCTGCCGGTAAGTCCTCTTCACTATTAAATATACTTAAGTCCATAACACTATAAGGATCAATAGACTCGCCATTTTTCAAGATCTCGAACGAAAGATGCGGCACTGCTGTATCTAATCCAGCACCTTGTGTTCAAGGCTGACCTCAACTGTTACCTATAATCTCTCACCTTTTGATAAGCTGTCATGGTTT
>Ga0163144_10017029_pt1 | contig 14837 bp, 11 predicted proteins | sample OliLak19BULKMAT1_FD_123175 | JGI IMG/M metagenome (GOLD analysis project Ga0163144, IMG submission 123175) | Freshwater microbial mat bacterial communities from Lake Vanda, McMurdo Dry Valleys, Antarctica - Oligotrophic Lake LV.19.BULKMAT1 | ecosystem: Environmental > Aquatic > Freshwater >... | reverse complement strand
CCCCACGCGAGACTACCAACAAAAATGTTCTTACTCATTCACAAAACCCTTGAGCTTTTCAGCTAACAAAACACCAGTGTTGCTGCCACACGGCAGCCTTCCAAACGCTGAATTTGAAGACTCGAACGACTTTTTGGAGCCGAAAACAAATTCAGATTTCGTGACGCTACCCGCATGGGATCGCAATAGCAACCCCATATTGCGATCCTTGACAGATTCACAGACGAATTTCGGATTTTCGGCGATGGTATCCCGCTGTTTTGGGGATTTCCTCGTTTCCGGCCGCTGGAGGTAGCACAGAAAGCGTTCGCACATCTCCCCTTAAGTGTCGGTGTGGTGCTCGGCCACGCTGAAGATGAGTCATCAACGGGCACAGGGCGGAAGATGGTCCTGGTCACAGACGTGCGCTCATTGCGAGTCGGCTGCATACTCGGTGCAACCGGCAGACTCTGCGGGCGATGTGCATTGGTTTCGCGTTGCGAATCTGCAACATGCGCGGCTCAGGAACGCCGTGACGTAGATTTCAACGCCAGCTGGGCGTCCTGGCGGGTCAACGTGCCGGTCAGGAATCTGCACACAGAAGGGGGCATCGATGCCACTGCATCGCATCGAATTTCACTCATGAAGCCGCTCAGCGAACTGTTGAAACATTCTTCGATCTATGCCGTCGGTCAGATTCTGACTCGACTGGTGTCGGTTCTGCTGCTGCCATTGTATACGAACTGCCTGTCGCCCGCAGACTATGGAGTCGTTGGGATTCTGGATACTACGGCAGCAATTCTGGCACTGATGATTGGAGGTGGCATGGTCGCGGCAGTGACGCGATTTCACTTTGAGCGACCGTCGGAAGAAGACCATGATCGAACATGGTGGACGGGTCTGACCTGGGTGACATTTGCGTCGATTGTTGTACTCACTCCCTTATGGCTTGGCAGACACACGCTTGTCGGTGTGACCCTGCCGCACAGTGTCCACAACGGCGAATGGCTGTATACACTCACACTGGCAACCATCCTCGTCCAGTTGATCGGTCATCTGGTCGATGGTTACCTGCGCATCCTGAAGTGGTCTGGCGTGTTTGTGATGATCTCATTGGGCCGCCTGCTGCTGAACGTCTGCCTGAACGTCTGGTTTCTGGTGGGCATGAATTACGGTGTGGAGGGATTGTTGCTGGGGAATCTGCTGGCATCGATTGTGCATACATTGGTCCTGGTGAGTGTCTTCGTCTGTACCCGCGGGCCTTATCGGTTCAGTTTTCCACTGGCAAAACAATTGCTTCGCTTCAGCGCGCCGCTGATGGTGACCGCCTTTCTTGCGATGCTGATGCACGAAGCCAACCGATATATTCTGGTATTCCTCGTGAGTGACAGCGATCTGGGTGTCTACGCCTTCGCCCACAAGATCGGGTTTGCCGTCAACACGCTGTGCCTGCTGCCGTTCTCATCGATCTGGCAGGTCGCGATTTACGACATCAATCGACAGAAGAACGCCGACGAGGTGTTTATACAGGTCTTCGGTTGGTTTGTTTCCGGCCTGGGAATTCTGCTGCTGGGAGCCGCGCTGACGGTTCATCCTGTCTTGCCACTGTTGACACCGGATGCCTTTGGTCCGGCGATTGAACTGATCGCCGTGCTGCTGCTCGCGCTCTTCGTCTACGGGCTTCAGATTCAGTTTGAAGTGCCGGCATTGCTGGCGAAGCGGACCGGCCTGCTGGTACCAGGCAGCATTGCCGGCGTCATCACAAATCTGACACTTAACGTTGTACTTGTTCCGTATTTCGGACTTTGGGGTGCGGCATGGTCCGGGGTGGCCACGTATGCGGCCTACTCGTTTACGACGTTGATTCTGTGTCGCAAAGTCCGTCCGCTCGCGTATCCGTGGCGTCAGAGTCTGGGTTCAGCGGTTGGCTTATGCATCAGCTACATCGGCGTCCGATTTTATGTGTTTCCACAACTGGGATTCATGGGTCAACTCCTGGCGTCGATTGTCTGCTGCGGAATCTGGTTAATTCTGTTGCTGGGAAAAGATGCCATTCTCTGGTGGAAATCGCGACATCGTCAGACCGATTCGCAGTCCCGCCCGGAAAATTCACCTGCTGAAATGCAGACTTCCAGGAAGGGCGGATTTCGTAATCTGGCTAAAAGCATACTCCAGTTGATCTGCATGGCCGTCATGTTGCCGTCAGTCCTGTGCTATCGCCTGCACGCCATCGTGCTGGGAAGCGATCGCGCGTTTTCAGGGTGGTCACAACTGTTGAGTCTGATACCGGGATTGCTCGGCGTACATCTGCGGAACACTTTCTTTCGTTTTACGATGCAACAATGCTCGGGCGACTGCCATATCGGATTCGGCACGATCTTTTCAGTTTCGGATGTCTCCGTTGGATCGGGAGTTTACATCGGGAACTATTGCTCCATCGGCGAAGTGACGATCGAAAAAGACGTGTTGATTGCGTCACATGTATCGATCATGAACGGTTGCCATCAACACGGAACGGCTCTTCTTGACGTGCCGATTCGAGATCAGGTCGGTCGGAATGAGCCTGTCACGATCGGACAGAATTCGTGGCTGGGTGAACGTGCGATCGTGGCCGCCAGCGTCGGCAGGCATTGTATTATCGGAGCCGGTTCACTGGTCCTGAACCCTGTGCCGGACTACTGCATCGCTGTCGGTGTCCCCGCCAGGATTCTGCGCGACCGGCGGTCCGTGAAAGGTTCTCGCGCTCAGGCAGACTACGTCCTGGACCGCGTCGATACGGCTTTGGCGGAATTGCAGCTGATTGTGCACGACTGACAGTTCGCGAGAATCTCGGCACCGCGTCCCCAATCCGCACTGCACCCAACGCCGCTCTTTTACTATCCTCGCGCGAACGACCGGCCTCGAGCCAGATGCGCCGCATACCCTTCCCCCGAGACGGAACGATGGAAATCAGGTTTTACAATACGCTCACCAACACTGCCGAGACATTTCAGCCCGTCGAATCGGATTGCGTGCGAATGTACAGTTGCGGACCGACGGTCTACGACTTTGCACACATCGGAAACTTCCGCTCGTTCCTGTTCGCCGACGTGATTCGTCGTACTCTCGAATTCTTCGGCCACAAAGTTCATCACGTCATGAACATCACGGACGTCGGTCACATGACAGACGACGCCAGTGCCGACGGAGCTGGCGAAGACAAGATGCAGGCCGCTGCACGACGTGTGAAAGAAGACAAGAAGTCCGGCAGAGTTCCGGAAGGGGCCGTACAGAATCCCGACGATCCGTATCAGATCGCAAAATTCTATACCGACGCATTTCTGCAGGATGCACAGACTCTGGGTGTCAAGGTCGCGTTCGAATCCGACAACATTCTGCACGCAACGCAGCATATCGACACCATGCAGGAAATGATCGCGCAGTTGATCGCCAGCGGCCACGCGTATGTCGGGCAGGACGGCGTCGTGTACTACAGCGTCGAAAGTTTTCCGAGATATGGCCAACTCAGCGGCAACACACTTGACCGGCTGCTCACCGGTGCCGGCGGTCGGATCAGCGATGCGAACCAGGCCAACAAACGGCATCCGGCAGACTTCATGCTCTGGAAGGCGGACAGCTCTCACATTATGAAGTGGGATTCGCCGTGGGGTATGGGCTATCCCGGCTGGCATATTGAATGTTCGTGCATGGCGCGTAAACGTCTGGGTCGCGACGTGATCGATATTCATACAGGCGGCGAGGACCTCATCTTCCCGCATCACGAGTGTGAGATCGCGCAGACCTGCGGTGCGACTGGCAAAGACACGTTCGCTCGATTCTGGATGCACGCCCGCTTCCTGATGGTGGAAGGCGAAAAGATGTCCAAGAGCAAAGGGAATTTCTGGACCGTGCGGGACGTACTGGAGGGTCGCGCGACGGGAACTCAGGTACATCCGGCCGTGCTGCGACTGGAACTCATCAAGTCGCATTACCGCGCTAACATGAACTTCACGAAAAAGGGTCTGCTGGATTCTGCCGGTGCCGTAAAACGCCTGACCGAATTTCGTACGAAGCTGGAAGCTGCGTGCGGCGGCAAGGCGGAATCGGTCGATCTGACTTACCCGATCCTGAAGGAATTCGCAGCAGCTCTGGCCGACGATCTCAACGTCGCCGGTGCATTGGGAGCGATCCTGCCGTGGGCATCTTCCACTCCGTCTGATCCGGCTGCCGCTCTGGGTGCACTCAATCGCATCAACGAAGTACTCAGTATTGCTCCGCTGGGATCAACGTCGTCCGGAGTCGCTCAGGATTCCGGCGAACACGCGGCGATTGAAGACCTTTGTCGCCAACTGGATGACGCCCGCAAGCGGAAAGACTTTGCTGCCGCTGACAGCCTGCGGACGGAGATTCAAAAACAGGGCTATGACGTGAAAACGTCGCCGAACGGAACGCTCGCCGAGAAGCGACTCGCCTGATACGGTTCGTCGGTGCGTTTTTGTGGCGTTTTCGCCACAGCAGGCGGATTCTGCCCGCTTTCCTGCGACCGCGAACTAACATTTTTTGATCCAACGCACAATGTGCTGCGTTTGATAAGCACCCATTCATAAGTTTCTTCGTTTAACCGCGTGGGCATCGCCCCGCGCTTTCGCGAGTAAAACGCGGCCCGATGGGCACGCGGTCAAACAAGTTGTGTGCGAAAACCTGTGCATGGGTGCTTAGTCGTAAGTGGCCTTGAGGTCGCTGTTCCGAAGTCGAGTATCTGGTCCTGTTTAGAGGGGTCAACCTGTGGGAGATTTTCGTATGTCGAATCCTTCAAATCCTTTCGTGCGCTCGGGACGTCGAAACGCAGGAGCCGGATTACCCGCCGTGATGCTGCTCACGGGTTTTGCGGTCGCAATCAGTTGGATGGTCTACTCCAGCTTTCGCATCGATATCGGCAAAGGCGAAATTGCGATCCTGACGCACAAAGTCGGCAATGATCTCACCAACGGACAGGAAGTCGCGCCTGATGACACTTTCAAGGGCGTCCAGAAGAAAGTCCTTACCGAAGGCCGTTATTTTTACAATCCGTATGCATGGTCCTGGGAAGTCGTCAAGCAGACGGAAATCATGTCCGGCGAAATGGGTGTGATGATCAGTTTGACGGGCGACGACCTGGGCTATGGGGAATATCTGGCCAAAGTGGATGCGAACGGCGACGCGATATCTAAAGGAATTATGCCTGGCGTTCTGAATCCCGGACGATATCCGATCAATCCGTACCTGTATTCCGTAGAAGTCCACAAGCCTGTGACCATTCCTGCTGGTTTCAAGGGCGTGCTGACCAACCTCGCGGCGCCCCTGGCTGCTGAACCCAACCGATTACTCGTTGATGCTGGTGAACGTGGCGTCCAGAAAGAGCCCCTGGAACCCGGAACGCATTACCGGAGTCCGTATGTCTACCGTGTCGATCTGGTGGATTGTCGCAGTCAGCGATTCAATCTCGGTGAAGAAGGCGATATGGGCTTTCCTTCGAAAGACGGATTCTGGGTGAGTCTGGATGGGATCATCGAGTTCCGTGTGGATCCTGAAAAAGCCTCTGAAGTGTACGTCCTGTTCAATCAGGCCGACAATGGTCCGGCGATTGACGAAGAAATCGTCAAGACGGTGATCATGCCGAACGCTCGCAGCTTCTGTCGCCTGCAGGGATCCAGTTCATCAGGCCGTGAATTTATTCAGGGTGAAACTCGAAAGAAATTTCAGGAAGCCTTTGAAGTTTCCATGCGCGAAGCCTGCCAGCCGCTGGGGATCGAGATTATCCAGGCTTTGATCACGCGGATTCGACCGCCGGAACAGATCGCTCTGCCGGTGCGAACCCGAGAAATCGCAAAGCAAAAGGAATTGCAGTACCAGCAGCAGACTCTGCAACAGGAATCGGAACAGAAACTGGCCGTCGGAAAAGCGATGGTCGATCAGAAGCAGGCTCTGGTGGGTGCCGATCAACTGGTCGTGCAGGTCACGACACGGGCGATGCAGGAGCAGGAAGTGGCTCTCACGAAAGCCAGCGAAAACCTCGCGGTCGCTCAGTTTAAACTGGATGCATCGATCGATGAAGCGGCGGCCATTGAGGCGCGCGGTAAAGCGGCAGCCGATGTGGTACGTTTCGACAACGAAGCGGAAGCGGCTGGTTGGAAGAAAGCAGTTGATGCCTTCGACGGTGACGGCAAAGGGTATGCTCAGTATGTCATGTTCCAGAAACTGTCGTCGTCTTATCGTCGCATCATGGTCAATACGGCCGACAGCCCGATTATGAAGATCTTCGAATCGTTCAATGATACGAAGGCTGCGGGGCCATCGCCAGGTGCTCCTGCAGCTGCGGAATCCGGGGCTGCACCTGAACCAGAACCAGCGAGTACTGCGCCAGTGAAAACGCCGCCTGAATCGGCCCCGGTTGATGCGACTGTCACGGAAAGTGCGACGCTGGCAGAACCCGCATCAGTAGACGCAGCACCTGCCGAAACACCAACTCCGGAAACGCCGACTCCGGAAACGCCGACTCCAGAAACAACTCCGCCAGCAGAAGCGGACCCGGGAACCGAATAACCTCACGTCAGAAGTACGTCTCGCTCGCGCAGCGTCGTGAGTGTCTCTGGTTTCAAGTCTTGTCACGTTTCAAAGGCAGTTACTCTTATGAATACATCATCAACCAATCAATGGTCTCGTTATGGTCTGGCAGTTCCCATCCTCCTTGTGCTGATCTTTGGCGTCGAGCTGTTTCAATGGACATTCAACCGCGTCTACGTGCCGCAGGGACACAGTCTGGTGCTGCGATACAAAGGACCTCCGCTGCCGTTTCTGCCCGGAAATCGAGACGTGGCTCAACCGGGGCAATTTGCCAAAGTCGATGAAAACGGGCGTCCTCTGGAAATCGGCATCCTGAAAGAAATGCGAGGACCGGGCCGACATTTTGTCTGGATCGGATGGTGGGAAACGCAACTGATTCCTGACGTGACAGTCAAGCCAGGGCAGGTCGCAGTCGTGTCCAGCAAGATGGGTGAAGACCTGAAAAGCGGGCAGTTCCTTGTGGATGGCGATCTGGATGAGACCACCCAAAAGGGTATCCTGCGCAAAGTGTTCGGCCCGGGAACGTATCGCATCAATGACTACGCTTACAACGTCAAGGTCATTGAGGAAGAAACGATCAAAGATGGCCTGCAGGTCAAACACGCGGGCTGGGTATCAATCCCGACGGGCTACGTTGGCGTGGTGACGAATCTCACCGACAATCCACTCACAAAAGCAGAACCCGGAATTCAGGACAAGGTCCTGCAACCCGGACTTTATCCCGTGAATCCCAATGAGCAGCATGTGGACATTGTGGGTATTGGCTTTGCGGAAAAATCGGTGAAGTCGAATTTGAAGAGCGTCGATGGAGTTCCAGTCCTTGACGAAAGCGGTGAACCTGCAGTCCTTGACGATGAAAGCGGAATTTCATTCCCATCCAACGACGGATTTCGGATCCACATGGATTTTACCGCTGTTTGGGGCATCATGCCCGATCAGGCGTCCGACGTGATTCGTAAATTCGGCACACTGGACGCCGTCGAAGCAAAAGTCGTCGTCCCGCAGATTGAGAGCATCTGCCGGAACCAGGGGTCGTCGCTGGGAGCGGTCGATCTGCTGGTTGGCGACACACGTCGTAGGTTTCAGGAAGGAGTGTCCGATGCGTTCGAAAAAATTCTGCTGGACAAGGGCTTGACTCTGCTGCACGGTTTCGTTCGCAACATCCACATCCCTCTGGATGTGCGTAAGCCCATCCAGGAAAAATTCGTCGCCGATGAATTGAAGCTGACGCGCGATCAGGAGTTGCTCACCGCAGGCACCGAAGCGACATTGCGTGAAGCAGAGAAAAAAGTAGAACTCGAAGAGGAACGCATTAAGGCGGAGACGAAAAAACTGGTCGCGCAGGCGGCAGCCCAGGGCGAAAAAGAGGCAGAAGAAACCAAAGCGGAAACGCTGAAAAAATCGGCTGTGATCGCTCGGAAAACCGCAGAGTTGGAAGCGGAAGCCACTGTGACGCTTGGTAAAGCCAAGGCTGGTGCAAAGCAGCTTGAGGCCGAGGCGAAATCAGAATTGTTCACGTTGGCGGTGTCATCGTTTGGATCTGGCTCGGCGTACAACCAGTGGACATTCGCCACGGGACTTCCCGACGACGTGCAACTGGATATGCTGTACGCTGGAGAAGGCACATTCTGGACCGACCTGAAAGGTTTCACGGAAGTCATGGTTGGTCGTCAGGCGATGGAACAGCAGAAGCAGACGAAGGCGAAGTAAGTGGTCATCAGCCGATCGACAGCATAGAATTTCACGGCCACATTTTCGCGTATGCATCCGGCGGTTTATGACTGTCGCATTAGCCGCAACGCGTTAGCGTCCGGTTCCGTGAAAACCGTGAGCTAACGCTCAACGGCTGATTTCGACGAGATGCTAAACGAACGCTGTTGATCCCCTTATGAAACTCTACAAAGTCCATCAACAACTGGTCTCTCGCCCGTTGGCAGATATCGCCGCCGCCGTGCATCGCCAGTTGTCGTTGTTAAATCTGTCAGTGCCCGGAGGCGATGTAGCAATCACTGTCGGCAGTCGAGGCATCAGCAATCTGCCCCGGATCATCAAAGCGTGCGGGGATTGGCTGCGCGACCACGGTGCGACGCCGTTTATCGTTCCGGCGATGGGTTCGCACAACGGAGCGACCGCCGAAGGACAGCGGCAGATGGTGGAATCGCTCGGAATCACCGAAACAGCGATGAACATGCCAATTCGCAGCAGTATGGAAGTCGTTCAGATCGGTGAAGTTCGCACCGGCGCGGTCTACATGGACCGCTACTGTTCTGAAGCCGCGGGTGTGCTGGTCGTCAATCGCGTCAAACTGCACACGTGTTTTGCCGGGCCGATTCAGAGCGGTCTCACGAAAATGATGGTTGTCGGCATGGGCAAAATTCGCTCAGCGCAGACGTTTCATTCGGCAGGTGCCGCCGCGATGAAAGACATGTTGCTGGAAATGGGCCAATGCGTCCTGGATTCCGGCAGGATTCTGGCCGGACTTGCCATTCTGGAAGACGGCTTCGATGAGACGGCCGAACTGCACGCGCTCCATCCCGCCGATATTCTGCCGCGCGAGATTCAACTGCTGGAACATCACCGATCGTACTTTCCACGTCTGCCGCTTGATGATCTGAACGTACTGATCGTCGATGCGATTGGAAAGACTTACAGCGGCACGGGTATGGACACCAACGTCATCGGTCGACGCGGGATTGCCGGTTTTGAAGACCTGACAACTCCTCGCATCCGCACGATCGGAGCGTTGTCGCTGAATCCTGCTTCACAGGGAAATGCGATTGGCGTCGGGCTGGCCGACTTCATCACGCAGGGCCTGCGATCTGAAATCAATGAACACAAGACGTTTATCAACACACTCACGACCGGGGATATGGACCGCGCCAAGATCCCGGCAACTTTGGCCGACGACGAAACGCTCATCCGCACCGTCGAAGAACGCTACGGCAGCCACCGCTGGATGTTCATTCCCAATACGCTGCATCTGGGAGAACTGTATGTCTCGGAGGACCTGGTCCCCGAAATCGCCGCCAACCCGGTCTGCCGTATTGCTGAGAAACCAATAATTCTGACCTGTCAGAACGGACGCCAGCAGCTGTCATTTGCGAGCCTGTAACCGGAAATCCGTGTTCCGCAATCGCAATGGATTGACGGACACAGCAGTTGACTTCATGCTATGCGTTTTAGGAGCAACAGTTCATGGCGGTTCGCGGCGTTCGTGGAGCGACGACAGTAGAAGCGGACGATCCTGCGCTGATTCGTGCGGCAGCGCGGCAGCTGATGGAAGAGATTCTGCTGCGCAATCAGATCGCCGACTTCGATGATGTGATCTCTGCCGTCTTCACCACCACGCACGATCTTGTCTCCGCGTTTCCTGCGGAGGCCGCTCGCGCGATGGGCATGAACCAGGTGCCACTGCTGTGCGCTACGGAAATCCCCGTCACCGGTTCGATGCCACGCTGTATCCGTGTGCTATTGCATATCAATTCCGATCGTAAGCCCAAAGAGATCGAACACGTTTACCTCCGCGATGCTCAGAAGCTGCGCCCGGATCTGAAAAGCGCGCAGTAGCTACAAGGGTTAATCCCTCATGCCAGCATCGCCTCCATCACCAGTTTCAGATGAGTCGGCAGCCAGCGGATGGTCGTTGCCACGCCGTGGCCGAGCAGACTCAGTTCAACCGGCTGACCGATCGTGGACACGTCGCCACTGAGTTCGTAATGACGAGCAGATTCATGCCATCGCTATGACACCGAGTGCCCGTTTTCCAGCGAGCGCAGGCATCGCGGACTCGCTTTGGTGAAATAAACCGCGTGTCCGGACCGTGCTGAAGCTCCGGCAGATTGGCTTCCAGAATGGCCGTCAGATTCTGGTTTATGATTCGCGTCGGCATGGACGACACGTCGGGCTCAGGAGTTCCACCCGCGGGTCATCGCCCACCAGTTCCTGAAACCGCTTGCGAAAGGGTTCATGATAGTTGCCAACGTCGCCTGTGACGGCTGCCGTAAAGGGGCGCGTCTTCTCCATCGACGCTTCGGCCAACCGATTCAGCTGCCCGGCCAGCCAGGGCACAGATTCCGCGACAGACTTCAGGGCATCGGCAATTCCCAAAGGATCGTCGCCCATAAACGTCCCGTGAACCAGGACCACGCGCCCGATCCTGAGTGCCGTGTGGAGCTTCGAAAAATCCGCCTCGTCGGCTTCATCCACATTCAACTTTCGCAGAACGGGAGTCGTTACGGGTGCGGTGGGATACTGTTGATGCTGAAAATGATTCTCAACCGGCATCACAAAGTCCTCGTTGAACTCAAAGTGCGGCAACACTCAAATGAATCGTAATTCATACCTATGGGAAGTATAAGTCAACGGTGGACCTTGCTACTTCAAACTTCACGCAGTTCCGCTGCAAAGTCGATGGACTCGGCAGCGCTGGTCAGTACACTCTCAGCGGTCGTTTCGCATCATGATCATGGATGTGGGACGGAATGAACACCTGATTCCACGCAGTCTGATGCTCTTGAACTTCCGCCTGGCGGCACACAGCCGGATTCAGTGACGTTCAAAAAGATTCAAAAACATGAGTGTCGAACATCTGGTCTCTGCGCAACGCATCATGAAAACTCCTCATGGGGATGTCCTGGGATGCAGTTACCGCTGGCCTGGCGGTCAGTACTGCGCGATTCACACAGATCGCGGCATCATTGGTTGCGGCCTTTATGACTGCTCAGTGGCGACTCGTTTCGGCATGGCGATCGCCATCGCACGCGGCACACCCGAACATCCCCTGTTCGAGCCCGAAGATCTGCTGACGGCGCGCATTGTCGAAGTGAGTGAGTCTGCTAAACAGTTGGGGATCACCGTTGGTGTGACCGGGGATGAGGCACTGCAACAGATGTTGAAAAAACTTGATGCGCCGGATCCTGCACACTCCGAATACGGTCTCGCCGCCTATGTTTTCACCGCAACCCAAAGTAGCCATCACGCTCCGCCGTGATGAGCAATTTTTAATCGACATTCATCAACCGAGACAGGGCTCCACGGTCAGCCCCGTTGCCTGGGGCTGAAGGACAATCAGCGCGGGGGCTCCATCGATGTGGCCCAGTTCCAGGCTCTTCACGGCGGAGCGTGACGGCTACTTTGCGATTTGCCGGTCACCGGGGCGAACCGTGGTAAGGAAGATGTTCATGCACGAGAACAACCTCTACAAACCGCCGCCTGAGAATCTTCGCGGGACAACAACTCTGTGAACCTCTGTGGCAAAATAATTCGTTAATTTCCGATCGGAAAGGACTCAGTCTTCGCCAAATAATGAATGATTCACAAGCTCGCCAACCATCCAGGAACAACGCTCCTCGTTGTTCTCAACCTATCCTCAGCGTAGACTGAGTCTGCAAACGCTGTTTGATGCGAGGGATTTTGCCTTTCTGCGCAGCAAATCCGGAGATCGTCCAATGACCGACAACCCCTATGCAAGTCCAGCACCGGTGAGCGACACGCGGGTGCTGAAGAAGCGACCACGAATTACATTCCTTAGACTTTTCCTCGGGCTCGCCATCGTCTTTGTCCTGGTCGCTCTCCTGTTTCCAGCCCGCCGCGGCAGCAGAGAAGCTGCGCGCCGCACGCAATGCAGGAACAACCTTAAGCAAATCGCGTTGGCGTTGCACAACTATGAATCTCACTACCATGCATTGCCTCCCGCTTACACCATTGACGCGGAAGGGAAACCATTGCACAGTTGGCGGACCTTGATCCTGCCATGGATTGAGCAAGTGAATCTCTACAACTCGATCGACCTTTCCAAACCATGGGATGATCCGGCGAATGCGGAGGCACTCAACACCGTTCCGCAAGTCTATCGTTGCCCCAGTGTAGCGCTGCCGCCAGGCTTGACCAGTTACCTTGGCATTGTTGGCACAAATGCCTGCTTTCATCCCACCGCACCCAGAGCGTTCTCAGAGATGACTGACGGCACTTCAGAAACATTGATGGTGATCGAAGTGGCTCAGGAACAGGCCGTCCCCTGGATGGCTCCGCAAGATGCCAGCGAAGAGATGGTGCTGAACTTCGGAAACGACGGCAAACTCGCTCACACTGGCGGAACGCAGGCGGCTCTGGCAGATGGCAGCGTTCGATTTCTCTCCGTGAGCGTGTCTCCGGAGATACTTCGGGCACTGATCTCCATCGCGGGCAATGACCGCGTCGGGGAGTATTGAGCTTCCAGTCATCGCCACACGCAGCGACTCAATTCGTACGCCATCAGCGGCACCACCCAGGATGTCCATGCCGCCAGCGGATAGACCCATGCAGCGTCGAATCCGGTCACAGTCGTCACGCCACCGATCAGCCTGAGCACCACGGCCGAGCACAGCAGCACAAAGCAACGCAGCATCCAGCGTTGATGTGCAGCAAATCGCCGCTTCACCGCAGATCTCCAGCCGAGCGCAACACATATCCCGGTGGCGACGGCCAGTGCCGCAAACCCTGCGCCCGCGATCGCACCGGCCTCCGCATAAAATGCCATCCACAGGCCGCTGGGAGTCACCAACAACAGGACGCATGCCACCTGAATCCGCCCCAGATACCGATGCCACTTTGGAAACCGCCGTCGAAATTGCTCGCTGATCAGAATCATTCCCAACACCAGCGAGTAGGGACCAGACGTAATATGCGTATAGAACGCCCATTGGTAGCTGCCAAAGAAGTAATGTGCTCGCCCCTGCAGAAAATCGGATTCAAAATTCGGCGGCATGTAATCGCGATAACTCAGCCACACGCCCACGACAATTTTACAGATCAACACGCACACCAGCAGCGTCAGGATTCGCTGCAGCGTTGTTGTGTGGATCTTCATCATGTTTACAGATTTGTCGTACGTTTTGCGATCGCATTTGCCCAGTCATACCCGGATGTCACGGGCGGCAAAGTTCTTCCCTCCTGCTGGTAGAGTTGAACCGTCTCTTCGACAATCTGACAAAGCTCGGCGAATACAGTTTGTTCGTCATCACCGTGACAACCGCCGAAGAGCAGGCCCGGGCAGCTGCCGACAAAACAATTGTCTTCGTCAGACCATTCGACAATTTTCACGTATCTGGAAGGTTGATTCACGATCTGGATTGTATCATACATGATGTTTTGATTCACGATCGCGAGGTATCCACAATGTCTCCTGCCAAGATGTCAGTTCTGCTTATTGGTCTTGTGCTTCTCCCGCTGACCCCAGCATCCGCGCAGCTCAGTGGATCCCGTGGCGCAGTTGGCCGTGGCCCCGATCAGACTCACGAAACTTCCGGGCTGGCCCCTTTGGATCCGGAGGTAGCTCAGGGATACATCACCATCGAGGGTCAGGCAGAACTGCGAGTCAAGCCGACCGAGATTCGAGTTGTCCTTGCCGTGACGGCGGAAGGCAAAACGCCCTCTGAATGTAAACGGAAAGTGAGTGACACCATCAAGTCGCTGACCGCAGCCTGGATGGAGGCTGGGATCGCTCAGGAAAGTATCGTTGAGGACTTTATTGCTGTCCTGCCAAGATACGAATTTGACATTGAAAAGATTCGTGATCAGGACGAATCGTTCACCAACAGCAACGACGCGGAATATGAGACTTCCTATTCACGCCGTGACATCCCAGTGGTTCGTACGTTTCGGCCCAAGAACACGTATTACCGCGGACTTTATCCGGACGGTGATGTGCAATCCAAAGAGTTGCCGATGCAGTCCGAAATCTCGATTGTTTCTACCGTACGATTGTACTTTGAATCCCCCGCCGCCAAAGAACGTCCGACGTCGAAGAAGGTCGAGCAATGACGGAAGTCGCCGGATCATGATCGCTGCGCTGCAACCGAGGCATGGTGCAATGGCGTGGATTTAAGGCGAGTGGGGGATGTAAATCCCTTGATTTGTTGCAATTGCTGGAAGAATCCGGGCACTTAGCATCGAGCGGAAAACAACTGTCTGTACTTGTAGTGGGATTCGCCAGAATTCCATGCATTTGCAGGACTTCTGGCGAAGTCCACTACGACACTTCTTGACCGCTCGATACTTACGTACCCGGCTCTCCGCTGGAACCTTAAGTCCACGCCATCGGCGGCATGGTGCCCTGGAAACGCTACGATTTGCGAATTTCACGCATTCTGCAAAAAACTGCGACACCTGTGGATGCCATGGCGCCAATGTCTGTGCAGACGATTTACTGTCATCTGTGAGCCTGTTCAGTGCTCAGTCCTGAGGAACAACTTGACGTCGGTCGCCGGTTGCGTGAAGGCGATCGGGAGGCTTGGGCT
>Ga0163144_10017028_pt1 | contig 14837 bp, 15 predicted proteins | sample OliLak19BULKMAT1_FD_123175 | JGI IMG/M metagenome (GOLD analysis project Ga0163144, IMG submission 123175) | Freshwater microbial mat bacterial communities from Lake Vanda, McMurdo Dry Valleys, Antarctica - Oligotrophic Lake LV.19.BULKMAT1 | ecosystem: Environmental > Aquatic > Freshwater >... | reverse complement strand
TGGAGTGGCTCAACGGTCAGTGGATCCGGCGCCTGTCGGCGAACGATCTGATCGACCGGCTGCGGCCGTTCGTGGAGGCCGAGCTGGCCGCCGGGCGCATCGGGTGGTTGCCGTCGGACGGGGAGCTGCGAGCGCTGCTCCCCGTGGTCCAGGAACGGCTCCCGACCCTCGGCGCCATCGGTGACCTCGTCGGCTTCCTGTGGGTCGACGACGTCGACGTCGACGCGGCCATGCTCGTCCCCAAGCGCTGGGACGCGGCCACGACGAGGGACGGGCTGGCCGCCGCGCGCGAGACGATCGTCGCAGTCGGCGAGGTCGTCTTCGAGGCCGACGAGCTGGAGCCACCGCTGCGCGCCCTGGCCGAGGCGCGTGGCTGGAAGGCAGGCGACCTGTTCATGGCCATCCGCGTCGCCGTGACCGGCCGGACGGCCACGCCGCCGCTGTTCGACACGCTGGTCGCCCTGGGCCGCGATCGGGTCCTGGATCGCCTGGACCGCGCGGGCGCGGTGCTGGCCGACGCGGTGCTGGACGTCGACGTCCCCCACCGGGCGCCGTGAGTGCCAGTCACGAGATCGCGATGGTTCCTGCGTGCTGGTCCGTGAACACGACGAAGAGTGTCGTTCCTGCTGGGCAGCTCCTCGTGATCATCGCCGGAACGTGACCACGGGTCACTGCGGCCAGGGCGACCAGTCGTCACGAGATCGCGATGGTGCTTGCGTGGTGGGTGCCACGAACGACGATGCGTGTCTGATCTGCGCGGCAGCTCTGACTCGACAGACGTTGACCGCGCCCTAACGAGTCGTTAACACGAGTCGCTATCCTCAACCGTGGATGGCACGAACGATCCTGGTCGTGGAAGATGAACCGACGCTGCGCGAGACCCTCGTCGACGCGCTCGAGGCCGACGGATTCCGGGTCGTCGCGGCCGCGGACGGTCGCGAGGCGCTGGAGCGCTTCCGCGCCGAACGCCCTGACCTCATCCTGCTGGACATCATGCTCCCGGAGCTGTCCGGCATCGAGGTGACCCGCATCATCCGCGCCGAATCCGGCGTGCCGATCGTCATGCTCACGGCCAAGGATTCCGAGCTGGACAAGGTCGTCGGCCTGGAGCTCGGCGCCGACGATTACGTCACCAAGCCCTTCTCGCTGCGCGAGCTGAGCGCCCGCATCCGGGCCCTCTTCCGCCGGTCCGAGGTGGCCGCCGCGGCCGCGACCCCCGCGACCGTCGATCTGGGTCGGGTCCAGGCCGACCTCGCCGGCCATCGACTGCTGCGCGATGGCGAGGCGCTGCCGGTCAAGCCCAAGGCCTTCGAGCTGCTCGCCTTCCTCGTCCGGAATCCAGGCCAGGTGTTCACCCGCGACCAGCTCCTGGAACACGTGTGGGGCTACGACTATGCCGGCGAATCGCGCACGGTCGACGTCCACGTCCACTGGCTGCGCAGCCAGATCGAGGATGACCCTGGCCATCCGCTGTACCTGCACACGGTTCGCGGCGTCGGCTACGTCTTCCGCCGACCCGCAGCGTTGACCGAGCGATAAGCCGGCGTTCACACGCCGCGTCGAGCATGGCGGCATGCCGATCGTCGCTCGCCAGCTCGAGGCCGAGACCGCACCGACCTCGCACCAGGTCGACGGACCGCGCCCCGGCGACGATCCGACGTTCGGCGTGCACTCTCCGTCGCCCGGGGCTCTCCTCCCCACGGGCGACACCCTCGCTCCTGCTCCAGCGCTGACGCCCGCCAGGGCGTTGGCGCTGGACGCTCTTCGACTGTTGCGGCGACTGCGCGATCCGGCGCGCCGCCCGGACCGCTGGACCACGGATGCGTTCGACCGGGAGGTGCAGCTCGTACGTTGCCACCTCTCGCCGCTGCGCACGCGGGCCGCCCTGGCCGGTTCCTACGGCCGCGAAGCCTTCCACCACGCGTCGACGACGGCCCCGGCCGACGACGACCCGGGTGCCGTCCGGGTGGCCTATGCGCTGCGCTGGCTGGAGCTCGGCGACCGCGACGCGCGCGCTGCCCAGCGGGCCGCGGTGATCATGTCGCCCTGTGGTCCATCCGCTCGAGCGCCTCGGCAGCGTCCGCGGCCGCATCGATGGCGATCTCCCGCGCGGGGCCCTGAACGCGCAGTCTGACTTCGCCGCCTCTGTGCGCGGGTCGCGCTGCGATCACTGGTGGTCAATGCCGCGCGTCGGAGGCAGTCTCGCGCTGAGGCCGGCCTCGCAGTTCGTCTCCCCGTCCCGCTTTCGACCCTGTCGAGCTGCGCGCTCGCTGGGCGGACATACGGGCGACGGAGCGACCGGGATCAACCCGTCGTTCGCGGTTTTGACCGCATGGCGAACGATCCGGCCACGGAACGGGACCCTCCCGGCCGTTCGATGGCCGGGATGTACGCGTGGCGAGCAGGCAGCGGCTGCTCCACATGCTCCCGGGCCTTCGGAGCCGGCCGGCGCTCCACGGCCAGGATGTCGTCGGTGCCGCCATCCGTCGCGCCGCTATCCTTACCCGGCCATGCGACTCTCCCACCTGTTCTTCACCACACTCCGCGACGATCCGGCCGATGCCGAGATGCCGTCCCACCGCCTGCTCCTGCGCGCCGGCTACCTGCGCCAGCTGGGATCGGGGATCTACTCCCTGTTGCCGCTGGGCAAGCGGGTCAGCGACCGGGTCGAGCAGATCATCCGCGAGGAGCAGAACGCGATCGGCGGCCAGGAGCTGGAGATGCCGGTCGTCCACCCGGCTGACGTGTGGCGGGCCAGCGGGCGCTATGACGCGATCGGCCCGGAGCTCGGGCGCTTCAAGGATCGCAATGGACGGGACATGGTCCTGGCGATGACCCACGAGGAGGTCGTGGGGACGCTCCTCGCCGACATCGTCCGGTCATATCGACAGCTGCCGATACAGGTCTATCACTTCCAGACCAAGTGGCGCGACGAGCCGCGTGCCCGCGGCGGCCTCATCCGCGTCCGCGAGTTCGTGATGAAGGACGCCTACAGCTGCGATCGCGACGCGGCCGGCCTGGACGCCAGTTACTGGGCCCAGCACGCGGCCTATGTCCGGACCTTCGAACGCCTTGGTCTCAAGACCGTCGCGGTCAGCTCGGACGTCGGGATGATGGGCGGCAGCCAGGCCCACGAATTCATGGTCCTCAACCCGGCCGGCGAGGACGTCCTGGTCCTGTGCGAGTCGTGTGGCTACGCCGCGAATCGGCAGGTCGCCGTGGTCCCCAGGGCAGACCCTCCGGCCGAGGACGCGCTGCCCCTCGAGGAAGTGGCCACCCCTGGCACGACGACCATCGCCTCGCTGGCCGCGTTCCTGGGTATCGATGCGGCGCGGACCGCCAAAGCCGCGTTCTTCGTGACCGGCGACGGCCGGCTCATCACGGCCATCGTGCGCGGCGACCATGAGGTCAATGAGACCAAGCTGGTCAATGCGGTCGCGGCCGTCGGCGGCATCCGTCCGGCCCAGGTCGAGGAGATCAAGGCGGCCGGCATGGAGCCCGGCTACGGCTCACCGATCGGCGCGCGCGGGACCGTCGTCGTCATCGATGACCTCGTGGCGCGCTCGGCCAACCTCGTCGCTGGAGCCAATCGCGAAGGCTTCCACTACCGCAACGTCAACGCCGGTCGGGACTTCACGCCGGACGTGGTGGCCGACCTGAGCAACGCTCAGGAGGGCGACGCGTGTCCCGAGTGCGGCACGCCGGTCATCCTGCGCAACGGCATCGAGGTCGGCAACATCTTCAAGCTCGGCACGAAGTACGCAGACGCGTTCGGCGCTACCTACCTCGGCGAGGACGGGGCCGCCCATCCCATCGTGATGGGCTCCTACGGCATCGGGGTCGGGCGCAATGTGGCCTGCATCGTCGAGGACCACCACGACGACAAGGGCATCGTCTGGCCGGCCGAGGTCGCCCCGTACGTGGCGCACCTGGTGTCCATCGGCGCGGCCAAGGAGCCGCGCGTGACGGAGATCGCGGAGCGTCTCCACGCGCTGGCCGCGGAGGGTGGCCTGCGCCGCGAGATCCTGTGGGACGACCGCGACGAGTCGCCCGGCGTGAAGTTCACCGACGCCGAGCTGCTGGGCATGCCCTGGATCCTGACCGTATCGCCGCGGTCGCTTGCCGCGGGTGGCATCGAGGTCACCGAACGTGCCACCGGCGAGCGTGCCACGCTGCCCATCGAGGAGGTCGAGCGGCGGCTCTCCGAGGGCTTCGCGAGCGCCTGATCCGGCGAGCGGTGCCGCTCAGACGTCCTCGGTCTCGATGGCGCTCGGCGACAGCACGGCGGGCGCAGCCTCGCCAGCGGGCGCATCCCCGACAGCGGCCGTTCCCTCACTGCCGGCCGGTGTCCCGGCGGACAAGACCGCCTCGTCCACGGTCGTGCCGTCGAGCGAGAGCACGAGCTCGCTCGTGTCCGGGCCTGACTCGAGCAGCTCGGCAGAGCTGACCACGACCTCGCCGAGGGCCTCGGGCTCGTCGTCGATACGTCCGATGGCGAACGTCACGCCAGGCGGGATGGTGGCCGCGATGGAGATCTCCGAGATCCGGTACGGCGAGCCCTTCGTGCGCAGCGACTTGTTGGTCTGCTCCTGGAGGGCGGTGGCCTTGATGATGAGTTCCGCGAGGGTGCTCGGGTCGATCCGCTCGATGATCGTGTTCATGCTCTTGCGCGCGAAGCCGGCGGCCTCCTTGGCCCCCTGGCCGGCGCTGTTCAGGCTCTTGTTCAGCTTCTCGACGGTGGTCGGGTCGTGGGCGGTCCGGCTGGCCATCGCGGCCGCCTCGTGGGCTTTGGACGCGGCCGCCTCCGCGGCCTCACGGGCTCGCTGGATGAAGCTCACTCGGGTGCGCCTCCTCGGCACGGGGGTGTGGCGCGCAGCATAGCGAGCCGACGCGAGCCGACGCGGGCCGACGCGGGCCGACGCGAGCCGACGCGAGCGGGGCGGCTAGCATGCAGGCGATGCCAGCCCGCCCCGCCATCCCCGCCGACGACCTGTACGCGACGCTGGGCGTGCCCGATGACGCCAGCCCAGAGGCCATCGAGATCGCCTGGCGCGGCCTGCTCCGACGCCACCATCCGGACGTCGCCGGTGACGACGGGCTGGCCCTGGCCAAGCGCATCAACGTGGCCCACGACTGGCTGGCTGACCGGGCCCTGCGTCGGCGCTACGACGACACCCGCCGCCCGCCGACGCCGCCATGGGCCGGCGCGCGCTGGCGGCCGACGACCGGACCGACGGACGCTGGGTCGGAGCCGCCGCGACGGCGTCCCCGCCGGCCGCCGACCATGGCCGAGCGGGTCGATGGCGTGGTGCAGCGCGTCCATCGCCTGAGCCGCGACGAGCTGGACCGCCTGGCGCTCGCGGAACCCGCCCCGATCGCCTTCCTGGCGACCCTCCGCCGCTTCGTGGCCCCCGACCTCGCGGCCACCCTCGACGACGCCGGGCGACGCGCCCTGGCGGCCCTGTCGAGGGCCGCCCGGGCGCGCCCCGCCATCCGCGATGCGATCGAGGGCGAGCTCGCGTCGATCGTGCTCGCCGAGACGCTCCTGGACCTGCTCGGCGACGCCGCCGCGGAGCGCGCCAGCGAGCGGCTGACCCGGGGCTGGGACGCGGCCGTGGGCAAGCCCCGATACGGGCCCGCCACCGAGGCCCTGCAGGTCCTGTTGGCGGACCTCGCCGCGCTCGATGCCACCGGCGTGGCGGCCCTGGCCGCGACCGGGGGCCGTGACAGGCTCGGCCCGACGCCCTGGCCCGAGGCGGTCTCGCCCGACGACGACGAGGCGCTCCGTGTGTCATCGGAACTCGCCGCGATGGACGCCACGGACGCACTTGCGGGCGCCCCGCTCGGAGCCCAGCGTGCGGCCGCCCGGATCGGCCATCTGCTGGCTCTGCGCCACGCATTCGCAGCGGTCGCCTTCGAGCGCCTCGCCGCGCCGTGGCTCGGCGGCCTGATCCCGACCCTCGCCCGACCTCCGCGCCCGATACGTCGCCGGACCTAGGACGACACCTCGGCCGGGCTCTGCTCGGCCGACGAGATCGGGATGGTCGCCCAGTTCCAGGCCCCGGGCCCCGCTGGCAGCGGAGCGCCCGCCCACCGGCAGGTCGTGCTTGTGCGATGCTCGGCGCGATGGATCCATGGCCGATCGTCGCCGTCCTGTTCGCCCTCGTGGCCGTCCGCGCCGCGGTGGTGGCCCGTGCCCGGGGTCGAGAGCTGGCGGACGTCCGGCGCGAGACCGGAGCGGGCGAGGATGGGTCGGCCCGCGCAGCCGCCGGTCGGCAGCGCGCCGAGCTGGCACGCGCCCGTCAGTCCCTGGTCGACGATCGGGCCGACCGCGAGGTCCTCCTGGAGCTGCTGGAGCAGGGCGTGCTCACCATCGACGATCGCGGCCAGGTCGTGTACGCCAACGCGGCCGCCTACGCGCTCCTTGGCCGGGCGCCGGGCACGCTCATCGGTCGAACCCTGATGGAGGCGTTCCTGGACCCGTCCGTCGAGGAACTGGTTCGTACCGCCGCCGACGGCCGGACCACGACCGGCGAGTTGCGCCTGGCCGATGCCGACGGTCCCACGCTCGTCGTCCGCGCGCGGCGCGCAGCCGGCGGCGGCGTCTGGCTCACGCTCGACGACGTGTCCGAGCTGCGCCGCCTCCAGCGTATCCGGACCGAGTTCATCGACAATCTCTCGCACGAGCTGCGCACGCCGTTGACCACGGTCAGCCTGCTCGCGGAGACCCTGACCCGCGAGGCGGAGGTCGCGGGCGAGGCGATCCCGCCCAAGATGCGCGACCGCATCGGCAAGATCGAGCTGGAGACGGGCCACCTCGTCCAGATGGTCAATGAGCTGCTGGACCTGTCGCGCATCGAGGGCGGCGGCACGTTGCGGATGGCGGAAGGGCTGGACATGGGCACGATCGCGGCCGACTCTGCCGAGCGTCTGCGCCTGTTCGCCGATCGCCAGGGCGTCGACCTGCGCATCGAGCCGGCCGAGGCCCTGCCGCCGGTCCGGGGCGACGGTCCGCGGCTCGGCCAGGTCGTGGTCAACCTCGTCCACAACGCCGTGAAGTTCAGTCCCGACGGCGGCGCCGTGACGGTCCGCACCCGGGCCGAGGGTGACCAGGTCATCACCGCCGTCCAGGACCAGGGCGTGGGCATCCCGCGCGCGGCCCAGGAGCGCGTCTTCGAGCGCTTCTACAAGGTCGATCGCGCTCGGGTCCGTGGCGAGACCGGCGGGACCGGCCTGGGCCTGGCCATCGCTCGACACGTCATCGAGCAGCACGGCGGCCGGATCTGGGTCGAATCGACGGAAGGCGCCGGCTCCACCTTCTCGTTCTCCCTGCCCATCGCGCCCGAGTGGGATCACTAGGCCGACCGCACCCGTCGCATCGGAGGCTCCATGGATCGATTGCACGTCGCCACGCTCAACATCCTCAACCTGGCCGACCGCTGGCCGGAGCGCCAGGGCCTGATCTACGCGGACATGGCGGCGCTGCAGCCGGACCTGCTCGGCCTCCAGGAGGTCGTCTACGTCATGCACCAGGACCGGCTCATCGGAGCGTCCGGCGACGGTACCTACGCGGCGCACCGGGCGTGGGCGGGCCGGCCCGAGTACGGCAACAGCCTCCTGGTCCGTGCGCCGCTCGCGGCGACCGACGTCGAGCGCCTGGACCTGGGCCTCGGCCGCTCCGCGCTGCGCTGCCGGCTGTCGCTGCCGGGCGGCGCGCAGGTCATGGTCGCCGTCACGCACCTGCATCATCTCGTGCCCGCCGAGGCCGAGCGCGACGAGCAGGCCCGCCAGCTCCTCGAGTGGCTGGACGACGCGCCGGCGACCGATGCCCAGATCGTCGTCGGCGACTTCAACGCCGAGCCCGTCGAGGCGACATACGCGCGGATGTGTGCGGCGGGCTACCGCTCGGCGATGGCCGACGCGAACGGCCGGGACCCGGCGGTGACCTGGCCGTCCGGGCTCCAGGCGCCGGCCATGGACACCGACGGCGAGCCTGGTTGCCTGGACTATGTCTGGGTGCGCGGGGCCGTCCGGGTCACCGCCGCCCGGCTCGTCTTCGACCGGGCGGCGATCGACGATGCGACGCTCTACCCGAGCGATCACCTGGGCATCCTGGCGCAGCTCGAGATCGGCTAGGGGAGGCGACCGTGGGGACCTTGCGCCTGGCGCACCGCGGGGACTGGCGGGTGGCGCCGGAGAACACCCTGGCCGCCCTGCTGGCCGCCGTCGGCGTGGCCGGTTGCGACGGCCTGGAGTTCGATGTCCGCGTCGCGGCTGACGGGGTGCCGGTCCTCCTCCACGACGAGACACTGACCCGCGTCCAGGGGCGACCGGAGCGCGTGGATGCGCTGCCATCGACGACCCTCGGCGAGCTCGGCGTGCCGACCCTCGCCGATGTCCTGGTCGCCCTGCCGCGCGGCGCGTTCCTGGACGTCGAGCTCAAGGGACTCCACGATCGAGCCGTCGTGGAGGTGCTGGCCGCGGGCCGTGGCGCGGACCTGCGCCGCGCGGTCGTGTCCTCATTCGAGGCGGAGACCCTGAAGCGGGTCGGCAGCCTGGCTCCGACCTGGCCGCGCTGGCTCAACGCCGACGACCTGTCGCCGGCGACCATCGCCCTTGCCATCGAGCTCGGTTGTCGCGGGATCTCCGCCGAGTGGCACGCCATCGATGGCGCGGCGATGCGCCGCGCACGGGCGGCCGAGATGGACGTCGCGGCCTGGACCGTCCGGCGCCGGTCGACCTTCGACCGACTGGCCGCGCTCGGCGTGGCGGCCATCTGCGTCGAGGCGGCCGCGCTCGATGGCTGAGGCGACCGGCCCGGCGCGCGCGACGGCGCTGCCCGATGCGCAGGCGGGCGGCTATCGTCGCGCCATGACCACCCGACGCTGGCAGCGCACACGATGAGCGAGTCTGCGGACCTCGTCGTCGTCGGCGCGGGCACGCTCGGCGGCTGGGCATCGGTCTTCGCCGCGGCGGAGGGCGTCGGGCGGATCGTCGTGCTGGAACAGGGGCGGGCGGGGATGGGCGCCTCGTCCCGGGCGGCCGGCGTCGTCCGGGCGCAGGGCGGCACGCCGGCCACGGTCGCCCTGGGCCGCTGGTCCATCGACTTCTACCGCGGCCAGCAGGCCGCGTACGGGACGGACTCAGGATTCCGCGAGCTCGGCTATCTGATCCTGGCCGTCACCGAGGACGACGAGCGGACCGGTCGCGAACGGGTGGCGATGCAGCAGGCCCTGGGACTGGACGTGCGCTGGCTGGATCCCGCCGAGGCCACGCGGGTGAGTCGGACGCTCGCCCCTGATGGCCATCGCGGCGGCAGCTTCCGCGAGGGCGACGGCCACATCGACCCGCCGCGCAACGTGCGCGCCTATGGGTTGGCGATGGCTGCGGCCGGGGTGGAGTTGCGTGAGGGCGTGGCCTTCACCGGCCTGCGCCTGGATGCCGGCGGCCGCGTCACCGGCGTCGACACGAGCGCCGGGCCGATCGCCACGGGCCGCGTCCTGCTGACCGGCGGCCCCTCTCTGCGGACGGTGGGGGAGCGGGCGGGTCTGCGCATCCCCGTCGGCGCGGCGCGTCACACCGTCGTCGTGCTGGAACCGGACGATGCCTTCCTGCCGCCGCACCCGATGGTCTTTGACCTGGGCGTCGGTCTGTACTGGCGGCCGGAGGAGGACGGCCTGCTGTTCGGCTGGAGCGACCCGGATGACGAGCCCGGCATCGCCCGCGCGGTCGACTGGGCGGCGTACGATCGCTATCGCGAGCGCCTGGCCGGGTTCGTGCCGCGGGTCCGGGACCTGGGCCTGCGCCGCATCTGGGCCGCGACGATCGACTACACGCCCGACCACATGCCGATCATCGGGCCGGCCATCACCCCCGAAGGCCGACTCCTGGCAGGGGTCACCGTCGCGGCCGCGGCCGGGCACGGCATGATGTGGGGCCCCGGGATCTCGCGAGCGGCCACGGACCTGATCGTGCGCGGGACGACGGACGTCCTGGACGTCACGGACCTCGGCCTGGACCGCTTTGACGCCGCGGGACGGAGCCGGCTGGCGACCGACCCCGTCACGTTGCCCTATCCGGTCGGGACGGACTGAACGCCTAGCAACAGCCTGATCCGCCGCAGCAGCCGCCGCCGACGTCGGGTGCCATGGACAGGCTCGTCGGCCGTGGCAGGTCCACCGCGCTGAGTCGGTTGAGCCCGATCGTCATCCGTCTCGCAGATACCGATAGGCGACGGCTCCGATGATGGCTCCGACCAGCGGGCCCAGGACGTAGATCCAGATGTCCGCGAGGTCACCTGCGACCAGGGCCGGCCCCAGGGAGCGGGCCGGATTGAGTGAGGCGCCCGAAACCGGCCCAGCGACAAGGGCCGCGAGGGTGATGCTGCCACCGATGGCGAGTGCCGCCGCTGGTCCGACGGCGCGCGTGTCAGTGGCGACGGCCATGATCACGAGCATGAGCATCGCCGTGAAGACCACCTCCCAGGCAACTGCCGATGGGGCAGGGACTGACGGGTGCGTGACACCGAGCGGGACATCACCGAGGGTCAGTCGGAGGAACATCGCTCCAGCGACGGCACCGCCGACCTGGGCCATCGAATAGGTCGCGACGCGCCTCCACGGAACGTGCCGGCTCAGGGCGAACCCGACGGAGACGACCGGGTTGAAGTGTGCACCTGAGATGTGGCCCACGCCGTAGATCATGACCGCGATGACGAGCCCGAACGCGACGGCGACGGCCGTCGGCTCGAGTCCGACGGCGATCGCTCCGCAACCGGCGACCACGAGCATGAACGTTCCGATGAACTCGGCCAGATGCGACCTCAACGACCGATCATCCGGCACCGACCCTCACTACGCCTGGGCCGTCAGCGCTCGGGCTTGAGCATGTCCGGGGGGACCAGCCAGCGCAGCGTGCCGCCACCTGCCTGGAGGGGCCGATCGACTTCGATCCGTGCAAGCGAGCCTTTGCGCATGGGCACGCCTGCCGCGCCGCACAGCATGGCCACGAGGTCGGTGAAGTCCGGGTCGTGACCCACGAGCACGGGCGTCGTCGGATCGCCGTGGTCCGCGAGGATCGCCTCCAGCGTGCCGATCTCCAGCGGGTCGCCCAGACGGTCGTCGACGCGAACGGCCAGGCCCAGGATGTCGGCCACGATCTCGGCGGTCTGCACCGAGCGGACCTTCGGCGAACTGGCGATCAGGTCAGGAGAGAACCCGAGGTCACCCAGGAAGCGGCCGAGCCGCTCGGCCTGACTGCGGCCCTTGTCGGTCAGCGGGCGCGTCGCATCCGGCCCGGCCCACGCCGTCGAGTCGCCGGCATGGGCGTGCCGGAGCAGGTGCAGGTAGGTCACGCCGGCTGACGAGCCGTCACGACAGCGAACTGCTTGACCCGCTCGGCCATCTGGATGAAGACCTTGCGGAAGACCGCCATCTGCTCCTCGTCCGTGCCCGTCGCCGCGGCCGGATCCTCGTAGCCCCAGTGCAGCGACTCGTGGACGCCGGGGAAGACCGGGCACGACTGGCGGGCCTGGTCGCACACGGTCACGACGTAGTCGAACGACTGGCCGAGGAACTCGTTCACGGACTTGGAGCGCGCGAATGACGCGTCGATGCCCGCCTGGGCCAGGATGCGCAGGGTCAGCGGGTTCACGCCCTTGGGCTCCGTGCCGGCGCTGAAGACCTCGAACCGGCCGGCGCCGTGGTGGCGCAGGAGCGCCTCGGCCATGACGCTCCGGGCGGAGTTGCCGGTGCACACGAAGAGCACGCGGATGGGTCGATCGGCCAGGGCTGCGGTCATGGGTTGAGGTCCTCCACGTCGCCGGTCACGAGATACACGATGTCCTCCGCGATGTTGGTGGCTCGATCGCCGATGCGCTCCAGGTAGTGCGAGGCGATGACGATCCTGGTGCCGCGCTCCACGTTCGCCGGGTCCTGGCGCATGAGCTCCACGACCTCGTCGAAGGTCGCGTGGTACAGGCGGTCGATCTCGTCGTCTTCGACGGCGATCTCGCGCGCTGCCACCGGGTCGACGTCGACCAGGGCTCGCAGCACGCCGTGCACGAGGATCGCTGCCCGCTCCGCCATCTCCGGCAGGTGCACATAGCGCTTCAACGGCGGCTCCGGGGCGAGCTTGATGACCTGCTTGGCCACCGAGGCCGCGTGGTCGGCGATGCGCTCCAGCTCGTAGGTCACGTGGTCCAGGGTGAGCAGGTAGCGCAGGTCCCGCGCGACCGGCTGCTGGGTCGCGATGGTCACGGAGATGAGCCGGGACACGCCGCGCTGCGCATCGTTGATGCGAGCGTCGCCCTTGATGACCGCCAGGGCGAGCTCGGCATCGTGGGCGGACAGGGCCGCGGCGGCACCGCGGATCGCCTCCTCCACGAGCGTCCCCATGCGCAGGACGTCGTCCTTGATGGCCTGTTCCTCGCGGTCCAGAGGGTCTCGTCGAGCCTGCATATGGGGCGGCGCGTCGCCCTCCCGTGCGGCATCCAGGAGCGCCTCGACCTGATCGGCGAGCTCGGTGCGGTCGGCGCGTTGCTGGTCGGTCATGTCGTCCTCGGATCTCAACCGAACCGACCGGAGACATAGTCCTCGGTCATCTGGTGCTGCGGGTTGGTGAAGATGCCGACCGTCTCGCCCTGCTCGACGACGTAGCCGGCACGGTCCTCGGCCATGTTCAGGAAGACCGTGAAGTCCGACGCCCGGGCGGCCTGCTGCATGTTGTGGGTCACGATGACGATCGTGTAGTCCTGCTTGATCTCGGCCATGAGGTCCTCGATCTGGAGGGTCGCCCGGGGATCCAGGGCCGAGCACGGCTCGTCCATGAGGATGATCTCAGGGGAGGTCGCGATGGCACGGGCGATGCACAACCGCTGCTGCTGCCCGCCGGACAGTGACAGGCCCGATTGCTTCAGCTTGTCCTTGACCTCGTTCCAGATCGCGGCACGGCGGAGGCTGCCCTCCACGAGGCCGTCCAGATCGCCCTTGAAGCCCATCAGTCGCGGTCCGAAGGCGACGTTGTCATAGATGGACTTGGGGAACGGGTTGGGCTTCTGGAAGACCATCCCGATCCGGCGCCGGACTTCGACCGGATCCACGCCGTCTGCGTACAGGTCCTGGTCCTGGTACAGGATCTCGCCCTCGACCCGCGTGCCGGGGATGAGGTCGTTCATCCGGTTGATGGTCCGCAGCAGGGTGGACTTCCCGCAGCCGGACGGCCCGATCAGGGCGCTGATGCGGTGGGTCGGGATCTCGATGCTGACCTCCTTCACGGCGCGAAAGGCTCCGTAGTAGAAGGACACATCGCGCAGCGACAGGATCATCGGCAGGGCCGCGCTTGGGCGCCCATCGACAGGCCGAGTGGACGCGACCTGCGCCGCGCTGTCGGACGACGGCGATCCCGTCGCGGGAGCGGTCGGGTCGGTGAGGACATCGGTCATCGGGGTTTCCTCGGTCGACGGCGTCGGTGCCGTGGTCTCGGACTGGTCGGTCATGGCAGTCGGCTCGTGGTGGTCTGTCGGTCCATGATGATCACCAACGCCGGTCGTAACGGTTGCGCAGGATGATCGCGAACGCGTTGGCCAGGAAGGTCACCACCAGCAGCACGATGATGGCCGCCGAGGTCAGCGCGCGGAACTCGTCCTGCGGCTTGCGGGCCCAGTCGTAGACGATGACCGGCAGTGCGGTGTAGGAGCCGCCGAACAGCTCGCCGATGGAGCCGCCGTTGGAGAACGAGCCGAGCACGGCGCCGGCCACGATGAGTGGTGCGGTCTCACCGAGGGCCCGCGACAGCGACAGCACGGTGCCGGTCAGGATGCCCGGCACGGCGGACGGCAGGACCAGACCGCGGACCACCTGCCAGCGTGACGCGCCCAGGCCGTAGCCGCCCTCTCGCAGCGCGTTCGGCACGGCGCGGATCGCCTCTGCCGAGGTGATGATCACGAGGGGCAGGATGAGCACCGCGAGGGTCAGGCCGCCGGTGATGATGTTGCGCCCATTGCCGATCCCGAGGGTGCTGAAGGCGGCCACGAAGATGGCCAGGCCGAGCAGGCCGTACACGACCGACGGGACACCGGCGAGGTTGCGGATGTTGATGTCGATGAACCGGGTGAGGAGGTTCGCCGAGGCGTACTCCTCCAGATAGACCGCCGTGAGGATGCCGATCGGGAAGGCGAACAGCGCGACCATGACGGCCAGCAATGCCGTGCCGATGAGGCCCTGCAGCACGCCGGCCTTGGCCGGGTTGCTGGACAGAGAGGACGTGAGGAAGTCGACGCCGCGCTCGGCGAAGACGGGCATCCCGCGGCTGAGCTGGTCGCTGATGAGGATCCCGAGCACCGCCAGCGAGAACAACAGGCTCAACAGCAGGATGACCGAGAAGATGCCGCCGATGACGTCCGGTCGGCTGCGGGTGAGCGAACCATGGATGACCGGCGCCACCACGGACTGCGGAGTGCTCATGTCGTGGCTGGCCTCCTAATAGCGCTGGCGCGTGCGCCGGACGAAGACGTCGCCGATCACGTTGAGGGCCATGGTCATGACGAACAGGACGAAGCCCAGGAAGAACAGGCTCAGGAAGGCGGCCCCATCGCCGACGACCTGGTCCGAACCGGTCGCCAACGCCGCCATGGCGGCTGTCAGCGTCGTGCCCTGCCCGAACGGGTCGGTGGTGAACAGTGAGCCACCAGTGGCGCCCGCCGCCACGGCGACGACCATGGTCTCGCCGATCGCTCGCGAGACGGCCAGGATGAGGGCCGCTACGATCCCGGAGATCGCGGCCGGCACGACGACGCGGATGGAGGTCGTGAGGCGGCGCGCGCCGAGCCCATAGGAGGC
>Ga0163144_10017025_pt1 | contig 14840 bp, 18 predicted proteins | sample OliLak19BULKMAT1_FD_123175 | JGI IMG/M metagenome (GOLD analysis project Ga0163144, IMG submission 123175) | Freshwater microbial mat bacterial communities from Lake Vanda, McMurdo Dry Valleys, Antarctica - Oligotrophic Lake LV.19.BULKMAT1 | ecosystem: Environmental > Aquatic > Freshwater >... | reverse complement strand
CCAAAATTTAAAGCGCCAAAATTTGAAGCGCCAAAGTTTTTACCCCAGTGGGACAAGATCCCAGTTATTTATCGGGGGGCAGCTGCCCTGCTGATCCCTTTGGTTTGTACCTGTGTCTCGGTGGTGGCAGCAGGAGCGATGAGACAAAATGCCATTCAATCGGCAAGGTACGTTGACCAGACGAATGAGGTGATTCAAACCAATCAAAAAGTGCTTATTTCCCTCCTAAACGCCGAAACGGGGGTACGAGGATACTTGCTGACTGGCGAAGTTCGCTTTCTGAAGCCCTTTAATCTCGGTCAGAAAAATTTACCTCCGTCGCTTGAGCAACTAGAAAAACTGGTGCAAGACAATCCTGCTCAATTGCTGCAAGCCAAGCAAATAAGCCAAAGGGCAGAATACATCATAAAATTTCTAAAAAACAGCGTGCAACTTAAGCCTGAGCGCAGCGGAGGGATGGTAGTTTCTCCTTTAATTGGCGGACTGGTGGCACAGGGTAAACTAAATATGGATCAGATTCGGCTAGTTATCCAGCGGTTTGAAGTAGAAGAGCAAAGATTACTAAAATCTCGGAGACAAACTCTAGAAACTCAAAGAGAATATGGGATCATAGTTGGCTGGAGTAGCTTAGTGATCAGTGGATTTGGTACGGCGATCGCGGTGTACATATTTACCAGTGTGGCGCTAGATTTAGATAAGCGCGAAAAATACTTGCGTGCCAGCCGAAACCTTACCCAGGCAATTGTCGGTAATATTGCCGATAGCGTGGTGATTCTCGATCTTCAGAATCAGATTGAAAGCTTTAATCTAGCGGCAGAACAAATATTTGGCTATGGTCTAACTGAAGTGGTAGGGCAAAATTGGCAAATCCTACTACCAGAAATTAATTCGCTTAACCTCGACCATACATCTAATCAAGAAATTAAACCTAAATATCCAATCCAAACCCTTGGTAATCACAAAGAAGGGCGGAGTTTTCCTGTAGAGATTTCGATTAGTGATATTTCTTCTGAGCGACAACGCCTTTTAATCATTCGAGATATTAGCGAGCGCCAAGAAACCGCCGCCAAACTCCAAGCCCGTGCCGACCTATTGGTGAGCCTAAACCTCAGCCTAAATCGCACCAACCAAGTCTTAGCCGAGCGCAACCGCGAACTCGATCAATTTGCCTATGTGGCATCCCATGACTTGAAAGCACCTTTGCGCGCGATCGCTAACCTGTCGGAATGGATTGAAGAAGACTTAGAAGATAAAATTCCTAGTGAAAACCGCAAGCATATGCAGCTAATGCGAGAGCGAGTACATCGAATGGATGCTTTACTCAACGGGCTTTTGGAGTATTCTCGGGTTGGTCAAACCCCTAGCCAAATTGAGCTAGTGAATGTGGGCGACTTGCTAAAAGAGATTATTGAAACCTTAGCCCCTCCTCCTACTTTCACAATTGAAGTTGGCTTAATGCCTGAATTGAATGCGCGCAAAATGTTATTAAGGCAGGTTTTTTGCAACTTAATTGACAATGCAATCAACCATCACCCCACCAAATATGGAAAGATAAATATCTCTGCGGTTGATCTAGGCGATCGCTATGAATTCTCGGTGGCAGATGATGGCAAAGGCATCGATCCGATATATCATCACAAGATCTACTTAGTTTTTCAAACCCTAGAGTCTCGTGATACCAAGGAAAGTACAGGCATTGGCTTAGCGATCGTCAAGAAAATTGTAGAAGTAGAAGGTGGCAAAATCAGCTTAGAGTCTGAGGCTGGCAGTGGTGCAAATTTCCGCTTTACCTGGTTAACATCCCCCATTAGACGGAATAAGGGAACCGAATAATCTGTCAATTTCTGGAGTGATCCAGATAGTTCCTGAAGGATATACTTGATAAGAATCAAAGATTTTTTAATAATGTGGTGTAAATAGGTTAGTCTAGGTCGAGTAATTTTTTTTGAGATGATTTATCGGCTATTTTTGGTAAATTTAGGGATGCATCTGCCTTGCTAGAATCAAATTTATTCAAATTTTGTTCGCTAACTTGTTCATCCTATTCTGTTCATCCTACTTTGTTCTTACGGCAAACTGTGTTCAAACTTGACATAGTGGAAAATACGAATAAAACCGAATGAATAAAACCGAATGAATAAAACCGAATGAATAAAACCGAATGAATAAAACCGAACAAATAAAATTGAACAGATTAATCAGAATTTATCGAGATTAAACTGAGAACCTAGACTAGAGTGCTGTTCCTGAAAGTTTCGAGCCTAAGAATACTGAGAAAAATATAAATTTGGCAGATTTGATTCTGCGAACCTAAGTTTCTAGACTGAAGTTTGCTTAAGTCCAGTCTGCTAATATCAAGCCTGAAATGTAAAGGAAGTATTTGTTGAGATGATATCCAGAGATGTGCGAACTATGAACGTCCTACTAGTAGAGGATGACGAGGTAGATATTATGAATGTGCGGCGTGCCTTCAAAAAAGGGAACGTTGGCAATCCAATTTATGTAGCTAATAACGGCATAGAAGCATTAGAGTTATTGCGCTCAAACAACATGCATAATGGATCAGCACCCGCACAGCGTCGTTTGATTTTGTTAGATTTGAATATGCCAAAAATGAATGGAATCGAATTTTTACAAATTCTCCGCGCCGACCCTGACCTAAAGAAAATCCCTGTGGTGATACTGACTACTTCTAATGCTGACCGAGATCGAATCGCTGCCTATGAATTAAATGTAGCTGGATATTTGGTCAAGCCTGTAGTGTTTTCGGATTTTGTAAATTTGATGGTTACTCTAAATAATTATTGGTCGTCCTGTGAAATGCCTTGAGTCTCTAACCATAACTATCTATAGAGTCGAAGCCCAAAATAAAAGCCTAGAATTAAGTGTATGGAACAGAAGTTAAGAATATTAATCGTGGATGATGAAGAAATTGACCGTATTGCCGTAAGGCGAGCGCTCAAGCAGTCAGATTTGCCAATATTCTTTACCGAAGCTAGAGACTATAGTGAAGCGATCGCTACTTTAGAAGATCAAGAATTCGACTGTATTTTTGTAGATTTCAATCTGCCAGATCGAGACGGATTAGCTTTGGTTGAATCAATTCATCAACTGAATATCAAATCTCCGATCGTAGTTTTGACTGGACAAGGAGACGAGCGGATCGCCGTAAAGCTGATGAAATCTGGTATAACTGACTATCTACCTAAGTCATTGGTATCATCCAAAACTTTGCCCCAAGTACTGCGCAATGCCCTGCGCGTCTATGATGTAATCGTGCAGGCAGAGTTGGCAAATCAACGCCTACACGAAAGCCATACTCAACTGGTGCGCAAAAATCAAGAATTACGACTACTAGAACGCCAACGCCAAGACTTCATCGCCCATCTCACCCACGATCTAAGAACGCCAATTGTTGCGGCAGACTTGATGCTGAAACTCTTTCATAAAGAAGCATTTTGTCCACTTTCATTAGATATGCATAAGGCTGTTACAGCTATGATTCGCAGCAATCTTAACTTATTAGAAATTGTCAATACCCTTTTAGAAGTACATTGTTATGAATCTGGTGCCAAAGAACTAACCTTAATTGTTTGCGACCTTTGGGATATTAGCCAAGATATCTTAACCGAACTCAAGCCCCTTGCAGATGAAAAAGGAATTGAATTAGAGATTTTGGCAGCTTCTCAGCCTGAGAATTCAAATGGTCAATTCAAAGTAGTTGGTGACTATCTCGAACTGCGGCGGATGCTTACCAATTTGATTGGCAACTCGATTAAATTTACCGATCTAGGTTTTGTCAAAATATGCTTTAGCTTAACCAATGAGAGCGAAGCTGCTTTTAAGCATTCTAATTTTTTGGCTAAGTCGCATCCTGCTTGTGACTCTACTAATTTGCCTGATGTTTCGCCTGATATTTCACCTGATACTTCCCTGAGCAGTGATTCTTTAGGCAATCTTTTGTTAAGTGATGATTCTTTTAATGATCTGGTGATCAGCGATCGCACTTTTGCCGATTTCTCAATTGATCCAGTCATAGATACTTGGGTACTAATTGAAGTAAAAGATAGCGGTGTGGGAATGTCTAAAAGCGAACAAGAATCTCTATTTCAACGATTCCGTAAAGGTAGCCATAAGCAGTCTGGTACTGGCTTAGGATTACATTTAGTACATCGAATTGCTGCAGTGCATCATGGCACAATTTCTGTTACTTCTGAACTTGGCAAAGGAAGTTTGTTCTCTGTGCGTTTGCCTACGCATAAAAAAAATTAGGGGCAAAGCCCCCAAAATTATCTATCTATTCTAATGTTTATGAAATTAGATTTAAGTCTAAATACTACGACGACTCAGTAAGCCGTATAGGAAAATTGCTAAAATAGCACCTAAGACTGCCACGAAAACCCCAGGAATACTGAGACTTGCAGAAGTAAGCTGTAAAGATCCTGTTTGAATTAGTGTGAGTAAGCTTCCACCCAAGAAAGCACCAACAATTCCTAAAATCATAGTCGCTAAGAACCCTCCACCTTGCGAACCAGGATAAATAGCTTTAGCGATCGCACCTGCCAAAATACCCAAAATTATCCAAGCAATAATATTCATAATTCATTTCCTCTAAAATCAAAAACCCTTTGCTCAAGAATTCTAACGATTTCGCCCTAAAAATGCTTCTCTCAAAAGTCTGACTTATTGGAAGCCAAACAAATTTAAACTGAGTCAATGGAGAGATTAAAAAATAAGCTATAAACCTATTTCTTAATATATTTATTAAAGCTGGACTTTGATTCTGCTAAGAGCTTTTGAAATGGCAAGGTATTAAATAGCAAATTTGATCTATAGTTTCCATATAAAATTACCTCAACGCCAAAGCCGACACGTCCTTCAATATCTTCTAAAGATTCAACGAATTGACAGCCATTTACCTGTGGCGATCGCTTGCGCCAATCTAAGTATTCATGGTAGTTACCTGCTAGTATCAGATATTTAGTAAGAGTTTTAGGCATATTATTAATGGATTGGGTATGTAGCGCCTTGTATTGTGAGAAGACTCTATTTCTACTACTACTCTACTAAACCTTGGGTCAAAGCCTTTCTATCAAAGGTGAGATTATATTCTCATATCCAAAATAAAATCTATTCCATAGGGCAAATCTAAATTAATTAGAAGGCTAAGGACAAATTTACTCAAGATCTGGATCAATGCCCATTGCTCGGAGTTTTTCGGCAAGACGTTGAGCCTTTTGCTCTGCTTTAATCCGTCTATCTTTTTCGGCGATCGCTCTTTCATCCCCAGTCAAAAGCAAATCCCCATTTAGATCCCACCAACGCAGCCAAGCTATAGGTGTTTCTTCTGTTCCAAATAGAATACCTAACTCTAGCCCAAGGGGTGAGATTGGAAAATGTCCGCGCACATTAGCTTGTAAACGCTCATACATTCCATCTACCAGATGAAATACCTCAACTGCGGCTTTTTTTACTTCATAAATTGCATAGAAAGGAATACGAATCGCTTGCTCATAAACCCAGAATTTTCCTGCTTTTTTATTTGTGCCCTCTTTAGTTTTACTCTCTTTATTTGAATTAAGAGGCGTAGCATCTCTTTCTTCTTTACCATTACCAGACACAAACTCAATCGCAATCAACGGCGCTATAGATTCTTTCCACAAAACATAGGAACGACGATATTCTCCATTCAAAAGAGGTGTCACGTTTAGCACCAAAAACCAATCGGGTGCTTCTGCTCCTTGCTCCAAGGGTTCTGTTAAGCGCCAGTAAATACCGCTATCTTGACCAATGCAGTAATTGTCAGGATACGCTTCTTGCAAAATAGGTTGAATGGAACTGGTTAAAATAATACTTTGCGGATGTTCTTGAAAATTTTTCACAAAGTTACGATCTGAGTCTGGCAGTTGAGTATGGTCGGGCAGACTAAGTTTTGGCAGACTAACTAAAGTATTGGTCATAGGGATTAGTCATGGATAGAAAGGAACTTACAAGCGAGGAGAATCGGATGGTGGGAGTAGATACTGAACTTTAGTTTTGGCTTTGGTTCGCTTTCGGATGCGAAAAATCTTTCTGCCAGTAAGATGATTAGTTGTGGTCGCAAATTTCTCCCAAGCTGCTAAGGGAATAAATCGATTTGCCAAGCTAGAAAGAGTAACAAAAATCGCAATTGGAATTACGCCTGAAGCAAAAGAATTAGTTTCACGGCTGCCAAGTAATAAGAACAGAATCGAAGAAGCGATCGCCGAAATCAAAAAAAACTGAAACTTGGTCATATAGATTTGGATAGCGAGCCTAAGAGCGCCCAGAGTTGGCGATAAGATTTAACTATATTTTAACCTAAGCTGGATTACTTGTATTAGTCCACTCGCCCTAATTCACTTGCCTGGATTCTAGGTGCTGTTTCAAGCGATCGCACTCCTGGATCAACTCCGCCAACATTGCAGGAAAATGATCATTTTGACAAGAACCAAAACCAGAATCAGTAATTGCTCTTCCTAAGACTTCAGCCAAACGACTTAAATATTTACCTCCCAAATAAGCGCTACTGGATTTCAAATCATGAAAAAAGCGATGGAGAGTGTCCCAATCTTCAGATTCGTAAGCAATTTTAATATCTGCCATTTTTTTTGGTAAATGTTCCAGAAAGATATCTGCAAGAATCCAAAATTCATTTTCTCCGTTCTCAAAGCCAAGTAATACCTGTAGATCTATCAGCACACCTTGATCAAAAAAAGTCTGATCTTGATCGGCGAACCTTTTCGCCTCTGTAGCCTTTTCACTAAACCTTAAGGTCTGTATATTCTCATACTCCATTACTGAGTCTCCTTGCCCTAAGGGTTTATATTCAAACATAATCTAGAAATTATCAGATAATATATATGAAAAATATATACCTTTCAAGAGGGGAAAAGTGCTAAAAAGTGGCAATATTGCTGATTTTATAAAATTTTACTTTCCATATCTGTAAAATTCATCTAAGTTAGTCTAAGCCGTTACCGTTTTAGTTATAGTGATGCCCCAAAGTTAGCCATAGAGATCTTTCTATGTATTAAATTTTAGATTCTAGTTTATATATTTTGTTATGAACTTATCTCTGCCTTTGTCCTGACGATTATTAACTACTTCATTCAAAAGAAATAATTTTATTGATTACGCAATATCAAATATCTATGAATGATGACCAAGATAAATTAGTCGATCTAGTTGATAAAATATTTCTTGGTGGTCAATTGAGTGACCTTGAAGAGAAAATTTTTCGACTTGCTCATGATCGACTTACCTATGCCGAAGTAGCTGAAAATCTGGGCTACAACATAGACCATATCAAGCGAGTAGGCGCTAAATTTTGGAAGAAACTATCGGTAAAACTAAACGAAAAAGTCTGTAAAACTAATTTTCAACGGGCTTTGATTCGTTACGCAAAAGCTCAAGATCTGGCTCTACATATAATTCACAAAACCGAAGATTCCCAGGAGTAAGGGGCAGCATTGGAGTAAGTTCATGGGCAGGAAATTATTTAGCGCGCCCTCTGTTAAAATCAAGATAAGCCTAATCCTAGAAATACCCTGAAGCTCATGGTTGCAGTCCCAGATTTTATTTACCTGACACCAGAAGAATATTTAGAAATGGAGGAAAAAAGTGATGTCAAACATGAGTATGTTGATGGCTATGTTTATGCGATGGCTGGCGCGAACGATCCCCACGTTACCATTAGCTTGAACCTAGCTTCTTTGATTCGCAATCATCTACGCGGATCGAATTGTAGAGTTTTTATGCTCGACATGAAAGCCAAAATAGACACTTTAAAGCGTTATTATTATCCTGATTTGTTGGTGACCTGTGATCCTAGAGATAAGCAAAACCTCAACTATAAATGTTTCCCTAAACTGATTATTGAAGTTCTCTCCAATTCTACCGAAGCCCTAGATCGCGGTGACAAATTCGCCGATTACCAACAATTAGAAACCTTAGAAGAATATGTTCTAATTAGTGCAAAGCGTCAGCGTCTTGAATGTTATCGCAAGGATGGAGAACGCTGGGTTTTACAAACATACTCCTCTGATCAGGATAGCTTTCAATTGGCAAGCATCAACTTTTCAGGTAGTTTTATCGATCTTTACGAAGATGTAACTTTCTAGAGAACTCTTTCCTTAAAAAACTGCTTAATTAAATCTCTAATTCTCTCTGCCGCTTTCCCATCACCAAACGGATTAGAGCATTGTGCCATTTGATTGTAGAGAATTGAGTCGTCCAGGATTTCTGATGCCGAAAGTACAATTGTTTTAGTTTCAGTGCCTACTAATTTAGCTGTGCCTGCCGCGATCGCTTCTGGTCTTTCGGTAGTATCACGCAAAACCAAAACAGGTTTCCCCAAACTAGGTGCTTCTTCCTGTAATCCGCCCGAATCAGTCATAATCAAATCACATTGCTGCATGGCTGAAACTAATTCGCCATAGCTAAGCGGTTCTACTAAAAAGATTCTGGGATGTTTGCCCAAAAGATTTTGCAATGGTTCGCGCACAACAGGATTGAGATGCAAAGGCAACAATAGTGCCACATCTGGATAGTTCGCCAAAATCTCTAACCAAGCTTGGGCAATGCGTTCTAGCGGTTCTCCCCAATTTTCGCGCCGATGCAAAGTTGCTAAAATCACCCGAAATTTTGACCAGTCCAACCCTGAAATCTGATACCGCTGCTGCTTTAGCTTTTCTGCCACAAATAATAAGGCATCAATTACCGTATTCCCAGTCAGATAGATTTTGCCAGTTACATCAGCTTTTTCGAGATTCTCAGCTGCTTGGGAAGTTGGCGCAAAATGAAGCTGAGCGATTTGAGAAATCAAACGTCGATTCGCCTCTTCAGGAAAAGGATTTAGCAGATCATCGGTACGCAATCCAGCTTCTACATGACCAATCGGAATCTGTTGATAAAAAGCACCAAGGGCAGCCGCGAATGCAGTGGTAGTATCGCCTTGCACCAAGACTAAATCAGGCTTAAGCTGGCTAAATAGATCTTCCAAACCCGCCAGACTTTTGCAAGTAATTTGGGTAAGACTTTGCTTGGTTTGCATAATTTCTAAGTCGAGATCTGGCGTGATTTCAAACAAATCCATTACCTGGGCCACCATTTCTCGATGTTGTCCTGTCAAAATTAGGCTGGTTGCGAAGTCTGGATCTTGGCGTAGCAGATTGATCACTGGTGCCAACTTAATCGCTTCGGGACGAGTTCCCAACACTATACAAACTTGAATGGGCATTCTTTTCATTTAGATTGAATTTACCTTATTTTATCTACTTACAGCACTTTGATTTCAAGTCCGCCGCAAAAAAGGGTAGTAAGGCGCAGCCCCGCAGAGAGCTTTAGATCAGCTTGGTAATTTAAAGTTTTAACTTTACTTAGTCATATCTAATTAATATTTTCAGGAATTTTGCTATTTCCTAATATATTTGCTAAATGGAGACTTGGATTCTTCTAACAAGGTTTGAAATTGCAAGGTTTTGAATAGAGGATTAGACTTGTAAGTACCATAGAGAATAACCTCTACGCCATAGCCAATATGTCCTTCAATATCTTCTAGGGATTCAATAAATTGGCAACCATTTACCTGCCGAGCTTGATTGCGCCACTCCAAGTACTCATGATAGCTACCCGCTAAAACCAAGAACTTGCTACGATTTCTAATTAAAGTCATTAAAAGGTTTTATAAAAGTTGTTTGTGTTACTAATCTTAACATTTGATCAAGATTTTTTGGACTTGTCTGCGCAAACTTGTGAGCTATAAGTAAATTCTTATACTATCGATTAAAACTTCTAATTGGGAGTTAGCGCTCTAAATCAATGTCTGGGCGATAATGGGTGTAACTACTTATCAGGAACTAAAGCCATGACCTTAGTAACAGAAAGAGCTACATCAGGCTCAAATCTCAAAGCCGACACTGATCTTGATCTTCAATCTCTGGGTAATCCTGATGATCTGGTAACGATTGTAGATCAAGTGGGTAAAGAACGCCGCCTATCTATGCAAACCGAAGAGATTGCTGCTCAAACCCTGGCTATTAGATCTTTGGATTGGGATCGCGATCGCTTCGACATCGAGTTTGGTTTGAATAATGGCACCACTTATAATTCTTTTTTGATCCAAGCAGATAAAACCGCCCTGGTTGATACCTCCCATGCCAAATTCCGCCAGCTTTATCTGGATCTGCTCCAGAAATTAGTCGATCCGACTACGATTGACTATTTGATTATTAGCCATACCGAACCAGATCATAGCGGGTTGGTCAAAGATATCTTAGATCTTGCACCTCAGGCAATTGTAATCGGCAGCAAAGTGGCAATTCAGTTTTTAGCTGGCTTTATACATCAGGCTTTCCAAGCTCAAATTGTCAAAAATGGTGACCAAATTGATCTGGGACAGGGGCATATTCTTCAGTTTGTGAGCGCGCCGAATTTGCATTGGCCCGACACGATGCTCACCTATGATTTTCAAACCCAGACTCTTTTTACCTGTGATGTATTTGGCCTACACTTTTGCGATCGCCGCACCTACGACGAAGACTTAACCACAATCATGCCTGACTATCGTTTTTATTATGACTGTTTGATGGCACCTAATGCGCGCTCAGTTTTGGCAGCGATGAAGCGAATGGATGACTTGCCAGGATTTACCACAATTGCTACGGGGCATGGACCACTTTTGCGCCACCACCTTGAGCCTATGCTTGCCAATTATCGGACTTGGAGCGAATCTCAAACTAAGGGCGAAACCAATGTAGCGGTATTTTATCTGTCTGGCTATGGTTTTAGCGATCGCTTATCTCAAGCTATTGCCAAGGGAATCACCAAAACTGGCGTAGCGGTGGAGATGGTAGATTTGAATGCTGCTGACTTGCAAGAAATTCGGGCTGCCGTAGAACAAGCTGCTGCTCTAGTAATTGGAATGCCCCCTGCCTCGGCTGAAATGGCGATCGGCACAATCCTGGCAGCCGCAAATGAGAAGCAATTTTTGGGGTTGTTTGAGTGTTTTGGCGGCGAAGATCAGCCAATTGATTTAATTTCCAATCGCTTCCGAGATTTAGGGCTTTCTCCTGCTTTTGCGATGATTCGAGTGAAAGAGAATCCTAGCGAATCAATTTATCAACTATGTGAAGAAGCTGGAACCGATATGGGGCAATTGCTTACGCGTAAAGAGAACATTAAACAAATGAAGGCGATTAATGCCGACCTAGATAAAGCTTTGGGCCGAATTGCGGGTGGGTTATATATTATCACCGCTCAAAAGGGAGACTTGCGCAGTGCGATGTTGGCTTCCTGGGTGACTCAAGCGAGCTTTAAGCCTCTGGGGGTGAGTATTGCGGTAGCTAAGGATCGGGCAATTGAATCTTTTGTGCAGGTGGGCGATCGCTTTGTACTGAATGTCCTGGAAGAAGGCAATTATAGTAAATTGATGCAGCATTTTCTCAAACGGTTTGCCCCAGGTGCGGATCGCTTTGCAGGCGTTAAGACCCAATCTGCTAATAATGGTTCGCCGATTTTGACCGAGGCTTTGGCATATATGGAATGTCAAGTTTCTAGTCGGATGGAGTGTAGCGATCATTGGTTGATCTATGCGATCGCCACGGAAGGTCGAGTTTCTAACCCCGATGCCATGACTGCTACTCACCATCGCAAAGTTGGAAATCACTATTAATTTCACTCTTAATTAATGCGGATATCTGTTTAATGGCGGCTAAAAAATCTGGAACTAGATCTGCCGCCCAACTACCTTCAAATTTGCGTAGCGATCGCTCACAGGTAGCACAAAAGTAGAGACTAAACTGCCCTGGGTAGCCGTTAATTGTAATGCTTAGATTTTCAATTTGACTAGAACATTCCAAGCTTTCCTGATCGGCTAACTCATTTTCCATGTCAGCGATTACTTGCTCTAACTGCAAACAAAGGCTACAGAAATGCTTGATTTCAGTTTCACTCAGCTCTACAGCCCAAAATTCCCCACCAATTAAGCCTTGATAGGGAACAGATTCAGATGACCAGCCGATGCGCCAACCAATTCCAGTGAGCAGAAGTCTATCGTCCAAGCTCTTGCTTAGCCCTTGATAAGCTTTGTCTAAAAGCTGGTATCGGGTAAAATTTCGGAATTCTTTAACTCATCTGACATTTCCATAATTGCTCTAACTACGGGCTTCATTGCGCGATCATCATAGTCTTCATCATCAAATCGCTTCATTTTTGCCCGCATAGCCACCTGCACAGTAATTCGATAACGGCTAGAAGAGCCTTCAATCAGTTCTTCTACTCGTTGCAAGATTTCGGAGGAATCTAAAATGTATCGCTTAGACATGGGGCTGTTGAATAAATTTTGACTGCTCTTTATTCTAGCATGGGCAATTTGAGGATCTAAAAACTACCTGCTACTAAGTTCACTCTTCATAGTGTCTACCAATTGCAATTATGTAGATATTTTTGTGATCAAAGCTATAGATCAATCGATCTTTCTCAGATTAATCTACGAGAATAGTACCCTGATAGTTCATATTTCAAAGCTTCAGATTTTCCTGTTCCCACCGTAGGATCTTCCTTTTGCATTTCTTTAAGCATATTAAGCAACTTTTTATGTACAGATTTATGGCTTTCTCTCAGATACTCATAAGCTGCTAACGTATCTTCAGGAAATACGATTGATCGCATGATGATTCTGTTTATGTATTTCAATTAGTAACTGAATCTGTAGAATTAAATCTGGATTGCTTTGAACATAGCCAAAATCGATAGAGTTTTCTAGTTCCAATGCTCTCTCTTTATCGGAATTGGATTTAAACTGCCTAATCTGTTCCATTAGGATTGGATTACTTAAAACATACTTGGTTTCAGAATGATTTTCTGCTTGATGATTTTCCATAATGTTTAATAGAGTTTTATAAAGCAAACTTGTATTTCTAATATACTTGAAATTAGTCTGAAAATCTAAATGCGTGCTTCTTCAACTGCGCGGGTTTCGCGGGACAGATGTTGTTCCATTTCTGCTTTTAGCTGATGGTAGCCGCGCATTTGGTCGAGGGTTTCACGTTGACGCGGACGGGGAAAAGGCACATCTAGGATTTGGGCAATTTTAGCGGCTGGACCTTTGGTCATCATCACAATCCGATCAGATAAAAGAATCGCTTCTTCAATGCTGTGGGTAATTAATACTACGGTTTTGCGTTGTTGTTCCCAAATTCTCTCAATTTCATCTTGTAAAAATCCTCTGGTCAGCGCATCAAGCGCGCCAAAAGGCTCATCCATTAATAGAATCTCTGGATTGATTGCCAATGCCCGCGCGATTCCTACGCGCTGTTTCATCCCACCCGAAAGCTCATGGGGATGTTTCTTCTCGGCACCACGTAATCCGACTAAATCAATGAATTGATGCACTACCTGACGCTGTTCACCTAGAGGCATTTTGGGAAAGACAGTTTCGACTGCGAAGCGAATATTCTCATATACGGTCATCCAAGGCATGAGAGCATAATTTTGGAAGATTATGCCGCGATCTGGGGCAGGGCTATGAACCTCTTTGCCATTGATTAGAACTGAACCGCTAGTTGGCTCTATTAATCCTGCAATTATATTTAACAGGGTAGATTTGCCACAACCAGAAGGTCCAATAATTGAGACAAAGGTATTTGCCGTAATTTCTAAACTTAAATCAGCGATCGCTACATAGTCTTTAGAAGTTCTGCCAGTGAGTCGATCTAACAAGCCTCTTCTGCCTTGATAAACCATCGAAATCTGTTTAAGAGCTAATTGGACGGGCTGATAGGCTGAATTAGAACCTCCAGAATCTACCAGCGAATTTATAGAATCCAAAGAATTGAAAATAGAATTAGAAGAAATCATACCTGTCTACCAAAAGATACCCAATACTGAAGTAAACCAAATAAGCGATCTAGAATCAAGCCTACCATTCCCACCAGAATAATCGCGGTGATGATGCTGGTAATACTGAGATTATTCCATTCATTCCAAATAAAGTAGCCTACGCCTGTTCCACCAACTAAAATTTCTGCCGCTACAATTACCAACCAGGCAATGCCGATGCTAATCCTCAGTCCCGCCACAATACTTGGTGCTGCCGCAGGTAAAATTATCTTCTGGATTGTGCGCCAACGAGATGCACCAAGCGATCGCGCTACATCCAAATAAGTCCGATCCACATTTGCCACGCCAAACTTAGTATTGATCAAAGTGGGGAAAAGGCTGGTAATCGCAATTACAAACAAGGCTGTACTTTCTGAATCCTTGAGCAACCCCAAACCTATCGGTAGCCAAGCCAATGGTGATACAGGTTTCAAGAGTTGAATGTAAGGATCAATCGCTTTCGAGAGAACTTCCGAAAGACCAATTACTATTCCCAAGGGAATCGCGATCGCTGCCCCAATACTAAAGCCAATTAGTACTCTTCTCAGACTCACTAGCAAATGCCAGCCAATTCCTTTATCGTTATTACCATTTTCATAGAAGGGATTAGAGACCCACTTCCAGAAGTCCTGAGCTGTTTGAGTGGCAGAGGGCATCAATGGCGAAAAAATCTGATTGTTTACGCCCAATTCCCAAATGCTGAAGATTAAAGCAAGTAGCAGCAAAGAGAGTATTGTTGCCAGAAGGTTTTTATCGATCTTCGCTAAGATTCCTTTTTTGCTTGTGGTTGCTTGGATTGTCATGATTCAGACCCCATACTTTTTCTTCTGTGCTGCAATGTAGGCATTGGCGTTTTTGGGATCGAAAGTATCAAACTTGAGCTTTTCAGTTCTCAATTCAGAGGTGGGAGGAGTTTGTCCAACTTCTTTGGCTAAGGTTCT
>Ga0163144_10017024_pt1 | contig 14840 bp, 10 predicted proteins | sample OliLak19BULKMAT1_FD_123175 | JGI IMG/M metagenome (GOLD analysis project Ga0163144, IMG submission 123175) | Freshwater microbial mat bacterial communities from Lake Vanda, McMurdo Dry Valleys, Antarctica - Oligotrophic Lake LV.19.BULKMAT1 | ecosystem: Environmental > Aquatic > Freshwater >... | reverse complement strand
GTCATGGAAAACGTCACGCTGACCATTGATGGCCGCCAGTTGTCCGTGCCGAAGGGCACCTCGGTCCTCAAGGCCGCCATTGAAGCCGGCATCCAGGTCCCTTATTACTGCTACCACCCCGGTCTCGGCATCGACGCCTCGTGTCGCGTCTGCCTGGTGAAGATCGAAAAGATGGCCAAGCTGCAGACGTCGTGCTCGACGCCGGTGGCTGAAGGCATGGTGGTGCACACGCAGGACGCCGAGGCCGTGGAAGGCCGCAAGGGCGTGTTCGAGTTCCTGCTGATCAATCACCCGCTCGATTGCCCGGTCTGCGACAAGGGCGGGGAGTGCCCGCTGCAGGACTTCTCGAACCAGTTCGGCAACGACGCCAGCCGCATGGACTTCCCGCGCCGCACGTTTGACGGCGAGGGCGTGAAGGCCGACATCGACTTCGGCCCGACATTGATGCTGAACCGCAACCGCTGCATCCTGTGCACGCGCTGCAGCCGCTTCATGGCCGAAGTGGATGGTGACGCGCAGATCGGCACCATCAACCGCGGCAACGGCAGCGAGATCGCGACCTTCAACGAGCAGGGCGTCCACTCGCTGCTGTCGGGCAACCTGATGGATGTCTGCCCGGTCGGCGCCATCACCACCAAGCAGTACCGCTTCCGGTCGCGGCCGTGGGACAACCCGCACGCGGTCGACACCACCTGCACGCTGTGCTCGAAAGGCTGCAGCACCACGGCGTGGCTCAAGGCCAAGCCCGAGTGGGCCAAGGGCGCGCGCCTCGCGCGCGTCACGCCGCGCTACAACGCCGCGGTCAACGATTTCTGGATGTGCGACATCGGTCGCTTCCACTACCTCTGGGTCGAAGGCGACCAGCGCCTGCGCAAGCCGATGATCCTGACCAAGGACGGCGTGCAGCAGGTGGCGACGTGGAAGGACGCGCTGATGCGCGTGCGCGACCTGCTGAATGCCGCCGGCCGCAAGGATCCCGCGTCGGTGCGCATGCTCGCGTCGGCGCACGCGTCGCACGAAGAGCTGTACCTGCTCAAGCGCCTCGCCGAAGATATGAAAGGCGACGGCGGCGCCTCGCACGTGCACGTCGCCTGGCGGCGCACCGAGAAGCAGCAGCCCGCCAATACTAAGTTCCGCGTGCCGGCAATCGATGCGCCCAACGTCAACGGCGCGCGTGACCTCGGCCTGTCGGTGGTCGGCGAGGGTGATGCGGACCTATCGGGCCTGCGCACCGCCATCGACCAGGGCCGGGTCGCGGTGCTCTACATCGTCGATCCGGGACCGGATGGGTCGATGGGCGACCTCACCTGGTTGCTCGACGCCCGCAAGGTCGGCCACGTGCCGGTGATCATTTACCAGGGTGTGCTCCAGTCGGAGCTGTCGAAGATCGCCGACGTGGTGCTGCCGGGTGCGGCGTGGGTCGAGAAGGACGCCACCTACACCAACGACCAGGGCATGGTGCAAGCCGCCTCGAAGGCCATCAACGCGCCGGGCGAAGCGGTCGAAGACTGGCAGATTCTCACCAGCGTGGCCGCCGCGCTCGGACTGCCGTACACCTACACCGCCTCGCAGCAGGTGCGCGCCGACGTGGCGACGTTCATGACCGGGCCTGCCCTGAGCGAGCGCGTGCCAGACGCCGTCGAGCGCGCACGGGTCGAACGGGAATACGCGACGCTCACCGAAACGGTGTTCAACCGCCCGGTGAGTGCGGAGCACTGGCTGAAGGCCAGCAACCCGATGGAACGCTGGAAGTGGGACACGATGTTCCAGGACCTGCCGCCCGTGAAGGGCCATAACGTCCAGATGGAACAGATGGCCCAGGCCACGGTGATCCCGCTCCGCCTCGTCACCGACGAGATCTCACGCTCGTCGGAATAGGATCCCGGATCCCGGATCCCGGATCCCGGATCCCGGATCCCGGCTTCTGCTATCCTGTGACCCGAATGGGTCGACGTTCGGTCCGCATTTCCCTTGTCATCGTCGCATTGCTCGCCAGCGCGGGCCTCGGTTACCGCGTCATGGAAGACGAGCGCGGGCTGGCTGCGGCGCGGCAACAGGGCGCCAGCAGTGACCAAGCCGCTGAAGATGCCCTGACCGCGCTGCTCGACCTGCGCGGGTCCTTGTATGCCTATGTCGCGCCCGGCCAGGGGACCGAGTTCTGGGGCCGCCGCGTTGGCACCCAACTCGATACCCTGAGGCAACGCCTGGTCACGCTTGATGCGGCGGTGGCCGATTCCGGCGGCTCGCTGGCCGACTCGCTGGATGGTATCGATCAACTGGCTGCCGCCGACAAGCGGGCGCGCCAGTATGTCGATAGCGACGAGCTGCTGCTCGCCGGCGACGTGTTGTTCACTGAGGTGCGAGACCTGCTGAACGCCGTTACCGAGCAAGTAACGGCCGCCCGCTCCTCGCTGCGCGGCCGAGCGGACCAACGGGCGGCCGGCATCCGCCAGGAACAGGCCCTGCTGGCTGGCGGCGGTCTCGTGCTCTGGTTCGTCGTCGCCCTGCTGCTGGTCCCGGGCGCCAGCACGACGGCAGTGGTGAAGGACCCAGGCCAATGGCGGCACGAGCTGGCCGACTCGCTGAAGCAGTCCGCTGCCGTCGAAGTCCCTGCTGCGGTGGACGCCGAACCCGAGTCCGTCAGAGTTGAACCCGCTGTCGTGGCCCCGGTCCGATCGAACGGACCAGACCTCAAGGTGATCGCCGACATCTGTAGCGACCTGTCCACGCTGACCGACGCCGGCGCGCTGTCTGGCGCCCTGGCCCGAGCCAGCGCCGTGATCGGCGCGAAGGGACTCATTGTGTGGGTGACTTCCAACGACGGCGCCTCGCTGGCGCCGGTGTCAACCCACGGGTTCGAGGCGCGCGTCGTGGAACGGATCGGCGTCATCGAGCGCAGCAGCGCCAACCTCACGGCTGAGGCACTGCGCGAGAACGCACCACGGGTCAGCGCGGCAACCGCCTCGGCCGGGGCCGCCTTGGCCGTGCCGATGTGTGGACCGGCCGGACCGGTCGGCGTGCTGTCGGCCGAACTGCTCGCGGGCCACGACGCGGACGAATCGTGTCTCGCGATCGCCGCCATTCTCGCCGCCCAGCTCGCGACGCTGACGGCCCCCCTGCCGGCGCCAGGCGTGGAACGGAACATTGAAAGCGCCGCGTCATGAGCCTGACCGTCGTGCTCGCCGAAGATGATCCCGACATTCAGTTGGTCGCGCGGCTGTCACTGAAGCGTTCGGGATTCATCGTCCGGGTCGTCGGCAATGGCCAGGAGGCGCTCGATGCCATTCGGCAGGATCCACCTGACGTCGTGTTGCTCGACTGGATGATGCCGGAACTGGATGGCCCGGAGACCTGCCGCCAGCTCAAGGCCGATCCCGCGACGGCCGGCATCCCGGTCATCTTCCTCACTGCCAAGTCGCAGGAGGCTGAGATCCAGCGCGGGTTGAGCCTTGGCGCTGCGGGTTACGTCACCAAGCCGTTTGACGCCCTGTCCCTCGGACAGCAGGTCAAGGACATCGTCGCCGCCCATACCCCGTGAAGATCCGCACGCGGGCGTTCATTGGCCTCTGGCTGATCTACTTCCTCGCCGCAGCCGCGATCGCGCTGATCGCCTACTCGTACACCACGACCGCGCGGGTTGATGCCGAACAGGTCCGCATCGGCGAAGTGCTCAACCTGCATGGCACCATGTGGCGCGGGCTGGCCGAGGCCCGGACCAATCACCTCGCGTATTCGCTGACCGGCGTGCCGGCACTGCGCGAGCGCCGCGACAGCAGCCGCCGTATCTACGCCGGCGCCATGGCGCTGCTGTCCGCGAGCGCGCGCGATCGCGACCAGCTTGATCGCCTCGCGCAGATCCGTGCCGAAGTCGCTGACTGGACGTCGGATTGGGATCAGCCGGTTTTGGTCGCTCCGTCCCATAATGCCGACACCGAGAATGCGATGATCGACCGCTCGGTCGACGGCTTTGCTGAGATCAACCGTCACCTGGTTGATTTCGACGTCTACGAACGCGAGCTGCTGCGGCAGATCGCCGAGCAGATCAACAGCCAGCGCGCGACCATGGCGTTGGCCCGCGTCGGCTACGCCAGCCTGTTCATTCTCGTCGTCTCGCTGATGGTCTGGTTTGCCAAACGCGGCGTGCTCGATCCGCTGCGCCAGCTGACCGTCTCGGCGGAACGCATCGAACAGGGCGACTTCACCGCCGCGCATCAGACGCTGAGAGCCGATGAGATCGGCGTGCTGATCAACTCGTTTGCGAAAATGGCGCAGTCGATCCAGATGCGCGAGCGCGAGCTGGCCACCGCGCTGAGCGAGACCCGCGAGCTGGCGAGCGTCACGGTTGAATCGCGGCGACGCGTGGAGGCCGCCCACGCGGATCTGCTCGCGACGCTCGAGACGGTGCCGGCGGCGCTGATGATCTTCAACACCGACGGCAGCGTTCGCTTGCGTAACCGCGCCGCGACCGACGTCTTCGGCATCGAGCCGCAGAACCCGGAGCTGCGCAAGAACTACTGGGCCCGCTTCAAGCGCATTGCCAAGGACGGCTCGCCGATCCCGCCCGAAGAGTGGATCTCGGCTCGCGCGTTGCGCGGCGAGTCGGTCGTCAACCAGGAGCTCGAGATTCACCATCCCGATGGCCGGGTGTTCCCGATTCTGGCCAGCGGCGCGCCACTGCACAACGAGCTCGGTCACGTGGCCGGCGCGGTCGTCGCTTTCCAGGACATTTCGCGGTTGCGCGAAGTGGACCGGATGAAGGACGAGTTCGTCTCGATCGTCAGCCACGAATTGCGCACACCGCTCACGTCGATTCGCGGCTCGGTGCAACTGGTACTCGACGAGCCGAACTCGGTGCCCGGCGCCGAACACCGGCAACTGCTGCAGATCGCGCTCAACAACTGCGAGCGGCTGGTCCGCATCATCAACGACATTCTCGACGTCGCGAAGATCGAGTCGGGCAATGTCACCCTGCACCGCAAGCCGGTCAACGTCGCCGACATCGTGCGGCAGTCAATCCAGGTCGTGGAGGGTCCGGCGCGAATCGCCAAGGTCACGCTCGACGCGAAGCTGCCGGCGCGCATGCGGCCGGTCATGGTCGATCCCGACCGCATGGTCCAGGCTCTGGTCAACCTGCTGTCCAATGCCGTCAAGTTCGCGCCCCAGGGTTCCACCGTCACGGTAACCGCCGTCGGCTCCGAGAACTCCGTGACGCTGGCCGTGTCCGATCAGGGTGAGGGCATTGCGCCCGAGAACCTGAATCGCCTGTTCAAGAAATTCCAGCAGGTGGACAGCTCGTCGTCGCGGCGCACTGGCGGCACGGGACTCGGCCTGGCGATCACCAAGGCGCTGGTCGAACAGCATGGTGGCCGCATCTACGTGGACAGCGAGGTCGGCCGGGGCACGCGCTTCTCGTTCACGCTACCGGCCGCGACGCCGGAAGAAGCCAGCGCCGTGTCGTTGGCGCCGGTGGCGGCCAACACGGACGGCTCCGCGCGCCTCGCCGTCCGGCGTGTGCTGGTGGTGGACGATGACGATGACTTCCGCGGGCTGATCCGGACGCAACTGCACAACGCCGGCTACCAGGTGCTCGACGCGCGCGATGCGGCGTCGGCGCTGCACATTGCCCGCACCATGCGACCCGATGTGATCACCGTGGACCTGTTGATGCCGGGCCTCGACGGCTGGGATTTCATCGAACGCCTGCGCAGCGAAGACGCGCTGGCGCGGATTCCCGTGATCGTCGTATCGGGCGTGCCCGAAGCCACCGAGTCGCAACGCCGCCCCGAAGGCGTCGCCGTCGTCACCAAGGGCGAAGGCCTCGACCACTTGCTGCGCGAGATTAGCCAGTCGCTGGGCAACCGCCGCGGCGCCACGGTGCTGGTGGCCGAGGACGATAGCGATTTACGGGGCGTGTTGGCGGCGTCATTGACGCGCAACGGCCATCGCGTAGTGCAGGCCCGTGACGGCGCCGAGGCTTTGGCGGCGATTGAACGCGAGCACATCGACCTGTTGGTGCTCGACCTGGTGATGCCGAACATCGACGGTTACGAAGTACTGGCGCGACTGAAGTCGAACCCGAAGGACGCGCGCATCCCGGTGGTGGTGGTGTCGGGCGCCGACCGGTCGTCGAGCGAACTGCGGTCGCTGCGGCTTGGGGCCAACGTGTATCTCACCAAGCCCATCGAAGCCGCCGCGCTCACCGAACAAGTGACGAGACTACTCACATGAGCCTGAAAGCCGCCATCCTGGAGCGGGCCGAGAAGGAACGCGTCAAGTTCCTGCGCCTGCAGTTCACCGACATCCTGGGCGTGATCAAGAACGTCGAGGTCCCCGACCGCCAGTTTGGCGATGCCCTCGACGGCAAGATCATCTTCGACGGCTCGTCCATTGAAGGCTTCGTCCGCGTTGAAGAGTCGGACATGTACCTGCGGCCAGATTTGGCGACGTTTCAGGTCTTCCCATGGGCCGATGCCAACGGCGCGCGCGTCGGCCGGCTGATCTGCGACATTGCCAATCCCGATGGCAGCCCGTTCGCCGGCTGTCCGCGCACCACGCTCAAGAACGCGATTGCCCAGGCGGCCGACCGCGGCTTCACCATGATGGCCGGGCCCGAAACCGAGTTCTTCCTGTTCCTGCGGCGCGATGGCCGCGCCACCACCGAAACCCACGACCGCGCCAGCTACTTCGACCTCGCGCCGATCGACCTCGGCGAAGACGTCCGTCGCGAGATCGTCATCGCGCTCGAGCAGATGGGCATTGGCGTGGAAGCCGCCCATCACGAGGTGGCGCCCGGTCAGCACGAGATCGACTTCCATTCCGAGGACGTGCTGACGACGGCCGATAACGTGAGTACCTGCCGGTTCATCGTGAAGAACGTGGCGTTAAGGAACAACCTGCACGCGACCTTCATGCCCAAGCCGATCTTCGGCGTCAACGGATCGGGCATGCACACGCACCAGTCGCTGTTCGCCGGCGGCAAGAACGCGTTCTTCGATCCCGACAACGAGATTCAGCTCAGCCAGACCTGCATGAACTACGTGGGTGGCTTGCTGCAGCACGCCAGGGGCTTCTGCGCCATCACCAACCCGCTGGTGAATTCGTACAAGCGCCTGGTGCCCGGTTACGAGGCGCCGACGGCGATCGCGTGGTCCGAAAAGAACCGCAGCCCGCTGGTGCGCGTGCCCGCGTCGCGAGGCGATTCCACGCGGGTCGAGCTGCGCATGCCCGACCCGTCGTGCAATCCGTATCTCGCCCTGGCGGTGATGCTGCGCGCAGGCCTCGATGGCATCGACAACAAGGTTGACCCGGGGCCGCCGGTGAACAAGAACATCTACAAGATGAGTCACCGCGAGCGCCGGCACTTGCGCATCAACGATCTGCCGGCCAACCTCAGCGAAGCCCTGGATGAGTTTGAAAAGGATGCGCTGGTGAAGGAGACGCTCGGCGAGCACATCTTCAATCACTTCCTCGACGCCAAGCGCGAAGAGTGGGACGAGTACATTCGCCACGTGTCGCCGTGGGAGATGGATCGCTACCTCGGTGTGTATTGATCGGGGGACGCGCGTCCGTTGCCGGGGACGTTGGCGGGGCCTGCAGCTTGCGGCTTGCGGCTTGCGGCCTGGGGGTTGGCCGACGGCTCTAACTCCTTTCTGCTGATAGATTTCTGTGTCATCTGCGTCATCTGCGGCCCTGGATTAGGTGGCAATATCTGCGTCTGGCACGACACTTGAAGTATCGGTGGTCAGCTGCGGCGGATCACCGAAGGGCGAACATCAGGCAGGCGCTGGCATCGCCGCTCTTCGGCCGCACTCTTCACGATTCCGCTGCAGCCCTTCTCTTCAAGTAGAGGCAACCCTTCAGGGGTGCCTGATTAAGGGGCACAACCATGACCCGCACACGCAACATCGTTTGGAGTCTCGTCATCGCCGCCAGCGCGCTTTCCGGTGCCTGCGCGTCGATGGGGTCGCGCTCCATCTCCGAGGTGAAGTCCAACCCGGGCAAGTTCGCGGACAAGACCGTGACGGTCGAAGGCGTGGTGACCACCTCGTTTGGCATCCCGCTGGTGCCGTTCAAGGTCTATCGCATCAGCGATGGCACGAACGAGATGCTGGTCATCTCCGACAACAGCCGCATCCCCGGTAAAAACGCCCGCGTCCGGGTGCGTGGCGAGGTCGAGGAAGTGGCGCTGATCGGCGGCCGCTCGTTCGGCCTCCACATTCGCGAGAAGAGCATCAAGTTCTTGTGAAGAGACGGGGTCCGGGGTCCGGGCCCCGAAAACCAAGACAAGTGTCCTTTTCGACCGGGTCCCGGACCCAGGACCCCGGCTCTTTGTGAAATCTAGTACAATGTCTGGCTGTGGAAGCTATTGAACACCCGTCCCCACTAGTCGCGATCATCAACCTGCTGCTCTCGACGCTGGGCATTCATGCCCAGATCCCCGACCACATGGTCTTTGTCGGGTTGATCACGCTGATCATTTTGTTCATTGGCCTGGCCATCCGCTCGCAACTGAGCGTCGATAACCCCGGCAAGCTCCAGATCATTCTCGAAGACGTCGTCTCGTTCCTGGTCGGCGTGCTCGAAGACAACATGGGCAAGAAGGGCCGCAAGTACCTGCCCCTGCTCGGCACCCTGTTCGTCTTCATCCTGCTCGGCAACCTGATGGGCCAGGTCCCCGGCCTCGGTTCGCCCACCAGCAACATCAACGTGCCGTTCGCGTGCGCGCTGACGCTGTGGCTCTACTATCACGCGCAGGGCGTGATGGCGAACGGTCCCGTCAATTACATCAAGCACTTCGCGGTGATGCCCGGCGTGCCGATTGCGCTGGCGCCGATGATCTTCGTGATCGAGATCATCAGCCACCTGTCGCGCGTGCTGTCGCTGACGCTGCGCCTGTTCGGCAACATCTTCGGCGAGCACCTCGTGGTGCTGATTCTCGCCAGCATCGTCCCGTTCATCGCGCCGCTGCCGATTCAGTTCCTGGGATTGATTGTCGGCCCGCTGCAGGCGTTCATCTTCCTGACGCTGGGGGCCATCTACCTGACCGCCGCCACGCACGTGGACGACCACGGCGACGATTACGAGGGCGAGCCCAGCTCGCACCTCCCCGCACATACTCATTAGCCACAGAGCACACAGAGGACTCAGAGAAACTCTTTTCTAAATGCATGATGCCCGGTTGAACCGTGTGCCTGCATTTCGAAGGAATTGCTCTGTGTGCTTTGCGTCCTCTGTGGCTAACGTCCGCTACTGATTGATCTTAACGACCACGACCGTCCGGTCGTCTGACTGCTCGGCATCGCCGCAGAACGCCTGAACGGCGCCGAAGATCTCCCCGACAATGTCTTTCGCCGGCTTCGTGTGCGTGCGTTCGATCACTTCGAGCAGGCGCGGCGAGCCGAACTCCATGCCGGCCTCATCAAACGCTTCGGAGATGCCGTCGGAGCACAACACGAACACGTCGCCGGGGGCCAGCGGCACCTGCACTTCGTCATAGGTGGAGCTGCCGAACGAACCCAGCGGCACGCCGGGCATGTCGATCTGCGTGGCCTTGCCGTCGGTGCAGCGCACCGGGTACGGCAAACCTGAGTTGGCGAACGTGACGATCTGTTTCTTGAATTCGAACATCGCGTAGCAGAGCGTGCAGTAGTACTCCTCGAGGTTGCGCTCGTGGAGAATGCGGTTCATGCCGGCCAGCACTGTCGCCGGCGTGCTGCGTTCCTTCTCCAGCCGCCGGCGGAAGGTGCGGCCGCGGACCATCTCGCCGATCGCGGCGCTGTACAGCGCTGCGGGCACGCCCTTGCCAGACACGTCGCCGACGGCGACCACCAGCGTGTTCGGCTCGGGTGACAGGAAGTCGCACAGGTCGCCGCCCAGTTCGCGCGCCGGGTCGAAGTGCCATGCCACGTCCACGCCGCGCAGGCGCTTGGGCAGTTCCTGTGGCAGCAGCGCCATCTGCACGCGCTGGGCAAACCGCAGTTCTTTCTCGAACCGCGCCTCGCTGGCGCGAATGGATTCGTAGAGGCGCGCGTTTTCGAGCGCCACCGCCGCTTCCGACGCCAGCAACGTCAACAGTTTGACGTGCTTCTTGTTGAAGGCATCACAGTCGGGGCTTTCGAGGTCGAACACGCCGATGCAGCGGTCCTTGAGCATCAGCGGCACGACCAGCTCCGACCGCACGCCGGGCACCACGCGAATGTAGCGCGGGTCCTTCTCGACGTCGGGCACCAGCACCACTTCCTTGTGCAGCGCGGCGTAGCCGACCAGGCCCTCGCCGAGCTTCACCGGATCCATCGCCTGCGGATCGTCGCCGTACTTGATGGCCACCTTCATCTCAAGCATCTGCGTGTCTTCATCGAGCAGCAGGATGCCGAAGATGCGGTAGTCAATGACCCGTTTGATCAAGTGCGCGAGTCGCGTGAGCAGCTCGGCCGGATCGAGAATGGCCGTCATCTCGCGGCCGATCTCCGCGAGGGTTTCCAGCGTTTCGGCGTACTCGCGTTCCGATTCGAACAGCCGCGCGGTGGCAATGCCCTGCGCGACGTGCGCGCCAAACTGGCGGAGGATCCACTCGTCGCGTTCGGTGAAGGCGCCCAGCTGATCGCTCAGCAGGTTGAGCGCGCCAATCACCTTGCCCTTGTTGCGCAGCGGCACGGCCAGCTGCGACTTGGCGCCCGGCACCACCGCCAGGTAGCGGGGGTCGGAATCGACGTCATTGAGCAGGATCGGGCGCTGCTCGGCGATCGCCGTGCCGACAATGCCCTGGCCAAGCCGCAACGTGAAGTGCTCGACGATTTCCTCGGGGTAGCCGACCGCGTAGGCAATGCTCAGCTCTTCGCGCTGCTCGTTCAACAGGTAGACCGAGAAGACGGTGAACTTGGTGAGGCGCGAGATCAGTTGCGGGATTCTCTCGAGAAGGGCCTCGAGGTCAAGCACGGAGCTGACCTCGCGTCCCAGTTCCGCGAGAATGGCCAGCAGTTCGGCGTCTGAGGCCGTGCTGCTGGCGGCGCCATGCGGCGCTGGTTCAGTCATAAGTGTTGGTTTCGGGATCCGGGATCCGGGATCCGGGATCCGGGATCCGGTCGAAAAGGGCACATGTCTTCGTGCCCGGATCCCGGACCCCGGACCCCGGAATCGTTACTGGTTACTCGTTACTGAGGGCAGGGTGTACTTCGTCACCCAGTCGTAGATCCGCTGCATGCGGTCCTTCTGATGATAGTACTCGCTAATGCCGTGTCCTTCACGCGGGTAAAACACCAACTCGGTGGCCTTGCCGCGGTCTTTCAGGCCACGGTACAGCTCCTGCGCCTGACCGATCGGCACGCGCTCGTCCTGGGCCCCATGCAGGATCAGGGTCGGCGTCGTCACCTTGTCGATATGTGACATCGCCGACCGATCCAGGTAGAGCGGCAGCGTCTTCGCGTTGGGGATGCCGCCGAAGTAGCTGATCAACACGCTGGGAATGTCGTTGGTTCCGTACATGCTCCACATGTTGGTCAGGCCGGCGCCGACCATGGCCGCCTTGAAGCGGGTGGTCTGCGTGATCACCCACGCCGTCATGTAGCCGCCGTAGCTCCAGCCAATGTGCGCCAGTTTGTCGGGGTCGGCAATGCCGCGCGCCACCAGCGCATCGACTCCCGTCATGATGTCCTTGTAATCGCCGCCGCCCCAGTCGCTGACGTTGTGCTGCAGGAACTTCTCGCCGTAGTTCGTGCTGCCGCGGGGGTTGGGATAGAACACGGCCCATCCCTTGTTGGCCCACACCTGGCCGCCTTCGAGGCCGCCCAGGCGGAAGCCGTTCACGTACGCGCCGGCGGGACCGCCGTGGGCCACCACCAGGGTCGGATATTTGCGGCCGGCCTGGAAGCCCACGGGCTTCAGCAACACGCCCTCGACCGCCATGCCGTCGGCGCCCTTCCAGGTGACAACTTCCGTGTCACCCTGCGCCATCTCCGCTAGCTGCGGGTTGGTGGTCGTCAGCTTGCGGAAGTTCTGGAACGCAGGGTCGGTGACGTAGACCTCAGACGCCGAGTCCGGCGTGTCCATGGTCAGCGCGATGGTGCGGCCGTCCTGGCTAATCGACGCGCCCTGCAGCGTCTTGCGCGTGCTCAACTGCGTGTAGCGGCCGCTGGTGAGGTCATACGCAAACGCCTCGTTGTAGGCGCGCTTGCCGGCCACGAACATCACGCGATTGCCTTCGGCCGTCCACACCGGGTTGCCGGCGTCGGTGTCGAAGGCCGGCGACGACACGTCCTTGATCGACTTGGCCGCGACGTCATACAGCATCAGCTTCGACTGCATGGTCACGCCCGGCGCGGTGCCATCGGGCAGGGGCGCACCCGTGTAGGGTTCTGACGTCCAGGCAATCGACTTGCCGTCGGGCGACCACTTGGGCGACGTATCGCTGCCGAAGTTGGTGCTGAGCTTTTCGATCTGTTTCGTCTCGATGTTGGCCAGGTAAATGTCGCGGCGGTTGTCGCGCAGCATCGGCGTGGCGCCGGCGCCGAACACGAACCGCTTGCCGTCAGGCGCCCACGAGGGTGCGCCGGCCACGGTGTAGGCCGTGCCCTCCGTGATTCTCGTGGCGCTGGCCGCACTAAAGTGCGGGCCTACTGGCACCACCCAGACGTGCGCGTAGCGAAAGTCGCCTTCGAAGACGCGCTCGTCATCGCGCTTCTTGAGGTTGGCTTCCTCGTCTGCGCTGCGCGGATCGGTGGTGACAAACGCAAGGCGCGCGCTGTCGGGCGACCACGAGTACGCCTGCTGATTCGCGACGCCCTCTTTGGCGCTGGTCACCGCCCATGCTTCGCCGCCGTCGGCGCGCATCACGTAAACCTGCGCCTTCACGTCTTCGCCGGTGCCACGCACCGAGACGAAGCTGATGAAGCGGCCATCGGGAGACCACTGCGGCTGGCTGTCGCCCTTCTCGCCCGACGTAATCTGCCGGGCTGGGGTGGCGCCGTTGGTGGCGACCTGCCAGATGTGCGTCCGGGCCTCCATGCGGCCTGCCCTGAGCGACGCTTGCGCTGCCGCAAGCGGAGTCGAAGGGTCCTTCTCGGCCACCCACTGGCGCACCGTGTAGAGCACCTGGCTGCCGTCCGGCGACAGCGTTGCGCCGCCCACTGCCTTGATCGCCAGCACGTCGTCAAAGGTGACCGCCCGCTTGGTTTGGGCTGAAGCCGATGAAGTGAGCGCCAGGGCGAGAACGACAAACCTGAAGGTTTGTCGCCACCGGATAGGGGTCGTGTGCATGACAAACCTGAAGGTTTGTCGCCACCGGATAGGGGTCGTGTGCATGACAAACCTGAAGGTTTGTCGCCACCGGGTAGGGGTCGTGTGCATCAGGGCCTCCAAAGGGCGAAGTATAATTCTGATCTCCATGGAGATTGCACTTCCGCTGGACATCACGGCGATCGAGCGGATTCTGCCACACCGCTCGCCTTTTCTGCTCGTCGACCGCATCACCGAGTTCGAGCCCGATCAGCGCATCGTCGGCATCAAGAACGTGTCGATGAACGAGCCTTACCTGAGCCGCACGGGACCAGACGGACGGCCGACGCTGCCGCTCACCATCCTGACCGAGGCGGTGGCCCAGGTGGGCGCCATCCTGATCCTGGCCAAGCCCGAGAACAAGGGCATGCTGATCTTCTTCCGCGGCATGGAGCGCGTCCGCTTTCGCGCCCCGGTGCATGTCGGCGACCAGGTCATCATCGAGGCCCGCGTCAAGCGCCTGAAGAGCCGCATGGGCGTGCTCGAGGGTCGCGCGCGCGTCGGCAAGAAGGTGGTCATCCACGGCACGATGACGTTTGCCTTGGGAGCAGAGTAGCTTCCGGCTTTAGCCGCAGCTCGCCATGAACAAACTTCCCCGCATTGCCAAACTGACGACCGAAGACTCGGGCTGGGGTTTCTTCCTCTGCACCTACAAGGAACTACGGGCGGGCCGCAGCGGCAGCGAATTCTTCATCCTCAACCTGCAGGACGCGTCGGGCCAGACCACCGGCAAGATTCTTTCGGACGTCCAACGCTTCAAGGCCGAGTTCGAGGCCGGAGAGTTCGTGCGCGTCGAGGGGCGCGGCAGCCTCTACAACGGCCAGGTCCAACTGATTCTCTCGACCATCCGCCGCGTCAATCCCGATCAGGATCGCCTGCAGGGGTTTCGCGAGGACGAATGCATCCTGAGCGCGCCGCGTCCCGTCGATGAGATGTGGGAAGAGCTGCAGGAGCGGCTGCGCGCGATCAAGAACGATCACCTGCGCGTGCTGCTCAACCGCATCACCACCGACCATGCCGATCAATTGAAGACGTGGCCGGCGGCGCAGACCATTCATCATGCCTATCGCGGCGGCTTCCTCGAGCACATCACCAAGATGGCCGAAGTCGGCGCGCTGCTCTCGCGGTCCTACGGTGCGAACGATGACCTGGTGCTCGCGGGTGTCGTGCTGCACGACATCGGCAAGCTGCAGGAGCTGGCCTACGAGGGCGGCGCCGGCAGCTACACCCGCGACGGCAACATGGTGGGTCACATTGCGCTCGGCCTGATGCTGGTGCGCGAGACGATCAATGGCATCTCGGGCTTCCCGGTGGAATTGCGTGCCCAGGTGGAGCACCTCGTCGCCTCGCACCACGGCACCCGCGAATACGGATCGCCGGTTGAGCCGAAGTCGATCGAAGCCTTCATTCTCGCTTCGGTGGACGAGCTCGACGCGAAGATCAATCAGGTCCGCCGCGCCATTGCCGAAGACCCGTCAGGCGACGAGTTCACGGCGTGGCACAAACGGCTCGGCAGGGTGTTGTACAAAGGACAGTGACGGGATTCCGGGATCCGGGATCCGGGATCCGGG
>Ga0163144_10017023_pt1 | contig 14840 bp, 11 predicted proteins | sample OliLak19BULKMAT1_FD_123175 | JGI IMG/M metagenome (GOLD analysis project Ga0163144, IMG submission 123175) | Freshwater microbial mat bacterial communities from Lake Vanda, McMurdo Dry Valleys, Antarctica - Oligotrophic Lake LV.19.BULKMAT1 | ecosystem: Environmental > Aquatic > Freshwater >... | reverse complement strand
TTGTTCCTGGTGTGATGGGCACGCGGCTGGCGCTGACTGGGATGAATTGGGACCCAGATTCAGGGAGGGGACTTGGGTTCGCGCAAGACTGGGGCTTCGCGAGTCTCGAGAAGAAGCGTATTGCGCTTTCGACCGCAACGTCTGCCTCCGTGGTCATGGATGCCACGAAAGACAAGGGAGTGACCAGCGTCGCATCGGGTTTCTACAAGAAATTTCTCAAAGTGATTGCCAACCACAAGTTCGCATCCGCTGTGACTCCAGTGTACACCTTGGGATATGACTGGCGCATATCCATCGAGGATTCGGCAGCAGCCGTGAGACGTCGAATTAAAAGAATCATGAAGGATGAGGACGCAAAGTGCGCGGTCGTGATCAGTCACAGCATGGGGGGCCTCGTGAGTCGCGCCATGTTCAAGCAATATTCCGATGTTCAGGCATCGGTTGCTGGCGTCATTCACGTAGTGCAGCCGGCAGTCGGTGCTGTTGCGCTTTATCGCAGACTGTTTACCGGCATGAAGAAAGACTTGGACGGTGGGGGCGTTAGGGGCTGGGTTCTCAACAGTGCACTCGGGCAGTTGCCGTCAGAATTCGCCACGCTGATCAGCGTATTACCTGGCGCGATGCAGCTTTGTGCCTCCGCTAACTATTCCCGAAAGGATGGATGGCTGCAGGTGGAGCGTGGAGAGACAGCATCCGCACTTCAGGACGCACTGGTGTTCGGGAGCTATGCAAGCGGGAAGAGTCCGCCAGGCGTTTACAGCGAAGACCTGCATCATTCAGATACGACCAAGGCCCGCCTTAGTAGCGTTGTTGCGCAGGCCAAAAAGGTTCATGAATGGCTCAAAGTCTACAAACTCGAGGGGAAAACCTGGGCGATCTACTCCACTGGAGTACACACCGATGTTGCCATTGCCTTTCGAAAGCTAGCCCCGGCCACGCCGTCACCATGGCTCTACTGGGCCGATGGTCTTGCGGTGGTACCGGGCCGCCACCTTGAGGGAGACGGAACGGTTCCTGAAAATAGTTCAAGTCTTCTCTTCCCGGGTCAAGCGCACGACCTGACGGTGGAGAACACGGGGGATGCGGCGAAACGGCAGTTCAGAGTCACAGGCGTCGAGCATGCGGAGGCCTTCAACAACGATGACGTGTCCGAGGGTGTGATTCAGCTCGTGCAACAAGCGATCAACGCGGCGGCGGCGGAGTTGATCCCGGGTAGGTGATTTTGGGTAAATTCCCCCGGGTAATCCGCCCGTAAAAGCGCGGTCGTCAAAAGTGGAATTGTCTCGTAGTCTTTTCCGAGGCGGTTCCCGTTGACGTCCCCTTAAAAACGGGGGGATTACCACACCAACGGAATGAATCCTTACAGAAGCGCACGCAACTCGACATTCCCATCCTGTCGGTACACAGCTTCAAATACCATTCCCTTGGTTGCGAGTATCGGAAAATTGTGATCCAAGGACACGCCGTGCCGAAGCAAGCGCGTCTCAGCTTTCGTTGATTGAAACAGTGATCCGTCCTGCGACAAAATATGATGACACCATTCAGGGTTTGCGAGGGCCTTCGTAAATACACCGTGCGCGCTGTGCACTGCGCCCACGTCCGACGGAATCAATGATCTCAGAGCTGGGAGGACTGTTGACGCGATGCGTGCCTGCGGTATGAGCGGCTGACATGTCGCCCTCACGATCATTCGTGCGCGCCTCACCTTCGAAATACACAGCGCGGAAGCGAAGAGGCGTCCCTTGCCGTCCGAGTGCAACGCCATGGTCTGTTGTTCAAATGGGAGCACATCTGTCGCAACGGCCGATCCGACAATGGCCACGGTGGCGCCAGTGAGTTTCGCAAAGACAAACTTGCAGCCAGCGTCGGTCTGCTCGATCCACACGACCACGCAGCTGTTCTCCGTCGCGTTGGGAATTGGCGCTGCGGCGGAGAGCAGGACAGTCTGTTGCACTTTAAACAGCTGAACAGTTTCTACAGCTCCCGGGGCACTAACTGGACCGGAGAAGTCGTGCCGCATGAGTGTCTGTTCGCGCCAGAAGTATTGGTGGAGCCGACCATCCGGCAGAATGACAGGCCCGGGCGCGAAGCGATCATCCGCCGCAACCGTTGCGACAATCGGCTGTTCATGAAAGATCGATTGTGCGTGCAGGCGGTCTCCCTCCTGCCAGGCCAACCAGAACGCCTTGAGCTGATTTCGGAGTTGTCCGCTTGACGGGACGAAGAGTGCCGCTCGATCGGGCACGACAACGTCCCAATCGACGCTTTTCAGCTCGCGCACTTCGCCGAGATCCGGCCGGTGTTCATAAAATTCTGTGGATCGCAGCAGACCCTTGCTTCCCGCAGCATGCGCGACAAACAACTCCACGAAACGACCATCGTAAAAACTTCCCACGGCAAGCAAACCGACGGTGTTCATGGAGTTCGTCATCGAGCATCTGATGATTGGAATGATGGCAACCAGAACACGGAGAAATGATCGGCGATCAGGTTCCACAAGTCAGTCTCGCGAATCACGTGAGTTTGATCCCCTTGCGATCAAAATTCCCGAAAACATCCCAAGCACTCAATTTGAGGATACACTGACCGCACAGCACAAGCGGGTTCGACTTATGGTAGGACATCACGCACCATTCCGCGTCATCATGCGCATCACGTTGAAAACCGGGGGGTTGCGGCTGAGCGTCTCGGGAATCGCCTGAGGATAGCTTGCCACTTGCATTCTTCGAAGGAAAATATCCCGGGGCATGCGCCAAGAACAGCACATGGCCAACCTCGTGGATCAGCGTCCGTTCAATATTTGTATGCCCTCCACCAATGCCGCCATCCCCGTCCTTTTGTTTTTGGAACACCATGAAGACTGCATGCGATCGATCGGTGTAGCCCGTGATGGATGGAGCTGTGCCAGCAGTGTATGTCCCTGAGACTGTCTGATGGTTGTGCTCTCCCGACTCCGGAAACCGAAAAAGCGCCAGACCCAGCCGACTGAGGGTGAATGCCGCTACCACTTGGTAGTAGATGCGCTGAGCCTGTTTGCTGCACTCCTCGTAGTACTCTTTCTCCGATGGCGTGGAAAACATCTGCTGGACTCGTGGACTTAACATGGATAGCCCCCAGCCTGATGCCTCGCGTCGCGAGAAATCATTGAATTCGCGATAGGCGACCGGATGCCCACCGGGATCATCAAGAAGAGCATTTCTGAGCCACGCGTCTCCAAGCCCTTCGCGCGTAATGACGCGCTGATACTCCGCTTTCCACTGAGCCGTAATATCCTTCGAAGTCCCGCCCGTCGCATCCTCAAATTCCATACAAGCTTCGGCGTATGGCTCCTTTAGCCATAGTGGATCGAGCGGAGCCGTGTTGGTGCCAACGCGATAGTTCGCAACAATCCGAACGCTTCGCCAATTCTCCCATGCAACGGCGTTCGATGTTCTCTCGGGTGGTAGAAGCGCGGCGAGGCCGTCTGCAACGATGTCCGCTGCGTGGTCGTGATCGACATAAGCACGGATGACAAACTGATCTCCAGCGCGCGCGCTGCCGCGAAAGCCAATACCGGTATCGGCATCCAGAGTTGTGGAAAGACACACGGAATGCGCCGCCCACGTTCGCCTCTCTGGAATCTGAACCCGCCATCCGGATAGGTTTTGCCAGGCGTCAGTTTCGCGGGTGCGCTGCTCCGGAGTAGATCGAATTCCGCCAAGTAATTGGTGGCACGCGCGGCCCGTAGGACGCGTCAGCTCCTTTCGAAAAGTTGTGGCATTTTTCAAGTATGCACGGGCCACCGCATGCACTCTTCGCGCATTCAGACCTTGCTGATATAGCGCATCGTCCGCGTATTGAACATCCCACAGAATTCGAACTCCCTGAACTACTGAAGCACACCGTTTCTCACTCCCATCCTGACCTTTTAAGAAGACACGAGCCAGCAAAGGCACGGTAGGCCCCCGCTGCACTTGCTCTTGGTACGCCTTGTACGCGCTGTTGTCGTTCATTTCCGCCGCCGAATCCTTGAAGATCGAACTCGGAATGACCAGACGCCCTCCGCCTGCGACGCTAGCTTCGGCCGCCATTTTCGTGATGGACTTGCGGTAGCGGACTTCCGCTCCTGCAATTTCTGGATCCGCAACGAGTATTTCAATGCGTTCCACAAGTATTTCGAGCTTGACACGTTCGCTGACACAGTGCGATCCATTGTCCGTTTCGGCTTCCCACCGTAGCAAGAACGGGGATGAAGCGAGGTTCAGAAAGCCTCGACTGTTGTTGGCTCCATCCCATAATATCACGTCGCTAGTCTGATACGGACCGCGCACTTGATACTCGCACAATTCCTCGTCGGGTTTGGCGACAGTCGAAACCACAAGCCTGAGCGATCTGATTTGCGATATTGGACCTGTTGTGCGATACCGGACTTTGATCTTCTCAACTTCGGGAACGAAATGCTGAGTATCGAGGGCAATGGAAATCGCATTTTTGAGCCCGGTATTCGCTAGCGAATTCCCGGGCGCCGCCGCTGGCTTCTGTGCCAGAATGACAACCGGTTTCGTCGCCACGGCTTTGGGTGCAGGCGCCACTCGTGTTTTTTCACAATCGCACGCGCCCTTCGGGCTTGATGGCAGCGATTTCGGACGCGCCTCGCCAGACTGTTCAACCGATCCTCCGTTGCGCAAATAGCTGTCCATCCATTCTCGTCGCAGTGGTGCTTGTATCGGGTCATGCGGATCAAGGGGAATCCGCTTGCCATCTTCGACAAATTCGGGATGCTGCGCGTAGAAATCCTCGTCGGCCGCGATAACCGCAGCATTGTTCAATGGTCTCGTGGCAACGCGTGGCATTGCTAGACTCTTAGCGCGAAAAGGCCATAGGTATCGATCTGGTCCATTTTTTCCCGCCCGTCCAAGGACTGATCGTTCAAAATGTTCGTCGCCCAGTCGCGGGCTGAGCTCGAACCGAATCCTGGTCCGAATTGCATCCGGAATTCAAGAAAACGACGGACATCGAAATCCCATACCACACCGAACGTTGACGCTTTCGCGATTCCTTCCCGGACATCGGCTAATAGCGTTTTCTCAGGCATTTCCTTGGTCTTCTCAGGGAACATCTGCCGAAGACGAAGGGCCGTTGAGGTTTCGAAATGTGTTGAGCACTGGACTCGAAACGTCTCCAGCTGCGATTCTCGAATCACGAGCATCCGTTGTCCCCTTTGGGAATTCGCCAGTTCCACTTGTCGTCGTCGAGAGCGAGAATATGTCGACGGCTCGAGGCTTGGCAACTTCTTGTGAACGTTGACACGCGACCGCAGAAATTCGTTTTGGGACAAACTGGTGCTACGTCGAGCGAATTCCGTGGGTGCTAAGACGTCCTACTTCCAGGCCTTCCGCCTCGCGAAGGCTGACACCTGATCGTAGAACTCCTCTCCAGCCCCGCAAACTCCCCCCCGCCAGTGCTTGCCCCAATCTCTCCTCTCTAGCACAATTGCCGCTCGACTCGCCACCATTACAATCCGCTTGCCCAATCCCGTCGGCGCGTGCCCTCCTACCTCCTCAACTTTACCACCTCCGGCGGCCCCCAGTCCGCCCGCTTCACTTTCGACGAGGATTCTCCCCTCGTCACCCAAGTGCCGCAAGTGGTCGAGGAGTTACGCCTCCGCGGCCTCGTCATTCAAGGCGCGCCTGACGACGAACTCGCGGTCTACTCCAACGGCAACGAAGTTGACCTGAACTCGTCCCCCCGCGCGCTCGGGCTCGTCACCACGCGGCCCGTCGAGCTCCGGATGCGGTCGCGGCCCATTCAGAGCCACTACATCTTGGCCGGCAGCTACTTCCCGCGCGCAGCGTACGCCGGAATCTTGCTGGGCATGAGCGCGGCGGCCGTTGCATGGTGCGTTGGCCTCATGCTGTACGACATCTCTCGCATCGATGTGGCGTATAGCGCCCTCGATCTGTTTCTCGCGTTGGCCTTCGGTGCTTGTGTCGGCGCAGCGCTGCACGGCTTTCGCGCCTACCGACAGTTCAAACCCTTTGCCGGACAAGCGTTGCTCGGAATGTGCATCGGGGCCATGGGGGCCGGGTTGGGGGCGGCGGCTGCCGTCTCGCTCCGCGAACTCGCCGGACCGACGCCCGAATTTCCCACGCTCTTTGCCCTGCGGCTCGGGTGCTGGATTCTGGTGTTCGGCGGAACCGGCATCGCCCTCGCGCTGCTCGTCGCACGGGATGCCGGGCTGATCGGCGTCGTCAGCGCACTCACGTTCCTCGCCGGAGTCCTTGGCGCTGTCATCAGCAATTTTCCGGGGCCCACGGCGCTGTGGCAAGGCCTCGGGCTGCTTCTAGGCGGCGGGGCGATCGGGTTCGGCTTGGTCGGATTCCCATTGCGTCGGGTGCGCGCGCTGATCGAGGTGGAGGCTGTGCGGCGGCGCCTCGTGGGCGTTCTGGCCGCACGCAGCATCCCGCTCACGGGAGAGGAGCAGACGCGCTTGGCCGAGATCGGGCCGCGCGGTCGTCTGCTCGACGCGGCGGCGTTCGCCTGGTTCGATGGCGCACGCATTGTGGTCCAGCCCGTGGACGACGCCGGCGGAGGCAGTCGCCGAGCCGGCGCGCGGGTGGGTGGAGCCATACTCGACCGCCCAGTGCTGCTCGGCGATGGCGAAGCAATCGATATCGGGGAGACGAGATGGCGGCTGCACCTCCTCGGCGGGGGATCGGCGTGACGCACTACCTCTCAGCAGCCCACTGGCTCCGGGCCACGGCGCGAGGCTGTGTGCAGCTTACGTTGCTGTCCCTCATGCCGCTGGCCCAAATCGCGGCGCAAGCGGAGATGGCCCCGCCGCCAATCCCCACGCGCGTGCAACGGTGCCATCCGGACGCCACCGCCGTGTGCGTGGTGCTGCTTGGTGAGGTCGGAGGAGGCGCATCCCGTCGCACAGACACCGGGCGCGGCGACGATACCTCCCGCACGTGGTCGCTCCGACTCGGCAGCCCGTCGTTCGTTATGGACCGCATCGAAGCCAGCGGCTTCGGGCGCGCCGCGTACCTGATGATCCTGGTCGATGTCAGCGGCAGCATGCTGAAGACGAGTGGACAACGCGAGGCGTCTGTCACGCGCTTCGACAATACCCGTGCGGCCATTCGGGCATTCGTGTCGCAGCTCGATCCCAAACGGGTCCGGGTGGCCGTGGCGCCCTTCGGAAGCGATGCGGTCGATGCGACTATCGCCGCCTCGCAGTTTCGGACGCCGGAAACCGCCGCCGTCGAGCTGGCGAGAATGGCACGCCCGTCGCCGCAAGCGAATACGGCGCTCTATTCCGCCGTGCGCGCGGGGGCACGACGGTTGGCGCGCGAGCGGCAAGGGCGCACCGAGCGACGCGCGCTGCTCTTGGTGGTCAGCGACGGACGGAACGACATCGGCAGCGCCCGCGATCTGCTGCCGAATGACAGCCTCACCGCCGCCACCGGCGCGCTACGCGAGGCGTTTGTGGAGCCGTACTTACTCGGCGTCGGGGAGAGCCTCCCGCTGGCCCAACTCGACTCGCTGGCGATCGGCACCTCGCAACCGTACGTGACCGCCGCCGATGCCGCGGGTAGCATTGCCGCGCTTCTGAGTCAGATCAAGTCAGACATGAGCGATCGCCGGATTGTCTTCTGGACCGGCGAAGATATCGCCGCGATGGGCCGCCTCGTCCGGAACGCCGGCGTCTCTGCGTCAGGGGCCGAGTTGGCGAGGGCCGTGGCGTGGACGTCACCGCTCTTCGCCTTGCCGGCCTTCGAGTTCCCGGCCGATAGCACGATGGCCGCGTCCTGGTCGCAAGGGCGCACGGCGCTCGACGGAGATGCGCCGCTGATTCTGACACGACTCGCCTACGCCGTTGTGGTCGCCGTGCTGCTCGGCGTCTTCTGGTGGGTGGTGCCGCGTTGGTTGTGGCCGCCGGTACTCATCGAGCGTGAGGTCCGGCGTGAAAAGGCGGACGTCGCCTCGGCCCCGTCCGTGAGCGCCGAGTCGACGGGTATCCGGCGCGATGTGCGTGAGGCTCCGCCGCGCTCGCCAGCCGCCATCACGGCGGAGCATCCGATCGCTTCACGCTGATCCGTCGCACCAACTGCTTGCCAAGTCCGTCTTGGCGACCTATATCACCGTCGCCGATGTAGCTCGCCGAATCTTTGAGACGGCGGCCGCCGCCGTACGCGCCAGGCGACCCAGGCGCGCGCGCACTTCTTGAGGAGGAACCAGGTCAATGCCAGTTACGAAGATCACCCGCAAGGGGGTGACTGCTGCAGCGCGAAACGTGCCTACCGATACCACGGCGACGCTGCTGCCGATGACTTTCGACCGGGTGGGCAACGAGGCGCCTGAGGACGAAACGCCCACCAAGATCAGCTCATTGCAGGACGCGTTCGCGGCCTACAAGCCGCAACTCGACTTCCGCACGTCTGCTGGAGACGAAGGCACCGAGTTCGTCGCCGAGCTGGATTTCAAGAGCCTGAAGGACTTTGACCCGAAGCAGATTCGATCGCGGGCGCCGGGCAAGCGCAACGACATCGCCGACATGCAGACGCAGATCGACCTGCTACATCGCATGCGCGAAAGCTTTTCGTTGCTGGCGGTGAAGCGCGCGTGGGAAAACGACGGGCAGCGGCAGGAGATTATCGACGCACTCGGCGAGTTCCAAGCGCAGCTGCAGAACCTCGCCGGTGAAGGAGGCAGTGCCGAATGAGTGAAGTGCTCACGTCGACGAAAGCCGACATCATCGGCAAGCGCGCGGCAGGCAAGGCCATCGAAGAAATTTTTTCGGTCATTCATCCGGCACCAGTCCGGGCGCCGCTCGCCGAGATCTTTACACGCGAGTCCGCCGGACAGTTTCTTTCGCGCGTCTCCAATTTCGCCAAGCTCCTGACCGCTGAGGACAGCTATGCGCAGGCCGTGGTGAAGCTGGACGCGGAAATCAAGAAGCTTGAATCGCTGCGCGACGAAGTGCTTGCCGCGCTCTACGAGAAACTGCGACCCATCGAGCGCAGCTACCGGTTGTTGAACGTCTATTTCGAGAACGTCGACCCGCGCGATGGCGTGCAGCGGCCGCCGGTTGAATTTTTCGTCTTCAACGCCGACGCCACGTGCATCAAGAACGACGTCGACAGTTCGACCATCGCGGCGCTCGACGAATTCGTGAAGTCGCGCAATGACAACTTCAATTTCCGGCAATTCATCAGTAATCTCGTGGTGCCTGGATATGTCAATGACATCGTCCGCAAGCGTCTCGAGGATATGGCGAACACGTGGGGAATGTTGCTGATCGGCGACCTCAAGGACGAGCAGAACTTCCGAGCACTCAGCGATCAGTTCCGCACGGACGGCGGTGCCTACGAATTCCTCAAGCGACCCGAAGACAAGGCCGCGTCTGACGTGGTGATCGCGGGCTACGTTCGGCTCCGTGAGAAACACTGGTTCGAGCAGCCCGACGGATACTCGGACAACGCCGATCTGTATGCGCCGCCGTCCATGCTCTTCGCCGGCTGCCTCGCGCGTACCGATCGCACTACGGGCGGCGGCATCGCACAGGGGCCCGTAGGCATGGTATTCGGCAAGATTCGCGGCGTGGACAAGGCGCGCATCGAGCCGCGCATCTCCCAGATGGAGCACCTCACGATGGAGCGCCAGATGGTGACCATCGTGCGCAACGCCGACAACGACCTGTGTTTCATGGGCAGTCGCACACAGGCGGACGATCCGAACGGGGTGCTCAAGTTCTTCACGTCGTATCGCGTGTTGCGCTACATCGAGCGTCGCATTGCGGTGTACCTGCGCGACGTGGCCGAGCAGCGCCTCACCCGCGAATTGGTCATGCTGAAAGTACGAGATCCGATCGAGGAAATGCTGGAAGCGGAGAAGAAAAACGGCACCATCTTCGATTTCAACTTCTCGTGGGATCCCGACGAGGACAAACTCGCGATGGGCGTTCTCGACATGCAGCTCGATGTACTGCCCGTCGGTCCTGCAGAGACGTTCCAGCTGGCGATCGACGTTCCGAAGAAAAAGAAGGCCGCCGGCTGACCTGGATCGCCCCCGTTGTACAACGGAGTCTTGCCATGACCGAAAAAAAATCCAGCGACGGCTTGCCAGGTGCCGACGACGCCGAGAATCCACCCGCACCCGCGCCGGATCTCAGGCGCGGGGTGCGCACGGACTTTGGTGTGCGCGTGGAACGCAATTTGACGAATTCGGACAATTTTCTGGCTCGTGGCTCGAAGACGCACTATTCACAGATTTCGTTTCGTATGAACGGCCGGCCCCATGACGAGGAGCCTGCTGTGGCAGAGCCGCCTGTCGCGGCCGCGCCGAAGGCCGAATCAGTCCAGGCAAAAACGCCCGTCGTTCACGAGCAGTCGCCGCCGCAGAATGTCGATCCAGCGATCGCTCCTGCGGCGGAGCAGTCGCAGGGATGGCGCGGGGCGATTGAGCGGCTCTTTGGCGGCTGACATTTGGCGGTCGAAGAATTCATGCTGTAATGCTTTCACGGTGGCGCGCACTGTCTCGGTGTAGGACGCAGGACAAGGCCGCTCAATCCCTTCCCTCTTTCGGAGATAACTGTCATGGCTGGCTCAACGTACAAGCGCGTTAAGTGCAAGATTGGCGCCGTCGAGTTCTTCCCCATCGAAGTGAAGTACGGCATTTCCCGCTCGGCCAATCAAGTCGGTCGCCGCATTGGTGAGTCGCTCCAGTCGCGGGCGTACGTGTGGGTCGATCCGCACGACATCTCGCGCCTCTCGCAGGCCGCGTTGGTGGACCTCTGGAAGATGGCCACCGAGCCGAAGGATCCGCTGTACAAGGTTGAAATCACTTGGTATCTCGAGGACGGCGACAAGGTGCTCAGCGCCGCCGAGTTCCAGGGGTGGATCTCGATCTTCCAATTCACCAACCCGGCCCTCGGCGGTTTGCCGGGCATGGGCGGCGATCTGTCGGGCAAGAGCGGCACGCTCCAGAGCCAGACGGCGTACAACAACATGCTGTATATGGAGCTCGTCGTCACACTCGACGAAGCGAACGTCGCGAAGCACCGCTTCACCAAGTAACGAACGGCTGGCGGCCGGCTCGCCCCATGGAAAGCCTCGCCGCCCCTCTGCGCATCGAGCGAAACGGTCGCTTCGCTCGATCTGATCGCATCGATGCTGTCATTCAGGTGCTGGCCGCGATGACGGTGAGCCAGAGTGCCGACTCCAAGGACTTTCTGGGGTTCGGGCTCGCTGACCTGATCGCGTCGCTCAACCTGTCGGTGGGCGATCAAGGCCAAGTCGGCGACGCGATGAACGCTGCCCTCGACGCACTCGGCATCGACTGGGTACGCGTGGAGTCGGTGTCGCACCGCCCGGGCGAGGTCGGGAGCGGTGCCATCTTGCTTGACGTTTCGCTCACGCTCTCCGATTCCGACGGCGTAGTCCACCGGCAGCTCGCCGTGTAGAAGCGCCGCGCCACCGGTTTCCCGTATGCATGTCATTGTCGAAGTCGCTTTGGGATCCGTCGTCATGTTGCGCAGCAGCGAGATCGAGCACCTCGAGCTCGTTCAGGAGCTGGGCGAGCACACCCGCCTCGACTTGCACTTCTCGCGTGATAGCGCCACAAACGTGATGCTCGACGAGCTGCTGGGTGTCGAAGCCACGGTGACGCTCACGGCGGACACCTTCATCCCGGCGCCGGTCGTCGTATTTCGCGGCGTGGTGACGGGCGGTCGGCAGACCCACCATTCGCACCACGGCTCGGCGCTGCAGCTCGCGGCGATGTCGGCGTCGGCAAAGATGGAGTACACGAACGCCCGCGTCTTCCGCGACATGAAGGCGAAGGATGTCCTGAGCAAGCTGGGTGTGCGGGTCGAAGGCGCCGGCCGCGGCGATTCAATGGACTTCCTGCAGTACGATGAGACGGATTTCGCGTTCGCCAAACGCCTTGCAGACGAACATGGGATGTTCCTGCGCACCGATGGCGACAGTGTTGTGGCCGCCGACACCTTCGGCGAGCCGGTGGAGCTGCGCTGGGGCGATTCGCTGTTGGAGCTCGAATCCGAGGCCTCGCCAACCAACCATGGCATGAAGGGTTGGTTCTACCAGATGGAGAAAAAGCAGGCGCACGCGTTCCACGGTATCCGGGTGGATGTCCCCCGGTTCGGTGGCGCAGGAACCCTCGTCGCGGCGGCCTCCAAGTTGGCCGGACAGGTGAACGGCGGCGGCGACACGAAATTTCAGGGAGCACCGTTCCGTGCGAAGCGCACCAACAACTACCGTGATACGCTGGAGCGCGAAAGCAAGCGCGCTGCGGCGGGGAATGTCCGCATCCGCGGCGAATCGATCAACCCGCGTCTCGTTTCCGGCGGCCGCATCGACATCGTCGCGTTCGAAGGCTACCGCCGGCCCCCGATTGACGGCGTCTTCGGCCTCACGCGCGTCGTGCATGTGTTCGATGGTCAACAGTACAAGAACCATTTCGAGGCGACCACGGCGTCGGCTTGGCTGAGCGAGACCGCGCCGGAGCGCGAGTTGATGCGCGGCATCTCCACGGGCATCGTCGTGGACAACATCGATCCGGCAAAAATGGGTCGCGTCAAGGTGCGTTTCCCGTGGAGCGACGACGCGGGACGCTGGTATCGCGTCATGAGCAGCTACGCCGGCAAGGATCGCGGGTTCTTCTTCACGCCGGAAATCGAAGACGAGGTCGTGGTCGCCTTCGAACACGGTGATCCAGAGCGAGCAATCGTCATCGGTGGTGTCTGGAACGGCATCGACCTGCCGCCAGAAAAGGGCCCCACGACCAAGTCCCTCGTGACGCCGAGCGGCAGCACGTTGCGGTTCATCGACAATAACGGTAAAGAGGTCGTTGAGGTGTACAGCCCGGAGGGCAAGTGCCTGATTCAGCTGTCGAACGCGGGGAGTAAGCCCGTACTCACGCTGCGCACGAGCGGCGACATCTCCATCGAGGCAGACGGACAGGTGCGCATTCAGGCCGAGTCTTTCCAGGTAAAGACGAGTGGCGATGCGTTTGTGAAGGCGGGCGGGAAGGCTACCATAGACGCCGGTGGCGACGCCGTGGTGCGCGGCGGCGGCAGCGCGACGATGCAAGCCGGGACCAACGCCACGCTCAAGGGCGGCGCCAACACCAGCGTGGTTGGGGGAGCGATCACGAATGTCGTGGGCTCGATGGTGCACATCCAGCCGCCCGGTTTCATGGCTCCGCCGTTGGTTGTCGTTCCGGCTCAGCTGCCCAAGCCGATCTTGCATGCACGCTCGAAGCCGAAGCCGGCGAAGGCAAGCTTCACCGCCGATTCACCCACGCCACGCCAAGGCTGATCCCCCATGCCGTTGCGCGAGGCACCTGACACCCGCGACCGACTCGCGCTTGGCCGCACTACGGTTGAAATCGCCGCTGAATTGCGGCGCGAGTTCGATGCGGCGTTCCAACAGGTGTACGGCTCGCGGCCGGAGCGCGACCCGATGCTGGCCGTGCTCCTGCAAGCGGTGGCGGCGCAGGTCCGCCGTGTCTATGACGATGCGACACAGGTCTTTCCCGAGCGCGTGATCGATGACTTGATCGCATCCCTCGGCATCGCGCCCTCTGTTGCGGTGCCAGCGCAGACCGTGCTCGCGTTTCGGAATATCGAGCAGCGGGAAACACTTCCGCTGGACGTCCCGCTCGTGGGCTACTCGGCGGCGGGCGAGGAGCTGCAGTTCCTGCCGGACGTTGCGGTCGACCTGATTCCTGTGGCCCTCCGCTTCGCGGGCGTTGTTGAACAGGGCCGCTTGCACGTGATTCCCGGCGCGTCAGTCGATTGGCAAGGTACTCCGGTGCCGGTCGGATCCACGTCAGTGGGCGCGACGTCAAGCCCCTCGCTGCTCCTCGCACTCGAGGTCCCGGATGGCACACTGCCCACCCGGCTCGGCCTGCATGTGGAATCCGCTCCGCTGGGTGGACCCGTCGAGGTTGCGTTGGGGAGAAGCCCGTGGCATCTGCTGGCCGCTGACGGGGTCGCGCGGGACGGCGGGACGATGCTCGCCAGCGCCGTTCGCGGCGGCGTTCGCGATCTTGGCTTTGCCGGAGACGCAAGCGCACCACTGGCACCAACCGGGGTGGAGCGGATTGCGGTCACGCTCGGAGAGGGTCCATACGGTCCACAGTTGTTTCGGCTTCCAAGCGCCGGCGAACCGTTGGCATGGCGAGGGCTGCCCCCAGCGATCTGGCGGGACGCCATCACAGAGCTGTACCCAGAAGAGTTCGCCGCAACACTGGAGCGCCCCCACCTCTGGCTTGCGGTATCATTGCCGGCCGGACTGAGTGACGTGGCCTCCGCCGTGCAAAGCGTGTCGATCAACGTGGTCACTGCCTCCAACATCGAAATCCTGAGCGAGCACTTGGCCTTTGAGCGCCGAGGCACCGCGATCGATGTGAGGCCGGAGAGTCAGCGGGGTCGCTTCGTCCTGGGCGTCCAAAGCGTGCTCGGCGAGGACAATTCGCGGTATGTGCCGGAGGCGGATGTCGAAGCTCCGGCGACAGCGGGCCGCTATCGCGTCGATGGAGGAAGAGTCCTGCTCCAGCCCGCCCAGAGCGCGACGGGCCGACTCGACCGTTTCGCCGACCTGCGTTTGCTTTTCACCGAGGGCGATCGTGGGAACGGGGTCGATGCGGGTCGTATTGCGCGCGTGGCCGGTCGTCTCGACAATGCACGCATTCAGACCACGAACCTGGTCCCTTCACGCGGCGGCACGAATCCCCCGAGCTACGCGCAGGGGCGGCTCCGCCTCGCCGAGGCGCTGCGGGCGCGCGAGCGCGCCGTGACCCTCGCGGATTTCGAGGTATTGATTCAGGCATTCGAA